>Ga0105164_10000137_pt1 | contig 53734 bp, 50 predicted proteins | sample VDWuncwatermetaG_FD_89674 | JGI IMG/M metagenome (GOLD analysis project Ga0105164, IMG submission 89674) | Wastewater microbial communities from Netherlands to study Microbial Dark Matter (Phase II) - VDW unchlorinated drinking water | ecosystem: Environmental > Aquatic > Freshwater > Drinking...
ATATAAATATTTTAAAATTGAAAGGAGATTACAAGTTGGTTAAGTCAGATATTAAGGATATTAAATTAGCGGAAAAGGGAAGATTAAGGATAGAGTGGGCAGAGCAGAACATGCCTGTTCTAAGGCTTATAAAAAAGAGGTTTCAGAAAGAAAAACCATTAAAGGGTGTGAGGCTCTCTGCATGCCTGCATGTTACAACTGAAACAGCATGTCTTGCTGACACTCTAAAGGCTGGCGGCGCTGATGTTGTTGTATGTGCATCAAATCCGTTAAGCACTCAGGATGATGTAGCATCGTCATTAGTAAAGAATTTTGGGATACCAACATATGCAATTAAGGGCGAGAATAATAAAACCTATTATAACCACATAACAGCAGCCTTAGACCATGCGCCAATGGTAACCATGGATGACGGCGCTGACCTTGTCTCTACAATTCATACAGAAAGAAAGGAATTGATTAAAAATATAATTGGCGGAACAGAGGAAACAACAACAGGCGTTATAAGGCTAAGGAGCATGGCAGAAAAGGGTGTATTAAGGTTTCCTGTAATATCTGTTAATGACGCCAGCACAAAACATTTTTTTGACAACAGATACGGCACAGGCCAGAGCACAGTAGACGGCATCCTTCGCGCAACAAACCGGCTTATAGCAGGCTCTACTTTTGTTGTATGCGGCTATGGATGGTGCGGAAAGGGCGTTGCAATGCGAGCACACGGCATGGGCGCCAGTGTTATTATTGTAGAGGTTGATCCTATCAGGGCGATTGAGGCTGTTATGGACGGGTACAGGGTTATGCCGATTGCAGATGCTGCAAAGGTCGGTGATATGTTTGTAACTGTAACAGGCGATATAAATGTTATAAGGAAGGAGCACTTCCTTACAATGAAGGATGGCGCAATAGTCTCCAACTCCGGTCATTTTAATGTAGAGATAGATATCACTGGATTAGAGAAGGTCAGCAAGAGGAAGAGGCTGATAAGGGAATTTGTTGATGAGTATACCTTAAAGAATGGCAAAAGGATAAATCTCCTTGGCGAGGGAAGATTAATTAATCTTGCTGCTGCAGAGGGTCATCCATCAAGTGTTATGGACATGAGCTTTGCCAATCAGGCGCTCGGAGCTGAATTCATGATAAAACAGGGTAAGAGGCTTGAGAAAAAGGTATACCCTGTCCCAGAGAAGATTGACAAAGAGATAGCAAGGCTTAAACTTGAGGCAATGGGAATAAAAATAGATAAGCTTACAAAGGAGCAGGAGAAATATCTTGCTTCATGGGAGATGGGAACATAGCGCCTTTCGCTAAAGCTTCAGAACACTTTATAGATAGTAGGGGTTTGATTAATCAAACCCCTACTATTAAGCGCCTTCAGTCTCCAGCCTTTCTTTTATTATATTAAGCCATTTTCTAAGATTATTTCTCAGGTTCTTTGTTATCTCTTCCATCTTTTTCTGTCTCTTTCTGTCATCAAATTTTATTGATTCCAGTGTAAGGCTTTTTAGGATATTCAGCCATTGAGGCCAATTTGCCTCCTCATTTTCATGGAATATTTCTTCAGGTATTATAAACTCTTCATCGTGGGTTAACAAGGTTCCTCCACGCATGTCTTTTAAAGTCAGGGTGAGCATGAGCCTGCCGTTTACATCCTTTATAGCAATCCTTTCATTCTCAACGAACTCAACTATCTCGCTTTCATATTTGCTCATTCCATAGTCGCTTAATAAAGCTATCTTAAATCTTGTTCCAACACCGATGCCTCCATCAGTTGTTTTTTCAAAACTATAAACCTTATAAAAGGGATTTAGCTCAAGCCGGGCCTCAATATCTTTGAGAAATGCAAAGACCTTCTTGCGCGGAAGCTTTATTTCTATGGATTGGGTAATCCTGTGCATTCCCTCCCTCTCAATTGTTTATCCTTATTGAATAAAAATATACATTATAAAAGGGGTATAAGCAAGTGTATTAATAATTGTTATGAGCTAATAGAAGGTTGTTTTTGCCACTTTTCCTCCCACCTGACTTTTTCTAACAATTTCATATAAATATAACAATTTTACTTGACATTCTTCTATCTTGGTGTATACTTAGCCCATATAGTGGGGTGAAGTGGGATGAAATGGTTTTGTAAATAATCTTCAAAATTGGAGGCTCTGATTGTTTATAGGCAGATATGTGCATACAATTGATTCAAAGGGCCGAGTAAGCATACCAGTAAAATTCAGGGAAATCCTTGTAGAGCGCTACGAAGAAAAATTAATTCTCACATCTGATTTTGACCAGTGCCTTGTTGCATACCCGACAGAGGAGTGGCGTCTGATAGAAGAAAAGACAAAGGGCCTTCCAATGATGCAGCCTGAGGTAAAGGACTTTATGAGGTTCTTCTATTCCCGCGCTGTTGAATGTGTGCTTGACAAACAAGGACGCATCCTGATTCCTCCTTCATTAAGGGAATATGCAGGCTTGAATAAAGAGATTGTTCTTATTGGAATGTATAATAAGGTTGAGGTTTGGGACAACAAGAAATGGATAGACAGGGAGGCAAAGATTCCGCAGAAACTCGGAAAGATCAGCGAGACCCTTTCCAATTTAGGGTTGTAGATGGATGAATGATAAAGCATATACCAGTTTTATTAAAGGAGACAGTTGAGCTTCTGCAATGCAAAAAAGGCGGGAGATATATTGACTGCACAGTCGGCGCAGGCGGACATGCAGAGAGGATATTGGAGCTTACCTCTCCTGATGGTGTGGTTGTTGGAATAGATCAGGATGAGGATATATTGAAGATAGCAGAAGAAAGGCTTAAGAGATTTGGAGAGAGGGTTAGACTTGTGCATGGGAATTTTTCAGATATAAAAGGGATTATAAAGGATGAAAGGGCTGACGCCATTCTCTTAGATTTAGGCGTCTCATCCTATCAGCTCGAGGATAAGGAGAGGGGATTTTCTTTTATGTCTGACGCGCCTCTTGACATGAGGATGGATAAAAAGGCGGAGATAACTGCTGCTGATATTGTAAACAAGTCATCAGAAAGGGAGCTTTCTGATATTATCTTTAAATACGGTGAAGAAAGGTTCGCAAAAAGGATAGCCTCATTTATTGTAAATGAAAGAGGAAGCAAACCTGTAACAACTACAACACAGCTTTCCAATATTATTATGAAGGCGATTCCAGCACGATTTCGTCCGAGAGATATTCATCCAGCAACAAGGACATTTCAGGCATTGCGGATTGCAGTTAATCATGAACTGGAAATATTAGAAAAGAGTATTCTAAATGCAGTTGATATATTAAAACCAGAAGGAAGGATGTGCATTATATCCTTTCATTCGCTTGAGGACAGGATTGTAAAGAGGACATTTCAGAGGCTGGAAAAGGGTTGTATATGTCCGCCTAAGATTCCTATATGCCAGTGCGGCATAAAGCCGAGTATAAAGATTATAACAAAGCGGCCTGTTACTCCATCAGAAATGGAGATTAAGGCTAATCCAAGGTCAAGGAGCGCAAAGCTCAGGACAGCAGAAAAGCTGCAGGTGTGCGCATGAGTTTATTTAAAAAAAATAGCGAAGATAATATAAACAGCGCCTTTCAGACATTAATAATTGTCGTTATGCTCATGTTTGTTTTTATCACCTATGTCTGGCAGAGGGTAATGATTGTGGAGGTTGGTTATAATATAGAAAGGCTTCGTAAAGAAAAGATAGAGCTTAGCCGCAGGAATACAGAGCTCCTTACTGAGGTGTCAAGCCTCTCATCTTTAAAGAGGATAGAAAAGATTGCAGCAGCAGACCTTGGAATGAAGAGGCCTGAAAAGGGCAGCTTGATTGTGGTAAGGGAGATAAGGCTTCCACAGGTTATGATTGGAGAAGCTGAGAAGGATTATAAATTAACAAAGTCAGAATTGAAAGGACTGAATAAACCGAGGTCATAAAGGTGGATGATAGAAAGACAGCAGAGAGGTTTTCTAAGCAGGCAAAGGTGAGAATCCTGCTGCTTGCCATTATCATTGCCATTGGTCTGTCAGCAGGTATTTCACGGTTATTTTACCTTCAGGTATTTAAGAATAACGACCTCTCAAGGATTGCAGCGCGCCAGCATCAGAAGACTGTAGTATTAGAGCCTTTGAGAGGGACAATATACGACAGGAAGGGAAGGGTATTAGCAGTAAATTTAGATGTTGAGTCTGTATACGCCGTTCCTTCTGAAATAGAGGATTCTCATGAGGCAGCGAAGAGGCTTTCAAGATTCTTAAACGAGGACTTGAGGGTTCTGAAGAAGAAGCTAAAGAGCGATAAAGGCTTTGTATGGATAGCAAGAAAGATAGACCCGAATATTGCAGCAAAGATTAAAAATGAGAATTTAGAAGGGATAGGTTTTATAAAAGAGAGCAAGAGATTCTATCCAAAGAAAGAGCTCCTTGGCCATCTTATAGGTTTTGCAGGCCTTGATAATAAAGGGCTTTCAGGAATAGAGGCAAGATATGATGAGTTTTTAAAGGGAGAAGAGGGCTTTGTTATACTTGAAAGAGATGCGAGAGGGTCGCACATTTTCCCAAGCTCAGGATATACGCCGCCTGTAAAGGGCAAGGATATTATACTTACCATAGACGAGAGCATACAATATATATGCGAGAGGGAGCTTGATAGGGCGATTCAAAAGACCCATGCAAAGAGGGGCATGGTTATTGGCATGGATCCAAAGACAGGCGAGATACTCGCCATGGCTGTAAAGCCGTCCTTTAATCCAAATGAGTTTATTAAATATGCCCCTGAAGAGTGGAGAAACAGGGTTGTATCTGACCCTTATGAGCCTGGGTCAACATTAAAAGTGTTTGTTGCATCCGCGGCATTAGAAGATAAGGCTGCGTCGCCGTCTGAGCCGATGTTCTTTGGCGAGGATAAGATTGATATAGATGGAGAGATTATACATGATACTATAAAGGAGAAGGGCCGCCTCTCCTTTAGGGATGTTATTAAGAGGTCAAGCAATGTAGGCGCTGTAAGGATTGGCATGAGGCTTGGCAAGGAGAGGCTTTATTCGTATCTTAAATCCTTTGGTTTCGGAGAGATGACAGATATAGATATCTCAGGGGAGTCAAAGGGGATCCTGCGGCAGACAAGGGAATGGTCAAAGAGGTCAATCGGCTCCGTATCATTAGGACAGGAGATAGGCGTTACGCCAATCCAGCTCATAACAGCCTTTTCATCTGTTGCAAATAACGGCTGGATGATGAAGCCCTTTGTGGTTTCGGAGATAAGGGATGGGGATAAGATTGTAAGGAAGGTTTATCCTGAAATAAAAAAGAGGGTGATATCTGCAGAAACAGCAGCAGAGATGACAAGGATACTGACGAGTGTAGTTGAAGGCGGCACAGGTGAGAGGGCAGCCATTGAGGGTTACAGGGTTGCTGGAAAGACTGGGACTGCCCAGAAGATAGACCCTAAAACAGGTCTCTACTCAGATAAATACTTTGTCAGCTCATTCATAGGCTATGTGCCTGCAGAGGATCCTCAAATAGCGCTATTGGTTGTAATAGACAGCCCTGAAGGGATAGCATGGGGCGGCAGTATAGCAGCGCCTGTATTCAAGAGCGTAGCAGAGGATGTTCTTCTTTATATGAATGCCCCTTCTACAAATGAAGAAAGAATCCTTATGGTAAAGAGGGAATGATATTAAAGGAGTTATTAGAGGTTTTGAATAAATCAAATGTTTTAGGAGGGCTCGAAAGGCAGATTAAGGATATCACCTATGATTCGAGGGAGGTGAGAAAGGATTCTCTGTTTGTAGCAATTCCTGGTTTTAAAACAGACGGCCGTAAGTATATTGCTGATGCAATAGAAAAGGGGGCATCGGTAATCGTGACTGAAGGGACTATTGAAGCGCCTGAAAACAATATTACTGTAATATCAGTGCCTGATGCAAGGAATGCACTTGCGCTTTTATCTGCGCAATTCTACGGTTATCCGAGCAGAAGGCTCCGCATGATAGGCATTACAGGCACAAATGGCAAGACAACAACATCCTACCTCATTAAATCGATTATTGAAGGGGCAGGCAAAAGATGCGGACTGTTTGGCACCATCTCATATATAATCGGCGATGAAACAATGCCAGCGCCTCATACAACACCTGAATCCTCAGATTTGCAGAAATATCTCTATAAAATAATAGAAACAGGTGCAGAGTATGCTGTAATGGAGGTCTCATCCCATGCGCTTGAACTAAACAGGGTCGCTGACTGCGAGTTTGATATAGCAGTATTTACAAATCTTACGCAGGACCACCTTGATTTCCATAAGACAATGGAAGGCTATTTTAATGCAAAGCTCAAACTCTTCACCTCACTGAGTAATGAAAGGGGCAAGATGGTGAAGAAGGTTGGGATAATAAATATTGACGACCCTTACAGCAAGAGGATATTGGATGCAATGAAGGTAAAGGCAGTGACCTACGGCTTTAGCATGGATGCAGATATAAGGCCTGATGATATTAGAATGGGCATTAACGGCATTTCATTCAAGGCAGTGACGCCAAAGGGGATTTTTCCTGTAGAATCTAAATTAACAGGGAAGTATAATATAAAAAATATACTCTCTGCTATTGGCGTTGGACAGGGTCTCGGCTTTGACAACAGCATAATTGCTGACGGCATAAGGGCTGTGGAGAGCGTCTCCGGCAGATTTGAAAAGATAGACGAGGGCCAGGACTTTGCCGTTGTTGTTGATTATGCCCATACAGAGGATGCCTTAAAAAGGCTCCTTGAGGCTGCAAAGGAGTTTGCTAAAGGAAGGATTATAACTGTCTTTGGCTGCGGCGGCGACAGGGATAAGGGAAAGAGGCCGAAGATGGGAGAGGCAGCAGGAAAATTGAGCGACATTGTGATTATTACATCTGATAATCCAAGAAGTGAAGACCCGATAGAGATTATCAAAGCGATAGAAGAGGGTATAAAGGGTATAAAGAACGGAAGGCCACGGGATTATCTTATTATGCCTGACAGGAGAGAAGCGATCTATAAGGCAATAGGACTTGCAAAGAAGGATGATATTGTTGTTATTGCCGGCAAGGGTCACGAGGATTATCAGATTATTGGCGATAAAAAGATACATTTTGATGACAGGGAAATGGCAAGGGAAGCAATAAAAACAGTTGTAAGTCGTAAGTAATAAGCCGTAACAGGCTGTTGAAAAAGTCATCAACAGCCTTGATTACACCGATTAGTAAAAATGATTACACAGATATTTCAAGGAGTTTTAATCTGTGTGATCAGAGATTGTTGAGTTTTTCAACAATCTGGTAAGACTTTATGACGAAGACACTTGAAATGAAAGGCGCGCTTAATATAAATGAGATACTCTCAGCCTCAAAGGGAAGGCTGGTGAGAGGGGATAAGAGCCTGTCAATCTCAGGGGTCTCTATTGACACAAGGAGCATTAAGAAGGGCGAGCTTTTTATTGCCATAAAGGGCGACAGGTTTGACGGACACGATTTTATAGAGCAGGCATTTGTAAATGGCGCAGCAGGCGCTGTTATTAATGAATCTCAGATTGAGAAGGTTGCAAAAGGCGCAGGAGACAGCTCAAAGGCAGTAATTGCAGTATCCGATACAGTATGGGCTTTGCAGGAGTTGGCTGCATTTCACAGGCAGAAATATACAATCTCTCTTTGTGCTGTAACAGGCACAAATGGCAAGACCACAACAAAAGAGATGATTGCAAGGATACTCAGCCAGAGGTTATTTATTGTCAAAAATGAGGGGAATCTGAATAATCATATTGGCGTGCCTCTTACACTGCTAAGATTAAAAAAGAACCATCAGGCAGGCGTTATTGAGATGGGCATGAGCGGCCTCGGTGAGATAACAAGGCTGTGCGAGATAGCGCAGCCGAATATCGGCGTAATAACCAATATCGGGCCAGCGCATCTGGAAGGTTTGGGAAGCGTAGAGAATGTAATAAAGGCAAAAGGAGAGCTTTTAGAGTTCCTTTCCGAGAGTGATACTGCTGTGATAAATGCCGATGATGCAAATTCTTTAAAGGCAGCATCAAAGATGAAGGGCAAGGTTGTAACCTTTGGCATTGAGTACGGGGCAGATGTAAGGGCAATAAATATAAAGGCTGATGAATCAGGGAAGACATCCTTCACAATACAAAAGGGAAAGGACAGCATAGGCATTACACTGTCCATGCTTGGAAGGCACAATATTTATAATGCCTTATCAGCAGCCGCTGCTGCATTACTCCTTAATTTTGACCTTGAAGATGTAAAGGCAGGGCTTGAAAAGTTTGAGCCTTTTAAGATGCGTTCAGAGTTAAGGCTGCTGAATTCAGGTTTAAGGGTTATCAATGACTCCTACAATGCAAACCCTGCTTCTATGGAGGCTGCAATAATGCTCCTTTCAAATTTTAAAAACAGCGGAAGGACATTCGCGGTGCTCGGCGATATGTTTGAGCTTGGAGACTATGCTGAAGATGCGCATCTGAATACAGGCAGGAATGTTGTTGATTTCGGGATTAACTATTTAGTAGTAATGGGCAGCCTTTCTAAGTTTATTGCAGCAGGAGCTGTTGAATCAGGGATGAGCGAGGATAACATCTTTGTATGCAATGATCATCAGGAGGCGCTAAATATATTGAACAGGCATGCAAAGGCCGGCGATACAATACTAATTAAAGGCTCAAGGAAGATGGCTATGGAGAAGATAGCAGAGGGGCTTATAAAGGGGGACATAAAGGAATAGATGATATACCATTTGCTATATCCGCTTCACACGTATTACTCTGGTTTTAATGTATTTAGATATATAACTTTCAGGACTGCCTATGCAATAATCACTGCCTTAATCCTTACATTGATTATAGGGCCGTGGATGATCAGGACATTGCAGAGATGGCAGATAGGCCAGCGCATCAGGGAGGACGGGCCAAAGGCGCACATGAAAAAATCAGGAACGCCTACAATGGGCGGTGTGATGCTGCTCATTGGCATAATTGTGCCTACGCTCCTCTGGGCAGACCTCACAAATCTATATGTATGGCTCGTGATATTCTCTATCCTCAGCTTTGGCAGCATAGGATTTTTAGACGATTATCTGAAATTTATAAAAAAGAGGTCAGAGGGTTTAAAGCCGAGATATAAGCTCGGTCTCCAGATATTGGCTGCGCTGATTATCGCTGTTATCTTATATCATCTTCCAGCCTATTCAACAAAGCTCAGCGTGCCCTTCTTTAAAAAGATAACGCCTGACTTAGGCTGGTTTTATATACCCTTTGCAATATTTGTGATTGTCGGCGCATCCAATGCCGTGAATCTTACTGACGGCCTTGACGGCCTTGCAATAGGGCCTTTTATAGTAGCGGCCTTTTCCTATACGATTGTCACCTATATTGCAGGCCATGTGGTGTTTTCGGAATATTTACAACTAACACATATTGCAGGCTCTGGTGAGTTGGCTGTTTTATGCGGCGCGATGATTGGCGCTGGCCTTGGATTTTTGTGGTTCAACGCCTATCCTGCATCTGTATTCATGGGCGATATTGGCTCCCTTCCGCTCGGCAGCGCTCTTGGAACTGTTGCTGTTATCTCCAAGCACGAATTACTTTTGCTCCTTGTCGGAGGATTGTTTGTAATTGAAACCCTCTCTGTGATATTTCAGGTGGCATCATTCAAGCTTACCAAAAAGAGGGTATTCAGAATGGCGCCAATACATCATCATTTTGAATTAAAGGGATGGGATGAGCCAAAGATTATTGTCAGATTCTGGATAATTGCAATCGTCCTTGCATTACTGAGTTTGAGCACGTTGAAGCTGAGGTAATATGAAGAAGTCAGAAGTCAGAAGTCAGAAGTCAGAAGTAATCCACCCTTGCCCCCCTTTAACAAAGGGGGGCTGGGGGGGGGATTTAAAAGGTAAAAAAGCCCTTGTTGTCGGTCTTGCAAGGAGCGGGGTATCTGCTGTAAGGCTTCTTTTAAGAGAAGGAGCTAAAGTGACTGTTACAGATACAGCAGACAAAGACAGGCTCGCTGATGCCATATCCCGGCTTAAAGGGTTGAGCATTAGCTATGAACTTGGCAGCCATAATCTTGAAACCTTTTTTAAAAGCGACCTGATTATCATAAGCCCTGGTGTTCCGTATAAGTCCGAATATCTGCTCAAGGCAAAGGAGAATGGGACGCCTGTTATAGGCGAGATAGAGCTTGCATATCATCTTCTTAAGCTGCCTGTTATAGGCATTACAGGCACCAATGGCAAATCTACAGCCACGACTTTAACAGGCGAGTTGCTAAAAGTATATAAACGGAATGTATTTGTCGGGGGAAATCTTGGAACAGCATTGAGCGATGCGGTATTGGCTGATAAGGGATGGGATGCAGCAGTAGCAGAGATAAGCAGTTTTCAGCTTGAGACAATAAAGGATTTCAGGCCGATGACAGCAGTTTTATTGAATATAACGCCTGACCACCTTGACCGATATGATTCAATGGATGAGTATGTATGGGCAAAGGCAAGGATATTTGAAAATCAGGGCAAGGATGATTTTGCAATTCTAAATGCTGATGATGCTTATACATCAGACATTATAAAAAATATAAAATCCGATATTATCCTGTTCAGCAGATTAAAAAGTGTAGAGAGAGGTGTATATATTAAAGGCGGTGATGTAGTCTCAAATATCAGCGGCAAGAATGAGATTGTAATAAAAACAGATGAGCTTGGCATAAAGGGTGTTCATAACATTGAGAATGCAATGGCATCAATTGCAGCAGTACAGCTTTCAGGGTGTCCTCTTGAGTATATGAAACCTGTGCTTAAAAAGTTTTCAGGCCTTGAGCACAGGCTTGAGCTTGTGAAGATAATTGACGGCATTAAATATATAAATGATTCAAAAGGGACAAATGTTGGAGCTGTTGTAAAGTCATTAGAGGGATTTTCAGATCCTGTTATCCTGATTGCAGGCGGGCTTGACAAGGGAGGGGATTTCACTCCATTAAAAGATCTTGTAAAGGAGAAGGTGAAGCGCCTTATATTAATAGGAAAGGCAAAGGAGAAGATAGCAGATGCTATCGGCGGCCTTACAGACACAATCTTTGCTTCAAGCCTTGAGGATGCTGTAAATATTGCATCCCACAAGGCGGATAAAGGCGATGTTGTGCTTCTATCTCCTGCATGCGCAAGTTTTGATATGTTCAAGAACTTTGAGGAGAGGGGAAGGGTATTTAAAGAGGCAGTGAATAGATTAACAGGGTCAAAGGGTCAGGGGGCAAGGGTCAAGGCAGGTGTTTAAATGACAGTTGCAAATTTCAAAAGCATAAATTATAGTCTTTTTATAATTGTTACAATCCTTACTGCTATAGGTATATTAATGATATATTCATCAAGCGCAATTCCTGCATTAAAAAAAATGAATGACCTCTTCTTCTTTTTGAAGAGGCAGATGATATGGGCAGTAATAGGCATTGGTATGATGATTATTTTCTCAAAAATAGATTATAAAAATTGGGACAGGCTATTTCTGCCGATGTTCGGCCTTACGATTCTGCTTTTAATCCTTGTGCTGATTATGGGCAAAGAGGTAAATGGCGCGAAGAGGTGGTTTAGGTTAGGCATCCTCTCATTCCAGCCTGCAGAGCTATCAAAGCTCACCATTATAATTTATATGGCGCGCATAATTGCAAAAAAGGGCGAGAGGATAAAGGATTTTATGAACGGCTTTCTCCCTGTTATGAGCGTTATCGGTCTGTTTGTTATGCTCATCATGATAGAGCCTGATGCTGGAACAGCAGTAACAATCGGCATTATAGCCCTGTCACTCCTTTTTGCAGGCGGCGCAAGGCTTAAGCATATAATGTTTCTCGGCGTTATGCTGACGCCTCTTATGTACACCTTAATATTTAATGTTGGTTACAGAATGCAAAGGTTAAAGACATTCTGGGACCCGTGGAAGGACCCTTACAATTCAGGTTATCAGATTATACAGTCCTATCTTGCATTAGGTAGCGGCGGCCTCTTTGGCGTTGGTCTTGGCGAGGGAAAACAGAAGCTCTTTTTCCTGCCTGAGGCTCACACTGATTTTATATTTTCTATCCTCGGCGAAGAGCTTGGATTTGCCGGCGGCGTTGCTGTTATCGCCTTATTTGCAGTGCTAATATGGCTTGGCTTTATTATCAGCCTCAGGGCAGGGGATGCCTTTGGAAAATATGCAGCTCTCGGCATAACTATTATGATTGGTATGCAGGCAGTTATAAATATATCTGTTGTTACCGGGCTTCTGCCCACAAAGGGCATACCTTTGCCATTTGTGAGTTTCGGCGGCTCATCATTATTAGTGAATATGATGTCAATAGGTATATTAATGAACATAGCGGCTCAGGAGAGGGGATAAGGGTGAGGATAGATGAAGAGGATTGTAATTGCAGGCGGCGGCACTGGCGGGCATCTTTATCCGGGGATTGCAGTAGCAAAAGAGTTTCAGAAAAGATATAAAGATATTGAGATACTCTTTGTCGGCACAGCAAGCGGCATAGAGTATAGGGTTCTTCCAAAAGAGGGCTATAGATTGGAAACCATAAGGATAGCAGGTTTTATCGGCAAAGGGCTTTTGAAAAAAATAGCAACGCTTTTTATGATACCTTTTAGCATAATAGATTCTTTCAGGATACTAAACAGGTTTAAGCCGCAATGCGTAATAGGCGTTGGCGGCTATGCATCAGGGCCACTTGTCTTATCAGCAGCCTTTATGAGGATACCAAATGTGATATTAGAGGAGAATGTTGTGCCAGGCGCAACAAACAGGCTCCTTTCATATTTTACAAGAAAGGTTGCTGTTGCATTTGAAGATACAAAGAGATTTCTGAGAAATGGCGCGGATGTTGTGGTTGTTGGAAATCCGATTCGCGAGGAGATATATAAAAGGGGCAGTCAAAAATCAGATAGATTTACATTGTTGATATTCGGCGGAAGCCTCGGCGCGCATACAATAAATATGAGGATGGTTGAGGCTATTGATTATTTAAAAGAGATTAAGGAAAAAATCAGGATTATACATCAGACAGGAGAGGCTGATTACAGCCTTGTAAAAGATGCCTATAATAAGGCAGCTCTTAATGCTGATGTAATGCCTTTTATATATGACATGGCAACAGCGTATGCTAATGCAGATTTGGTTGTCTCCCGTGCAGGCGCAACTACTGTTGCAGAGCTTACAGCCTGCGGAAAGGCGGCTATATTAATCCCATTTCCCTTTGCAACGCATAATCATCAGGAGATGAATGCAAGGGCTTTGTCAGACGCAGGCGCAGGAGAGATGATGCTTAATAAGGATTTAAACGGTAAGATTTTGGCAGAGAGGATTATCTATTTTTTAAATAACAGGCAAAAGATAGAAGAGATGGAGAAAAAGTGCATGGCTCTTGGAAAGAGGGATGCTGCATCCAAGATGGCAGACCTGTGCGAGGGATTGGCTTCTTATGTTTAAAAAGATTAAGCATATTCACTTTGTAGGCATCGGCGGCATTGGCATGAGCGGCATTGCAGAGGTATTATTAAATCTTGGGTATAAGGTGAGCGGCTCTGATATGAACCTATCAGACACAACAAAACACCTTCAAGATTCCGGCGCTGTTATATGTAAAGGCCATACAGCATCCAATATACAGGGCGCTGATGTTGTGGTTATTTCATCAGCAGTATCGCAGGAGAATGAGGAGGTAAAGGCTGCAAAAAAGGCGCTTATACCTGTGATCCCAAGGGCAGAGATGCTTGCAGAGCTGATGAGGCTGAAATACGGTATTGCAGTGGCAGGCGCGCATGGAAAGACAACAACAACATCTATTATTGCAACTGTCCTTGCCTGCGGCAATATAGACCCGACAGTTGTCATAGGAGGAAAGCTGAACAGCTTTGGCACAAATGCAAAGCTCGGCCAGGGGGACTTTCTTGTTGCAGAGGCAGATGAGAGCGACGGCTCGTTTCTGAAGTTATCGCCTACTATTGCTGTTGTAACAACCATCGATGAGGAGCATCTTGATTATTACAAAAACCTTGATACAATTAAGAAGGCATTTTTAAGTTTTATAAATAAGGTGCCATTCTACGGCCTTGCTGTTTTGTGCCTTGATGATAAAAATATTCAGGATATCATCCCGTCAGTAGAGAAAAGGTATGTTACATACGGGTTCAGCGCTCAGGCAGATTTTGCTGCAAAGGATATTGAGCTAAAGGGCTTTGAATCAAGCTTCAAGGTAATTAACAGAGGCAAGGAATTGGGAAGATTTAAACTAAATATGCCGGGTCTTCATAATGTTTACAATGCCCTTTCTGCTGTTGCAGTGGGGCTTGAGCTTGAGATTGACATAGATGCGATTAAAAAGGCATTCGCAGAGTTCAGCGGCGTCCAGAGGAGGTTTCAGGTCAAAGGTGAAATAAACGGCGTTATGGTTGTGGATGACTACGGCCACCACCCTACAGAGATAAAGGCAACGTTAGCTGCGGCAAAGTCAGGATGGGATAAGAGGACGATTGTAATATTCCAGCCGCACCGCTATACGAGGACAAAGGACTTGATGAAGGATTTTGCAACTGCATTTTATCAGGCAGATGTATTGATACTAACAGATATATATGCAGCAGGTGAAAGCCCTATAGAGGGTGTAACAGGCGAGAGATTATATGAAACAATAAAAGGGCATGGACATAAGGAGGTGATGTTCATCAAAAACAAGAATGAAATCCCTGACTATGTTTTTAAAATGCTTAAGAAGGACGATATTGTTATTACACTGGGTGCAGGGGATGTCTGGAAGATTGGCGGTGAGATTGTTGAGAGGATCCAGAGGCAGCAGCAATAATATTAATATAAAGGAGTTTAAAAAAAGATTATCTTCCATTAAAGGGGAGATAAGATACGGAGAGCCTATGAAAAATTATACCTCGTTTAAGATTGGCGGTCCTGCGGACATAATGGTGTTTCCTCAGGACCTTCAGGATCTTGCGAACCTCCTTCATATTGCAGAGGAGGAGAAGGTCTCTCTTTTTATCCTCGGCAAGGGGACGAACATACTGGTAAAGGACGGAGGGATAAGAGGGATAGTGGTAAACCTCCAGAGATTTGACAAGATTATGATTGAATCTGAGGATGAAAACGGAGAGGCAGTAGTATTTGCAGAGGCTGGGGTTAATCTTTCAAGATTATTGAATTTTACAGCTTCGCATGGACTTACCGGTTTTGAATTTGCCGCAGGGATTCCGGGCAGTGTGGGCGGCGCCGTATTTATGAATGCAGGCTCATTTAACGGCGAGATAAAGGATGTTATCAGGCAGGTTCGGATGATGGATTTAAAGGGCAATGTAATAGAGATAGACAGGGAGGATATAAGGTTTGGTTACAGGACAGCAAGACTTCCAAAAGGCATTATCCTCGGCGGGAGCTTTGCGCTTCATAAAAATAATAGCAAGAAGATAAAGGATAAGATAACAGCGCTGATAGGCAGTAAAAAAGAGAAGCAGCCTGTTGGCGCTCGATCAGCAGGTTCTGTGTTCAAAAATCCTGCAAAGGGCTTTGCAGGCGCATTGATTGAATCTGTCGGCTTGAAGGGATACAGGATAGGAGATGCAGAGGTATCAGAAAAGCACGCAAACTTTATTGTGAATAAAGGCAGGGCAATTGCAAAGGATGTTATTAAATTAATAAAGGTGGTTAAAGAAAGAGTAAAGAAGGAAAAGGGTGTGGCCCTTAAATTAGAGGTTAAGATAATCGGTAAGGATTAGATGAGATGGGTTTAGTAACAGAAAAAAAAATCGGTGTGCTGATGGGAGGGCTTTCTGCAGAGCGGGAGGTCTCTTTAAAATCAGGAGATGCGATTTTAAAGGCATTGAAGGATATGGGATATAACGCAGCAGGCATTGATGTTGGAAGAGACCTTGCAGATGGTCTAAAACAAGAAAAGGTTGAGTTCGCCTTTATTGCCTTGCACGGCAGATACGGCGAGGATGGTGCGGTACAAGGCATGCTTGAAATAACGGGTATACCATACACAGGCTCTGGCATTGCAGCAAGTGCATTAGGGATGAACAAGGTATTTTCAAAAAAGATATTTGAGTTTCACAAACTGCCCGTTGGACAGTATATGATTTTAGAGAAAAAGGACTTAAAAGATTGGAAAGGAAAGGCCGGCAGTCTTGAATTTCCTGTAGTTGTAAAACCTGTTTCTGAAGGCTCAAGCGTTGGCGTTTCAATTGTATCTGAAGAAAAGGGGTTGAAGGATGCCTTTGACCTTGCATTTAAGTACGGCAATGAGATTATTATAGAGAAATATATCAAAGGCCGTGAGATACAGGTAGGCATACTTGGTAAAAGGCCGCTCGGAGCTATTGAGATTATTCCAAAGAGGCAGTTTTATGATTATGAGGCAAAATATACGCCAAATATGTCAGAGCACATATTCCCTGCCCGTCTGCCTGAGCAGGTTTATAATGAAGTTTTAGAACTTGGGCTTAAGGCGCACAGGGTATTAGGATGCAAAGGATACAGCAGGGTAGATTTAATAATAGATTCTGATAACAGACCCTTTTTATTAGAAGTAAATACCCTGCCTGGCATGACAAATGTGAGCCTGCTTCCTGAGATAGCAAAGGGCGTGGGAATAGATTTTAACAGATTGGTTGAGATGATATTAATGGAGGCATTAAAAGAGGATAATTGATGGGCTATAAAAATACAGGCGTTAACATCCATTATTATAAAAAGAATAAGGCTATGACCTCCAAAGATGAGAAAAGGGGGAGGCTCTACAGACTTTTCAGGCTGACTGCAACCTTTGTGTTTGTAGTTGCCTTTACATATTTGTTGGTTAAGGGATATGACTTTATTACTACTGATGAATATTTCAACGTTAAAAATACGAGGATTATCGGGAATAATTTTGTTTCTGATAATGAGTTAATTTCATTAATGGAATTACCTGAGGGGACTAATATATTTAAGACAGGCATACAAAAACTTCAAAAGAGGATGTCTGCTCATCCATGGATAAAGGGTGTATTGATAAAAAGGGAGCTTCCGAACAGCCTTTTGATAAGTGTTGAAGAGCGGATGCCAATAGCAGTTGCAGTGTATAAAGGCAGGGATTATCTTATTGACAGCGAGGGTGTTGTGCTTGGAAGGAGAGAGACATTATTAGACAGCAGATATTTTCCAATAATCAGGGGTGTTGATTTTAAGGGAATAAGATTTGGCGAGGAGCAGCCGCCAGATGCGCTTGTTGAGGCATTAAGATTATTAGATACCATAAAAAAAAAGAAGGAGCTATCACAATTTGAAAATGTAAGTATAGATGTTGAAAGGGAGAGGATAGTTTTGAAATTAGATGACTATGAAATAAATATGGGCAGAGGCGATTACGAAAAAAAACTCCACAGGTTTGTTGAAGTGCGCGGAGACATGATTGACAGAGGGATTGCCTCAAAAAAGATAGATATGAGGTTTTTAAATAAGGTGGTAATAAAGAATTGAGTCAAAGTGTCAAAGTGTCAAAGATTAATAACTCTGACACTCTAACTCACTGATAATCTGACGCTTAGATAAAGGAGGTGAAGAGATTGGCAAAAAAGGAGAATATAATAGTAGGGCTTGATGTAGGGACAACCAAGATTTGCGCAGTTGTCGGCGAGGTGGTTGAAGGGAATAAAATTGATATCATAGGCATAGGCACAAGCCCGTCAAAGGGCCTGAGAAAGGGTGTTGTCACCAATATTGAGAGCACTGTTGAGTCCATAAAAAAGGCGGTTGAAGAGGCTGAACTTATGGCAGGGGTTGAGATAAATTCAGTATATGCAGGGATTGCAGGCGGACATATAAAGAGCTTTAACAGCAGAGGCGTTATTGCAATAAAGAATAAAGAGGTTACACATGCTGATATAAACAGGGTTATTGATGCAGCAAGGGCAGTTGCAATACCCCTTGACAGGGAGGTGCTTCATGTCATTCCGCAGGAGTTTATTATTGATGAGCAGGACGGCATAAAAGAGCCGCTCGGCATGTCAGGCGTGAGGCTTGAGGCAGAGGTTCATATCGTAACAGGCGCAGTTACATCTGCTCAGAATATAATAAAGAGCGTGAACAGGGCAGGGCTCCATGTGATAGATATAATCCTTCAGCCATTGGCGTCAAGCGAGGCTGTGCTGACATCTGATGAAAAAGAGCTTGGTGTTGCAGTTGTTGATATTGGCGGCGGCACAACAGACATTGCAACATTTGTAAACGGAAGCCTCTGGCATACTGCTGTGCTCGGCATAGGAGGGAATCATCTTACAAATGATGTTGCTGTGGGACTCCGCACCCCTGCGAGCGAGGCAGAGAAGATAAAGGTTAAATACGGCTGCGCGCTTACATCTATGGTAAAGGAGGATGAGACCATAGAGGTGCCGAGTGTTGGAGGAAGGCCTCCGAGGGTTGTTTCGCGGCAGGTCCTTTCAGAGATAATTGAGCCGAGGGCAGAGGAGATATTCAGCCTTGTTCAGAGGGAGCTTAAAAAGACAGGTTATGAAGATCTTGTCGCATCAGGCGCAGTAATTACAGGAGGCGCAGCAATAATGGAGGGCATGACAGAGGTGGCAGAAAGGATTATGGATATGCCTGTGCGCCGCGGTATGCCGTCAAATATCGGCGGATTGGTTGATATGGTGAGCAATCCGATGTTTGCTACAGGCGTTGGCCTTATCCTCTATGCAGTAAAGGACCATGAAAAGAAAGAGGTCAAGAAGTTTGCTGACAAGGCGTCATTTAACAATGTCTTTAGCAAGATGAAGGGCTGGGTAAAAGAATTCTTTTAAGCATGAAAGGAGGCTTTAATGTTTGAATTTGATGAAGTAGAAGAATTACAGGGTGCAAGGATTAAGGTTATAGGTGTTGGAGGAGGCGGCTGCAATGCAATCAATTCAATGATTGCGGCAGAACTCACAGGTATTGAGTTTATTGCAGCAAATACAGACCTTCAGGTCCTCAGCAAGTCAGAGGCGCCGTACAAGATACAGCTTGGCGCAAAGCTGACTAAAGGGCTTGGCGCAGGGGCTAACCCTGATGTCGGAAGGGATGCAGCGTTAGAGGATATAGACAAGATAAAGGATGCATTAACAGGTTCAGACATGGTCTTCGTAACCGCTGGTCTGGGCGGCGGGACAGGCACTGGCGCTGCGCCTGTAATTGCAAATATAGCAAGGGAGATCGGCGCGCTTACAGTTGGAGTGGTTACAAAGCCGTTCTCATTTGAGGGTGGAAAGAGGCTGCAGAGGGCAGAAGAGGGATTAAGGGAACTAAAGAAGTATGTAGACACATTAATAGTGATTCCGAATCAAAAGCTCCTGAGTGTTGTGGATAAGAAGACACCGTTGATAGAGTCATTCAAGATTGCTGATGATGTATTAAGGCAGGCAGTGCAGGGCATCTCTGATCTTATAACCATTGCAGGGCTTGTTAATGTGGATTTTGCAGATGTGAGGACAATTATGTCGCACATGGGCAGGGCTATTATGGGGATGGGCATATCAAGGGGAGAGAACAGGGCAATAGAGGCAGCGCAGAAGGCAATATCAAGCCCGCTCCTTGAGGACAACTCCATTGAAGGCGCGCAGGGTGTGCTGATAAATATCACAGGCGGTATTGATTTGACGCTTCATGATGTTGATGCAGCATCATCAATAATAAAAGAGGCTGCAGACCCTGATGCAAATATCATATTCGGCTCTGTTGTAAATCCTGATTTTGAGGATATTATTCAGGTTACGATAATTGCAACAGGATTTGATAAAGAGAAGATAAAAGACATGCAGTCTACAACTGCTCTGCCGGCAAAGAATGCAAATGTAAAATCCCTGGCATTTAAAAATATTGATAAGCCTGCCTTTCTGAGAAAGGTTGTGAACAGCGATTTCAGGAATGAGGAGATGGGGATATTTGATGATGAGTGGGATGTGCCGACATTCCTTAGAAAACAGGCAGATTAACGAATGACATGGAAGCTTATTGAAAAACAAAAGAAACTTTTAAAAGATGAAAGGGGGACGATATATAAAGACCATCATGGAAGGATAAAGGTAGCCATTATATATCCGAATACCTATTATGTCGGGATGTCTAATCTCGGATTTCAGAATATTTATTATTACCTGAATCAGAGGGATGATGTTGTATGCGAAAGGGCGTTTCTGCCTGATGAAGATGAGATTGATGAATATAAAAGGACAGAAACCTCGCTCATTTCATTAGAGAGCCAGACGAGGATAAAGGACTTTGACATAGTTGCATTTTCTGTTTCGTTTGAGAATGATTATATAAATATCTTAAAGATACTTGGTTTAGCAGGGATACCATATAGAAAGACTGAAAGAGCTGAAAAAGAGCCGCTTGTAATAATGGGCGGTGTTTGCGCCTTTTTTAATCCTGAGCCATTAACAGATTTTATTGATTTGATTGCTGTAGGCGAAGGCGAAGAGATTATAAATGAGATAATGGACAAATATAAAGAGGAGATGGAAAAAGGCAAAATGGAGACTCTAAAAAGAATGGCACAGATAGAAGGCTGTTATGTGCCAGAGCTGTATGATATTGATTATAACGAAGATGGAAATATAAGCGCTATGATATCAAAGGATGGAGCGCCAGAGCGGATTAAGAAGAGATGGATAAAAGATGTTGACAAGTATATTGCTAAAACGAGAGTCTTTACACATAATACAGAATTTGAGAATATGCTTCTTGTAGAGGTTGGGAGGGGATGCGGCAGGGCGTGTAGATTTTGCCTTGAAGGCTATGCCTACAGGCCGTTGAGATACAGAAAGGCGGATAAGGTATTGGATGCGGTTGCAGAAGGAGAGAAATTTACAAAAAGAACAGGGTTCGTTGGCGCTGCGGTATCTGATTATCCGTATATTGATGAGATTTGTATTGGTTCAAGCAAAGAGATTTCAGTGTCATCATTAAGGGCAGATTCTGTTTCAGAGGTATTGATTAAGAGGCTGTCAGAAAGCGGACACAAGACCATTGCAATAGCGCCAGAGGCAGGCTCAGAGAGATTAAGAAGGGTTATAAGAAAAGACATTACAGAGGCAGATATCCTTAAGGCAGCAAGCCTGATATTGTCCAATAATATTCCAAATCTGAAGCTATATTTTATGATTGGACTGCCAACAGAGACAGATGAGGATATTAATGCTATAATTGATATAACAAAGAAGGTAAAAGAGATATTGCTTGAAATCGGGAGAAAAAAGGGTCAGCTCGGCAGGATTACATTGAGCATCAGCTCCTTTGTTCCGAAGCCGCATACGCCCTTTCAGTGGTGTAAGATGGATGATGTAGATTCATTGAATAGTAAATTGAAAATTCTTAAAAAGGGCATATCAAAGATTGATAATGTATTTATAACAACAGATGTGCCGAAGTGGGCATATATACAGGGTATACTTTCAAGGGGAGACAGAAGGGTTGGTAATCTCATTGAGTCTGCATATAAAGCGGATGGCGATTGGAAGAGGGCAATGAGGGAGACGGCTTTTGACAGCGACTTCTATGCTATAAGGGAGAGGCAATTAGATGAAATGCTTCCATGGAGTTATATAGATGTTGGAGTAAAGAAGGAGCTGCTGATAAAGGAATATAAAGAGGCAATGGCATAAAAGGTGTTTTAGATGAAACAGAATTATGTAATAAATGATAGGAATGGAGTAAAGTGGCTCTCCATTCCTGAGCTTGATAAAATAGATTTTATCAGGCACTCTTTTATAATAAAGCAAAAGGATTCAGGGGTAGAGACAAACGGAGCTTTAAAGGAGATCGCTGCAAAGATATTGAATTTAGAAAAGGGACAGGTTGCAACAATCAACCAGACTCACAGCGATGCAGTTTTTGTGCATAATGCAGATAACAGGACAGATGAAGGGGTTGATGCACATATTACTGACAGGCATGGCATTGCACTCGGTGTTGTTACAGCAGACTGCGTGCCTGTTCTTTTAATTGATAGAAAGAAGAAGATTGTTGCAGCAGTTCATGCAGGCTGGAGGGGCACAGCAAAGAGGATTTTGCAGAAGACAGTGAAAAAGATGTCAGACAGTTTTGGCTCTAAACCAGAGGACATGATAGCAGGCATAGGCCCTGCCATTGGGCAGTGCTGTTATGAGGTGGATGAGAAGGTCATTAAACCAATGGAAAAGGAGTTTGATTATTTAAACAGATTTAGCATACATAAGAAGGAAAATAAATGGCAAATAGACCTTCAGATGATAAACAATGAGCAGCTTATTGAAACAGGCCTGAAGCCGGCAAATATAAATATAGTCAGCCTATGCACATCCTGCTATCCAGACATGTTTTATTCCTATAGAAGGGATGGCGCTGGAACTGGAAGGATGATATCTGTGGTGATGATTAAATAGATATAATTATATGGGTTTAATAGCAGAAAACATAGATGATGTTTTAAGGAGAATAAAAAATGCAGCAAAAAAATCAGGCCGTGATATTAAAGATGTAAAGCTCATCACTGTAACAAAGACAGTTGATGTAAATAGAATAAAAGAGGCTGTAGAGGCTGGCTTAAGGATTTTTGGAGAGAATCGTGTTCAGGAGGCGCAAAAGAAAGTTGCGAGTTACGAGTTACGAGTTACGAGTGGAAAAATTGAGTGGCATTTTATAGGCCATCTGCAGACAAACAAGGTTAAAGATGTTGTAAGTAGCTTTGTTCTTATACACGTTGTTGACAGTCTGAAATTGGCTGAGGAGATAGACAGGCAGGCAAAAAAGAGGGATATTGTTCAGGAGATACTTATAGAGGTGAAACTTTCGGAAGAGGAAACCAAGTTTGGTGTAACAGAGAAGGGTCTCTTACCGCTGATTGAGAGGGTATCTGAATTTGGCAATATAAAGATGCTTGGCCTTATGACAATACCGCCTTTTTTTGATGACGCTGAAAAAACAAGGCCATATTTTAAGAGACTGCGTGAGATAAGGGATGAAGCAGAAAAAAAAGGATTTAAACTGCCTGAGCTGTCTATGGGAATGTCTCATGATTTTGAGATAGCAATAGAAGAGGGCGCAACAATGGTAAGGATTGGTACTGCAATATTCGGTGAGAGGAAATAAAAAAATGATAGGCTTTATTGGCGCTGGAAATATGGCAGAGGCGCTTATAAAAGGGATTAGGGTCAAGGGTCAAGAGTCAAGGGAAGATATATTTGCCTCAGAGCCCAGAGAAGACAGGAGAAAATATTTAGAGGAAACCTATAAGATAAAGACAACATCTTCTAATAAAGATGTGGCAGCTTCCTGCAACATAATAATTCTTGCTGTGAAGCCGCAGAATATGGCAGCAGTTCTGGGTGAGATAGCGGATTTAGTGACTGATGAAAAGACAGTAGTGTCAATAGCAGCAGGCATAACACTTTCTTATCTTCAATCAAAACTAAAGACGAAAAAACTCATCCGTGTAATGCCGAATACACCTGCACTTGTTGAGGAAGGCATGAGTGTATTATCCCTTTGCGAATGTTTTTCTGAGAAGGATATTGTTGTAGTCAGGGAGATTTTTATGTCTGTTGGAAAGGCGCTAACGCTTCCTGAAAAATATATGAATACTGTTACTGCATTGTCTGGCAGCGGCCCTGCGTTTATTGCGCTATTTATTGAGGCAATGACTGATGCAGGCGTTAATATGGGTCTGACAGCGGATAATGCCTCTGAGCTTGCGATACAGACGCTTATTGGAACTGCAAAACTCCTTGATACAGGCATGACTCCTATGAAACTGAGGGAAATGGTTACATCCCCTGGCGGAACAACAGCAGCAGGTCTAAAGGTTTTTGAAGAGAAAGGACTAAAAAGCATAGTTATAGAAGCATTACATGCAGCAGAAAAAAGGGGAGATGAACTTGGAAGGAGAGGATAATGTTTATCTTGGCAAATTTTATAAGCGCTTTGGCAAAGATTATTGATTATGGCCTTACAATCTATATGTGGGTTATCATTGCAAGGGCATTAATATCATGGGTGAACCCAGACCCATATAACCCTATTGTGCAGTTTTTATACAGGATAACAGAGCCAGTCCTTACGCCAATTAGGAGATTAATTCCAATTTATAAAATCGGCATTGATCTATCGCCGATAATTGTGATTATGGCAATATTCTTTTTGCAGAATTTTTTGGTTATATCGTTGTTGCAATTGGCGAGTAGTCTGAGGTAAGGAACGTGTCATTCCCGCAGAGTTTTTGAGCGGGAATCCATAATGTACAAGACTGGATTCCTGCCAGATACATGCAGGAATGACAGAATAATTGGAGGAGGTAAAAATGAAGATAACGCCATTGGATATACAGCAAAAGAACTTTGGGGTGAAGTTCAGGGGGTTTGATGTAAAAGAGGTGAACTCCTTTCTTGACCTTTTAACAAGGGAGTTTGAAACCCTTATTAAGGAGAATAATTATCTCAAAGAGGAGCTTGCGAAGAAAGAGGCAAAGATACTTGATTTTAAGAAAAAAGAGACAACCTTAAAAGATACTTTGATGAATGCGCAGCAGATTGTTGAGAATCTTAAGGGCAATGCACAGAAAGAGGCAGAGCTTATTATTAAAGAGGCGGAGCTTAAGGCTGACAGCCTAATTAAGGATTCTCATAAAGAAATTGCAAACCTGAAAAAGGAATTAAATGATTTAAAGAAACAGAAGGTGCTCTATCTTGAAAAAATCAAGGGTATAATCAGGACATTCCAGAAGATGATAAGCATGGAGGAGGAGGACAAGGAGGACGAGATAAGAGAAGATAATGTGAGGTTTCTGAAAACAAAAAAGGAGTAGAAAATATTAGTCATTCCTGCGAAGGCAGGAATCCAGTAGTAAAATGCAAAAATCAAAATTAAAAATGTAAAATTAAGGAATTTCAATTTTGATTGTTAAATTTTAATTTCTGGATTCCCGCTAAAAATATGCGGGAATGACAAAAGGTCTTGTGTAAACAATCAACTATGTTGCAAATGCATGAAACTGAGGATGGAGTTATTTTGCCTGTCAGGATTCAGCCGCGCGCTTCTAAGGATGAGATTGTTGGTGAATACAATGGCGCATTGAAGATAAAGCTGACATCGCCGCCAGTTGAAGGAGAGGCAAACAGGCGCTGCATTGAATTTTTATCAAAGAGATTTAAAATAGCGAAATCACAGCTTGAGATAATCAAGGGTGAGAAATCAAAAGACAAGCTGATAAAGATCATAGGACTGAAAAGGGAAGATGTGTTAAAAATATTGCATAATAAATTTTGAGGAGGTTTCTGATGTTATTTACAGGATTACTTATTATTCATGTGCTCACTGTCATTCTATGGTTTGGAGGTCTGGCCTTCGTAACAATTATAATCTTTCCTTCTCTGTATAAGATTGAGGATATTATTCAGAAGGCAATGTCTTTTCAGAGGGTAGAACACAGATTTGCTAAGCTTGCGAGGTATTATGCTGCAACCGTAGGCATAACAGGTCTGACAATGGCATTTATAACCGGCAAGCACTTGATGCTCTTTACAGGACACGGAATCTTTCTAACCATAATGTTTATGATATGGGTGATGTGGGTTGTTATGCTCTTTGGACTTGAGCCGTTTATTATAAAAAAGATGCTCGAGAGAATGGTAAAAGGCGAGGTGCCGGATGTAAATGCCATCTTTAAAAGATTAAATGCAATGCACTGGGTACTCCTGACTGTAAGCCTTATTGCTGCTGCAAGCGGCATTCTGTCTTCACGCGGTTATGGCGCAAATTAGTCTGATATTAATCCATCCAATATTGCAGACCTTCGCAATAATAATTCTTTTTTATGTCGCCTATCTCGGATGGCAGAGGTACAAGAGCAAATTAGATAGATATAGAGAACAAAATATAATGTTCAAATGGAACACCCATATTAAGATGGGTGTTCTTTTTTTTATACTTATTTCGCTTGGCGCCATTCTCGGCTTTCTTATAAATAAATACGTATTGGAAAGGCCATTCTTTGACTCAGGCCCACACGCATATTTAGGGATGATTATCCTGCTCCTCTTTGCCATAGGCGTTGGAATGGGCTATAGATTATCAAATGGTCAGGGCACAGACAACCTTCCCAAGATACACATGTTTGTAAACTACTCTGGTATCGGTTTGGTATTGCTTCAGATACTCCTCGGTATAAGCCTTTTGATTGAGATTTTAGGGTATTGACCTTGACATATCATAAAATTGAGATATATTTAATGTGTAGCCTTCAACAATTGTTTAACTGAGCTCACGCTAAGGGCTCAGGATGAACCCAAAAAAAGTCCTATGAAAAATCAACCAAAATCCCGCAGAAAAGACACCCTTCTGAGATTTCCTAAGAATGCCTTAAGCAAAGATATGAGAGAATACAACAATCTTATTCTCCAATGCATTCCCAGCGGTGTAATGGTTATAAACATGAATGGTTTGGTTACTTTCTGCAATACTTCAGCAGACAGCATACTTGGCATAGACTATCTGAAGGAAAAGGATAAAAGCTATGCATCTGTTCTTAAAGGGCGCAGCCAGGTTGTTCAGCTTATTAAAAACGGGATAAATGGAGAGACATATTTCAGAAAACAGTTGCAGCTTAAAATGGAAGATATTAACAAATGGATTGGAATAACCACATCTATACTTTACGATGATAAGGCAACTCCAATGGGCGTTATTGCAGTCTTTTCTGATATTACAGATGTAAAAGATCTTGAGGCAGATGTGAAGCTGAAGGAGAGGCTTGCTGCTGTTGGAGAGCTTTCTGCAGGCGTTGCTCATGAGATACGCAACCCACTTTCTGCAATTGCAGGATATGCAGAGCTTCTTAAAAAAGGACTGCAAGAGGATGAAATAGCATCAGCAGTAGACGGGATTATCAAAGAGGCAAAGAATCTTAACCGCATTGTTACAAACTTTTTATCCTTTGTAAGAAAGCCACAGCCGGTATTCAAAGGAACAGATGTGAATGGATTAATCAAAGAGGTGATATCAATGGCCTCTCTTGACAGAAATGCCGAAAGGATAAATTTTGATATCAAGGCATTAAAGACCTTACCGGCTGTTGAGGCTGACCCGTTTGAATTAAGGATGGCATTCTTGAATATCATCCAGAACGCAGTTCAGGCTATGCCGAATGGCGGGAGACTGACTGTTAAGAGCGGCGTCCAATATGGAAAGATATTTATTGAAATTACTGATTCAGGCTCTGGTATTCCAAAGGAGATTGGAGACAGGATATTTAATCCCTTTTTTACAACAAAGGACCATGGCACAGGTCTTGGTCTGGCAATTGTGCATAAGATTATTGAGGCACATGACGGCAAGACAGAATTTAAGAGCAGGCACGGAAAAGGGACAACCTTTATTATACGGCTTCCGATAAAGAGGTAATAGTTAGTGTGGTGCCTAATAAATAGCTATACGCAATCATGTCATTCCTGCGTGTCTCTGGCAGGAATCCATAGCCTTCTCATTTTCACAGGGAATTCTGGATTCCCGCTCAAAAGCGTTGCGGGAATGACAATAAAGAGAGGACATTACAATATGGAGAGGATTAAGGTGAGGGGGATAGGATTATTATGAACAGGATATTAATAGTTGAAGATAACATAGGCATGAGGAATGTTCTTGAAAAGACACTCAGGATGAAAGGGTACGATGTCTTTTCAGTTGGCACAGGAGAGAATGCTGTTAGATTATTTACATCTGATATATTTGACCTTGTAATTACAGACCTCAGGCTGCCAAAGATGGACGGTCTTGAGGTATTGAAAAAGATAAAAAAGCTTTCATCAACAACCGTAGTAATTATTATGACAGCCTATGGCACTATTGAGAATGCCATAGAGGCAATGAAGTTAGGCGCATACGATTATATTCTTAAGCCTTTTTCCTTGGAAGAGATAGAGATAAAGGTGGAAAAGGCGCTCTCACAGCAAAGGATAGCTGATGAGAATGTAATACTCAAAGAGGAGATTAAGAGCAGATTAGGCAGGATTATCGGCAAAGGTCAGAAGATACAAAAGGTATACAAATTTATAAATAAGGTGGCAGACAGGCCAACGCCTGTTCTTATATTAGGGGAGAGCGGCACAGGCAAGGAGCTTGTTGCAAGGGAGATTCATGAGAGAAGCAGCAGGAGGGATTTCCCCTTTGTGGCAGTGAACTGCGCAGCACTTGCAGAGGGTGTTTTGGAAAGCGAACTCTTTGGTCATGAAAGAGGCGCATTTACAGGCGCCCATGCACAGAAAAAGGGGAGGTTTGAGATTGCAGACAAAGGGACGTTATTTTTAGATGAAATAGGAGACCTTCCTCTTAATACACAGGTAAAGCTCCTCAGATTCCTGCAGGAAAAGAGTTTTGAAAGGGTTGGGGGCACAACTACATTAAAGGTGGATGTGAGGATAATTGCAGCGACAAATAAGGATATTAAGGAGGCAATTAAGAAGAAGACCTTTCGCGAAGACCTTTTTTACAGGCTGAATGTGATTACACTTACCCTGCCTCCTTTAAGAGAGCGGAGAGAGGATATTCCTGATTTATTAGATTATTTCTGCAATAGATACACAAAAGAGCTGCACAAGAATATAGCAATTTCTCCAGAGGTTAAGGATATATTGTATTCCTATGACTGGCCTGGGAACATAAGGGAATTGGAAAATGCAATTGAGAGGATAATAGTCCTGTCAGAGGATAAGGTTGTGAATATTGATGACCTGCCAATAGAGTTAAGGGAAGGGAGGCCAATTCTTCATTCAAAGGCATTGCCTGATTACATCGGATTTTCAGAGCGTGTTGAATATTTTGAAAAGGAGATAATCAAACAGGCTTTGGAGGAATGCGGCTATAATCAGGTTAAGACATCAGGGAGGCTGAAGATGAAGAGAGGCACGCTCCAATATAAGATGAAAAAATACAATCTCTACTGCAGGAAATTCAGCACCAACCTTAGCTCTTCTGCTTAAAATCCAGCAATATTTTTTTAAACTAATCTGTATAATCATTTCATTAATAATTTCAAGTAATTAAAAATCATAGAGAAGCTGGCTTTCAATGAATTATAGGCTGCCTTGACAATCAGAAAAAACAAGCTATATTTAATTATAGGGATAATTGAAGGTTAAGGGTGAAATTCATTACGTTAATAGCCGATGTTTGATTATATAACCTATAAACAAGGAGGTTTTCTATGGAAAATAATTTTATCAAAAAGTCTTTATTAATGCTGTCTGTTTTTATTTGCTTCTATGCAAACAGTGCAATTGCAGAAGATGTTATAAAGATGGGTATATTCCCAAGAAAACCAGCGCTTGAGACAACAAAGGCCTATGAACCACTGGCAAAATATTTATCCTCAAAGATAGGAAAGAGGGTGGAATTGGTTGTATCAAAGGACTTTCAAACCTTCTGGGAGGGTGTTAAGAAGAAGGAATACGACCTCGTCCATTACAATCAGTATCAATATGTAAAGAGCCATAAAGAGCTTGGCTATAATGTTATCCTTATGAACGAGGAGTACGGGTCCTCTAAGATTAATGCAGCGATTATTGTTAGAAAGGATAGTGGCATTAATAGTATTCCTGATTTAAAGGGTAAGAAGATTCTTTTTGGGGGCAATAAGCAGGCAATGCAATCGTATATAGGGGCTGTGCAAATTTTAACCAAAAACGGGCTGAAAAGCGGTCAGTATGCAGAGGATTTTGCAGTAAATCCGCCGAATGTTGCCTTTGCTATTTTCAATAAGATGGCAGATGCAGGCGGTATAGGCGAAGTTCTTTTACAACTTCCTAAAATCAAAGAAAAGATAGATGTAGAACAGTTAAAGATATTGGCAAGGGGAGATGACCTGCCAATGCTTTGCTGGGGAGTTTTAAAAGAGATGAATAAAGACCTTGCGCAGATGATTCAAAAGACTATGATTGGCCTCAAAAATGACGAGGCTGGTAAAAATATATTAAAGGATGCCGAGGCAACAGCCTTTGTATCTGCTGCAGACAAGGATTACGATATTGTCCGGAAGATAGTAAAAGAATCGCTTAACGAGGAGTATTGATCTTGAGGATGTTAAATTTCAAAACGATTGGCGCTAAGATAATAGCGATTGCAACTGCTGTTATTATCCTAATAGTTTCTGCCATTGTAATAAGGGTTGCAATTTCTGAGCAAAAGGGTTTTACAGACGAACTTAAGAACAAGGGCGAGAGTCTTGCAAAATTTATGGCGAAGGTTGTTCCAGCCTCAATATTAACATACGATGTCTCAATGTTAGACAGCTATGTAAGGGAGCTGACAAAGGATAAAGAGGTTATTTATGCAGTTATTTTAAACAAAGACGGCAATTTTCTCTCCTACTATTTAGATAAGGAAAAAAAGGCGGTTGCAGGTTTAAAAGAAAAGAAGGATGATATAAAAGGTTTTATAAAAGATATCAGCGCAATGAAGGATGTAGTTGAGATAGAGCAGCCCGTTATTTATCAGAACGAAATTATCGGGGTTATAAAGATTGGCCTGACAAAACAGTTTTTAAACCAAAAAATAAGAGAGCAGATTTTAGCAATAATCCTTGTGAGCCTTTTTGGGATAATCCTTGCGATAATTTCTATTGCAATATTTGTAAGAAAGAGGATGGTTCAACCATTGCAGAGCGATGTTGCCTTTGCTCATGGAATCGCCTCAGGTGATTTATCCAAGAGGGTTGAGATAAAAACAGATGATGAGCTGGGCGCCCTTGGCAGGGCGTTAAATAAGATGGTTGAGGATTTGAGGGGAATAATCGGCAAAATAAAAACCTCTGTGACAGATGTAACCGGCATCTCAGGCCAGCTTGCTGATGCATCCCAAAAACTTTTCGATGGCTCTAATATCCAGTCCCAGTCTACAGAGTCTACCTCTGCTTCAATAAGCCAGATGAATTCCTCTATAAAATCAGTAGCCAATTCTACCGACGACCTTTTACGCGCTGCTGATGAGAGCTCCTCCACAATCCTTGAGATGACAACATCAATCGCAGAGATTGCATCAAGCACGAATACCCTTTCTTCCCTTGTTGAAAGCACATCTTCATCAATAGAAGAGATGTCGGCCTCTATGAAAGAGATAGCAGAAAATGTTGTTGTTCTATCTACATCTTCTGAAGAGACCGCTTCTGCAATCAATGAGATTATTACAACCATAAATGAGATAGATGTAAATGCAGATAAATCAGCAGCGCTTTCGGAGAGCGTTAGAGAAGAAGCCTCAGAGTTAGGGATTAAGGCAATAGAAAAGACAATGAATGGCATAGATAAGATAGTAAAGTCAGTAGATTCAACAGGTGTTATTATAAACAAGCTTGGAGAGAGGTCGCAGCAGATAGGGAAAATCTTAACAGTAATAGATGATGTAACAGACCAGACAAATCTTCTTGCATTAAATGCGGCAATCATAGCAGCGCAGGCTGGCGAGCATGGCAGGGGGTTTGCAGTGGTTGCAGATGAGATAAAGGACCTTGCTGAGAGGACATCTGCATCTACAAAAGAGATAGCCCAGATGATAGAGTCTATACAGAATGAGGTGCAAGAGGCGGTTAAATCTGTGAAAGTGGGCGCTATAAGCGCAGTAGAAGGGATGGAATTATCCAAGGAAGCGACAAAGGCATTAAATAAAATCCTTGAAAGGGCAAACGAGTCTGCACAGATGACATTAGAGATAAAAAGGGCGACAAAAGAGCAGGCAAAAGGCGCCAATCTGGTTAATACGCTTGTCCAGACCACCACCCGCATGGTTAAGGAGATTGAACACGCAACACTGGAACAGAAAAAAGGGTCAGAACAGATCATGCAGGCTGTTGAGAGGATGAGAGACGTCTCAAAGCAGGTACAGCAGGCGATTATAGAACAGACAAAGGGCAATAAGCAGATTAACAGCATAGTTGAGAATGTAAATCATAAGGTTCAGTCAATTGCCAAGGCGACTAAAGAGGAAGAGATTGGAAGCGAGCAGATAGTTAATGCAGTGGAGAGTATTAAGACAATTGCACAACAGAATATTGACCTTTCCTCTGCGGTTAAAAAGGCTGTAGATTCCCTCCTTAATCAGGCAGATTTATTGAAGGTTGAGGTTAAGAGATTTGCTATTTAAGGTTATGGCATTTTTTACATTACATATCTTCTTCTATTCAGCTATTTAGAATCCTGCAATAAAATCAGCACCAAGTCCTGATCTTCTGCTGAAAATTCAGCAATTTTATCATTCCGATATATATAATACAAAATTTCATTAGAATTTTATTAATAATTTTAAATGCTTAGGATTAAGATGTGTATAAAGACTTATTGGCACAGAAGTTGCTTTTATTTAAGATACGGGTATATAACATAAATGGTCTGAAAACGGCCTTTTTTGACAAAATGAAAAAATAGGCTATACTTAATAATACGAAAGGAGGTGATTTTCATGTATAAGATTTTTATTGTTACCCTTATAGCGCTTTTTGCAATAAGCGGCACACTTTACGCAGAAAACCCCATTGTCCCTGACGGCTTAAGCGGGGCAAAGGTTATTAATGCTGATGAGTGCAAGAAATTGATGAACAGTAATGGGAAGGTCTTTGATGTAAGGAATGAGCTTGAATACGGGGAAGGACATCTGCCTGGCGCAGTAATGCTTCCATATAAGGAAAAGAGCGACAAGGCTGCTAATTTTGATTCAAGCGCTGATAAATTTGACACAAGCAAGCTGCCGTCAGACAAGTCAATTCCTGTTGTCTTTTATTGCAATGGCGACAGATGCTGGAAGTCCTATAAATCATCTGTTGCTGCCATTAAGGCTGGCCATAAGAATGTAAACTGGTTCAGGGGCGGGATACCTGAATGGAAGGAAAAAGGGTATCCTATTGAGAAGTGATGTTTGTATGCAGGGGCATGGCATTCCATGCCCCTATAACAGTTAAATCTGAAACGGGGTAAAAGAAAAATGGAATTTTTCAAAAAGGGCGGTCTCAAGTCTATCCTGATAGCGATTATTGCCATTCAGTTTGTCCTGCTTATACTTGTTTCGCGCTGGAGCTTTTCAAGGATTGAGTCCTATATTGAAGCAGAAGCTAATAGAAATCTCTCAGGCCTTATTAAAAAGGCCCTTGAAAATAATAAAAAATGGTCGCAAGGCCTTTTAGAGACAATAGCAAATATTAGCTATATACAAAGCAATTTCGGCGACAAAGGTGAGCTTTATGACTATTCATATCCAATCCTTAATAGATACAGCAAAGACGGTTTAAGCATATTAAATTACTATACAACTGACGGAAAGCTCTATTTAAAAGCTGGCAACCAAAAAGATACGCAGATGGACAACAGGGAGATAGCGCTGATTGCCAACAGGGAGGATAAGGTTGTATTTGGCGTTGAGGAGGAAAAGGGAAAAGCCTACTCCTTTATTGCCTCGCCGATTTATTCAAAAGGAAAGAAGCTTGGCATTATAGAGTTGGGCGTAAATACAAAACTGCTTTTATCAGAGGTAAAGTCTATCCTTGATGCAGAGGCAGGTATAATCATGGGTAAAGAGGTAATAGAGGCTACAGATGAAATGGTAAAGGAGGCTGGAGGAAAGAAAGAGATTAATAAGGACGGCAAAAGATTTGAGATATACCTTTCTGAGGTAAATGAAAAGAAGAACATAAGCATAATTGCTTTAAAGGATGTGACCTTATTAAGAAAGACCCTCTTTCGTTCAGAGATCTTCATTGCTGTATTAGGCCTTGTTTCTGTTGTAGCCTTTTCCATTGTTATTATAAAGATATTAAATCCTTTGGCAAATATCATTGGCGCATTAAAGGAGATGGAGAACGGTGACTTAAGAAAAGATGTTGAGGCTTCAACTATAAAAGAGCTTGCAACAGGCATCAATGGCTTCATATACAGCCTCCGCACAATTATCAAAAGGATCCAGGATGTGGCTGAGTCCGTTGTTTCCGTTGCAGTGCAGATGAATACAAATACAGATAAACTTTCAAAGGGGGCAAAGGCTCAGGCAGAATCAACTGAGTCTACATCTGCATCCATTAATCAGATGAATACATCTATAAAGGGCGTGGCAGATTCTGCAGAGGGGCTTTCACAGTCAGCTGATGAGTCATCTGCATCTATCCTTGAGATGACAGCCTCTATAAATCAGATTGCCCAGAGCACAGATGTCTTATCTAATGTAGTTGAGAACACATCATCTGCAATATCAGAGATGTCAGCCTCAATAAAGCAGATTAGCGAGAATGTTGACGTCCTGTCATCAGCATCAGAGGAGACAGCCTCTGCAGTTAATGAGATTGCAACAACTATAAAGAGCGTTGAAGGAAATGTCAATGAATCAACAATGCTTTCAGAAAAGGTAAAAAAGGACGCATCTGAACTCGGTATAAAGGCTATTGAGAAGACTGTAGGCGGTATGAATAAGATAAAAGAATCAGTGGCAGCTACAAGCGTTATTATAAACAGGCTTGGAGAGAGGTCTTTGCAGATAGGCAAGATATTAACAGTAATAGATGATGTAACAGACCAGACAAACCTTCTTGCCTTAAATGCGGCAATAATTGCAGCTCAGGCAGGAGAGCACGGCAGAGGGTTTGCAGTGGTTGCAGATGAGATAAAGGATTTGGCAGAAAGGACATCTGCATCTACAAAAGAGATAGCCCAGATGATAGAGTCAATACAGAAAGAGGTTGAAGATGCGGTTGCTGCTATGGAGGGCAGCTCTGAGAATGTTATTGAGGGGATGAATCTTTCAAAGGATGCTGGCAGCGCATTAAACAAGATACTTGAGAGCGCTGATAAATCTGCACAGATGTCAAAAGAGATTGAAAAGGCAACCAAAGAGCAGTCAAGAGGCCTTCATCAGGTGAATGAGGCAGTTCAGAGGATAACGAATATGGTGAGGCAGATTGCACAGGCTACTCAGGAGCAGATGAAGGGCTCTGACCAGATAATCAGTTCAGTAGAAAAGATGAGGGATATATCAAGGCAGGTGCGCCAGGCTACAATAGAGCAGACAAAAGGCAGCAAGCAGATTAACGATGCAGTTGAGAATGTTAATCACAAGGTGCACTCAATTGTGAAGGCAACTAAAGAGCAGAGGACAGGGAGTGAACAGATTGTGCATGCAGTGGAAAAGATAAGAGAGATAACACAGCAGAATCTTGATTCATTTACCGATATAAAACACACCATTGATACACTTATTGACCAGGCAGACCTCTTAAAGGCTGAGGTTAGAAGGTTTGAGATTTAGCAGATTGTTGAAGAACTTAACAATCTCTGATTACACAGATAAAAGATCAGATTACACAGATTAAGACTCCTTGAAATATCTGTGTAATCAAGGCTGTTGATTGCTTTTTCAACAGCTTGTTAGATGACCTTTCCCACAAGGTCATACTGATGAGCCTCAGTAATTTTCACATTAACAAAATCGCCAGCTCTTATTTTATCTAATCCCATTCCATCATTTATATATACAACGCCGTCAACCTCTGGCGCCTGGCCATAGTAGCGGCCGTCAATAAGAAGTTCGCTTTCACTTGATAATCCGTTAATCATCACATTTAGTGTTTTACCGGTCAATTCTCTGTTTTTGCTTAACGATATCCCTGACTGAAGCCTCATTATCTCATTTCTTCTTCTGTCTTTTATCTTTTGTGTTATCTGATTTTTATATCTTGAGGCAGGCGTGCCCTCTTCTCTTGAATATGCAAAGACGCCAAGCCTGTGAAATCCTGTCTCTTTAACAAAATCATACAGCCTTTTATGCTGTGCCTCTGTTTCTCCTGGAAAGCCTGCTATCAGGGATGTTCTCAAAACGATATCCGGAATCCTGCGCCGCAGCCTTTCTATAAGGCCCCTTATCTGCTTTTCACTGCTATTTCTTTTCATTTTTCTTAATATTTCATCATCAATATGCTGGATAGGGATGTCAATATAATTGCATATCTTCTCTTCACTGGCAATAATGTTTATTAATTCATCATCAAAATGCTCTGGATAGGTATATAATAATCGTATCCAGAAGAGGTTCTTTATTTTAACAAGCCCCTTTAAAAGCGCTGATAGTTTCCTCTTTTTATAGATATCTAAGCCATAGTCAGTTGTATCCTGCGCTACTATGTTTATTTCCTTTACACCCTTTGATGCAAGCTGTTCCACTTCATTAATGATAGTCTCTATTTCTCTGCTCTTATAACTGCCCCGAATTGATGGTATTGTGCAGTATGAGCATCTGTTATTGCACCCATCTGAAATCTTTACATAGGCATAATGCTGCGGATTTATCAGGATACGGGAGACAGGTTCTTGCAGGGGCACAGTGCGCTGTGCCCCTGCATTATGCAATTCTATTAATGCATTACATACATCAGCAATCTTTTCCATTTCAGAGATACCAATAAATGCATCTACCTCCGGTAGTTCCTTTGTTAATTCTTCTTTGTATCTTTCGCTCAGGCAGCCAGCTACAATCAGCGCCTTGCAGCTTCCATTCTCTTTCAATCTCCCTGCCTCAATTATTCTTTCAATAGACTCCTCTTTGGCATCATTAATAAAACCGCAGGTATTAACAATAGCTATCTCTGCCTCATTCTCTTTATTGGTAAGGGTGAAGCCAGCCTTTGTAAGATGACCGAGCATAATCTCTGAATCTACCTGATTCTTGGGGCATCCGAGACTGATTAGACCAACCTTTTTCATAAAACATATTTTAACACAATTACCCATAAATTGTAAGACTCACAACCGTTCATTATTGAACAGTTAAGCGCATTTAATGTCATTTTAAATATTTTTATTCTATGACAGCTTTATAACATTTGGTAAAAATTGGTATTTTATAATTATGTCTCTGGTATGAAAATTGCTACTATATAAATATTTAGGCATATTTATACAAGGCCGATTATTCTGGTAATCGGTATTGCTCATCAGGAACGAATAAGGATTATGAAAAATAAGCACACAATTGAGCAGTGTAAAAGATATGCATCAGGCCTGCACAGGCTCCAGAATCTTTGCGCCTCCATAAATAAAGAAAATCTGAAAGACGCCTTGCCAATGATTACAAAAGGGATTGCAAGGCTTATTAATGCTGAAACTGTAGCAGCCTGCATAATAGAAGGTGATAAGTTAGAGCTTCTTTCAGCATACGGCAAGCATGCAAAGGCAATATCAATTCAGAATATTAATATAAAAAACAGCGCCTGTTCATGGATACTGAAAAATAAGAAGCCCATACTCATAGACAATCCATTAAGAAACAAGAAGATTCTGAAGGGCATTCCTGATAATATCAGGACGGACTCATTTATTGGCGTTCCCTTATTCTCTGAAAAGGGTATCATGGGAGTTATATTTGCCTTTGACAAGAGGAATAGAGACCTCTTTACAAAACAGGATGTAGATTTTCTAAATATATTTTCAACTGTAGTGTCTCCTTTAATAGAAAATATAAGGTTAAATGAGAGGAAGAATCAGATACAAAAGGAGCTTTCTGCTTTGCAATCCATTATAGATACATCATTTGCAAATAAGGATATTGAAACCTTATTGTATTCCCTCACCCAGAAGGTAGTAAAGGCAATGGCAGTAGACTCAGGAGAAATATATCTGTTGGATGAGGATGGCAGCATTACCTTTAGAACATCATATAATACGCCTGAAGAGGTGCTTGAACAATATAAAGAGAGGATGCAAAAGGAGATAATCAGGGAGGTGCTTAAGAGGGAAGGACCGTTTATTTCTTATGCAAAGGATAAGCCTATACTTACAAGTGAGCATATAAGGTCATATCATGTAATGGCTATTTTGGCTGTGCCTTTAAGGATTAAAAAGAAGGTAATGGGTATACTGCATATAGACAGCTTGTCTTCGCATATCTTCTCCCCTTATGAGATTCATCTGTTAGAGATACTATCAGAGAGGATAGCGCTGGCAATTGAAAATGTACAGCTCTTTGCCGCGCTCAATGAGGAGGTAGATGTATCTGCGACACTCTTGCAGACCGCTGAACTTATAAGCAATCACACTTCTGTTAATCAATTATTAAATCGGATTGGCAGTATTATGCCATGGCTTATTAACTGCGATTTTTGCTGTACCCATCTCTGGAGTGAGAGGGATGGCGCCTTTCTTTCTGCTGAAACAAGCCTGACAGACGATTCATTAATTACATATTTTAAACGTATATTTATAAGACCGGGTACTGACATAATTGCTGATAAGATATTTGATACAAGGGGCTCTATAATTATAGAAGATGTCCCTGATTCAGGATTCCTTCCAAAAGAACTTACTGATACCTTTAATATAAAATCACTTCTGATTGCTCCCTTTGTAAGCAAAGGGTCTGTCATGGGGTTTATGAACATAGCCTTTGCGCAGGCTGCTCATGCCTTTACAACAAAAGAGATTGCAATCTCAAAGGGCATTGCAAATCAGGTTGCAGTTGCCCTTGAAAACATAAAGCTGAATGAAGAGATAAAGGAATCAGAAGAGAGATACAGGACACTGGTGGAGAGCGCCACTGATGCGATAACTTGTATTGATTTGGATGAGGTTGTCATAAGCTGGAACAGCGCTGCAGAAAAAATGTACGGCTATTCAAAAGAAGAGGTTATGAATAAGAAGATTTCCATTATTCCAGAGGACAAGGGAACTGAGCTGCCAATGTTTTTTGAGAGTGTAATAAAGGGGAATACCATCTCAAATTTTGAAACCAAGAGGAAACACAAGGATGGCAGACTTATAGATGTCAGCCTTACAATATCGCCTGTAAAGGATGAGGCAGGTGATATAATAGGCTTTTCAGGTATTTCACGTGATATAACTGAAAAGAAACAGCTTGAAGAAAAGAGGGTTCAGTTAGAGAAAGAGTCTGCAGTAATAGAGCTTGCAGGCGCAGCAGCGCATGAAATCAACCAGCCCCTGACATCTATTATTGCAAGGGCTGACCTTCTTATGATGAACTTAACAAAGGATGACCCTGTTTACAGGGCAGTAAAGGTAATATTTGATGATGCAAAGAGGATTGCATTGCTTGTCCAGCAGATTGGAAAGATAACAAAGTACAAGACAAAATCATACATTGGAAAAGATAATATAATAGATATTGAAGGAGCTGCACAAGATGATTCAAAATAATGCATATTTATTGAAGAATGAAGGGCTTGCAGCGGAAAAAGGCGGAATTGAGCGGGTATTAGTTGTTGATGACGAGGAAAATATTACTGAGGTTGTATCTTTATTCTTAAAGTCAAGGGGCTACTTTGTTACCACTGCTAAAAACGGTGAAGAGGCATTAAAGATATTGAAGGAAGACTATTATGACCTTGTTATGTCAGATATCAGGATGCCAAAGATGGACGGGCTTGCCCTGTTAAAAGAGATTAACAAATTGAGGGGCAATATTGTTACAATAATGCTGACAGGTTTTGCCACAATAGATACTGCTGTTGATGCAATGAAATCAGGCGCCTTTGACTATGTAGTCAAGCCTTTTAGCATTAATGAAATACTGAATGCTGTTAAACGGGCTGATGAAAAGTTCAGGGATATGGTAGAAAATATTCAGCTAAAAGAGGCTACCTCGCTTTATGATATAAGCGAGGCAATAAGCTCAGGCTCTAATCTTAGTGAAATCTTCAGGATTGGAATAAATGCAGTATCAAGGGAGGTTGATGCAGATGCCATTTCCCTGTATCTTAAAAATGAAAAAAACAGGCTATTTGAATTAAAGATACGCGGGTTTAAATCAAAGAATGAAAACTGGTCAAAAGGCTTCATTAAGGTTATAGGTGATGATTTAGTCAATAACTTCTTTAAGGATAACAGGGCAGTGCTCCTGCATGGGAAAGACATTTTAAGATCAGATGTATTCATTGCAAAAGAAAGCAGCCTCATCTCAATTATCGCGATTCCTTTAAAAATAAATAATAAGATAATCGGCATTCTAAATGCCTATTCATTTACAAATGGCCATATATTCACTGAAGGACAGAAGAAGTCCCTGTTTATATTCAGCAACAGTATTGCTGCAGCAGTTGAGACTTCAAGGCTTTATGATAATCTCCAGATGACCTTTAAGGAGACGATGCTCGGTCTGGCAGCAGCTTTAGAGGCAAGGGATAAATATACCAAAGGCCATTCTTATAAGGTCTGCGAGTATGCGCAGATTATTGCGGAAGGGCTTGGGCTTCCACAGAACGAGGTAAGCCTTATATGCCAGGCGGCAAAGCTCCACGATATAGGCAAAATCGGCATTGACAACTCTGCCTTGAACAAGCCTGAAAGATTAAATAAGGTTGAACATGATATGTTCAAAAACCATATTACTATTGGAAAGCAGATTATTCAACCGATTAGTTTTCTTTCAGATGCAATACCCTTAATCTATCACCATCATGAATTCTTCAATGGCAGCGGCTATCCTGATGGCAAGAAAGGAAGCGAAATCCCATTAGGAGCAAGAATCCTGCAGGTAGCTGATGCCTTTGACGCGATGACATCTGACAGGCCGTATAGAAAGGCATTATCCCATGAAACGGCAATATCTGAGTTAAAGAAGTTTTCCGGGACGCAGTTTGACCCGGAGATTACTGATGTCTTTATAAAAGAGATTGAAAAGAGAAAATCAGTATAATTATTTCCCATTTGTGTTTAACAGCTTAACCCCCAAATAGATATATTGAGCGCCTGAAGCAATAGTAATACCTATCATTATCCACATTATGGGTTTGATGTTGTCTATATTTTTCCCAATTACTATAAATAATAATAAAAGGGTTATATACACTATCTGAAAGAGTGTAGTTGCCTTTCCTGTCAGCGATGGTGATACCTTCAAGTCATCCTGAAAGAGTATAAGCATTAAGGCGCCTATTATTATAATAATATCCCTGCTTATTACAATAATGCTTACCCATACAGGTATTAGATGCAGGGCTGTTAAGGTAACGAATGATGCTGTAAGAAGAAGTTTGTCTGCCATTGGGTCCAAGAATGTTCCTAATTTTGTCTTCTGCTTTGAGCTTCTTGCAATAAAACCGTCAAGGCCGTCAGATATTCCTGCAAGCAGGAATACGGCAAAGGCATAGCCGTAATATTTATACACAAGAAAGTTGACAAAGAACGGGATCATCAATATCCTGCTCAGTGTTATAAGATTCGGAAGATTATACATTACCCTCTTTAACCTTTTCTCTTAGCTCTTAATTCTTAGCTCTTGGTTCTGTTTTGAAGAGATACCTTTCAAAGAATTTATTATAAGCTGTCCAGTTTTCTCTTTCACTTTCATCATCATCAATAGAACTTCTGAACATATCTACTTTTGCATTCATCTCATCCATATGATAAAGCATTATTGCCTCAAGTATCTTCGGCCTTTTGGGCGATCCGTATTCGTAATGACCGTGATGGCTTAGTATCATGTGTTTTAACAGCATCTCAAGCTTGTGCGGAAATCCATCGATCATCCTTATCTTTTCTGTAATCATTTCAACACCAATGGTAATATGTCCTATCAGCCCGCCCTCGTCTGTATAACCAAATGCCTTTGAATATTTCAATTCATGCACCTTGCCGATATCATGCAAAACAGCGCCTGTTATTAACAGATCGGTGTTTATTTCAGGATAATATTTCGTTACATCCTCGCAAAGGTTTGCTACCTCGAGGGTATGCTGCAGGAGTCCGCCTATATATGCGTGGTGATTGCTTTTTGCTGCTGGCGCTGTCTTAAAGAGCTCTATAAATTCAGTGTCTTCGTAAAATAAACTTAAGAGCCTTGTTAGATGCATGTCTTTTATCTTATCTATCTTTTTCTTAAGTTCCCTTATCATGTCCTCAGTGCTTTTCTCTGATGTTTGTAAGTAGTCACTTATATTAACCTCAGAGTCATCAATCCTTTCTATCTGTTTTATCTGTATCTGTTTTGCACCCTGATAATTTATTACCTTTCCCTTAACCCTTACAAAGTCCTCTTTCTTGAATATTTTATTATACATATCTGCCTCATCCCACAACTTAGCATCAATCTCGCCTGTGTTGTCAACAAACCTTACAGATAAATAATTAGAGCCGTTCTTTGCGATACTAAGCCTTTTTTCTTTTGTAAGAAAGATGTTGTTTATCAGATCGCCGTCTTTTATCTCTTTTATCTTCATAAAAAATCAGGGTTAAGGTTTAAGAACTAAGATTTTCTTTATTTTTTTTAGCTTTTAGTTCTGTATTTTCTGGATTATATGTCATTATAGCCTGTGTGTCAATATTTCTCATTCTGTGCACTGCTGCGATACCAGGCTATGCTGCTGCTGCCTAATGGTATTATCTATGTAATATCAACAGTTATGTAATTTTCCCCAGAAAATGTGAACAACCTGTGGATAAGCTATATCTGATTATTTGGGTGATAGCCAAAATCCAGCTTACTTAGCGGATTGCCTATTTTTTAGGCACACAAATTTCTTTTTTTATCAATGGGTTAAATAAAGATAGTATTTAAATTTGTAATGTAGATATATTTTTGCTTAATGCTGTTGCTTATCCCCAAGATATTGTTTGCAGCAAAAAAAAATACAACAAGTAGTGGAGTCTTAATTGATTGACAAATAGATTGTTATTATAATACAATTAGAAAAATCAGTGCAGGAAAAAATATGATTCAAAGTATGACAGGATATGCAAGGAGCGAGCGTAAGGATAAAGGCAGGGTATTTGTCTTAGAGCTCCGTTCAGTTAACCACAAATACTGCGACATCTCCATAAAACTTCCAAAGACACTTCTCGGCTTAGAAGGCATGATAAAAAAGACTATTCAGGAGAAATTTTCGCGCGGTAAATTTGATGTATTGGTGTCAAGGAACGGCTCTGATGATTATACAAGGAGTCTTGTGCTTGATGAGGAGCTTGTAAGCCAGTATTTTAATATACTTCAGGGATTAAAGAAAAAATTTGGTTTAAAGGGTGAAATAGATATTAATCTGTTGGCAGGGTTTTCTGATCTGATTAAGGTTGCAGAGGTAGAAGAGGATCAGAAGGCGATAGAGAAGGTTCTGATGTCCCTTCTCCAGCGTACAATAGACTCTCTGATTAAGGTGCGGAGAGAGGAAGGGAAGGAACTATATGATGATATTGTAAAAAGGGTAAGGATAGTGGCATCTGCAATTAATAGAGTGGATGAAATTGCCAATAAGGTGCTTTCAGCATATCATAAAAGATTAGAGGAGAGGGTTTACAGTCTGAATAGGTCATTAAAGATAGACCCAGCAAGGCTCGCGCAGGAGGTTGCTTTAATAGCTGAGAGATGTGATATAACAGAGGAAATAGTCAGGTTTAAAAGCCACATAAAACAGTTTAATAAACTGTTGAAAGAGGATAAAGGTGTTGGAAGGCGGCTGGATTTTCTGCTTCAGGAAATGAACAGGGAGATAAATACAGTGGGCTCCAAGGCCAATGACGCTGATATCTCCATTGAGGTTGTTAATGTAAAGAATGAACTTGAGAAGATTAGGGAACAGGTTCAAAATATAGAGTAGCCTTTTACTTTGCCGTATATACCGTATATATAATCAGAAGATGGGAAAATTTGTCAATATAGGTTTTGGCAATATTATTGCATCATCAAGGATAGTAGCAATCCTCGCCCCCTCTTCTGCACCAATGAAGCGGCTTAAGGATGAGGCGCGGAAGCAGGGAAAACTAATTGATGCAACGCAGGGAAGAAAGACAAGGGCTATTATAATAACTGACAGCGACCATATAATCCTTTCAGGGATTCAGGTAGAGACAATTGCACAGAGGATTAACTCTGCTTCCTCAGGCATTGCCTCAGTTGAGAGAGATTCATCCGGAGCATCAGATATAAAAGAGATTTCCGGAGAGGGGATATGAGCCGAAAAGGGCTACTTATTGTGGTATCTGCGCCATCAGGCGCTGGCAAGACAACGCTTTGCAAAGAGATTTCAAGGGTTCTTCCGAATCTGCAGCATTCTGTTTCCTATACAACCCGCAAGCCGAGACCTAATGAAACAGACGGGGTGCACTATTTTTTTGTAACACAGGAGAAGTTTGACAAGATGATCAAAGACAAGGAATTTGCAGAATGGGCTGTTGTCCACGGTAACTTATACGGGACATCAAAAAAACAGCTTGCTGAAATGATGGATGGGGGAATAGATGTTATACTGGATATTGATTCTCAGGGTGCAATGCAGATCAAGGAGAACTGGGAGTCCGGTGCCTTTATTTACATCTTGCCGCCATCCTTTGATGATCTGAGAAGGAGGCTTACTGAGAGGAATTCTGATGCAACAAATGAAATAAAAAAGCGCCTTGAAAATGCAAAAAAAGAAATTCTTCATTATAAAAGATATAATTATGTTATAATAAATGACAAGTTTGAAAAGGCATTAGATGATTTAAAATCAATTATAACATCAGAGAGGCTTAAGATAGATAAATTCAATACAGATATGATAGATGAAAAATTTAATTTATAGGAGGCTTTTTTATGGATATTGTTTCATTGCCAGTAGAATTCAAAAAGGATTACGGAATCAACCGCTTCAGATTGGTTAATCTTTCAATACAGAGGGCAAAGGAGTTAACAGAAGGCAGCGTCCCTGTAATAAATACAAAATATAAGAAAGAGACAACAATTGCGTTAGACGAGATTGTCTCTGCTGATTTTGTGCTCCTGACCGGAAAAGAGGCAAGGGAGGCAATGAGGGATGTTATCAAGGAAATAGAGGCTGAAAGAAGGGTCCCAGAGGAGGAGGAGGATGAGGAGTCATCAGAGATTAAAAAGGACCTTAGCATATACATAAATGATTCCAATAAGGCAAAGAGGGAGTCAGAGGAGGCATAGGATAACAGCATGCTTGCAGGCAAGAGGATAATCTTGGGCATTACAGGGAGCATTGCTGCTTACAAGAGTGCAGAAATTGTTAGAAGACTTAAGGCAGCTAATGCAGATGTTACAGTTGTGATGACAAGGGGCGGGATGGAATTTATTACGCCGCTTACTATGCAGACCCTTTCCTGCAACCCTGTTTATACAGAGACCTTTGTATTGCAAAAGGACTCCCGTATCGCACATATTGAACTTGTAAAGTCTGCTGATCTGTTTCTTATCGCCCCTGCAACCGCAAATATTATTGGAAAGATTGCCGCTGGCATCGGAGATGATGCCTTAGCTACAATGGTTCTTTCAGCAAGGTGTCCTGTCTTGATTGCGCCCGCAATGGACAGCGATATGTATAATAATCCGATTGTTCAAAGGAATATTTCATCCTTAAAAGAGAGGGATTGCAGATTTATAGAGCCTGAAGAGGGAGAATTGGCATCAGGCATTATTGGAAAAGGCAGGCTTGCAAATATTGAGAAGATTCTTTCATCTGTAATTGATGTCCTTGTTGTTAAGAAAGATTTAGCAGGCGAGGTTCTGTTGGTAACCGCTGGGCCCACAAGGGAGTATCTGGACCCTGTGCGTTTTATATCAAACAGGTCAACAGGGAAGATGGGTTATGCCCTTGCTGAGGCAGCAAAGAACAGAGGGGCAGAGGTAATACTAATATCAGGACCTGCGTCACTTCATAAACCAGCAGGTGCGGAGCTTATAAATGTTGTTACTGCTGATGAGATGAGGGAAGAGGTGATGAGAAATTTACAGAGGGCAAGCATTGTTGTTATGGCTGCTGCTGTATCTGATTATATGCCTGTAAAAGTGTGTCAGGATAAGATTAAAAAGAGCGGCAAGGATATTAATATAGGGCTCACAGAGGTTACGGACATACTATCTGAAATCGGAAAGAATAAGGGAGATAGGATAATCGTCGGCTTTGCTGCAGAAACAAAGGACCTTATTAATAATGCACAAATTAAATTGAATGAAAAGAACCTTGATATGATTGTTGCAAATGATGTCTCAAATCCTGACGCAGGTTTTGAGGTGGATACAAATATTGTTACCCTTATTGAAAGGGATGGAAGTATTACCAGTTTGGGAAAGATGTCTAAAAAGGATGCCGCCCATAGGATATTTGATAAGATAGTTAGACTAAAGAGGAGATATTCTGATTCCATTACAGTCTAACCTCTTTAAAATTAAAGCTTTTTTTGTTAATAGCATTACAAATTATATTCTATCTAAACTTTGCCATTTCCTTGACATTTCATGATTATTTGCTAAAATTGTTACAATAAGGTAATATAATACAGTAGTATGTCCAATATTCAGAGGATAGCTAAATGGCTAAAACTAAAGAGGAATATAATCTTTCGCCTGAGATAGAAAAACTCGCAGAGAGATTGGCGAAGGACCCGAGCTCAAAGCTCTTTGTCCCCCTTGCAGAGGAATATCTAAAGGGCGGAATGTTTGAAGAGGCTATAACTGTATTAAAGGACGGCATAAAACATCATCCTTCATATATAAGCGCAAGGGTAGCCTTAGGAAAGGCGTATCATAAAAAAGGACTTATAAAAGAGTCATTAGAAGAGTTTAAGAAGGTTGTTGCAGTAAACCCTGATAATCTTCTTGCACATAAAAGGCTTGTAGAGATACACAAGGTATTAGGCAACATTGAGGATGCAATAAAGAGCTGCAATACTATTCTCCTTTTAAATCCAAAGGATGAGGAGATTAAGGGGATACTGAAACAATTAGAGGGCATCAGGCCTGTTCCAAAACCTTCTGCAGCTCCAGAAAAAAAAGAAGAAAAGGTGTCTGTTGCTGCTGCAGAGAAGATTGAGGCAGTTATTGAGGAGAAGCCTGAAGAATTAGTGGTAGAAACAGCTATAAAAGAGCAAGCTGAGCCTGAACTAATAGAAGCAAAGAAGCCTGAGACTGAAATTGCAGAAGAGATAAAAGAAAAACCGCTTGTAATGGAAGATGCTGCTGCAGAGACAATTTTTGAAGAGCCTGAGGAGATGTTCAAGATACCAGAGGATGCTGGAGAAGAGATTCGTTTTGAAGAGGAAAAGAAAGAGGAAAAGGCTGAAGAGAGCTTATGGACTATGCCTGAAGAGGAGAAGCCGTCTGTTTTAGAGGAAGAGAGCAAAGCCCCTGCTGCAGATGAAAAGGTATACGACCTGAAGGAAGAAAAGGATGAAGAATTAGAAGGCTTGATTAAGCTGAAACCAGCAGAGCAGCCAAAAAAGGCAAAGGATTCAGAAGCAGAGGCTGAAATGCCTGTGTATGAAATTAGCGAGGAAGAATTAATAAGCTTTCCAAAAGACCTCCTGCAGTCAGATGAAGAGATAATTCAAGAGGCTAAGATGAAAGAGGGAGAGGTTACAAGCCTTGATATTTCTTCTTTTGAAAAGGAGACTGAAGAGGCTTATGCGCCGAAGGTTGCTATGCCTGAAGAAGATATGATAATTATTGAAGAGCCTGAGAGCGAGATACTATCTGTTGAACCGCCTGTTTTTGAAAAAGAGGAAGCAAAGGAAGCAGCTCCCTTTAAAGAACCTGTTTATGAAGAAAAGGTCATAAAAACAGCGAAAAAGGCTGAAGAAGAACTTTCAACAGAGACATTGGCAGAGTTATATATAAAACAGGGTTTCTATGAAAAAGGGATTGATATATACCGCAAGCTTTTAAAAGAAAAGCCTGATAGTAAGGGATTAAAGCAGAAATTAGAGGATGCCGTTACACTATCAAGCCTGTTTGTGAGCGGAAAGCCAAAGACTGAAGAGATTATCCCTGGTGTTGTGGTTGAGAAGGGTGAGTCAGATATTGAGGCAATAGAGATAGAGGAGATAATGCCAGCAGAGCCTGTGGCAGTAAAGGCAAAGGCAGATTTTCGGGTAAAGCCTGCTGTTGAAAAACTCAGAGAGCCTGAGAAAAAGACAGAGGTACCAAAAGAGGCTCCTCAATTAGCTAAGGGGGGCAAGCAAAAGGCAAAGGTGCAGAGATTACAGAGCTGGCTTGAAAATATAAAGAAAGAGCAGCCGCAATTATGACATTTTCAGAGATATTACAACGTATAGCAGATGAAGAAAAGGATGCAATGGGTATAGCAATTGTCGGTATGGACGGCATTGTTGTTGAGGAGCGGGTTGTTGAACGTAATATAGACCTTGCATCTATCAGCGCAGAATACAGCTCTGTGTTAAAGGATATAGACAGGGTTTCAGATTCATTAAAATTCGGCGCTGTTAAGGAATTGGTGGTGGTTACAGATAAGGCAATAATATTGATGAAAGGTATTAATAAGGACTATTTTATTATCTTTGCCATAAGGCCTGATGGAAATATCGGCAAGGGACGTTTCCTAATCCGCAGGGAACTGCCGAGGTTAGAAAAGGAACTATAGAAACAAATCCTAATTTCTAAATCCTAAATTCTAAACAATGAACAAAACTCAAAATCTAAATGTTCAAAACAAATATTTTGTCTACTATTAGATTTTGAATTTTTGTTATTGGGGTTTTGAATTTGTTTGGAATTTAGATATCAGGATTTTGAACTTTTTATAGGTTTAGTTCTTCAATTTAAATAGAAAAGGATATTGATAATGTTAAAGATACTCCTTCTTCACGGACCAAATCTAAATCTGCTCGGCCTCAGAGAGCCTGAGGTATACGGCAAGGCCACACTGCTTGATATAAATAATGAACTGTTGGAGTTTGCAAAAAAAGAGGGCATGGATATTACAATAAAACAGTCCAATTTTGAAGGCGAGCTGATACAGATGATCCATGAGTCTGCTGAAGAATATGACGCAATAGTATTTAATCCGGCAGCATTCACACATACGAGTATTGCTTTGCGGGATGCTATTGCTGCTGTAGGTGTGCCAGTAATAGAGGTTCATCTGTCAAATATATACAAAAGAGAGGCCTTCAGGCGACACTCTTATATCTCTGAGGTATCAGAGGGTGTTATCTCTGGTTTTGGCAAGGACAGCTACTTATTAGGGCTTAAGGCAGCAAAAAATCTCCTGTCTAAAAAGGTCAAGAAATAATCCAATGAAATTTAATATTGAACGCCTCCATAGGATACAGGAGAGGCTCGCAAATAACAAAATAGATGCTATGTTCTTGACTGCGCTGGAAAATATAAGGTATCTCACTAACTTCAGCGGTTCCTCTGCCTTTCTGATGATCACAAAAGATAAAGGATATCTTATTACAGATTTCAGATACAAGACAGTAGCAGAGGATGAGGTAAAGGGATATAAGGTTATAATTTATCAAAACTCAATAATTGATGAAATAGAGAGATTAACGAAAAAAGAAAAGATTTCCCACCTTGGTATTGAAAAGAGAAATATTACGCTTGAACAATACCAAAAGTTGACAAAAAAATTAAAAAAGATTAGAATTATCCCCACTCTTAATTTAATTGAAGGGCTAAGGGTTATAAAGGCCCCAGTTGAGATAGAGAATATAGGGATTGCAATAAAGAGGGCTGAAAAGGCTTATAAAAAGATAAATTCAAATATAAAAATAGGTATTTCAGAAAAAGAGATTGCATTAAGATTAGAATATGCTATAAAGAGCGGCGGCTCAGACAGGCTGCCATTTGAGACAATTGTTGCCTCTGGTTACAGGGCTGCCCTGCCTCATGCAGTATCAGGTAAAAGGCTTTTAAAGGATAATGATTCAGTGATAATAGATTTTGGCGCAGAGTATAAAGGTTATTATGCTGATATCACCCGGACACGTTTTACTGGCAGCCATATAAATAGAAGGCAGAGAGAGATTTATCAGACTGTCCTTGATGCACAGGCAGAGGCAATTAATCTTATAAAACCAGGCGCTAAGGCAAAGGATATTGATGCTGCCGCAAGAAAGGTGATAAGCAAAGCAGGTTTTGGCAAATATTTTGGTCATGGCACAGGCCATGGCATTGGTTTGATGGTTCATGAATTGCCGTCAATATCGACAAAGAGCGAGGATATATTAAAAGAAGGGATGATATTTACAGTAGAGCCCGGCATATATATACCGGGATGGGGCGGCGTCAGGATAGAGGATATGGTTTTAGTAACAAAGACAGGATTCAGGATACTAACCACACTTCCAAAAGAAACCTGAATCATTGTCATTTGAATTTTAATTTTTAGAATATAAGGAGGAAGCATACTTGTTATCAACAAGCGATTTTAGAAATGGATTGAAGATTGAGATTGAGGGAGAGCCTTATGCAATTGTTGAATTCCAGCATGTTAAGCCTGGCAAGGGCGGCGCCTTTGTAAGGACAAAGCTAAAGAGCATAAAGGCAGGCAGTGTTATTGACAGGACATTCCGTTCAGGCGAGAAATTTGATGAACCTAATTTAGAAGAAAAAGAGATGCAGTATCTTTATGCATCTGAAGGCCAATATAATTTTATGGACAATAAAAATTATGAGCAGATAGCCCTTACAGAGGAGCAGCTTGGCGAAAGCAGAAAATATATTAAGGAAAATATGAATGTTAAAATACTTTTCTACAATGAAAAACCGCTTGGTGTTGAGGTTCCAATGTTTGTTGAGCTTAAGATAGTAAAGACCGACCCTGGTGTACGCGGAGATACTGCAACAGGCGGGGCAAAACCAGCAACCCTTGAGACAGGCGCGGTAATAAAGGTGCCGCTTTTTATGAATGAGGGCGAGAAAATAAAGATTGATACGAGGACAGGGGAATATATAGAAAGGGTAAAGTAGAGGTTAGTATGGTGTCTCACAAATAGCTTTACACCTTTTGTCATTCCTGCATGTCTTTGGCAGGAATCCAGTCTTGCTTATTTGTGGATTCCCGCTCAGAAACCCCTGACAGAAACATTCAGGGGCAGGCTTTGCGGGAATGACACTAAAAAGAATGTAAAGAAGTGTTAAGGACACCACATTGGAATACAGAAGTCAGAAGTAAGATTGGGATCAAAGGAGTTGATGATGAATATAAAAGAACTAAAGGAATTGATTGACCTGATGAAAAATACCGATATATCTGAGCTTGAGATTGAAAAGGGCGGTGTAAAGGTAAAACTTAAGAAGGGACATTTAATATTAAGTCAGCCGGTTTCTGCTGAAAAGGCGCAGATATCCTCACAGCAGGCAATAGAGAAAGAGATTACAGGCGCAGCAGAGGAAAAGGCTGCTTTAACTGCTGTTGAAGATAAAGGGCTGGTAACTGTTACATCGCCTATTGTCGGCTCATTTTACAGGGCGCCTGCACCGGATGCGAAGCCCTATGTAGAGGTCGGGGATATTATTAAAAAAGGGCAGGTTCTGTGTCTTGTTGAGGCAATGAAGCTGATGAATGAGATTGAGGCAGAGCTTAACGGCAAGATTGCTGCTATTCTTGTGGAGAACGGCCGTCCTGTTGAATATGGAGAGGCGCTTTTCAAGGTTGAGCCTGTTGAGGATTTATAATGTTTAAAAAGATATTGATTGCAAATAGAGGAGAGATTGCCCTTCGCATAATAAGGGCGTGTAAAGAACTCGGGATAAAGACCGTTGCCATTCATTCTAAGGCTGATGAACATTCGCTTCATGTCCGTTTTGCAGATGAACATATATGTGTCGGGCCTCCTGACGGCTCTTTGAGTTACAGAAATGTCCCTAATATAATCAGCGCTGCAGAGATAACAGATTCAGAGGCAATACACCCCGGTTACGGTTTTCTTGCTGAGAATGCAAATTTTGCAGAGGTGTGCGGTTCAACAGGCATCAAGTTTATTGGTCCGTCGCCGGAAAGCATTGCTTTAATGGGCGATAAGGCAAAGGCAAAGGAGACAATGATTAAGGCAGGTGTGCCTGTGCTGCCAGGAAGCGTCGGCATAGTTCCTACAGAGGATGATGCCATAAGGTCTGCTAAGGATATAGGTTATCCTGTTATTGTAAAGGCCGCTGCAGGCGGCGGCGGAAGGGGAATGAGGGTTGCGCATAATGAAAATGACCTCGTCAACTCCTTTCTAATGGCTCAGGCAGAGGCGCACTCATCCTTTGGCAGCAATGAGGTATATATTGAAAAATTTTTCATTGAGCCGAGGCACATTGAGGTTCAGATTCTTGCGGATGAGCAGGGCAATACATTATATCTTGGCGAAAGGGACTGCTCAATCCAGAGACGTCATCAGAAATTGATTGAAGAGACCCCGTCGCCAGCAGTAAATCCTGAATTGAGAAAGAAGATGGGTGAGGTTGCTGTTAAGGCTGCAAAGGCAGTGAATTATAAAAATGCCGGGACGATTGAATTCCTGCTTGATAAAAGCGGTAAATTCTACTTCATGGAGATGAATACAAGGATTCAGGTGGAGCATCCGATAACTGAGATGGTTACAGGAATAGATATAGTAAAAGAGCAAATAAAGATCGCAGCAGGCATCCCTCTGTCATTCAAGCAGGATGATATAGCAATAAACGGGCACAGCATTGAGTGCAGGATAAATGCAGAGTGTCCTGAAAAATTTTCACCCTCTCCCGGGCTTATAACTGCATACCATCCGCCAGGGGGGCTTGGCGTGAGGGTGGATTCAGCAGTCTATGCAAACTATACAGTGCCTCCATATTATGATTCAATGATTGCAAAGCTCATTGTACATGCAGGCAGCAGGGAAGAGGCGATTGTAAGAATGAAGCGCGCCCTTGAGGAATATATAATTGAAGGCATCAAGACAACCATACCATTTCACAAAAAGGTCTTAAACGACCCTGACTTTAATAAGGGTATCTTTTATACAAACTTCCTTGAAAAGTTCATTACAGGAAAATAGTTGTATTAAACATTAAGATTTTGTATTAAAGGAATTTTCTCCCTGTCTGTGCAATCAGGTATATGCCGACTTGTGCTTTTCTCTCAATTCCTTTGCAAAATTAGCTGCCTCTTTTTCTCTAAGGCCAAAACTCCAGCCCTCTGTTAATGACCTTTCCCCTGTCTTTGCTGTCCACTGATAAGCCATACCCATTATTCCGAGCTTATAGCCCGCTCTTTCAATTATGGTATACGGCTTAAGCACCATCTCATCCATCTCAAGGTCAGAAAGATTCAATGCAAGCACAGGAAACTTGCTGTCAGCAACCCTTGCTAAAAAGACCTTTTTGGGAAATAAAAATTCCACATTACCCGGCGCCATTGCATCATACTTCATCTCATTCATGATTTTTACAACAGATTTTCCCTCTTCAAGAAGAGGCACGCCTGTCCCATGCCATGTATCGCCTGAATCAAATAAAAAGGTTGTATCAGGCGCTTCATTTCTAAGCTTGTTTACAAGCGCTGCAATATGCGCAAAGCCGCCGATCTTTCCCTCTTTCTTTGCAAGGGATTCATAGTCTTTATCATAATAGTCTTTGTGATATAAAGGTTTGAGATATCCGTGAGTATCGTTAGTCCATAAGAGGCGGAGCTTCTTTGCTCCCACAGCCTCATCTTTACCTGCTAATATAAAAAGACCAGATATAATTGCTGTTATAATAAATATTCCGAGTATAAAAAGAAGTTTTACTTTTCCAATATTATTGCCTACTGACATAAACTAACCCCTTTTTTCTTAAATTTTGATTTATCTGATAGCAAATATTAACAAGTAATATATTATGATGTCAAGGCCAATGAGCAGCAGGTGTGGTAGCAATATAAATCTGTCAGGGTATAACTGCAACATGATAATGTCAGGGTATGGAAAAGATGACCTTGACAATGAAAGAACTAAAGAGAGTAGAAGTGGTTCAAAAGACAGTATCAC
>Ga0105164_10000138_pt1 | contig 53607 bp, 51 predicted proteins | sample VDWuncwatermetaG_FD_89674 | JGI IMG/M metagenome (GOLD analysis project Ga0105164, IMG submission 89674) | Wastewater microbial communities from Netherlands to study Microbial Dark Matter (Phase II) - VDW unchlorinated drinking water | ecosystem: Environmental > Aquatic > Freshwater > Drinking...
CTTCAAGTGGGCAAGCATCGCGGCAAAGTCTTTCCAGCCGGGAAACGAGTTTGCGTGTATCAACACGCCATGCAGCTTTCCGTGTCCCGCCAGATAGGTATCGACCTGGATTGCTATCGAAATAAAATCTTCCGCTTCAATCGGCCCTTTCGGATGCAGTACCAGCATGCCTTCGTTGTGTCGCAATTCGTAGTTGATCATCGTATAGCTTTCATTATGTAATGACGCGGATTTGTCCCGCATTGCCGGATCGTTTATTTATGAACCGGTTGATTCACTGATGCTGGCGGCCAATTTTGAACTTGCAGCCACGTCTGTTGTATATCGGGCGGCAGTTTGTCCATGTGCTTCAGAAAAAGTGCAAGTGTCCATATCTGCAGATCGCTCAGGGCAGAGCCGAACGAAGGCATGCCCGTCAGACGAATGCCATGAACGAACAGCCTTCCGGATCGTCCTCAACTCCGTCTGTCGCCAGCTGCGGCGGTTTTTGGTAAAGCCCTTTCGCTATCGGTGATGCCGCTGCCGTACCCTTTGCGGAACCATGACAAACGGCACAGTTCTGCGCAGAAAGATGAACGCCATTCATAAGATTCTGTTCCGTAAATTCCACAGGATTTTTTCCTTTTGCGCATCGCGATGCAGTGTTGCATTTAACGATATGTCGGCCAGTCACGTTTCAAGCATGCCGGGTTTAGCATCTGCGTTGGCCGGAATAAATCCGCTTTGTACCAGCGCATAAGCGCCAATCTGAGCAACGAGCATCAATAACGCGATTCCTGAAACCATGGCTTTCAATATATCGCTTCCTCATTATTTATCAGGATAATCGTCTCCGGTGCAACGATTCAGGATGGTTTGCCTTTGCGTAACGTCCAGCCGATCGCGACCAGCACCCAGCCATCGAACAGCAGGCTGATGCTCACATATATGCCTACCAGCCAAAGCGAAGTGGTGGGCCATCCGATCAGAAACAGAGAAGCCAGTATGGCTGAGACAACGCCATTGAAAGTCATCAAGCCCCAGCCTTTGTCAGGATGCATAGACCGGGCGAGAGCGAAGCTGTGCATCGCACCCAATAACAGATAAACGGCCAGCAACAGTCCCACCGCAGCCACGCCTGATACAGGATAGAACAGCATCATGCCGCCAAAGATGAGCAACAGGGCAGGCTTAATCCAGTCCATGACGTTCTTCGGGCTATGTTTATAGGTGTGAACGGCCCATAAACTGCCGCCGGTAAGCAATAGCCAGGCGATCAAAATGACCGTGCTCAGGGACATCACGCCCGGCAGCAAAATACCCGCGACTCCCAGCACAAGCAGCAATATCCCGGTGATTAATGTGTATGGCCCGAATTTATCAAAGGCTTTTTTATCAATGGGTAAATCGTTCATTTTTTTCTCCCGGATTATCCTGCGGCGGCAACGGTATGCGGAACAACCTCCGGATCAGGCAATTCTTTAGTCGCGAGCGAGAGCGCCAGGCTTGTTACCGAAGGATTCAGGCTGTCGACCATCGAGCTCGGAATCAAAATCGTGGCACCCCGTTCTTTGGTGGTCTCATAAATGATGTTCATGGCTCTGAGTTGGAGCGCTGCGGGATGACCGGCATAAATGTCGGCGGCCTCGACAAACTTTCCGGCGATCGCGGCTTCTGCTGACCCGAGAATGACCCGTGCCTGTTTTTCACGCTCAGCCTGAGCCTGACGCGACATGGCATCCTGCAATGCCTCAGGGAGCGCGACATCGCGGATCTCGACCGAACCCACCGTTATGCCCCAGGGCGCCGTTTTTTTGCCTATCTCATTCTTCAGTTGCTCGTCGGCATCCTTGCGGTCGGATAGCAATGCCGCCAGCATCGAAGACCCGATCATCTCGCGCAACGAGGTTTGCGCAACCTGGTCTATCGCCTGGCGATAATTGGTAATGGCCAGTGCCGCTTTTTCGGCATCGTGCACATGCCAGAAAATGATCGCATCGACATTGACCGGCACCGTGTCCCTGGTCAGTGCCTGCTCGGCATTAAAACCCGTTGTCTGAATACGTTCGTCGATAACGGCAATCACGTTGTCGAGGACCGGGATGATGACGAACATGCCGGCTCCTTTGACACTTTGCAGTTTTCCCATCCTGAGTATGACAAACTTCTGCCAGGTATTGGCCATCTTCAGTGACATCGCAGTAACCACTGCGACTGCGAAGAACACCAGCGCCAGGTAGTTATTCACCCAGTTACTGGCGGCAAGGCCCGCGAGGAGAAGAACGAAGACCAGGAATGATGTGATTGGATTCATGTGAATTGTACTTAAGTATTTGCTTGAAGAATTCAAAATTACACTTCATCGCGCGCTATTTCCGTGCGCTAGCGTACCAATGCAAATAATCAGGCAATCGTATTCAAGTCCCCCGGATTGGTAAACAGCATGTCTTATTTTTCACTTTTTTGAAATTCAGCATCAGTGTAAATAAATTACAAGATATTGTAGTAATGGGTGTTTTTGTAAAACAAGTGGAAAATATGCACGCTGAAAGATGGTAAGTGTTGGGCGCTGATCGACAATGTGATTTTGTTTGCGTTATAAGTTGGTTTTTTTACCGTTTCTACTTCTGACCTCAACTAAAAATGGTGGGATTACCGCAGGATACATTTAAGTGCGGACTCCATATCCACGATTGAGCAGGTTCAGCGCATACCAGAAAAATACGACGTTAAACCCCGCGATTGCCATAAAAGCTACGCTCAGATTGACATCTGACACACCCAGTAATCCATAGCGAAATGCGTTCACCATATACAGGATAGGATTCACCATTGACACAGAGTGCCAGAACGGCGGCAACATCGTGACGGTATAAAAGACGCCGCCCAGATAGGTGAGCGGGGTGAGCACAAAAGTTGGAATGACGGTAATGTCATCAAAGCTGGTCGCATAGATTGCATTGATCAGGCCGGCCAGCGAGAACAGGGTGCTGGTCAGCAACAATACAGAAATTGCGATCCAGATATTATGCAAAGGAATCGTGGTAAAAAACAGCGACACCACCGTGACTGCGCCGCCTACCGCAATCCCCCGCGCCAGCCCGCCGCCTACAAAACCTGCCATGATCAGGTAGTTCGGCAGCGGCGACACCAGCATTTCTTCAATATGGCGCTGAAATTTTGAACTGTAAAATGAGGCCACCACATTGCCATAGGAGTTGGTGATCACCGCCATCAGGATCAGTCCTGGCACGATGTAATCCATGTAATGGAAGCCGTTTACGTCGCGGATCTGGCTGCCGATCAAGCGGCCGAAAATCACAAAATACAAAGCGGTGGTGATCATCGGCGGCAGGATGGTCTGCACCCACAGGCGTGAAAAACGCAGCACCTCTTTCCACAAAATCGCCTTGATTGCGATCAGTTGTTCGCGGGCGTTCATGCGGCGTCTGCCTTATTGCCAACCAGTCGAATAAACAATTCTTCCAGCCGGTTAGTCTTGTTGCGCATACTTCTAACCTCTATTTTTTGCATGGATAAAGCTGTAAACAACTGTGTGATGCTGGTGTGATTGGATACCACCACCTCCAGCGTCTGTTCATCCACGAGACTGGCCGAAAAGCCGAGCAGTGCAGGGGCTTGTGCAACCGGCTGCATCAGATCCAGTACCAGCGTATGTGTATCCATGCGACTGAGCAACTGGCGCATGCTGGTGTTTTCTACGATGCGCCCGTTGTTGATAATGGCAATATTGCGGCACAGTTGCTCGGCCTCTTCCAGATAATGCGTGGTCAGAATAATGGTTGTTCCCGCCTCATTGATTTCTCGCAAGAAATTCCACATCGAATGACGTATCTCGATATCCACCCCGGCGGTCGGTTCATCCAGTATCAGCAAACGCGGCTCATGTACCAGCGCACGTGCAATCATCAGGCGCCGTTTCATCCCGCCTGACAAATGCCGCGCATGTTCGCGTCGTTTGTCCCACAGGCCTAGCTGGTTCAGATAATAACCGGCGCGCTCCAGCGCTAACGGCCGCGGAATGCCATAGTAGCCCGCCTGACTTGCAAGGATTTCAATCGCCGGTTCAAACTGGTTGAAGTTATATTCCTGCGGCACCAGGCCGATACTTGCCTTGGCTGCAGCCAGGTCAGTATCCAGATCATGCCCGAATACCTTCACGGTGCCGGCGCTTTTGTTAACCAGGGACGAGATAATGCCGATCGTTGTGGACTTGCCCGCACCGTTGGGGCCCAGCAGGGCGAAGAAATCACCTTGGTCTACTGTAAGGTCTATGCCTTGCAACGCGATCACCCCGTTGTTGTAGACTTTGGTGAGGTTTTGAATTGATAAGGCAGTAGGCATAATATGAAAATATTCTTTAAGGTACTAATTGTAATGGTTCTGCAAACCCTCAGCGGGCATCAACTGCATTCATGGTTACGCTGAATATCGGTTTGGAAAATTGAAAGCTTCACAAATAGTACACCGTAAATCGCAGTAATCTTGTCAGGTAAAACATTATCATAGAAAAAAATGTTACGTTCGGCATTAATGTAGGCTATTGTGCCTTGTGATTGCGTGCAATTAACTGTAATTACTTGATCAAAAATTAACGCCCGCCTGCCGGAATACGGCGGTTGCTGGATGATTCCTCATCGGAAAGTGTCGTTGATAAACCGGATATAAGTATTGTTTAAATTGAGCAGTGGCGTCCGGGGCTGTCATGAACAGACATCTGAAATTAATCTGGAGCAGGGTGTACTTGTTTCAACACCAAATAAAATCAACCAACAGAAGCTATGCGACCTAAATGCCCCACCCCAATATTTCGGTAAGCATTTGATGGAATGTAACCTGTTTTTAGTATCACTGGATCATGTTGCAGCAGATTTTCGTGCAAGATTTCTGACTTTGCAGATGAAACGGCTTTGGTGCCCGGTACCATGACGCAGCCTGAACAGCATGGGCTGGATCGGGTTGCCTTGCGAGAAAGCGAAGCTTTTTTCCGCCATTTGTTCGATCTGCATAGTGATGTGATGTTATTGATCGATCACCAATCCGGCATCATCGTTGATGCGAATCCTTCAGCCGCTAAGTTTTATGGTTATCCGCTGGAAATCCTGCGTGGCATGAGCGTCCGTCAGATCAATGCGCAAACTGAGTCAGCAATCCGTCAACACAGACAGAAAGCAATCAGCGGAGAGCAGAATATATTTTCCTTTATCCATCGACTGGCCAATGGCGATGTCCGTGAGGTGGAAGCGCATATTTCAATTGTCAATTACGGGGGCAGAAGCCTGTTTTTTTCAATTATTCATGACATCACCGAACGCAAACATGCCGAGACCGAGCTTCGCATCGCTGCAGCCGCGTTTGAATCTCAGGCCGCGATGATCATCACCGATGCAAAGGGGGTGATCCTGAGGGTTAACAGTGCGTTCACAGAGACGACAGGCTATACGTCCGAAGAAGCAGTGGGGCAAACTCCGCGAATACTTAAATCGGGTCGTCACGATGCGGATTTCTACACTGCCATGTGGGAGACCCTGAATCTCACGGGGAAATGGCAGGGCGAAGTATGGGACCGACGTAAAAATGGTGAGATCTATCCCAAGTGGCTGACGATTACCGCCGTCAAAGGAGAGGATGAAGTCACCACTCACTATGTCGGGTTGCAACTTGATATTACGGAACGCAAGCTGGCAGAGAAGCAACTCCAGATGCTTGCCCACCACGATCCGTTGACCGGTCTGCCTAACCGCGCTTTATTCCATGATCGACTGGAGCACGGATTGGGACTGGCGCGACGTCATCAACATTTAATGGCGGTGTTGTTCCTGGACCTTGATCATTTCAAGGAAATCAATGACACGCTCGGTCATGACATGGGCGATGTGCTGCTCAAAGAAGCGGCTGGCCGTCTGCTTGCCTGCGTCCGTATGACCGACACGGTGGCGCGTATGGGTGGTGATGAATTCACGGTGATTATCACCGAGATGAAAACTGCTGACGACGCGGTGCATGTCGCAAAAGAGATACTTAACGCTTTTTTGCAGCCATTTGAACTGAATGAAAAGTGCTATCGCGTGGGCTGCAGCATCGGTATTGCTATTTACCCGGAACACGGAACGAACCACAAAACACTGCTCAAACATGCCGATTCAGCGATGTATCACGCCAAAACAAAACGAAATAGCTTCTGCCTTTTTCACAACAGTCTTAAAGCTGTTTGAGTGGTTTTTCCTGATAAGAAGTGAATTCATTGTAATTATTTTGCATCGCAAGCAGATTCCTGAGGGCGATCCGGCAGAGGCGGGGTAATTTTTAACCCGTGTGCAGAAAAATATCCACCCCGTTGGCCGGACGAATGCGACTTGCCGGTAGCGCCTTGCCCGTACGCCAGTATTTGACCGCTTCCTGCTTTTCCTTCCCGAAAACTAGAAACATTGCCTGTAAGGTATGGCTTAAACGTGCAGGACTGAGCGTCACGCGCAGTAAGGGGGGCTTGGGAGAATCGAATACAGGGAGCACGGCCGGTAAAATTTTCATGTGCTCCCAGGCACGGTCGGGGAACAGGCTGGCAGTATGACCGTCTTCACCCAGACCCAGCACGACCAGATCAAATTCACCGGCCCCGGCGAGTTCGCGCGAGTAACTTATGGCCGCTTTTTCAGGGCCCAGCTCACCCTGAATCAGGTGGATTTGCTGCGAGGGGATGGGGACATGACCAAGCCATATGCGAAAGGCCATCAGGCTGTTGCGTTCAGGATCGTCAGCCGGCAGACACCGCTCGTCGCCGAAATAGATGTGCCACGCCGACCAGTTGCTCTTCGCCTGAGACAGTGCCCGATAAATGTGTCGGGGCGTATTGCCACCCGATAACACGATACGAAAGGCGCCGCGCGCGGTAATCGCCTGTTCTGCTGAGGCCAGAATAAAACGGCAGGCGGCCTGTTCAAAGTGGATCCGGCTGTCATATTCATGCCAGCGGCATGTCTGTAACGAATCCATCAGGGATTACTTCTCAGTCGGCTCGACATGACCGCCGAAGCCCTGGCGCATGGCGGACAATACCTTGTCAGCAAACGTATGCTCCTTTCGCGATCGAAAGCGTGCGTAGAGTGCGGCGGTCAACACCTCTGCCGGCACCGCCTCATCAATGGCCGCCTGTACGGTCCAGCGTCCTTCGCCGGAGTCCTGCACGAAGCCGCTGTAATTCGACAGATCCGGATTGCGGGCGAGCGCGTCTGCCGACAGATCCAGCAGCCAGGAGGTCACCACGCTGCCGCGCCGCCAGAGCTCGGCAATATCGGCCAGATTCAGATCGTAGCGCTGATCCGCCGGAAGCGATTCGGCATTGGCGTGTTTGAGGATATCAAACCCTTCGGCATAGGCCTGCATCATGCCGTATTCAATGCCGTTGTGTATCATTTTGACAAAGTGCCCGGCACCCGACGGTCCGCAATGCAGCCAGCCCTGTTCTGCTGTGCCGCCGCCGGTTCTGCCAGCGGAGGGCAAAATACCCGCGCCGCCGGGTGCGAGCGTGTCAAATATTGGTGCCAGAAGTTGCACCGTCGCCACCTCGCCGCCCACCATCAGGCAAAAGCCGCGCTCCAGCCCCCACACGCCACCGCTCGTTCCGGCATCGACATATTGGATGCCTTTTTCAGCAAACAGTGTTGACCGTCGTACATCATCCTTGAAGTTGCTGTTACCGCCGTCAATGAGGATGTCGCCCGCCACGAAATAGCCGGCCAGTTCCAGGACAACCGCGTCGGTAATCTCACCTGAGGGCACCATGATCCACGCAGCGCGTGGTGGCAGCAGTTTTTCCGCCAGTTCACGCAGACTGCTCGCGCCGGTCGCCCCCTCGGTTACCAGTTGTGCCACCGTTGCAGGATTTTGATCGTAGACCACGCATTCGTGCCCCTCCCGCATCAGGCGTCGCGCCATGTTGGCACCCATACGCCCTAATCCCACCATTGCGATTTGCATCCTGAATTCTCCTCGTTGAGTGATTTTACACAATCAGATACTCGCGCAAGTTAGCACGAATTTGAAAAATATTATGTATCAATACGTGAAAATTGCGCGAACAACGCGTGTTTCGTACGCGTGCAGGTAAGATGGGCGGTGGCGATTGCCGGGTAGTTTCGATCTCGAATTGAACGTATGCTGACATCGCGGGTCAAGCGACTGTACCATTTAGGAGAAATGCACCATGAAAGTTGCAACAAATGTGAGCGATACGCAGTTTGTGCTGTTTGGTGCCAGCGGAGATCTGGCCTGGCGACTGGTCGTGCCGGCCCTGTTCGACTTGTTTCTCGATGGACATCTGCCTGATAAATTTCAGTTTTTTGCAGTGGATCGCTCAGACAAAAATGATGCAGATACCGCGCTGCACTATCTCAAGGGGATTACTGAGAATTCACGGCGCGGGCAGCCTGAGCCTGCTGCATGGCAGAAATTTGCAGCGCTCATTCGCCACATCAAACTCAATGTAACATCGCCTGAAGACTTTCAGTTGCTGGCAGCGAGCCTTGATGCCACAGACAAGGCATGGCAGAGTCTGTCGGTACGCATATTTTACCTGGCCACGCCGCCTTTATTGTTTGAACCCATCGCCTCAGGACTGGGGGAAGCCGGTTTGTCGCAGGATCGTGAGCACGTACGGATGGTTGTGGAAAAACCGCTGGGCAACGATATCCACTCTTTTCACAAAATCAACGATGCGCTGTGCCGGATCTTCGAAGAGCGTCAATTGTTTCGCATTGATCATTTTTTGGGTAAGGAAACGGTGCAGAACATACTGGCCATGCGATTTGCAAACCCGATTTTTGAGCCGATCTGGAACCGCCACTATGTGGATCACGTTGTGCTCACCGTTGCCGAATCGCTGGGGGTTGAAAAGCGCGGCAGCTATTATGAGCAAACCGGCGCCTTGCGCGATATGGTGCAAAATCATCTGTTGCAATTGCTGTGCCTGGTTGCCATGGAGCCGCCGGTCGTCTATGACGCGGATGACGTACGGGGGAAAAAAGTGGATGTGCTGCACGCAGTTCGTCCGATACCGGCTGATGCCGTGGATCAGTTTGCCGCGCGTGGTCAGTACAATGAAGGCTGGATACAGGGCGAAAAACAGGCCGCGTACCGCAAGGAGCCCAATGTCGATCCGCATTCCAATACTGAGACATATGCCGCGCTCAAACTGTATGTGGATAACTGGCGCTGGCAGGGGGTTCCGTTCTATATGCGTACCGGCAAGGGGCTTACCGCCAAGGTCTCGGAAATTTCCATCCGGTTTCGCGATGTGCCGCACCATGCCTTTCCCGCATCAGCGGGTTTGAATTCTCAACCTGCGCGTCTGATCATTCAGATTCATCCCGAGCAGGGGATCGTGCTCAAATTCATGGCCAAGGAACCCGGCGCGCAATTGAGGCTGAGCCCTGTCGATATGCGTTTCAGTTACAAGGAAGCCTTTGGGGTCGATACGCCCGCTGCCTATGAAACCTTGCTGGGGGATGTCATGAAAGGGGACGCCACGCTGTTCATGCGTACTGATCAGGTGGAAGCCGCCTGGCGCCTCGTGATGCCAATCGTTGAAGCGTGGGCGGATAATCCGGCCGCTGATTTTCCCAACTACACGGCAGGCACCTGGGGTCCTGAGTCGGCCGATCTGCTGGTGGCCAGTGATGGCAACAGCTGGTTGACACCGACGTTTGCAAAGAAGCAGACTTAACTGCGCCGAATGTGAACCTCATCGGATCATCGCTGTCATCGTGTTACAGCAGTTTTTTTAGTTGATACAGCGTCTCCAGCGCCGCTTTCGGACTTACCTCATCAGGATGTATTTCGCGCAGCGCAGCCAACAGCGGGTGTTCTTCCGGCTCTTCCGGTTCGGCCGGACTGTAGTCGAACAAATCGCCTTGCGGGCTCATCGCAGCGCTGTTTTGTTCCAGCATGCGCAGCTGTTTTTTCGCGCTGCGGATGACCTGAGCCGGGACGCCTGCAAGCGCTGCGACTTGCAATCCGTAACTCTGGCTGGCAGCGCCTTCATTAACCGCGTGCAAAAACACGATGCTGTTCTGGTGCTCAATCGCTGTCAGGTGCACGTTTGACAGTCGTGCAAATTCTTCGCTTAAACGGGTTAATTCGAAATAGTGCGTGGCGAACAGCGTATAGCTTTGATTTTTTTCTAAAAGGTGACAGGCAATCGCGTGGGCCAGTGCCAGGCCGTCGAAAGTCGAGGTGCCGCGTCCGATTTCATCCACCAGTACCAGACTTTTGCCCGTGGCGTTGTGCAGGATATTGGCAGCTTCCGTCATTTCGACCATGAACGTCGATCTGCCGCTGGCCAGATCGTCCGATGAGCCGATGCGGGTAAATATCTGGTCGATTTCGCCCAGTGTGACTTGCTGAGCAGGCACAAAGCTGCCGACATGCGCGAGCAACGCGATGATGGCGACCTGGCGCATGTAGGTGGATTTACCGCCCATATTGGGGCCTGTGATCAGCAACATGCGGCGCGACTCTGACAGCTCTGCGTCATTCGGCGTGAATCTGTCCACCTGCGCTTCGACAACCGGATGGCGGCCTTGCGTGATGCTGATTTTCGCTTCATCTGAAAATTGCGGTGCGACGAAATTCAGGGCGACGGCGCGTTCGCTGAAACTGGCCAGCACGTCGAGCTCGGAAATTGCGGCGGCGATGCGTTGCAGTTGCGGGATGAATGGGGTTAACTGATCCAGCAGTTGCTCATAGAGCATTTTTTCGCGCGCAAGCGCACGGTCGTTGGCGGACAGCGCCTTGTCCTCGAAGGTCTTGAGCTCCGGTGTGATGTAGCGTTCCGCATTTTTTAACGTCTGGCGACGGCGGTAATCATCCGGCACATTGACGCTTTGTGCGATGGATACCTCGATGTAGAAGCCGTGCACCCGGTTGTATTCGACCTTTAAAGTCGAAATGCCGGTACGCGTGCGCTCTTGAGCTTCGAGTGCCAGCAAAAAATCTCCGCAGTTGGTCTGTATGCCTCTGAGTTCATCGAGATCCACATCGAATCCGTCGGCAATGACGCCCCCTTCCCGAAGAACGGAGGAGGGCTCTGCACGCAGCGAACTGACCAGCAGCGAACTGAGCGCAGCGTCCGCCTGCAGTGCTGAGCTCAATGCATCGATCAGGGGGGCGTCGCAGGCAGCAAGTGTCGCGTGCAATTGCGGCAGAGTCAGCAGCGTGTTGCGCAGCCCTGACAAGTCGCGCGGTCGGGCTGATCTCAAGGCGATGCGCGCGGTGATACGCTCAACGTCCACACAGGATTTGAGCTGTTTCTGCACTTCACTGTACGATGCGGTCAGTTTGTCAGTCGCATCGAGGCGGGCGCGCAAAACGGCACGGTCGCGCAGCGGGTGGTGCAGCCAGTGGGATAAAAGACGGCTGCCCATGTTGGTTGCACAGGTGTCCAGCAATGACATCAGCGTCGGGGCGGGTTCGCCTCGCAAGGTCTGGGTGATTTCCAGATTACGCCGGGTTGCAGCATCCATTTTGATGAAGTGATCGGCGCTGTATACCTGCAAACTGCGGATATGGCTCATCGTCTGACCCTGAGTCAGACGGACGTAGCCCAGCAGGGCGCCTGCCGCTTCCAACCCCGCGGTGTAGGTGTCGCAGCCGAATCCTGCCAGATCGAGGGTTGCAAATTGCTGGCACAATGTGCGGCGCGCCGTATCCCGTTCGAAATGCCAGGCCGGCAGGAGTCTGCAGGCCGGGTTGACTGGCAGCGCAGTATTTTCAGCATGCAGAATTTCCGAGGGTTGCAGTCGTTCCAGTTCGGCGGGCAGGTTATCGACGGAGGTTTCGGCGATATAAAATTGTCCGGAAGCCAGATTCAGCCAGGCCATCCCCAGTTTTTCGTGTCGTTGATGCAAGCTTAGCAGCAGATTGTCGCGCTTATCTTCCAGCAGCGCCGAGTCGGTGATGGTGCCGGGCGTGACGATGCGCATCACTTTTCGATCGACCGGACCTTTGCTGGTAGCCGGATCGCCTATTTGCTCGCAAATCGCAACTGACAGCCCCAGCTTGACCAGTTTAGCCAGATATTGTTCGGCGGCGTGATATGGGATGCCGCACATTTTGATCGGCACGCCGTTTGACGAGCCTCTGTGCGTCAGCGTGATATCGAGCAGTTTTGCGGCGCGCTCGGCATCCTCGAAGAACATTTCATAAAAATCGCCCATCCGGTAGAACAGCAGGCTGTCTGGATGTTCCGCCTTGATGCGTAAAAACTGCTGCATCATGGGCGTTTGTTTTTGTTCTGGTGCAGTTTTTGTGTTCAGTGTCATGGCAAGTTCAGGTGAGTTTATTCAGGCGATTTTGACCACAATGTCGTGCAGCGTGTTGGCGCATTGCGCCATGTGTTCGGCGGCATTAGTCAGGTGCCGGTATATTTCACGGCGTTTAAACATATTGATGTAATCGGTGCCTTCAAACAGTTTAGGCAACGCCACACGATATAATTTTTCGGCGCGTCGTTCGGCCTTGCGTGCTGCATCAGCATCGAGCGCTGCCGTAGCCGGGGTGCTGCCTAATTTGGCAAATCCGTTGGCCAGTGCGTCCACGCCTTCTTTGATGCGGCGTGAAATATCACGCATGAAGGTGTCCGGTGCTACGCCCAGTACATCCATCTCATGCACAGTGGTTTTGCAGTACATCACGATGTCATCCAGGCTCATGATTGCGCGGTAGATGTCTTCGCGATCAATCGGGGTCGAAAATGCTTCATTGAGTTCGTGCAGATTGCGCACCTTGATGAGATCAGCCTCGTGGACATTTTCTTTGAGCGCTTCGGCAATTACCGGGTCGCCATTTTCCATGTAATCGACCAGCAGGTTGACCGTGTGTGCTACGCGAATATTCTGCTCGGTCAGCATGTGAAAAAAATCCGGCATCTTCGGGAATACCTTGTCCAGAATCAGGCCTAGCATCGTGTTGGGGACGGTCGTCATTTGATTTATATCCTCAATGTGTGGACAGCAAGATAGACGCCTATGGACATCAATGCGGCTCCCGGTATGGTGATCAGCCAGGTGGCGACGATTTCGCCGGCCTTGTTCCAGCGCACGGCCTTGGGGCGTTCCGATGCGCCTATGCCCATGATGGAGGTGGCGACGACGTGGGTGGTTGAAACCGGCGCGCCGAACAGGGAGGCGCCGAATATCACGGCTGAAGCGGTCAGCTGAGAATCCAGTGCGTGCAGCGGGCGTATTTTGTAGATGGAAAACCCCAGTGTGCGGACAATCTGCCAGCCGCCCGAGAGTATGCCCGCCGTGATTGCGATTGAGCAGGCGAGCGTGACCCAGAACGGTACGGCAAAAGTGGGAATGAAGCCGCCTAGCAACAGTACCAGTGTCAGTATGCCCATACTTTTTTGTCCGTCATTGGCGCCGTGTGAGAAGGCCAGGCCTGCAGAGGTGACAAATTGCAGATGACGCAAGTCGCGGTTGATTGAAGGATGCGCGCCGCGCAGCAGTAACAGCATGATTTTGTGCAGCACGTAGCCTGTCACAAAACCCATGACGGGCGAGAGTATCAGGGCTGCGATGATCATGGTGACGCCGCTGAAGTGGCCGTGCAGCATCTGGTCATATCCCCATGCAACATGATCCGCTCCGGTTGAAATGGTGACAACGCCTGCCAGACCGCCGACCAGTGCATGGGATGAGGACGAGGGAATGCCGCGCCACCAGGTCAGCAGATTCCATGCAATTGCACCGGACAGGCCGCACAGCACAATAATCAAGGAGGCAACCCGGTCGATATCGTCCAGTCGGATGAAGCTCCCTATGGTGTTCGCGACCGCAGTGCCGCCTAGCAAAGGACCCAGAAACTCGAAAAAACCGACGGTCAGTACTGCCTGCATCGGCGTCATTGCGCGGGAGGCAATGACGGTTGCAATGATGTTTGCGGCATCGTGAAAGCCATTGGTGTATTCAAACACCAGCACGATGAAGATGGTCGCAATCGTCAACGTGAGCAGAGGACTCATCTCAATGTCTGATTCGGCGAGTTAACCCTTCAGTTCCGGTGTCAGATGCGGTTCGATCACTTTGAGCAGCATCGGGTGAATATTGCCATTGCCAGCACAAATGTGTCCTGAGTTTAAAAATGTATCTCCACCTGACAAATCGCTGACCATGCCGCCGGCTTCCGTAATCAGCAGCGTGCCTGCTGCAATATCCCAGACTTTTAAGCCCGTTTCAAAGAAGCCATCGTAGCGACCGGCCGCCATCCAGGCCAGATCTAATGCAGCAGAGCCCGGGCGACGAAGACCGGACGTTTGTTGCATCAGGTCGCGGAAGATGCCCATATAGGCATCCATGTGGTCGAAATTGCTGTAGGGGAAGCCGGTGCCGATCAGTGCATCTGCCATGTGGATGCGCTTGGAGACGCGCAGGCGTTTGTCATTGAGGAATGCGCCCCGACCGCGGGTTGCGGTGAACAGTTCATTTTTGGTCGGGTCGTAGACCACGGCCTGAGTAATGATGCCTTTGTGCTGCAGTGCGATGGATACGGAAAATTGCGGGAAACCGTGCAGAAAATTGGTTGTGCCATCGAGCGGATCGATGATCCAGACGAAATCCGATTCGCCGTGAGCGCCACTCTCTTCTGCTAGAATTGCATGGTCGGGATAGGCATCCAGCAGGGTCTGGATGATGGTTTGCTCGGCGGCACGATCAACTTCACTGACAAAATCCGCATGAGATTTCTTCGTGATGGTAAGGTGATCGATCTTGTCTGTACTGCGGTGAATCAGGTTGCCGGCGCGACGGGCGGCTTTGACCGCGATGTTGAGCATTGGATGCATATTTACGACCTTTTTATTGAAACCTTCGCGCAAAATTCAGCCTGTTTTAGGCGATATTTGCAGTGCGATGGTTTGCGAGTTTAATGAGCGGTAGAATCTAGTACCGTATTCTAGTTGGAAACAGGCTTTGTATAAACAAAATCATTTAAGTAATATCAGAGTTGTCCTGAGTCACACCAGTCATCCTGGAAATATCGGTGCGGCGGCGCGTGCGATGAAGACGATGGGATTGCATCAGTTGTATCTGATTAATCCCCGCTATTTCCCTGATCCTCAGGCGAGCGCGATGGCGGCGGGTGCCGACGATGTGCTGCAAAATGCGGTGATATGCGCATCAATCGATGACGCTTTGCAGGATGTGGTGCTAACCGTCGGCATGACCGCACGCTTGCGCGATATTTCAAACGAAGTGATGGCGCCGCGCGAGGCGATGCCTCATGTGCTGGCGCAGGCAAATACTCAGCCCGTCGCATTGCTGTTCGGTACGGAAATGTCGGGGCTGACCAACGAAGAGGTGAGTCGTGCTCAGATGCTGGTGAATATTCCGGCCAATCCTGATTTTTCTTCACTGAATCTGGCCGCTGCCGTACAGGTGATTGCGTACGAGTTCGCGGTGGCGGCTCAGTGTTATACCAGTGTTGAACAGCAGGCTCAGCCGGCTGCGCATCAGCAGGTTGAAGGCTTGATGACTCACCTTGAAAGAACACTGCTTGAGATCGGTTTTTTCAGTACGCAGAATCCGGCGCGCATGATGCAACGTTTGCGCCGTCTGTATGCGCGCGCACGGCTGGAGGCGGATGAAATCAACATCCTGCGGGGCATACTGAGTGTAACAACCGAGTATAATGCTCGTCTTAAAGCGCGCTATCTGCAGGACAAAGATGTTTAGAAATATACGAGAAGATATTGCCAGTGTTTTTGATCGGGATCCGGCTGCGCGCACCACTTTTGAAGTGCTGACCTGCTATCCCGGCTTGCATGCGCGTGTGCTCCATCGTCTTTCCAATACCTTGTGGCATGCCAGATTCAAATGGCTCGCACGTTTTTTGTCCTATCTGACCCGCGGATTGACGGGTATCGAAATTCATCCGGGGGCGACCATCGGCCGGCGTTTTTTTATCGATCACGGTATGGGGGTGGTGATCGGTGAAACGGCAGAGATCGGTGACGATGTCACGCTGTATCACGGCGTGACCTTGGGGGGGACTTCGTGGCGTCACGGCAAGCGGCACCCAACCCTTGGCAGCGGCGTGGTGGTAGGGGCGGGGGCGAAAATACTCGGGCCGATCACGGTGGGTGCGGGTGCCAAAATAGGGTCCAACGCGGTGGTGGTTAAAGATGTGCCTGCGGGGGCGACGGCGGCCGGTATTCCTGCGCGGATTCTGGATGAAGAGAAGAAAAAAACGGCAGGATTCGATGCGTATGGGATAGGCAATGATCAAAATGATCCGCTGTCCAAAGCGATTCATGGACTGTTGGGTCATAGCGTGACAGTCGATCAGCGCATAGACTTTATTTTGCAGCAACTGGAAAAAATGGGCGTGAGCGTGGATGAAGAGCGTGCAACCGCCGATAAATTTGACCCCAACCATTTGAATAAAATAGTTGATTAAAAAGTTCGGGTATTATACTATTTACTTCACTGATGACCGAAAACGATCGGTTGTCATTTAATTATTACGAGACTGGAAATAATCATGCGATTGACTACCAAGGGGCGATTTGCTGTAACAGCGATGGTTGATTTGGCAATAAACGGTGGACGCGGTCCGGTTACGCTTGCATCGATCAGTGAACGTCAGAAAATTTCACTATCCTATCTGGAACAATTGTTCGGCAAGCTGCGCAGGAATAATCTGGTGGAAAGTGTGCGTGGCCCAGGTGGCGGATATTATCTGGCCAGGACCGCTGCAAAAATCAAGATTTCTGAGATCGTCGTGGCAGTGGATGAGCCCCTGGATGCGACGCATTGCAAGGAAAAGGGAGATTGTCGTGATGGTCAGCCTTGCCTTACGCACAACTTATGGATGGGATTGAATGAAAAAATTTATGACTATCTGGATTCGATCAATTTACAGCAATTGGTAGAAGGTCAGGCCAAATCCGGAACCGGTGTGACAGCTATTTCAATGAATAAACATGTCGTCAGATAATCAATCTGCAGACTGAAGTTGACGAGAGGATCAAGTATGAAACTACCGATTTACATGGATTATTCTGCGACTACGCCGGTTGATCCGCGTGTAGCTGAAAAAATGATTCCCTATCTGTGCGAAAAATTTGGTAATCCGGCCAGTCGTTCTCATGCCTTTGGCTGGGAAGCGGATGCGGCGGTTGAACTTGCGCGTGAGCAGGTCGCGGCGTTAGTTAATGCAGACCCTAAAGAAATTGTATGGACGTCGGGTGCGACGGAGTCAAATAACCTGGCAATCAAGGGCGCTGCCCATTTTTATCAGGGTAAAGGTAAGCATATCGTTACGATGCGGATTGAGCACAAAGCGGTAATTGATACCGTGCGTGAACTCGAACGTGAAGGGTTTTCAGCAACTTATCTTGATCCTGAACCGAATGGCTTGCTTGATCTGGATAAATTTAAAGCCTCCTTGCGCCCTGATACGATCATTGTATCTGTGATGCTGGTGAACAATGAAATCGGCGTGATACAGGACATCAAGGCGATCGGCGAGATCTGCCGCGAAAAAGGGATACTTTTTCATGTCGATGCCGCGCAGGCAACCGGCAAGGTGGCGATCGATTTGCAGGCACTGAAAGTGGATCTGATGTCGTTTTCAGCACACAAGACTTATGGGCCGAAAGGCATCGGTGCCTTGTATGTACAGCGCAAACCGCGTGTCCGTCTGGAAGCGCAAATGCATGGCGGCGGGCATGAACGGGGTATGCGTTCGGGCACGCTGGCAACACATCAGATTGTTGGCATGGGCGAGGCGTTCCGCATTGCCAGAGAAGAAATGGATGCAGAAAATGCACGCGTGCGTGCATTGCGTGACCGGTTGTACAGTGGGCTGATGGATATGGAAGAGGTGCATCTGAACGGCGATATGGAGCAGCGTGTTCCGCATAACCTCAACCTTAGTTTTAACTTTGTTGAAGGTGAATCGCTGATTATGGCGATCAAGGATGTGGCTGTATCGAGCGGTTCTGCCTGTACTTCGGCCAGTTTAGAGCCGTCATATGTATTGCGTGCATTGGGGCGCAGCGATGAGCTCGCGCACAGTTCAATTCGCTTTACAGTGGGGCGTTTCACCACGGTTGAAGAAGTCGATTACGTGATTGCGTTGATGAAGAGCAAAATCGACAAGCTGCGCGAATTGTCGCCATTGTGGGAAATGTACAAGGACGGCATTGATCTGAACACGGTACAGTGGGCCGCACACTAGATTTCCGCCCTTTGCTCGTCCGGCGCGATATGGTCGGCCAAGAAAAATACCGGTTATCTGAAATTAAAGGAGCATTAAAATGGCTTACAGCGAAAAATTATTGGATCATTACGAAAATCCGCGCAACGTCGGTTCCTTCGCCAAAGATGATGAAGGTCTGGGGACCGGTATGGTCGGCGCGCCTGCCTGTGGTGACGTGATGAAACTGCAAATCAAGGTGGGTAAGGATGGCATTATCGAAGATGCCAAATTCAAGACTTATGGTTGCGGTTCGGCAATTGCGTCCAGCTCACTGGTGACCGAATGGGTCAAAGGTAAGACAGTCGATCAGGCATTGCAGATCAAAAATACGCAGATCGCCGAAGAACTGGCATTGCCCCCGGTTAAAATTCACTGCTCCATCCTGGCGGAAGATGCCATCAAGGCTGCGGTGGCAGATTACAAGGCCAAACACGGCGGGAACGTAGAAACCTCAGCCTGTACGGGCAGTTGCTAAGCGGAGAATAAAATGGGTGTAACGCTAAGTGAAGCGGCAGCAAAGCATGTGCAAAATTTCATCGCCAGGCGGGGAAAAGGGATCGGGCTGCGCATCGGTGTACGCACCAGCGGCTGCTCCGGCATGGCCTATAAGCTTGAATTCGCAGATGCGCTGGATGAAGAGGATCTGCAATTTGACAGTTTCGGCGTGACCGTGCTGGTTGATCCGAAAAGTCTGCCCTATATTGACGGCATGGAGCTAGATTACACGCGCGAAGGGTTGAATGAAGGATTTAAATTCAATAACCCCAACGTGAAGGATGCGTGTGGTTGCGGCGAGAGTTTTCAGGTTTGACGGCAAGTTTCGATCACGCCAAAAATCATTTTCAGTTGTTCGGCATCGAACAGACTTTCCATGTTGATACCGCACAGCTCGAAGATCTTTTTCGTGCCTTGCAGGCTCAGGTGCATCCTGACAGATCCGCGCATCTGACTGATGCTGAGCAACGCATTGCCATGCAGCGTTCAACGCTGGTTAATGAGGCGTATCAGACGCTGAAAAGTCCGATACGCAGGGCGCGTTATCTGCTGTTGTTGCAGGGGGTCGATACTCAGGAAGAAACCAATACGGCGATGCCGTTTGATTTTTTAATGGCACAGATGGAGTGGCGTGAAGCGGTATCTGATGCGGCACGAGCGCGTGATGTTGAGGCACTCGAACAGCTCGAAGCTACCATGAAAGTAAATACGCGCGAGTTGGAAACTCAGCTTGCAGTTAAAATAGACGACGAACATGATTACGAATTTGCTGCCGGACTGGTGCGAAAATTGCGTTTCATGGAAAAACTTGCGGAAGAAATTAATTCCGCTTATGACGAACTAGATAGTTAGTGAGTGGAAAGGGGGAAGTGACATAGTGTCGCTTACCCCTCACGACTTGCTCCTCACGACATACTGCTTACGACCCCACATGGCTTTACTACAAATTTCCGAACCCGGTTTTAGCACAGCGCCCCATCAGCACCGGCTGGCGGTGGGTATTGATCTGGGTACGACCAATTCGCTGGTTGCTACGGTGCGCAACAGTATCAGCGTCGTGCTGAGTGATGAGCATGGCCGATCCATGTTGCCATCCGTTGTGCGCTATGCGACCGATGGCAGTGTGACAGTCGGCGAGCCGGCTCAGGCGTTACAAAGCGATGATCCGGTCAATACCATCGTATCCGTCAAACGCTTTATGGGGCGCGGGCTTGCTGATGTGGGGGATACCAGTCGATTGCCATACCGGTTTGTCGAAGCGACGGAGCCCGGCGGGATGGTGCAATTGCGCACAGTGGCCGGCATCAAAAGTCCTGTCGAAATCTCCGCTGAAATCTTGAAGGTGTTGCGTGTACGCGCCGAGTCTTCGCTGGGCGGCGAACTGATCGGGGCGGTGATCACCGTTCCTGCCTATTTTGACGATGCGCAGCGACAGGCGACCAAGGATGCCGCGAAACTGGCCGGACTGAACGTGTTGCGCCTGCTCAATGAGCCGACGGCAGCGGCGATCGCCTATGGCCTGGATAATGCCGCAGAAGGCGTTTATGCTGTTTACGATCTGGGCGGCGGGACATTTGATATTTCTATTCTGCGGCTGTCGCGCGGGGTGTTTGAAGTGCTTGCGGCCAATGGCGATTCAGCGCTGGGGGGCGATGATTTCGACCAGCGCATTCACTGCTGGCTGCTGGAAAAGAATCAACTCTCTGCGCTCAATCCGAAGGACACCCGTTTATTGCTGACGCTGGCGCGCACAGCCAAAGAGCAACTGACCGAACACGATCAGACGCGCATCACGGCCGTGCTGTCGACCGGTGAGCTGATCGATAACGTGCTGACAGCGGCCGAATTTCAGGCGCTGTCGCAGAATCTGATTCAGCGCACCCTGCAACCTTTGCGGCGTGCGTTACGCGATGCAAAACTGAGTGTCGCCGATGTTAAAGGCGTCGTGATGGTCGGGGGCGCGACGCGCATGCCGCAGGTTCAGCTTGCGGTAGGTGAATTTTTCGGTCAAACACCGCTGACCAATCTGGATCCTGATAAGGTCGTGGCGCTGGGCGCTGCAATGCAGGCCAATTTACTGGCAGGCAATCGCACCGGCGATGACTGGTTGTTACTCGATGTGATCCCGCTGTCACTGGGGCTGGAAACGATGGGGGGACTGGCCGAAAAAATTATTCCGCGCAACAGCACGATTCCGACCGCGCGGGCTCAGGAATTTACGACTTATAAAGACGGCCAGACTGCGATGAGTCTGCATGTGGTGCAGGGCGAGCGCGAACTGGTCAGCGATTGTCGCTCGCTGGCCAGATTTGAATTGCGGGGGATTCCTGCGATGGTGGCGGGCGCTGCGCGCATCCGTGTGACTTTCCAGGTCGACGCGGATGGGTTGCTGAATGTGGCCGCGCGCGAGATGGGCTGCGGCGTCGAGGCCTCCATTGTAGTTAAGCCCTCGTATGGGCTGTCAGATGCGGAGATCACCCGCATGTTGCAGGAATCGACGCAGCATGCTCAGGACGACATGGTTGCGCGCGCACTGCGCGAACAGGAAACGGAAGCGAACCAGTTGCTCGAAGCGGTGCAGCATGCGCTGCAGATCGATGGCGAATTGCTCGATCCGGCTCAGTGTGCCTTGATCGAGTCGCATATGGCCGTGTTACGTGATGCATTGATATCAGGCGGGCAGCAGGAAATCAAGCGCGCGGTGCTGGCATTGAATGAAGCGACGGTCAGTTTTGCGCAGGCGCGCATGGACAAGAGCGTATCGCGAGCCTTAGCCGGCATGAATATTTCTGATCTGGAGACTAAATAATGACGCAAATCATCGTGTTGCCGCATGAAGAACTGTGCCCGAATGGCATATTGTTCAATGTTGCGCCGGGCATGTCCATCTGTGATGCCCTGTTGCAAAATGGAGTTGAGATCGAACATGCCTGTGAAAAATCCTGTGCCTGTACTACCTGCCACGTGATCATCCGTGAAGGGTTGAATTCGCTTAATCCGGCAGACGAACTCGAGGATGATATGCTCGACAAGGCGTGGGGTCTTGAGCCCAATTCACGCCTGTCCTGTCAGGCGCTGGTGGCGGAGGCTGATCTGGTGGTGGAAATTCCGAAATATACGATCAATATGGTCAAGGAGGGCTGACATGAAATGGATCGATGTGCGTGACATTGCCATTGCACTGGCTGAGAAATTTCCCGATACGGATCCGCGTACCGTGCGCTTCGTTGATCTGCACAACTGGGTCGTTGAACTGGACGGATTTGACGACGATCACGGCCATGGCGGTGAAAAAGTGCTCGAAGCGATACAGGCTACCTGGATAGACGAGGCTGAGTGACATGTTAAAACTCTGGCGAGGCATTTCAAACAGGTGGCTCTATCTTGCAGGCGCGCTGTATGTGAGCGCCTTGATGGGCTTCGGTCTGTATCTGCAATACGTCAAACATCAGGATCCCTGTCCACTTTGCATGGTTCAGCGCGTGATTTTCATCGCCATTATGGTGGTTTTCCTGCTGGCAGCAATGCAAGGACCTAAGCGGTTCGGTGAACGTGTTTATGCCACACTGATCGTTTTGATTTCCGCTGCGGGTGTCGCTGTCGCCGCACGTCATATCTGGATACAGCATTTGCCAGCAGATCAGGTGCCCGCCTGCGGGCCGGGGCTGGATTACATGCTCGAAACCATGCCGATGGCTCATGTGCTCAAAGAGTTGATGCACGGTTCAGGTGAATGCGCCGCACGCGGATGGACCTTGTTAACGCTCGGCATTCCTGAATGGTCTTTGCTGTGTTATCTGGCGCTCGGTTTTTGGGCTGTTTTCATTGCGTTCAAACACAAAACTTAGCGATTAAATTTTTACCCGCCACATAGCTCACTCTCGTTCGCGGCTCAAATACGCCGCAATTTGATTCAGCATGCTGCGCATCCTGATCGCTAACCCCTGCAACTGAGCAACATCACGATCTGTTTTTGCCTGCTTTTCCAGTGTCCTGCATAGTTTAGAAAATTCAATTGCCCCCACCATTTTTGCCGGAGAATTGACATGATGTGCCAGGGTGGCGATGGTTGCAAAATCTTCCCGCTCAATTGCAGCATCAATTTTTATCAGGTCCTGTTGGGCAGAATTGACAAAATTGACAGAAAATTCTGTCAGTTTCAATGTGTCATCGCCTATCCATTGAGCCAGCACGGACAGGTCAATCAGCTTTTCTGCCTCGACGACTGATACTGAATCCCGTTTTTTCTGTTGCGATACACATACCCATTTGTTGATCATGTTGAACAGTTCAGCGGGGTTGAAGGGTTTGCCGATAAAGTCATCCATCCCAGCGGCAAGGCAGTGCGAGCGGTCTTCATTTGACGCATTGGCAGTCATTGCAATGACTGGGATGTGTGCGAATGCAGGGTTTTCGCGTATGAATTTAATCGTTTCAAAGCCGTCCATGACCGGCATCTGGTTGTCGAGCAGCAAACAATCAAATTGCTGTTGTTCGAGTTTTTCAATCGCTACTTTGCCATTTGGCGCAATGCAGACTATGGCCCCCGCTTGTACCAGAACATCGGTGATGACTTCCTGATTGAAGGGGTGATCTTCAGCGACCAGAATACGCAGGCCGGTGATCTGAGCATTTGTATTGGTAATGGATTGAACTGCTGCGGGCATACGCCCTTTTTTAAACCGGACCGTGCACCAGAACAGGCTTCCTTTGTCAGGTGCACTTTCCATGCCTACTAAGCCTTCAGGCATTAATTCAATTAATTGCTTGCAGATCGAAAGGCCGAGCCCGGTCCCGCCATAGAGACGGGTTGTGGATGAATCCGCCTGCTGAAAAGGTTGAAATAAACGGGACTTAGCTGCATCGGAAATACCGATGCCGTCATCACGAACCTCAAATCGGAGCAATACACCGTGTTCATTTTCGTCTGTTTTTTTGACGCAGACTTCAATACGGCCTGCGTCCGTAAACTTGATGGCATTGCTGATGTAGTTGATCAGCACCTGACCGAGTCTTAACGGATCTCCGCAAACATACGCGGGCAGGGCAGGATCAATCTCGCAACGGAATGCCAGTCCTTTGTCTTTGATGCGTTGCTCAAACAGAATGCTTGCGCTGTTGATGACATCAGCCAACTCAAAATCAACTTCTTCAAGCCGGAGTTTCTGGGCGCTGATTTTTGAAAAATCCAGTATTTCTTCAATGATGCCCCGCAGGTGCATGCCAGAGAACTGGATTTTTTCCAGATAATTGCGACCCGAGTCAGACATCTCAGTATTGAGCGCCAGATAGGTCATGCCAATAATGCTGTTCATTGGCGTTCTGATTTCGTGGCTCATATTGGCGATGAACTCGCTTTTGGCCAGGCTGGCTAAGCGCGCTTCATTTTCGACCCGCTTGCGCTCAGTAATGTCTGTGCGAACCGCCATGTATTCATAAGGCCTGCCGTCAACCCCCATAAATGCAGCGATGGTGGTATCAAACCAGGAAAGGCTGCCGTCTCGTGCACGGTTACATACTTCAGCATGCCAGATTCCCCCTCCGATGATGGTGTCATACATGGATTTAAAGAAGCCTTTGGGGTGCTGGCCTGAACGCATGATGTCGTGATTTTGTCCGATCAGCTCTTCATAGGTATAGCCGGAGACCTCGAGAAGCTTGTCGTTGCAATAACTGATCCGTCCGTCTATGCCGCAAATACTGACGATTGCATGATTGTCGATCACAAATTTTTGTCGCTGAAGTTCGCTCAATGCGCGATTGCTGACGAGCACAGACTCCTGAAGATCGATGGTTCTTTTTTTAACGAGCGTTTCAAGATGCTCGAAATTGAGCTGTAAATCTTCCGTCATTTTTTCGACACCCTGCGTCAGGATAAATAACTCCCTGATAAAGCACGGCATGTTAGTCTGTTTTTGGAGCTGACCTGAACCGATCAGCTGGATCGCATGACTTAGTCTTTTAATGGGTATGATGATATGTTGGCTGGCCACTCGCACCAGTAACATGGTTAGCAGAAAAAAGGCGGCGTTCACATACAGGGAAAGCCATAACAGACTGGATTTGAGTTTTTTTGTCTTTTCCCAGCTCAGTTTGATTATCACGGCCCCGACCAGTGGTTCCGTAGTAAGGTCATCTGTTACATCTAAAACAAGTTGCGTCGACTGGATGGGTTGATACAGCAAAAGATATTCACCATTATCAAATATTGGCTGTTCACGACTAACTTGTGCTGAGTGGTGACCTTTGTTGTTCTTGGCAGCGCCTTCGGCAATACGGGTGGAATCCGCCGGATTAATTTTTTTATCAGAACGCACCAGTATGTTGTCAGCTGCGTTCAGTACTGAAACCGAAATGACATCGGGGTGCAGCAAGGCATTATTTGCGATGCTGAGCAAAAAATTACGGTTATTGGAAAAAATTCCATATTCGCTGCTGGCGGCCAATTGACGTGCAATGAGTTCGCCTCTTGTTTTTAAATCCTGATTCAGATCAATGAATCGCTCATGCAGAAAAAAAGCTTCTATGCAAATTGACATGATCAGGAAGGGCACGACGGTTAACCAGATCACATACGTTCGAATGCCGTATTTTTTATTTGCCACTCTACACCCCGCTTGTGATGCTGGAACTGTAGTTAGCAGAATAAAACTTCAGCTGATTTGGTCGCGAATGGCGCATTTAACTTTTTTGACTGGTAAGCCTCTATATAAGAATTGTCTCATTTATCCTGAGTTATTGTTGATGACTTTCTTAAACTCAAGGAAAATTACATTAACCGGTGGGCGTGTGCAGGTTCTGCGGATTCAGACCCACTTGAATTAATATCTCAGGATTGTTTTTAATATGGCAGGTCTGAGGATGTTGATTTTATCAAATATATATATTAATCATGATATTGTATTCTCAGTTGAAGTCTAAATTGCAGTTTCAGGCTGCGTGTCGAGCCGCTGTTATTAAAATAATTCGTTTAAGTTGAAATAATTTGTGTGATTTAAAGCTCGCTGGATGTTTCAGGAACAAGGGGCCGTTCTGAATGTATATGGCGTATTTAAGCAGGGGTTTCTTAAGTAATATAAGGCATCTCTGATGTAAAATGCATTTTTGTTCTGGGATGCGGTATATGAATGTACGCGTATTGATTACCGATGATCACGAACTGGTGCGTGCCGGCCTGGTGCATCTTTTTGATGGGGTGCAGGATATCGATGTGGTGGGCGAAGCGGCAAGTGGTGCCGAGTTGTTGATTAAATTAAAAACAGCACTTGTCGACGTTTTGCTGCTCGATCTTGATATGCCTGGCGAAAACGGTATTGACTTAATCAGCCATATCAAGCGGGATTACCCGGATCTATTGATGCTGATACTGAGTGCGCATGATGATGTCAGTGTTGTATACGGCGCCATTCAGGCGGGCGCATCAGGTTATGTTTTTAAGGATTCTTCACCTAAAGTTTTGTTGGATGCAATTTATAAGATCAAATTAACCGGCAAATACCTGAGTCCTGAAATGGCAGAACAGATTGCCTATTTTACGTCGTCGCCAGAATCTAAAAGTATCGAATCCATCTTGTCATGCCGAGAACTGGAAATTTGTGTTTTGCTTGTAGAAGGAAAAACCAATGACGAGATTTCCAAACTGTTGTTTATCAGCGACAGGACGGTCAGTGCGCATAAAACCAACTTGCTCAAAAAATTGGGGCTGAAAAATATCGTGGAATTAATGCGTTATTCAATACAGCGCAATTTGTTTGTTAAATCTGCCGGTATTTGATGCAAGCTGAACATGCAATGTCAGCAAACCCAGTCCCGGTCTTGCTGTAAAATATTTTTTCTCAAAAATCAGATGTAAACCATGACTATTTCGGAATCCCAACTCGTAGCAATGCTCCAATTGCAAGATGCCATGAACAGTAAAGTCAATCCTGAATGGGTTGCCGCGCATAATAACTGGCATCGCGCCATTCAGGTTGAAGGGGTAGAAGCGATTGAACATCACGGCTGGAAGTGGTGGAAAAAGCAGCCGTGCGACATGGCGCAGTTGCGCATGGAACTGGTCGATATCTGGCATTTTATGCTGTCCGCGGTGATTGAGCATAAACACGGTAATCTCATGCTGAGCAAATTGGATATGCTCGCTGAGCTGAATTTACACCAGAAATCAGTGCAGTTTGATAACCAGTACTATGTGCTGGCTCAACTGAGTGTGCTCGATAAACTCGATTTGCTGGTCGGATTGGCCGCCTCAAAACGCACCAATCTGGCCCTGTTTGAATCGCTGCTGCTAGATTGCGGAATGGACTGGGCCGCGCTGTTCAAACAGTATGTCGGAAAAAACGTACTGAATATGTTTCGTCAGGATCACGGCTACAAAGCCGGCAGCTATATCAAAATATGGGATGGCAGAGAAGATAACGAACATCTGGTTGAAGTGCTCGAGGTGATTGAACTGGACGCTGTCAATGTTCGCGAGGATCTTTATAATATATTGAAGGCGAGATATATGCGGGTCTCGGCCGCCCCCGTTAATTTGGCGCTTTAGCGCGCCACTCACTTAAGAGATACTATTTTGTCGAATAAAAAGCAGACTCACCTTCCACCGAACCTGACTGATCAGGAAATGGACGAACTCGGTAACTTTCTGTTATCGGATGCTACATCAGATGAAACGATGATGCTGGACTGTCTGGACGGTTATCTGACTGCGCTTGTCTGCGCCCCTGTGATGCTGCCTGCCAGTGTCTGGTTGCCGCCGGTGTGGGGGGCGACAGAAAAGGATGAGCCCTCTTTTGACAGCTACGCGCAGGTTGAACGGATCACCGGACTGATCATGAAGCATTTTGCCAGCATTATCGTAAGAATGCAGGAGAACCCGGATGGCTGTGAGCCGATTTTCGACAGCGCCGTCTATCCTGACAGTCCGCGGGAATATGTTGACGGGGAAATGTGGGCTTATGGTTATATGACGGCTGTTAATCTGCAGCGTCCGGATTGGCAGCGTTTTTTTGATGCGCCCGATAGTGTGGCGATGTTGCGGCCGATTTATCTGCTGGGTACGGAAGAGGTCACGACGGATGAAGAGGCGCTGATTGAATCGCCTGAACAACGTGAGGAATTGTCAAAACTGATTCCTGAGTGTGTTGCTGCCGTTTACCGCTACTGGCAACCATATCGTCAGGCCGTGGTTCTGCCTGCCGGCAGTTTTCAGCGTGACAATGCGAAAATCGGACGCAATGAAAAGTGTCCCTGTGGCAGTGGCAGAAAATACAAGAAATGTTGCGGCGCCTCACTGGAGCCTGAATCAGTTGAAGCCTGAGGTTGCCGATGGCACGCCACCATAATGTGTATGTCATCGAACTGTCTAAGGATGTGCTGTTTGAAGGGAAGTTCAAACGGTGCAATCCGGGCTATGTCACCGGAAAACCCTGCGTTTACGTCGGCATGACGGGACTGGATCCGGATGTCCGGTTCGATAAACACAAGGCGGGCATACAGTCTAACCGGTATGTTCAACAATACGGACTGCGCTTGCTGCCGGATCTGTACGAAGGCTTTAATCCAATGGGTTATGGCGAGGCGTGCGATACGGAAATCGAGATCGGGATTGATTTGAGAAGCGCAGGATTCGGTGTCTGGCAGGCGTAGTTCGCACCGATCGCCGTATCGTCCTGGCTGGCCGCTTAAAACTGGCTCGCAGTGGGGTGATAGGGTGCTCACCGCACCTGTAAAAACTACCCCTTTCTCTTGTGGTCGCGACGATAGTCAATTAGCGGCGTTAGGCCCGTCTGCTGTGTTTTTGCAGGGAAAAATAAAATGCGGGCCTGTACTTGATGCGCAGAGCGGACTGACTCACTCACCAGCCTGCTGGCAATCCCCGGCGTACTGGCGATGATGGCGGTCCAGTCCAATATATTCAACGTGTTTTTCAGGATTATTTTGAATATCGAACGTCCCGTTGGTGATTTTATCCGGGTGAACGAAGCGCTCGTCCGGATTCATGACATCAATAGGCGCACCCTCCGTTTTGAATCCTCTCATGGCCTAATGATGAGCCCGGTTCGCAGGTGTCTGACGCCTTTATGGAAAACGACAGCGTTATTCAGGCAGCCAGAATACCGTTCATCGCGTGTAACAAGTGTCAATTGATGGCTGTCACAGTTTAGAATAGACTGCACTCAGCTGACCTAAACGACTGCTAAAGCGCAATTACTGACTTTACTGGGTAAAATTTAGTAAGGTGCGATAAATACTGCGGATATCCAAGCTGCTGGATATTGATGTTCAACAGCGCGACGAGGTTAAATTGTCACCGCGCAACGCTATCGAAACAATACGAATATAAAAGGGGCTTGGTGTGATCCACGGAAAACTGCTTATTGTTAGTGACGATGAGTCCACAAGGGATGTATACCGTCATTTTTTTGAGCAGTACAGCGATTGTGAAGCGACAGATTGCGATCATGCAATTGCGTTGCTGGATGCCTCAATTGACCTCGTTCTGTTAGAGGATGAAATCGGTTTGGAGCGGCTCAAAGGCATCATACAGCACGCGCCTGATCGTCCCGTTATTGTTATTTGTTCCAAAAAATCAAGTTTAATCAATTTTTTGCGTGAAGGCGCTGCATGCTGTCTTGAGAAAGAAGTTGCAGATGAGGTGTTGTTGAGTACGGTGCAGCACTGGTTGTCCTACCGTTTTTTAAAGCAGGAGAATGCTCAGCTTCATGAGGATAGCGCTGTAGTTAATGTGCTGCGTGGCAGTGAAGAGAAATATCGTATGCTGATGCAAAATGCAGGCGATGCTATTTTTATAGCCGACGCTCAGACAGGTATACTGATTGATGCCAACACGCGTGCAGAGAAGCTGATTGGTCGTCAGAGGGATGAAATTATCGGCATGCACCAGAGCAGTCTGCATCCCGAAGACGAAGCAGATAACTACAGGGAGCTGTTCAGGCAGCATGTAGACGCGGGGGGCGGCGTGGTGGCTGTGCCCGTGTATGTGCAACACAGCGATGGCAGAAGAATTCCGGCTGAAATCAGTTCAGGTGTTGCCGATTTCGCCGGCCGGCAGGTTATGCTGGGCGTGTTTCGTGATATCACGGTACGCCTGCAGGCGAAGAATGCGCTGCTGGAGAGCGAGGAACGTTTTCGGCAGCTGGCGGAAAATATTGAGTCTGTTTTCTGGATTGGGTCGACAAACTGGCGTGACGTGATGTATGTCAGTCCGGCGTACGAGAAGATATGGGGTCGCTCCTGCCAGAGTCTTTACGATAATCCGCGTTCATGGCTGGATGCCATCGTCGAAGAGGATCGTGATAAGGTCCTGGCCGTCATCCACAGCAAGGGGAACGGTGTGCCGGAAGATACGGCATTCCCGGAGTACCGCATCGTGTGTCCCGATGGATCAGTACGCTGGATACGTGCGCGCGCCTTTACAGTCAGGAACACGGCCGGTGAAATCTACCGGATTGCCGGGATCGCCGAGGACATCACTGAACACAAACTGGCCGAAATAGTGTTGTTTCAGCACAAGGTGGCGATTGATACGGCGTTTGATGGCTTCACGATTCTTGATGATCAGGGTAATTTGCTCGAAGCCAATCAGGCCTATGCCGGAATGAGCGGCTATCGTGTGGATGAATTGAATGGGATGCACATCTCTCAACTGGAGTCAAAAGAGCAGTCGCTGGAGGAGGTCAGGGCGCACATTGCCAGTATTATCAGTCAGGGGAGTGATGTGTTCGAGACACGTCATCGCCATAAGGACGGACACGAATTTGACATTGAGGTTTCGGTTACCTATATCCCTGATTCAAGACAGTTCGTGGCTTTTTACCGCGAGATCACCGAACGTAAGAGGGCGGCGGAGCGTTTGCGGGTGGCTGCGGCGACTTTTGAAACTCATGACGCCATCATGATCACCGATACTAACGGTAATGTCATCAGAGTTAATCAGGCTTTTCAGGATATTACCGGTTATAGCGCTGAAGAGATGATAGGCAAAAATCCGCGAACGTTGAGTTCGGGGCGCCATGACAGTGCGTTTTATGCAGAGATGTGGCATCAGTTGCAACGCTGCGGTCAATGGCGCGGCGAGATTTGGGATAAACGCAAGAGCGGGCAAATTTATCCCAAGTGGATGACGATAACAGCGGTTAAGGACAATGCGGGCCGGGTTACTGAGTATGTGTCGATCGCCAGCGATATTACGAACCGAAAACAGGCTGAGGCTGAAATCCATAATCTGGCGTTCTATGACGCACTGACCGGACTGCCTAATCGTCGCTTGCTGATGGATCGGTTGCGTACGGCGCTGTCCGTTTCAGCACGCAATCTTCATTACGGGGCGGTGCTGTTCCTCGATATGGATAATTTCAAGGCGGTCAACGATACGCTGGGGCACGATTACGGTGACCTGATGTTGATTGAAGTGGCTGAACGTATCCGCTCTTGTATACGTGAAGCGGATTCCATTGCTCGTTTAGGCGGTGATGAGTTTGTGGTGTTGCTCGAAATGCTTGATGAGCGCGCCGAACATGCATCGCAGAAAGTGGCAGTGATTGCCGAGAAAATCCGTATGTCACTGTCTGAAGTTTACCGCCTCAAAGACCGCGAATGTCACAGTTCACCCAGTATCGGCGTGTGTTTATACCGGGGAGTTGAAGAGTCCGCCGATGGCTTGCTTAAACAGGCTGATATGGCAATGTACCAGGCCAAGGATTCAGGTCGAAATATGGTGAGTTTCTTTGATCCGGCTATGCAAATTTCAGTTGAGGCCCGTTCTGCGCTGGAAGCGGATTTACGTCACGCGGTGGCGGACGGGCAATTAACATTGCATTATCAGATACAGGTGGGCAGCGATGGCCGTACACTTGGCGCTGAAGCCCTGGTGCGCTGGATGCATCCTGTCCGTGGGATGGTGTCGCCTGCGCAATTCATACCCATTGCAGAGGACAGTTCGCTGATTCTCGACATTGGCGCCTGGGTGCTTGATACCGCATGCAGGCAACTTGGGCGTTGGAGAACAAACGAGCGTACCCGCCATCTGACGCTGGCAGTGAATGTGAGCGCCAAGCAATTCAGGCAACCTGATTTTGTGGAAAAAACGGCTATCGTATTGCGCAAGCACGGGGTTGAAGCGACGCGTCTTAAACTTGAACTGACGGAAAGCGTGGTGCTGAACGATGTCAACGACGTAGTAGCGAAGATGCATGCCTTGAATGCGCTCGGTGTCAGATTATCGCTGGATGACTTTGGAACGGGATATTCATCTTTATCCTATCTGAAAAAATTGCCGCTGGAACAAATCAAGATTGACCAGAGTTTTGTGCGTGATATTGTGACCGATCCAAATGATGCCGTTATGGTTAAGTCTATCATCAGCATGGCGCATAATTTCAACCTGCATGTCATCGCCGAAGGCGTTGAGACTGAAGCACAGCTGGATTTTCTTAAACAGAATGGATGCATGGCATATCAGGGATATTTGTTCAGCAGGCCGGTGCCAATTGATGAGTATGAGGCGTTGCTGGGTCATTTTTGCTGACAGATTTTTGCCGTGTAATACATCATGCTATATGACAGGTGCGTTCATGCCGTCGGATACACCTTGTTCAGTCACTTAAATGCTTTTTAATCAATACATACTGAATTGAATCATTCAATAGCATGCCGGGATAGTCAGTTAATAAATTCCTTCATTAAAATCAATATCAGGCGGAACACGTTCTTTGCATTCGCGCTTTCTCTGGCGATACATGGTGTCGTACTATTTTCAACCAGAAATTATGTCATAGCCACTGCGCCTTCGCCAAAGCCATTGAGTATTCGCATTGCCGGCCTGCCTGCAAAAAAAATGCCACAGGTCATATTGCACAAGACGATCATGACGAAAAAGCAGACCGTTAAGGCAAAACGGCCAGTGCATACCGTCACGGTTGTAAAGCCGGTATCTCCACTGCCGGCTCCCATACCCGCAGAGAAAAATGCGCCCACAGACTTGATGTCCTATATCCGCGATAAAAAACGGATTGCACAAGAATTGAATGATCGCACTGCAGTTGATCATGCTGGCGGGTATGACCATGAACCCTCGGCCGAAGAGCAAAGAGAAGCCATTATCAAACGCAATTTACAGCAACCGGGGACGAACGGGATATTTGAAGTCAGGCATAAATCATTCAGTGCGGGCCAGTTTAGTTTCAGGGGCTGGAAGCAAAATTACAGCAACTCCCGGCTTGAACTCATCGATGTGGCAGCTGGCACAGACAACAATATCGATCTGGCTATCGTTAAAAAGATGATTGAAATTATCCGGCGCGAATACCAGGGAAGTTTCAGATGGGATTCCCAGCGTTTGGGACGCGTGGTTGTGCTGTCGGCCCGCATGGAGGATAGCGCCGGGCTTGAGGGTTTTTTATTGCAGGAATTTTTTACTGCCGATGGATATTAACGGTGTCGGCAGCGTGGCGTTTGACGATGGTCTGTTTTTCGCGTCTTTGAACGATCACCCGCGTGTGGTGCTGATGTTTCATGCATCGGCAGTTAAGGGGGAAATATCAGGTCATGTCCGAAGAGCAGCGCATGGAAATGATTCGCGGCTTGGGCTGGGTTGATCGTGTGGCTTTGTTGCCGTGCCGTACTGAGGATACCCGGTACTGTGCCGAATGGATTCAGGAGTGGGGCATCATTCAATACGCACTCATCAAACTATATTATGACCGATTATTTTACTATGGAACTATTTCGTACAATACTGCTCTGAGTGATGCGCATCGATTTTATTACTTGTGTAATGCAGCGATGCTTCATTTCAATTCAAAGAGGTGCAAAATGAAAAAAACTTATTCTGCTGTTGCCCGATTCGTCCGCTGGGTTGTCGCGGGGATTTTGTCGTTCATGGTGGCCGTTCCAACGATCGCTTCCTTCGGCACGTCCGTGTAGTTGTTCAACAGTCCGCGCAGGTTTTCATCCCGATCGGCGCGGGAGCTGGCCGGATGATTATTCGATGATTTCCCGTACAATGTGCGGCTTATGAACATTCAAACTTTCCCGAATAGTCCTTATCGCCTGCATCAGCCCTTTGAACCGGCAGGTGATCAACCCACTGCGATCGAACAGCTTGTCGAAGGGATCAACGATGGTCTGTCATTTCAGACGCTGCTGGGGGTGACCGGCTCCGGCAAAACTTACACCATGGCCAATGTCATTGCGCGCTGCGGGCGGCCTGCGATGGTGATGGCGCCGAACAAGACGCTGGCCGCTCAACTGTATTCCGAATTACGCGATTTCTTTCCTGAAAACGCGGTGGAATATTTCGTTTCCTACTACGATTATTACCAGCCGGAGGCCTATGTGCCATCGCGCGATGTATTCATCGAGAAGGACTCGGCTATCAATGAGCAGATCGAGCAGATGCGGCTGTCGGCGACCAAGGCGCTCCTGGAACGTGAAGACTGCATCATTGTCGCCACGGTGTCGGCCATTTACGGTATCGGCGATCCGGTCGATTACCACGGCATGATACTGCATCTGCGCAACAACGAAAAAATGCACCAGCGCGATGTGATCAAGCGTCTGATTGAGATGCAGTACGATCGCAATGACATCGATTTTACGCGAGGCAGGTTTCGCGTCAGGGGCGATGTGATCGATGTATTTCCGGCCGAGAGCAGTGAACTGGCTTTGCGCATCACCTTATTCGACGACGAGGTTGAAACACTGTCCCTGTTCGATCCGCTGACCGGTCATATTCAGCAGAAGGTGCCGCGCTATACGGTCTATCCTTCCAGTCATTATGTAACGCCGCGCTCGACCGTTTTGCAGGCGATCGAGACCATCAAGGTCGAACTGGCCGAGCGTATTAAATTTTATATCGGAGAAAACAAGCTGGTCGAAGCGCAGCGCATTGAGCAGCGCACCCGTCACGATCTGGAAATGCTGACCGAGATCGGTTTTACCAAGGGGATCGAAAACTATTCGCGTCATCTGTCGGGGCGCAAGGCAGGCGATCCGCCGCCGACACTGCTCGATTATCTGGCGCCCAATGCGCTGATGTTTCTGGATGAGAGCCATGTGATGATTCCTCAAGTCGGCGCAATGTACAAGGGCGACCGGGCGCGCAAGGAAAATCTGGTCAATTATGGTTTCAGATTGCCCTCCGCGATGGACAATCGTCCGCTGAGATTTGATGAGTTCGAACATATCATGCGTCAGAGCGTATTTGTCTCCGCCACGCCCTCGGTGTATGAAGCCGAGCATGCCGGGCAGGTGGTCGAGCAGGTGGTGCGCCCGACGGGGCTGGTCGATCCTGTGATCATCGTGCGTCCGGCGATCAATCAGGTGGATGATCTGATGTCGGAAATACGCCTTCGCATTGCGGCAGGAGAGCGTGTGCTGGTCACCACGTTGACCAAGCGCATGTCCGAGGATCTGACTGACTACCTGTCCGAGCACGGTATCAAGGTGCGCTATCTGCACTCGGATATTGAGACTGTTGAGCGCGTTGAAATTATCCGCGATTTGAGACTGGGGGAATTCGATGTGCTGATCGGTATCAACCTGCTGCGCGAAGGGCTGGATATCCCCGAGGTGTCGCTGGTGGCGATTCTCGATGCGGACAAGGAAGGGTTTTTGCGCTCTGAACGCTCGCTGATCCAGACGATCGGTCGCGCTGCGCGCCATTTGCACGGAACGGCGATTTTATATGCTGACAGGATCACCAATTCCATGCAGCGCGCGATGGATGAAACTGAACGCCGCCGGATCAAGCAGGTGGCGCATAACCTTGAACATGGCATCACCCCGCAGGGCGTGAGCAAACGCATCAAGGACATTATTGAAGGGACGTATGAGCTGGATGACGCGCGCAGTAATCAGAAGGCAGCTCAGGAACAGATCAAATATCTGGCGATGAGCCGAGCACAAATCGCAAAAGAAATCAGCCGTCTGGAAAAAGAAATGCTGCTCGCAGCGAAAAATCTTGAGTTCGAGAAAGCCACGACCTTCCGCGATCAACTGAAAAAACTGCGCGAGAGTGTGCTCCTCTCACCGTTATAAACCGGGTTTTCTGACGTGCGGTGTTTCAGCCGACGCGGCTCCGGCCAGTCGATCATTGAAAAATAGTCTGTAATCGAATCATTGCGAGCCTGATTTGATCCTGATAATTATTTTATACAGCGATTGATCCATATCGTTTATGATCAGATTTTCACATTAGCATTTCATAATATAGCTGTTTATAATATAACCATTTATGGTTATATCGTAGCTTGTTTTTTTTTGGTAACCTGAACACAGTCATTTTACAAATATTCATGGTGTTATAAAAATTTAGGGGGGAATATGGCACGAATCGTAATTCTGGGGGCTGGCATTGCAGGGCATACCGCAGCCCGACATTTGAATAAAATGATCGGCAAGCAGCATGAAATAATTGTTGTTTCACCTAATGCCAGATGGAACTGGGTTCCATCTAATATCTGGGTCGGTGTCGGACAGATGGGAGAGCAGGACGTCACTTTTGATCTGGCTGAAATTTACAAAAAAACTAATGTGGTTTTCAGGCAGGCTAAGGCATTATCGATCAACCCGGAAGGCAATGAGGTCGGTGCAAAGTCCTTTGTCACCATCGAATACACACATCCTGATAAAGCCGGCACGGTGGAAAATATCGCCTACGACTACCTGATCAATGCAACCGGCCCAAAACTGAACTTCGGCGCTACCGAAGGACTGGGCCCGGATCATGGTCATACGGTATCAGTGTGCACGGCAAGTCACGCAATGGAAGCGAATAAAAAACTTCAGGCAGTGATTGAGACAATGCGTAAAGGTGGTCGCAGCACGATCGTCATCGGTACCGGACACGGCATGTGTACCTGTCAGGGTGCGGCATTTGAATACATCTACAACGTGGACCATGTGCTGCGCGAAGCCGGCGTTCGCGACAAAGCCCGTATCGTCTGGCTTTCCAATGAGTATGAACTGGGCGACTTCGGCATGGGCGGCGTGCATATCAAGCGCGGCGGCTACATTACCAACGGCAAGACCTTCGCCGAATCTCTGATGGTCGAACGCGGCATCGAATGGATCACCCGTGCCCATGTGAAAAAAGTGGAAGCCGGAAAAATTCATTACGAAACTCTGGACGGGACTTTCCATGAGCTGGAATTTGATTTCTCCATGCTGATTCCCCCGTTCGCCGGTGTCGGATTAAAGGCCTTCAATAAAACCGGTGAGGACATCACTGCTCAGGTTTTTGCACCGAATGGATTCATGAAGGTCGATGCGGATTACACGGCACGTCCTTATGCGGAATGGAGTGCCCGTGACTGGCCGAAGACGTACCAGACGCCGGGATACCGCAATATTTTTGCAGTTGGCATTGCGTTCGCGCCTCCTCACATGATCAGCAAGCCGATGCAAAGTGCAAATGGTACGCCGATTAATCCGACCGCACCCAGAACCGGCATGCCGTCAGCAGCGATGGCGATGGCGGTGGCCAAGAGCATCAGTGACATGATTAACGGCGCGGACAAACCGACCCATACGGCATCGATGGCCGAAATGGGTGCGGCGTGTGTTGCTTCTACGGGTGCTGATTTTTTCAAGGGCACCGCTGCTACGATGACGGTCTATCCGGTCGTGCCTGACTTTGAAAAATATCCGGATTACGGTCGTGATATCGATCTGACCTTCGGTGAAATCGGTCTGGCCGGTCACTGGATGAAATACCTGCTGCATCACGCATTTATATATCAGGCAAAGATGAAGCCGGGCTGGTCATTCATTCCGGATTAATCATTCCAATATTTTCAGGAGCTATACATGTCAAATAAAGCGACCAATAAAGAACCATACCAGCAGGCCTATTACCCACCGGCACCGACCGGACTGACCCGTTTTATGAGGACATCCCTCATCTGGCAGGCTATCCGTTTTATGGTGATTAATTTAAAAATACTGAAATTGATGTCTAAATCCCATCATTAAGGACGTTTTTTGAACGAGATGCTGCGCAAGCGCGTAGCGTGTCGTTGGCTGAAGGTAGCGATGTAATCAATCAGGCCGTGATATCCGTTAACCGGATATCACGGCCTGAAGTTTTTTGAACTGACTTTTAAAGCAGTGGCACGATCATCAGCGCGACGATGTTGATGATTTTGATCAGCGGATTGATGGCAGGTCCTGCTGTATCCTTGTACGGATCTCCAACCGTGTCGCCTGTGACGGCCGCTTTGTGTGCTTCCGATCCTTTTCCGCCAAAATTGCCTTCTTCGATGTATTTCTTGGCGTTATCCCAGGCCCCTCCACCGACAGTCATGGAGATCGCGACGAAGATGCCGGTGATGATGGTGCCGACCAGCACGCCGCCCAATGCCTGTGGACCGAGGGTCAGGCCGACAACGACGGGTACGGCAACAGGTAACAGGGAGGGTATGATCATTTCACGGATGGCGGCTTTCGTTAGCATGTCCACGCAGGTGCCATATTCAGGTTTGCCTGTCCCTTCCATGATGCCGGGGATTTCCCTGAACTGGCGGCGCACTTCGACCACCACCGCGCCGGCAGCGCGGCCGACTGCTTCCATGCCCATCGCGCCGAACAGATATGGAATCATGCCGCCGATAAACAGACCCACGATCACCATGTGGTTGGATAAATCGAAGGTCGTCACCATGCCCAGTTTGGCATCCAGGGCATGGGTGTAGTCGGCGAACAGCACCAGGGCGGCAAGACCCGCCGAGCCGATCGCATAACCCTTGGTGACGGCTTTGGTGGTGTTGCCTACCGCATCAAGCGCATCGGTGATGACGCGCACGTCTTCGGGCAGCTTGGACATCTCGGCAATGCCGCCTGCGTTGTCGGTGATCGGGCCATACGCATCAAGGGCTACGATGATGCCGGTCATCGACAGCATGGCAGTTGCGGCAATCGCGATACCGTAGAGCCCTGCCATTGAATAGGCTGCCATGATGGCCATACACACGGCAAGCACGGGTGCTGCGGTGGATTTCATTGAAACACCCAGGCCTGCGATGATGTTGGTGCCGTGTCCTGTGGTGGACGCTTGCGCGATATGGCGTACCGGTGCATATTCGGTCGCGGTATAGTATTCGGTGATCCACACCAGTGCTGCGGTGAGCAACAGGCCGATGACGGTGGAAGCGTACAGTGCACCGACAGAATACACGCCGTTATCACCCATGATCCATGAGGTTAACGGGTAGAAGGCGATCAGGGCGAGGACGGCTGAAACTGCCAGACCGCGATACAGTGCATTCATGATCTTGCCACCCTCGCGGGCTTTGACGAAGAATGTGCCGACGATGGACGCGATGATGGAGAATCCGCCCAGTACCAGTGGATAAATCACGGCACCTGCATTGGCCATCAGCAAGCCGCCCAGCATCATGGTGGCGATGATGGTGACCGCGTAGGTCTCGAACAGATCTGCTGCCATGCCTGCGCAGTCACCGACATTGTCACCGACGTTATCTGCGATCACGGCCGGATTGCGCGGGTCATCTTCGGGAATGCCGGCTTCGACCTTGCCCACCAGATCGGCACCGACGTCTGCCCCCTTGGTGAAAATGCCGCCGCCAAGACGCGCGAAGATGGAAATCAGCGAGCCGCCGAAACCCAGACCCACCAGCGCGTGGGTGGCTTCAGACATGGATGAACCTGCGCTGATCAGAAAAGTGTAATAGCCTGCCACGCCCAGCAGTCCCAGCCCTACCACCAGCATGCCGGTGATGGCACCGCCCTTGAAGGAGACATCAAGCGCGGCATTCAGGCTTTGTTTGGCGGCTTCCGCTGTGCGGATATTAGCGCGCACCGAGACGTTCATACCTATAAATCCGGCTGCACCCGAGAGCAGGGCGCCGATAGCAAAACCGATGGCGGTTTGCCAGCCCAGGGCTGCGAAGATGATGATGAACAGAAGGGAGCCTACGATGGCGATGGTCAGATATTGGCGTGCCAGATAGGCGGACGCGCCTTCCTGAATGGCTGCGGCAATTTCTCGCATACGTTCACTGCCGGTCGGTTTAGCCAAAATCCACTTGATTGAAAATAAGCCATATAAGATTGCAACTATCGCGCACAACAGCGAAAAACCGAGTCCATTTGACATAATTTTTTCTCCCTGAGTTGAACCGCTATTTTTAATTGCCACCCTGTTTAATTACTTGCACAATCATAGCAGCATCCACTCGCTGATATGTGTTGCTTTTTGACGTTTAATTTTCAGACATTTGATTTGAGTCAATGATGCCGCATTCGCGTGGAGTAATATTACACATTGAAATTAATTCAGGAATAAGAAAATGGCGATCGAGTTGTTTAATAACGGCACACATTTATGTCTGATGTTCGATGATCTGGCGGATGAGGGTGGCGATGTCGCGGTGCAATCCAATCAGTTCCTGATCGTGGATAACGGACATGGTGCGCTGATTGATCCGGGTGGCAACATGACGTTCAATGGGCTGTTGATGGGCATGATGGAACATTTTTCTTCAAAGAAGATGGAGTATATTCTGGCCTCCCATGCCGATCCGGATATTATCGCGTCCGTGAATAAATGGATGATTCATGCCAACTGCAAGGTCGCCATTTCAGCGCTGTGGGCGCGTTTTGTGCCGCATTTTTGCACGACGGGAAATACGGTTGATCGAATTTTGCCTATTCCCGATGAAGGCATGAATTTCCCGCTCGGAAATTGTAGCCTCAAGGCGATCCCTGCACATTTTATGCACTCGGAAGGGAATTTCCAGTTTTATGACCCAGTCAGTAAAATTCTGTTTTCCGGTGATATGGGTGCATCGCTGGTTTCACACACCGATGCCGATACGCCGGTGACCGATTTCAATGCGCACATCAGATACATGGAAGGCTTCCACCGTCGCTACATGATTTCAAACAAGATTTGTCGCTTCTGGGTGCATATGGTGCGTCAGCTGGATGTGGATATGATCGTGCCTCAGCATGGCAAGTCGTTCAAGGGCAAGAAAATGGTCAACCAGTTTCTGGACTGGATCGAGCAATTGCCCTGTGGCGTGGATCTGATGACGCAGGATAATTATCGGATCCCGCGATAGCTTATACCGGACTCGTTGAGCTGTTCAACAGGTCCGGTAATATAATCAGCCCAGCGCGGCCAGTCCGGCTGCCGCGATCTTGCCGTCTTCAGGCGAGCGTACACCGCTGATCCCTAAACCGCCAATCGCAATGCCATCCTTGATCAGCGGCACCCCGCCTTCCGCCGGAATGACACTGGGCAATGCCAGATGTATCAGCCGGCCTGTCATCACGGCATCTTCCGATGCCTTGGTTGGACGCTGAAACGCGATCGCCGCATAGGCTTTGGCAATCGCTGTCTCAACGCTGCCAAACAGGGTGTTGTGACGGCGTTGCAGATAGAGCAGGTGGCCTCCGTCATCCACGATTGCGATGGTCACCTGCCAGTTGTTTTTCAGCGCTTCAGCATCTGCTGCTGCTGCGATGCGCCTGGCATCTTCCAGTGTGAGAACAGGTTTGATCGCCATTACTGCAATGCTGAGAAAATTTGATTGCAGATATCATTCACGTCACCCACTCCGGCTACTTTGACAGATTTTGGTGCGGCCGCATCGCCTGAAGCCGCCCAGGCCTGATAGTACTCGACCAGCGGCTTGGTCTGATCGTGGTATACATTCAGGCGCTTGATGACGGTCGCTTCTACATCGTCTGGGCGCTGAACCAGATCTTCACCGGTGACATCATCCTTGCCTGAAATTTTGGGCGGATTGAAGATGGTATGGTAGGTGCGACCTGAAGCCGGATGTACGCGGCGCCCGCTCATACGGCTGATGATTTCGCTGTCTGCTACATCGATTTCAACCACATAATCAATCGGAATGCCGGCGTCTTTCATCGCCTGCGCTTGCGGAATCGTGCGCGGGAAACCGTCGAACAGGAATCCGTGATCGCAGTCGGCATCCTTGATGCGCTCCTTGACCAGATTGATGATGATGTCATCGGATACCAGTCCACCGGCATCCATGATGCTTTTAGCTGCGAGTCCCAGCTCAGATCCTGCCTTGACCGCAGCACGCAGCATGTCGCCGGTAGATATTTGCGGGATGCCGAATTTTTCCTTAATGTAAGTGGCTTGTGTGCCTTTACCTGCGCCCGGTGCCCCTAGCAGTATGACTCTCATGGTTAATCCTTTTCTGGTAAGTAATGGGTGATGAGCGGCTCGTGTGTGGCAGAACTCACACGGCCCGCGACTGATTGATTTTCAAAAGCGGCTATGGCTGTTTTTAAATCGTCCGCTGTGTCGACTCCCGCCGGAGGGGCTTCATCTGAGATGACGACACCAATTTTGTAGCCATGATACAGCGCGCGTAATTGCTCCAGCGATTCATACTGCTCAAGCGGAGTGGTCCACAGTTGTCCGTAAGCGCGCAGGAAACTGGCGCGATAGGCGTAAATGCCGATGTGGCGGAGTGCGGGCAGTTCTGCTGGCAAACCTTGACCCGCGGCAAATGCATCGCGCGGGTAGGGGATGGGTGCGCGGCTGAAATACATCGCATTTCCCTGTTTGTCGAGCACTGTTTTGACGATGTTCGGATTGCGCATGTCGGCTTCATTGTGAATCGGATGGCAAGCCGTGGCAATCGCGCATTCAGGATGTTCATGCAAGTGCTGTGCGACTGCGCGGATTAACGCCGGTGGCATCAAAGGTTCATCGCCCTGCACGTTGACGACGATCGTGTCAGCCGGCCAGTCTTGTTGCTCGACCACTTCGGCAATCCGGTCCGTGCCGCTGACATGCGTATCGCGTGTGATACAGACCTTGAAACCGTGTTCATGAGCGACGTTGGCAATAGCATGGTGATCGGTTGCGATCCAGATCTGTTGCGCACCGCTTTTCGCTGCCTGTTCTGCAACGCGCACCACCATCGGCTTGCCGGCAATATGCAGCAGCGGTTTCCCGGGCAGACGGGTTGAGGCGTGGCGAGCCGGAATGACGACGTGAAATGCGATCATGATCTATGAGAGTGATTCGGCTTCTTCAGGGGTGAGCTTGCGCGCTTCATCGGCCAGCATCACAGGAATGCCATCGGCAATTTTAAATGCCAGACGGTCTGCGCGGCAGATGAGTTCCTGATCATTTTTATGATAAATGAGCGGTGATTTACACAGGGGGCAGACCAGAATGTCGAGCAGTTTAGTGTCCATGAGGAGCAATCTTTCGCAGTAGGTGAGCGATCAGGGCTGAGTCAACCTGGGCATCAACGCGCAATACCCAGTAATTATCATCAGCGAACGAGGTGCATTTTACCGCATCTTTTTCGGTCAGGAGTAGTGCATCGCAATCTTTGAAATTCAGATCCTCTGCCTGATAGGAATGATGGTCCGCAAACGCGTGCGGCGTTGCGGCCAGGCCCAGTTGTGTCAGATGATCAAAAAAACGTTGCGGATAGCCAATTCCGGCCACTGCATGCAGGCGCAGTCCCAGTAAGTCTGAGGCCGTTGCATTTTTTTCGGGATATTTTAAATTGTAAAAAATGTTACCCGAAAGTTGCATGGAATACGGGTAGTAGCATTCATCGATTGTTTGTATATCGGCCCCATTGACCACGATGGCATCCACTGATTTAAGGCGTGATAGCGGTTCGCGCAAGGGGCCTGCAGGGAGCAGATAGCCATTGCCAAAGCGACGGCTGCCGTCAACGACAATAATTTCCATGTCACGCTGCAACCGGTAGTGTTGCAAACCGTCATCGCACAGGACGACATCGCATTGCGGGTGCGCTTGCAGGGCTTTACAGGCGGTGGCGGTGCGATCACGACCCACCCAGACGGGGCAAATGCCGCGACTTGCCATCAGCAGCGGTTCGTCACCAACCTGTTGTGCGGTACTCTGTGGCGTGACAGCTTGCTGCTGTGCCGTGCCGCCGAACCCCCGGCTGACGATGAGCGGATGACGTCCCGCCTCGGTCAGCTGTTGGGCAAGGCAGAGGGTCAACGGCGTTTTTCCGGTGCCGCCCACACTGATGTTGCCGATCACGACGACCGGGACGGGTAGCCGATAGCGCTTCAGAATATGGCGGCGATACAGCCAGCGGCGTAAAGCTGCCAGTGCGCCAAATAGCCAGCTGGCTGGAATGAGTATCAGGTGCAGGGGGCAGGTTCGATACCAGTATGATTCCAGCCCGGACATGAGCGTTAATGCGCTGCGCTTTGTGTGGCAAAGGTAATGCGGCCAAAACCAGCTTGTCTTGCTGCTTCCATTACGTTGATCACGGCCTGATGCGGTGTCTTGGCATCGGCATTGATGACTATCGTCGGATCAGTTTGGGTGCCCGCAGCTGTTTTTAGCGAAGCGGCTAATGCACCGACATCAGTAAAATTGAGCGCGCTGCTGTTGATGGCGTAGTGCGCAGTGGCATCAATCGCGACATTGATGGGTTGCACTTGTGAGGCGACCGCTTCTCCGCCCGCTTGCGGCAGATTGATCTCTAATTCGGAATACTTCGCATAGCTGGTGGTCACCATCAGAAAGATCAGAATAACCAATAGCACGTCTATCATCGGAATCAGGTTGATTTCCGGTTCTTCACGAGTGCGTCCGCGCTGAAAATTCATGTTCGCTTAACCTTTGCGCTGGCCATGAACGATTTCTACCAGCTTGATTGCCTGTTGTTCCATTTCAATGGTCAGGCTATCGGCTTTAGCGCGAAAATGGCGGTAAAAAATCATGCTTGGGATCGCCACAATCAGACCGAACGCCGTGTTGTACAAGGCGACGGAAATGCCGTGTGCCAGTACCGCCGGGCTGTTTCCGGCAGCGGTTTGTGCACCGAAAATTTCGATCATACCGACCACAGTGCCAAACAGGCCTAGCAACGGGCTGATTGAGGCAATCGTGCCGAGTGTGGTGAGAAAATGCTCCAGATCATGGGTCGTTGCACGACCTTCTTCTTCGATGGACTCTTTCATGATGTCCGGTGTGCTTTTGATATTTTTGAGGCCTGCCGCGAAGATGCGTCCCAGCGGTGAATGCCCAGCCAGTTTGGTCAGCATGGCATCGCTGACGCCGCGCTGTTTGAGTTCTTTGACCACTTCGTCGAGCAGAGCCGGCGGCGAAATACGGCTGCTGCGCAGGTAGATGAGTCGTTCAGTGATTAAGCCTGTGGCAATGACAGATGCAAAAATCAAAAACCAGATTGGCCAGCCAGCTGCTTCTACGATTGCAAACACGCGAATTCTCCAAATGTGCTTAAATTATCATCTTCAGGTACAAAATGCTCATGCGGGAGCGCTTTTCTGAAGATTTGAATGCGTAACTGTAGCGTGTCCGGCCCGGTTGAGCAAGATATCTGAGATTCTTGTTAATCACATTGAGCTAATTCCCCGTTATCAAAGCATATTTTTATTTACCCACAGTTTCTGTGGATAACTCTGTGGATAAGACGGTTGTCTTTGGCTTTAAAGTGGTGTTCCATAAGGATATTTCTTAGGCTGCTGCTTTTTTAACTTAATTATTTTTATTTTAAAATCAGTTAGTTAGATTAATTGTGATGTTTTTGTTAAGGCGGGGCGTCGCGAAACGACGTGCTCTCAAGGCTTTGTGAATAATTTGGTAATGTCAATATGTCAGAGTCACTATTTAATGAAAATCGACCCCGTATTTTGCGTGTGTCTGAACTGGCGATTGCAATCAATCAGTTACTGGCAAGCCATGTCCCCTTGTTGTGGGTCAGCGGCGAGATCAGTAATCTGGTGAAAGCCGCATCCGGTCACTGGTACTTTGCATTGAAGGATGAGCAGGCTCAGGTACGCTGTGTCATGTTTCGTCATAAGAATCAGCTGCTGGATAAATACATTGCCAACGGGACTCAGGTCGAGCTATTGGCGTCAGCCAGTTTGTATGAGGCGCGCGGGGATTTTCAATTGACCGTCGAGCAGTTGCGTCCCGCTGGACTGGGGGTGCTTTATGAAAAATTTGCACAGCTAAAACAGAAACTTGAATTGGAAGGACTATTCGATCCCTCCCGTAAACGTCCGTTACCTGTTTTTCCCAGACGTATCGGCGTCATCACCTCCAATCAGGCTGCCGCACTGCGCGATGTGCTCACGACGTTAAAACTGCGCCTGCCCGGTGTGCCGGTGATTGTGTACCCCGCGCCCGTGCAAGGGGTCGGGAGTGCGGAAAAAATTGCATCAGCCATTAAGATCGCCTGCCAGCGTGCTGAGTGCGACGTGCTGATCCTGTGCCGGGGGGGCGGCAGTATTGAAGATCTGTGGGCATTCAATGAAGAAATCGTGGCGCGTGCCATAGCGGCCGGTACAATTCCGATTATCTGCGGTGTGGGGCACGAAACTGATTTTACCATCGCTGATTTTGTAGCCGATGTACGTGCGCCGACGCCTACGGCTGCCGCTCAGTGCGCTGTCCCGGATCGTCACGCCCTGAAGAAGGGATTGCGTGATATTGCACAGCATCTCCTGCGCGCTCAGCGCAATCGGCTGCAAAACGCGATGCAGTCGGTCGATTATTTACAGCGCCGCATGGTGCACCCTGCACAACAGTTACAGCGCCAGACAGTGCACCTTGAGCAGTTGCAGCAACGCTTGCAGCGCAGTTTTGCGCATCAGCACGATCAGCAGCGGTGGTTATGTCAATCAATGATGCAGCGATTGCAAAATGCCGGTTCCGATTTTAATCGCATGCAAGACAGACAAAGGCATCTGAAGGACAGGTTGCTTAATGCCTGTCATAGCGGACTAAGTCGCAGGCAGGCCAGACTGGACACGGTTGCGCAGCATCTGGTGCTGTTAGATCCTCAGCAGGTTCTGGCGCGTGGCTACAGTCTGGTACAGGACAGCAAGGGACATCTGATCATGGATGCAACACAGGTGCAAACAGGAGCGGTGCTGCAGATCACCTTTGCTCAAGGATCGGTAAAAACGGAAGTGAAACAGGTTACGTTAAAGAATTGATTGATTTCGTTAGTGTGCAGGATTCAATTGATGGATAATTCGCAGCCAATCCTAATCACCGCTTGCTGTCAGGATACATAATGAAACTGAGTTTATGGCCTACCCCATTTTATTATCAATTTGAAGAAGATCTGGACGCGCTGGAGAGCGAACCCTGTCTGATCATTGCAAATGACGGGGATGAGCATTTTGGCGATCTGGTCCGCTTCTCTCCCGAAGAGGGTGTGTTCAAAATCCAGCCATTCAGCGGGGGTATCTCAAGGCTGAGGTCAGAGGCGGTCAGTTATCTGCGCCTGTTGCATCCGGTACATCTGCGAAAAAAACTCGAATTGCTTGATGCCCGGCATGATGAGATTTTTGCTGCCTCCGAGACGCAGCATTGTTCAATTTTTTTTACCAACGGTAAACGGCTAGATGGAGAGACAGTCGGTTTCTCGATCGATAAAACGGGCTTGTATCTGTTCCTGGTACATACGGATGACACCGTAATTCGCTGCTTTATTCCAGCCGTCTCAATCAAGCACTATCAGCTGGGTAAAAAAATCGGGCAGATGCTGATCGATGAGAAAATCGCCACCCACCATGAAATCAATACCGGACTTGAAAAACAGGAACAGCTTCGTAATCAGCGTCTGGGTGAGTACTTAACCAGCGAGCAAATCGTCACCTCGGAGCAGTTAGTCGATGCACTGGGGCGTCAGTCAGGCACGGTCTTGCGTCTGGGGGATATGCTGGTTAAAGAGAATCTGATTTCGCCTGAAGTGCTGCAAGAAGCGCTGTCCAAACAGCGTACCGATAAAAAAGTGGCGCTGGGTGAAATTCTGATCAATATGGGCGTGGTGAATACCGAAGTCGTCCAGAGCATGCTGGCCAAGAAACTGGGCATCCCCTTTGTCAATGTCAAAAAATTTCATATCAATCCTGAAACCTATCATCTGGTTCCGGTCAGTTTTATCAATAAATATTCCATTTTGCCCTTGTATCACACGGATCACACGCTGATCGTCGCGATGGAAAACCCGATGATTTGGGAGCCGCTGAACGAGTTGCGCGTGATCACTCACCTGACGGTCGTGCCGGTTCTGGCCGCGCGTGAGGATATCAACTGGGTGATTAACGGGTTGCGCGGGACTAAGGAAAGCCTGCAAAAAATTGATGATCTGGCAATCGGCATGAGTTTTGATTTCGATATGGCGACCGAACAGCATGAGGATACGATCGCTGAGACGGACAACACGCTTGTCGGGCTGGTTAACAAGATGATGCTCGATGCCTATGGTCAGGGCGTATCGGATATTCATATCGAGACTTATCCTGGCCGTCGTAACACACTGGTACGATTTCGCCGTGATGGTGTGATCAGTAAGTATTTCGAATTTCCACCTAACTTCAGAAATGCGTTGATCTCCAGAATCAAAATTATGGCCAGGCTGGATATTTCGGAAAAACGCAGGCCGCAGGATGGCAAAATTGAACTCAAGTTGAGCCAGGATGAAAAAGTTGAACTGCGCGTGACGACTGTGCCGACAGCGAATGGACTGGAAGATGTGGTCATGCGCGTGCTGGCCAGCGCAAAACCGATCCCGCTGGAAAAACTCGGGCTGCCGCCGGCCATTCTGGAAAGAATCAAGGCGCTGGTGGCGAAACCTTACGGTTTGTTTTTGATATGCGGACCCACAGGTTCAGGGAAGACGACAACCTTGCATTCGGTGTTAGGTTATATCAATACACCGGATCGAAAAATATGGGCGGCGGAAGATCCGATTGAAATTACCCAGGAAGGGTTGCGGCAAGTTCAGGTAAATACCAATATAGGCTGGACATTTGCAGCGGCGATGCGCAGTTTTTTACGCGCGGATCCGGATGTCATCATGGTGGGCGAAATGCGGGATGCGGAAACTTCAAAAATTGCGATTCAGGCCTCTTTGACAGGGCACATGGTGTTTTCGACACTGCATACTAATAGTGCGGCCGAGAGTATGGTCAGGCTGCTTGATCTGGGTATGGATCCGTTCAATTTTTCCGATGCGCTGGTCGGCGTGTTAGCGCAGCGCCTGACCCGCCAGTTTTGCCCCTTATGTAAGGCTGCCTACACGGCGAGCGAAGAGGAGATCAATTCTCTGGCTGAGGAATACTGTCTTGGTACGACTTTTGATCCGTCAGACATCATTATGCAGTGGAAAAAAACGTATGCCGATGTTACAGGTGAATTTACACTTTATGCGGCCAAGGGATGTTCATCTTGCGAAGAAAGCGGATACAAAGGGCGGATAGGGCTGTATGAATTGCTTGAAGTGAGCAAACCGGTTAAAAAACTGATCCAGCATCTGGCGACGGTTGAGGAGATACAGGCTGAGGCCATCAATGAGGGCTTGCGCACCCTGAAACAGGCTGGCATAGAACTGGTGCTGCAAGGAAAAACCAATATTTTTCAGATTCGATTTGTCTGCAATTAGACGCGATCGAATTAATGCCAAGCCTGAGTGTGTATGCTAATTGCGCAGAAAGTTGATGTATTTGCGCCGGACGCGTTAAAATTCGCGTCCGCACATCTGGTTTTTTGCCGGTAAATAATTTATGAAGCTATGTTTGGCCTGCCAAAAAACGTTTGAACATGTCGACTGGGCGTGCCCTGCTTGCAGTCATGTGCCAGCCGAAAGGGGTGGCTTTGTTGCGTTTGCACCTGAACTTGCCGCGCAGAATGACGGATTTAACCCTGAGTTGTTCGAGCGTTTTTCGGCCGTTGAAGCCGGGCACTTCTGGTTCGTCGGGCGCAATCATATCTTGCGCGACTGTATGCAGCGCTACTTTCCTGATGCCGTCAATATTTTAGAAATCGGCTGTGGCACCGGTTTCGTGCTGGCCAGTACGCGCGAGATTTATTCACAAGCGCAACTTTCCGGCAGCGATATTTTCACCGAAGGCCTGAGTTATGCCAAACAACGCGTGCCGACTGCCTCGCTATTTCAGATGGATGCCTGCCATATCCCTTACCGTAATGAGTTCGATCTGATCGGCAGTTTTGATGTGCTGGAACATATCGACGATGATCGCGCTGCATTGGCACAAATGTATCAGGCCTGTCAAAAAGGCGGTGGCCTGATTCTGACCGTACCCCAGCATCGCTGGTTGTGGAGCAGTACCGACGATTATGCCCATCACAAGCGCCGTTATACGCGCAGTGAATTGCGCGGCAAGGTTCAAGCTGCCGGATTCTGCGTTGAGTATGTCGGTTCCTTCATCTCCTTGCTATTGCCTTTGATGTTAGCTTCCCGGCTGCTGCAAAAATCAGATGCGGCTGCCGATCAAATGGATGCCGGATTCAAAATTGGCAAACTAACTAATCAATTGCTAAGTGGCGTGATGAAAATTGAGCGCTGGCTGATTGCGCGCGGCATTTCCTTCCCGCTGGGTGGCTCATTGTTGCTTGTAGCCAGAAAACCGGCATGATCAGCAATATGACCGTCCGGCAGTGTTGGTGGTTGCTGATCAGTATTGCCATCATCTGGTTCGCCAATCTTGAATATCGCACACTGATCAAGCCTGACGAAGGGCGCTACGCTGAAATTCCGCGTGAAATGGTCGTTTCGGGCGACTGGGTCACGCCGCGTCTGAACGATCTCAAATATTTCGAAAAACCGCCGCTGCAATACTGGGCGACGGCTACGGCCTATACCGTGTTTGGTGAACATCAATGGACGTCCCGACTGTGGGCCGGGCTGACGGGTTTTGCCGGGCTGTTGCTGGTGTGGTTCGCAGGGGGGCGGCTGTTCGGGCGTGAAGCGGCAGGTTACGCCGCGCTGTTGCTCTCCAGTAGCATGTTGTATGTACTGATGAGTCATATCAATACGCTGGATATGGGCGTGACTTTCTTCATCACGCTGGGTATTTTTTCCCTTTTGCTGGGGCAGGCTGAATCGAATATCAGCCGGCAGCGCAACTGGATGTTGCTGGCCTGGGCCGGCATGGCACTGGCGGTTCTGTCCAAGGGGTTGATGGGGATCATTCTGCCGGGCACGGCCGTATTCATTTACTGCCTGGTGCAGCGGGATTTGACGGTTTTAAAACGCATGCACTGGCTGCCCGGGATCGCGGTATTTCTGCTAATCACAGGGCCGTGGTTTTATCTGGTGATGCAAGCCAATCCGGAATTCTTCGATCGGTTTTTCATCTACGAACATTACACTCGTTTTACGACTAAGGATCTGGGGCGCTATCAGCCCTGGTATTATTTTGTGCCGATTTTGCTGGCTGGAGCATTACCGTGGACCGTGCTGATGTTCGATTCCCTGTTTGGTACCGGCAGGCAGGCTGGTTTGATTCGTGCCGTGACCGGGAATACATTTAACCCGGCACGCTTTCTGCTGATCTGGGCTGTGTTTGTCTATGTGTTTTTTTCCATTTCAGGCTCCAAACTGCCGTCCTATCTTCTGCCGATGTTTCCCGCGCTGGCGCTGTTGATGGGGCGCAGGCTCAGTGAAATTCGGGAACGTGTGTTGTTCTGGCAGATTGCGCCGGCTGTCCCGGTCGCGCTGGTATTCCTGGTGCTTGCCGTGAATGTCGCCAAATTTGCCGATACACCGAATCAGATCGCCTTGTACCCGCATTATCGCAACTGGCTGGTCATCGCATCAATCATCTGGCTGGCGGGTCTGACTGGCGGGATGCTCTTGTTGTGGCGTACGCAAAAACGGATTGCGGTGATCGTCATCGTCGTCTCAACCCTGCTGGCCGCTCAAATTGGCGTGTCCGGCTATAACACGGTGGCGCGCGAGCGTTCTGCCAAACATATCGCCGAGGCTATACGAACTGAAGTTAAAGCCGATATCCCGTTCTATTCGGTCATGACCTATGAACAGACGCTGCCGTTTTATTTGAAACGCACGTTCACGCTGGTACAGTATCAGGACGAAATGGCTTTTGGTATCTTGCAGGAGCCGCAACGCTGGATACCGACTGTGCAACAGTTTGCCGGCGTATGGGCCATGCAGCCGCAGGCATTGGCGATCATGCCGGTCTATGTTTACCCGCAGTTACAACAACTGGGATTGCCGATGAAAATCATTTTTGAAGATACACAGCATATTGTGGTGAAAAAACCGTGAATCTGGTCAGTTTCAGCATGATCATGACCGGTGTGATGCTCAACGCCGCCGCTCAGATACTGATGAAAACCGGCACAAATTCAGTCGGTTATTTCGATTTTTCCATGGCGAATGTCATACCGATCGGCTGGAAGCTGGCGACCGAGCCGCACATTATCGGTGCGATGGTCTGCTACGTTTTCGGCGTGGTGATCTGGATACTCGCCCTCTCGCGCGTGCAGGTGAGCATTGCCTATCCGCTGCTGTCGATGGGTTACATTGTGAATGCAGTCGCCGCATGGTATCTGTTCAACGAATCCTTCAATCCTGCCAAAGTGATCGGCATGGGTGTGATCATTCTCGGCGTCGTCATTATTTCGCGGGCTTAACAATGAATAATTCTTTCCTTCCTTTTTCCAAACCCACCATAGACGAGGCGACCATCGCTTCCGTTGCCGATACGTTGCGTTCCGGCTGGATCACCAGCGGCCCCAAGGTGGCTGAATTCGAGAAGCAACTGTCCGGGTATTTCGGCGGGCGCATCGTGCGCACCTTCAACTCCGGCACCTGTACCATGGAGATCGCGCTGCGCATCGCCGGGATCGGTGCGGGCGATGAAGTGATCACCACGCCGATCTCCTGGGTCGCAACTGCCAACGTGATCCTTGAAGTGGGTGCGACACCTGTGTTTGCGGATATTGATCCGATGACGCGCAACATCGATCTGGATAAGCTGGAGGCGGCGATCACCCCCAGAACTCGTGCCATCATTCCGGTGTATCTGGCAGGACGCCCGCTGGACATGGACAGGCTGTACAGGATTGCGACCCAATACAAACTGCGTGTGATCGAAGATGCCGCGCAGGCCATCGGCTCAACCTGGCAGGGTAAACCAATCGGCTCGTTCGGTGACTTCGTCTCGTTCAGTTTTCAGGCTAACAAAAACATCACCACCTCTGAGGGCGGTTGTCTGGTGTTGAATACGATGGAAGAAGCTGCATTGGCTGAGAAATACCGCCTGCAGGGTGTGACCCGCAGCGGTTGGGACGGCATCGACGTGGATGTGCTGGGCGACAAATACAATATGACCGACATTGCTGCCGCGATTGGTCTGGGCCAGTTCGCGCAACTGGATAAAATCACCGCGCATCGCCGGAAACTGGCGCAGCATTATTTCAAAATTCTGGGCAGTGATTTCGAAAAAAAGACCGGTGCGCAACTGCCGCTGCAGGACTTTGAATCGACCAACTGGCATCTGTTTCAGATTGTGTTGCCGGATACCATCACACGCCCCGAGTTTATGGCGCGCATGAAAACGCATAACATCGGCGTGGGATTCCATTACGCACCCATCCATCTGTTCAAATTGTATCGTGATCTGGGCTTTGGTGAAGGCATGTTTCCCGTTGCCGAACGTGTCGGAAAACAGATCGTTTCGTTGCCGATGTTTTATGCGATGACCGGGGCGGATGTCGAGCGCAGCTGTGCGGCGATGCTGGAAGTGCTGGCTTAATTCGTACCTGCTATTCGCGTTGTCGCATCACAACAACGCGGCGGCAGTCCCATCGTCGCGGTGTTCGCACCATTTTCTGCCGGATTCCCCGCCTGAGCTGACCGTTTGGCACATTCAGGTGCCTATTTTAACCGGCGTATCATTAGTGTCCGGAGATTAAATCGAATATATTCAATTGGTTATCGTTTTGCGATTCGTTCATATTGTTTTCATTATTTGTAAGTAATTGATCGAGCGGTATTTTCTCGAAAAGTGTCAGAC
>Ga0105164_10000139_pt1 | contig 53478 bp, 54 predicted proteins | sample VDWuncwatermetaG_FD_89674 | JGI IMG/M metagenome (GOLD analysis project Ga0105164, IMG submission 89674) | Wastewater microbial communities from Netherlands to study Microbial Dark Matter (Phase II) - VDW unchlorinated drinking water | ecosystem: Environmental > Aquatic > Freshwater > Drinking...
GCTTAGGGCGTTGTTATTTATACTGGTACCGTCAAGCGTAGGCCTCATAGTTTTAAGCACCCCTATCACCAAGCTGCTTTTTCAGCACGGGAAGTTTAATGTTTATTCAACCGCGATGACCGCGGACGCGCTTTTATTCTATGCGGTCGGCCTGGTCGCGTGCGGCGGCATAAAGATCCTGACTAACGCGTTTTATTCCCTGCAGGATACCAGGACGCCGCTAAAGGCCGGCATTATTTCGCTTATTATAAATATAGCCTTGAATATCCTGCTGGTATTTCCTTTAAGATCAGGCGGCCTCGCGCTGGCCACATCATTAGCCGCCATTTTCAATTGTATCTTTTTATATATCTTCCTAAGAAGGCGGATCGGGGCTTTAGGGCTAAGCAGGATATCGGATTCGATATTTAAGATCCTGGCGGCCGGAATAATAATGGGATTTGTCTGTTATTACTTGTACTTAAATTCGAACGTACTGGTCGCGATCTTTTTCGGGGCGGCGGCATATTTCCTGATATGCCTTCTGCTCCGTTCCCGCGAATTAAAAGAGTTACTGGAATGGATATCAAAAAGAAGATAAAACAATTTCCGGATTCACCGGGCGTTTATCTGATGAAGGACGAAGCAGGCGGGGTAATCTACGCCGGCAAGGCCGCCTCTTTAAAGAAACGGGTGGCCAGTTATTTTAAGGCAAGGTCTTTCTCCCCCAGGTTAGAGGCGCTGATAAGTAATATAAAGGATATAGAATATATCCTGACCAATAATGAGTCCGAGGCCCTGCTGCTGGAAGTAGCGCTTATAAAATCAAGGCAGCCGAAATACAATGTGGCGCTGCGGGATGATAAAAATTACCCTCTTTTAAAATTGACGGTGAATGAAAAATTCCCTCGGCTTTTTATAACCCGCCTGAAAAAAAATGACGGCGCGATGTATTTCGGGCCGTACACGAGCGCGAAATTGCTGCGGCAGGCGGTGGATTTTTTAAGGCGGGCCTTTTTGTTCAGGGCCTGCAAAACATTGCCGAAAACAGTCTGCCTTAATTATTATTTGAAACAGTGCCTTGCGCCCTGCGGCAATAAGGCGGACCAGAAACAGTATCGCGAGGCGGTGGAACGGGTAATAATGTTCCTGGAAGGCAGACGGCCGGAGGTCTTAAAAGGGCTTGAAGAGAAAATGAACGCCGCCGCGCGCCAGAAAAGATACGAGGAGGCAGCCAGATACAGAGACCAGGTAAGGGCGCTTACGCAGTTTATATCTATGCCTAAAGGCCGGATGACAGCGGCTAATCAGCTGGCGGCAATAAAGGATATCTTGGATTTAAAAAAAGAGCCCAGAAGGATAGAGGCCTTTGATGTTTCCAATATCAGCGGCAGGGAGGCGGTCGGCTCAATGATAACATTCCTGGACGGCAAGCCCTATAAAAACGGATACAGGAAATTCAGGATAAAAGAGGTAAAGGGCATTGATGATTACAGTATGATGCGAGAAATCGTGCGGCGGCGCTATCAGGGCCTGATCGAAGAAAAGGCAGAGCTGCCGGAACTGATAATTATCGACGGAGGCAAGGGCCATCTTTCCGGCGCGAAGGAGGAATTGGACGCCCTGGGCCTTGACGCGATCCCGATTATGTCTATAGCCAAGGAGTTTGAGCATATTTTTATACCGGCCAGGCAGGAACCGATTAAACTGCCTGCCAATTCGCTGGTTTTATATCTGATACAGCGTGTAAGAGACGAGGCCCACAGGTTCGCGATAGGGTATCATAAGGCGCTCAGGGGGAAACTGATGGGGGTTTCCGCGCTTGACGATATAAAAGGCATAGGGCCCAGGAAAAAGATCACTCTTATTAAGCATTTCGGCTCGATAGAGGGCATAAAGAACGCGGCTATTCAGGATTTGGTTAAGATTAAAGGAATAAATAAAGGGCTTGCGGATGAAATCAAACGCCACACCCTTTCAGCTTAAGGTTTATAAGGCGATAAAAAAAATTCCCAAAGGCGAAGTGCGCTCGTATGGGTGGGTGGCGAAACGGATCGGCCGGCCCAAGGCCTGTCGCGCTGTGGGAAACGCGCTTAATAAGAATCCTTACCCAATAGTTGTGCCGTGCCACAGGATAGTTAGGTCGGACGGGACATTGGGAGGATTCGCAAGGGGAAGTAGAGAAAAAATGAGATTGTTGAAACGAGAGGGTTTGACGTTAGAAAAGATACGTGATATAATCACCAAAAAGGGAAAATATGCCGATTAAAGAATTGCGCGATGAGATAAATAAAACCAAAGAGATCCTCCGGAACCTGCGGAGGTATCTTTGAGGTTGATAAAAAACTTGTCCAAATAAAAGAGCTTGAGCAGCTGATGGCCCGGCCGAACTTCTGGGACGATAATAAAAAGGCAAACGAGATAATAGCAAACCTTAAAAGTATAAAATCCATCGCTGAGCCATACCTTGATATTGAAAAACAGGCCCAGGACTTGGAGGGCCTCATGGGGATAGTTGAGGAGACGGACGAAAAGTCCATTCAGCACCTGAAAGAAGACCTGATAAAGCTGGACGGAAAGCTGCGCGGCCTGGAATTTAAGACGCTCCTGGGCGAGGACGTAGATAAATCCAGCGCGATTGTAAGTATAAATTCCGGGGCGGGCGGGACAGAGGCGTGCGACTGGGCCGCAATGATATTGAGGATGTATTCAAAATGGGCCGCCTCAAGGGATTTCAAGGTCCAGCAGATTGATTTCCTGGCCGGCGAAGAGGCGGGGATAAAAAACATTACCGTGATTATAAAAGGCGATTACGCGTATGGCTATCTGAAAGGCGAGTCAGGCGTGCATAGGTTAGTCAGGATATCGCCGTTTGACTCGAATAAGCGGAGGCATACCTCGTTCGCGTCCGTTGATGTCATCCCCGAGATCAGCGACGATATAAAGGTTGATATAAAGGAATCGGACCTGAAGATTGACACCTACCGCGCAGGCGGCGCGGGCGGACAGCACGTGAACAAGACAGATTCCGCCGTAAGGATCACGCATTTACCCACAGGGCTTATTGTCCAGTGCCAGAACGAGCGCTCGCAGTATAAGAACAAGGCAGTGGCGATGAAGATTTTAGCGGCGCGGCTTTATGACTTGGAGAGAAAAAAGAAAGAGGCCGAGCAGGCCAAGCAATACGCGGCAAAGCAGAAGATAGAGTGGGGCAGCCAGATACGCTCTTACGTCCTGCATCCCTATTCCATGGTGAAGGACCACAGGACGGAGTGCGAGGCAGGCAACGCCTCAGGCGTGCTGGACGGGGAGCTCGACGGTTTTATTGAGGCGTATCTAAAATGGAAGGTGAGTAAATAAAAATGGTAGGACTGATACTTAAAAAAATTCTCGGCACGCAAAACGAAAGGTACCTTAAAAAGTTATGGCCCGCTGTCCATGAGGCTAACGGGTTTGAGGCCGGGGTGTCCAAGCTTACCGACAGCCAGCTAAAGGCCAAGACAGACGAATTCCGGACGCGCCTTAAGGAAAAGATGAAGGAGTTTGAAGACCGCAGCCAGGAATTTGAAGGCGGCCCTGAGAAAGAGCAGTACGAGAAGGAATTAAAAGCCAAAGAGCAGGAGGCCCTTGATGAGATCCTGCCCGAGGCGTTCGCGGTTGTCCGGGAGGCGGGGAAAAGATTTATTAATATGAGGCATTTTGATGTCCAGCTGATAGGCGGCATAGTCCTTCATAACGGCAGGATCGCTGAAATGGCGACCGGGGAAGGGAAAACGCTGGTCGCGACATTAGCGGCATACCTTAACGCCCTGTTAGGAAAAGGCGTGCATATCGTTACAGTTAATGATTACCTTGCCAGGCGCGACAGGGAGTGGATGGGGCCGATATACGAATCCCTGGGGCTTACGGTGGGAGTGCTGCAGCATGATATAGGGCCCGAGGAGCGCAAGGCCGCCTATGCCTGCGATATTACATACGGGACAAATAACGAATTCGGTTTTGATTATCTGCGCGACAATATGGTGACGCATAATGAACAGATGGTCCAACGCGAGCAGAATTACGCGATTGTTGACGAGGTGGACTCCATCCTGGTGGATGAGGCGCGCACGCCGCTGATTATTTCCGGCCCGGCCGAAGAATCCACGGAATTATATTACAAGATAGACAAGATTATACCGCGCCTCGCCAAGGGCGCAAAAGACGAGGTTACTAAGGTCGAGGCCGGAGATTTCATTATTGACGAGAAATCGCATAATACTTACCTGACAGACCAGGGCGAGGCGAAGGTAATAGAATTCCTCAGTATTAAAGAGATGCACTCCATAGAGTCGATGGAATACAGGCACCACGTGAATCAGGCGCTGCGCGCGCACCATAATTACACAAGAGACGTGGATTATATTGTCAAGGACGGGGAGGTCATAATAGTAGATGAATTTACGGGCCGGCTTATGCCGGGCCGGCGCTGGTCCGACGGCCTTCATCAGGCGGTTGAGGCGAAAGAGGGCGTGAAGATTGAGCGCGAAAACCAGACACTGGCGACAATCACCCTTCAGAATTATTTTAAGATGTACAGAAAATTGGCGGGCATGACCGGGACCGCGGAAACAGAGGCGGTGGAGTTTGAGAAGATATATAACCTGAGCGTCAGCGTTATCCCGACCAACCGTTCCCTGACAAGGACGAACCACGCAGATGTAATTTATAAAACAGAAAAGGAAAAATTTAAGGCGGTCTGCGACGAGATAGAGGAGCTTAATAAGAAAGGAAGGCCCGTATTGGTGGGCACGATCTCTATCGAGAAAAACGAAAAATTGGGCAGGATGCTAAAAGCACGGAATGTCCCGCATAATATATTGAACGCCAAATATCACGAGCTTGAGGCGCATATAATCGCCCAGGCGGGCCGTTTGGGCGGAGTCACAATAGCCACAAACATGGCGGGCAGGGGCACAGATATCTTACTAGGCGGGAATCCCGATTTTATGGCCAGGGATATGGTGGCAAAATTAAAGGCGAGCGGCAAGGACCTTTCTGGCGAGGAGGAAAAAAAGATTTTCCAGGAGATAAGGCGGAAGACAGAAGAGGAGCACAAAAAGGTTGTTGAGGCGGGCGGGTTGCACGTCCTGGGGACAGAGCGGCATGAGGCGCGCAGGATTGATAACCAGCTGCGCGGCCGTTCGGGCCGGCAGGGCGACCCCGGCTCAAGCAGGTTCTACATATCGCTGGAAGATGACCTGATGCGCATATTCGGTTCTGACAGGATTGCCTCGATAATGACGAGGCTGGGCATGGAGGAGGGCCAGGATATCCAGCACCCGTTTGTGACAAAGGCCATTTCAACCGCGCAGAGGCGGGTCGAAGAGCATAACTTTGAGATAAGAAAACACCTTCTGGATTATGACAATGTGATGAACAAGCAGAGGGAGATAATTTACGACGAGCGCAAGACAATATTGTTAAGCGAAGACCTGAAAGATTATTTGCTGGGGGTGATGGAAGAGGCAGCTGATATCGGGCTGGGTATGTACCTAAATAAAAATTTAAGGCAGGATGAATGGGATTACGAAGGCCTGGCCAAATGGCTCAGGACGAAATTCCTTATAAATACGGACGGCCTTAAACTTGATGAGATGTCCGAGGAGGAAATCAGAGAGACAGTGATTGAGCGGCTGAAGGGCGTCTATGAGGCGAAGGAGAAAATTGTCGGCAGCGAAGGGATGAGAGAGCTTGATAAGGTTATCCTCCTGCACGTGATCGACTCAAGATGGAAGGACCACCTCTACAGTATGGACAATCTGCGCGACGGCATAGGCCTCAGGGCATACGGCCAGAGGGACCCGCTTGTTGAATACCAGCACGAGGGCTATGATATGTTTATGGATATGATTGACTCTATAAAGCTGGAGGCGCTGGAGTTCCTGTTTAAGGTTCAGACCGTAGAAGAGGAGAGAAGAAAGGCGGGCGTATTTGAGGCGGTCAGCAAGCAGTTTACGCATGAAGAGAAGGAAAGTTTTAAAGGCATAGCCCGAACAGAAACACGCGCCGAGTTTGAAGACACGGCCATGCCGCAGAGAGGGTCGTCTCCCCACGAACAGGAAAAAATCGAACCCTATAAACGAGAGGTGCCCAAGGTCGGCAGAAATGACCCCTGCCCTTGCGGCAGCGGTAAAAAATATAAAAAGTGCTGCGGGAAGTAAATGTATCTTGCGATTTTATCTGGTGTCCTATTAGCTTTTGCCTACCCTGTATTTAATCTGGAGTTTCTTGCTTTTCTTGCTTTTGTCCCGCTTTTTATTGCGATTAAAAATTCGGGCCCTCGCCGCGCGTTTTTTATTTCCTATCTTACCGGCCTCGTATTTTTTGCGATAACGATTTACTGGCTGATTCATGTTACCTTGATAGGCCTAATTCTTTTAGTTCTATATCTCGCCTTATATTTTGGCATTTTTGGCTTTTTATTTAAACTGGTAACCGGCGAACCGGCGAACCGGCGAACCATAAGCGTTCCCTTAATTTGGGTTCTCCTCGAGTATCTGCGCTCAATGCTTATAACCGGTTTCGGCTGGGTGTTTTTGGGCTATTCGCAATATCTGAATTTGCCATTTATCCAGATCGCTGACATCACCGGCGTGTGGGGCGTGTCGTTTTTGGTGATGCTCGTCAATGTGGCAATATATAATCTCCTTGCGAGGAAATATCCATGTCATCCTGAGGGCATGAAATGCCCGAAGGATCTTAAGGTTCTTCGCTTCGCTCAGAATGACATATTACTCCCTTTCGTTTTATTACTTGTGTCATTAACTTACGGCTATTATAGGCTTTACCTTCAGCCTATTGCCAGTGACTTGCAGCCTATCAGGATTTCCCTCATCCAGGGCAACATCCCCCAATATCAGAAATGGGACGAGAATTTCAGGGCGTCTATTCTGGAAAGATACGAAACGCTGACAAAAAAGGCGGCGAAAAATAAACCGGATCTGATAATATGGCCGGAGACGTCGGTGCCGGGGGTCATCGGCGAGGAACCTGAATTACTTGCGAGGGTATTAAGTTTAGCAAAAGCGGTCAATACGCCGATTCTGGCCGGGGCAGTTACCAGTAAAGAATTAGGTGTTTATTATAATTCCGCCTTGCTGATTTCTGCAGATGGAGAGATTATCCGGCAATATAACAAACTGCACCTTGTGCCTTTTGGAGAATATGTCCCGCTTGAAAAATATTTCCCGTTTTTGAGAGGCCTGATCGGCGTGCCGATAGGCGATTTTACGGCGGGAAGAGAATATACAATATTTGAACTAAAAACATGTCATCCTGAACGAAGTGAAGGATCTAAAGATTCTTCGGCCTTCGGCGTCAGGATGACAGGTCAATCCACAGTCAGATTTTCAACCTTGATTTGTTTTGAGGATATTATACCGGGCTTGTCGCGAAGGTTTGTCAAAGAGGGCGCGCAATTTTTGGTAAATATCACAAACGACGCCTGGTTTATGGAATCAAGCGCGCCGTATCAGCACGCCGCGGCGTCCGTATTCCGGGCAATTGAAAACAGGGCGCCGGTTGTGCGCGCGGCAAACACGGGATTTTCCTGTTTTATCGACCCGCGCGGCCGTATTTATGACAAAGTAAGCGATGGCAAAAAAGACATTTTTGTGGTAGGATATAGCACGAAAGAAATAGAAGTAAGAAAGTAAGAGAGTAGGAGAGCATAGATGAAAGTACTGGCGATTGCGGCAAGTTCACGACGAAATGGCAACAGCGAGACGCTGCTTGACAGGGTGTTATTCGGCCTAAAGAAAAAAGGTGTAATCATAAAGAAGGTGATTTTAACCGAGCTGAAGATATCCCCCTGCATCGCGGGATGCGAGGTATGCTATAAACTTGGCGAATGTGTAATAAAAGATGATATGCAGGCGCTTTATAACGATTTATTGACATGCGACATTTTATTAATAGCGAGCCCTATATGTTTTCAGGGGTTGCCTTGCCGGTTAAAATGCGCCATTGACAGATGCCAGGCATTATGGGCAAGAAAATTTATTTTAAAAAAGAAGCTTGTTGATAAAAAAAGCAAAGCAAAGAGGCAGGGCGCGGTAATATTAGTTTGCGCAAGCCGCAAGGTAAAAAATACATTTACAGGCGCTATAACTACCCTTAAGGCATGGTACAGCACATTGGACATTAAGTATAAAAATGAATTTTTGGCAGAAGGATTGGAACAAGAATCAGCGGCGTTAAAAGATAAGAAATTGTTGAAAAGAGCGGTTGAATTCGGAAAGAAATTGGGAGGTAGAGCATAAAATGGCAAATGTGAAGATATATAGCACGTCAGCTTGTCCGTATTGCAGGATGGCTAAGGATTTTTTAAAAGCCAATAACATAGAATTTAAAGAAATAGACGTTTCTTTGGACCAGCAGGCCGCCCAGGAAATGGTGAATAAGTCCGGCCAGATGGGGGTGCCGCAGCTGGAAATAAACGGCGAAATTATAGTGGGTTTCGACAAAGCCGCTATAAAACGCGCCTTAAATCTTCCATAAGGTTTAGGCATAAAAAAGTTAGTTAATTAAATTTGACATAGATTAGTTTATAGGGTATACTTATAGTAGATGTTATGGGGAGATTTTACTATAAGTAGCCCTATTTTTTTATCTCTTGATATTAAACGTATTAAAAAACTTATATGAAAATCAAGTATAGATTATCTTATATAGGCAGGCCATATCGAGTGATAATCGCCGTTATCACAATATGGTCTTTTTTGTTGCAGTTCTGCTTCGCCATTCAATTTGTAAACAACGGTATGGCTACGCAGGAACTGTCTCTGCGAAGCCCTACCATAATTTATCGCTTGAAGGGCGTAGCAGGACAGAAACTCCGCCCCCTGGCGGCGGGAGAAGGGGATAGAATAGTTAACTCTCCCATAGGATGGAAAGAAGGGGATAAGGTCATAGAGAAACAAACTGGTAGAGAAGGCCGTATTTTTGGTACCCCTTCTCGGGAAATAAAGAAAGGTCAATTGGCTAGGGTAATTATTGTGAAATTTAGAGGGGGAGGGGTAGAAACCCCATATTCGTTGGAGGAGGCAGAGAGATTATTAACATTGGCGCCTATGGCAGCCTCTGCAAGAACAGATAAAAAATCCTCCGATGAATTTACAGCGCTATGCAGATCAGCGCAGCAAATTATAAGAAAGGCAAGGCAGGCAGTTAGTAAAACGGGGGAAGGGGCCGAGGGTGAGTTAATTTTAGCAAGACACCGGGTGGGTGATATAATTAGCGACCTAGAACGTATTTATTCATTATCTAGACAATGGAAATCGAAATCGCGCATGAGCGCAGATTCCAGAAGAGAGTACGCAGCCACAATTATCGATGTATTTCTTATCTTCCCTGATTTTGGCCAGGACATTTCAGGTATTTCCGATATTGATTTTCTTGATAAAAAAATAGCCGAGCTGTTGGATACCGAAGAGAACGGCGATGAAACTAAGCAATTTTTATGGGATCGATTAAATAAACATAAATCGCCCCCTAAAACCAAAGGGACATTAAATAAGCTTAATGCAGGGATGTGTGTGGTAATCCCGCCCTTGATGAGACTGGGCGAGTTATATGAATTACAGCGCGCAGCGGGGAACAATAAATTAAATTTCTCTGTTATCAAATCAAAAGGGGCACCGCGCCCTCTTATTGTAATTAATGCAGGAGGAGAAGATACAGGGGTTCAATCTTTTAGTGAATGGTCTTTCTCGGCAGGCCACAGCCACCATTTTGATACCCCTATTGAGAAAACTATAAGCTCTAGAGATAGGGCTCATGCTTCTGTTGCCGCCAGTTCTGATACATCCTTTTTTATACTTGCCTTTACACGAGGTGGTAAGATTGAGCTTGCATGGTGGTCGCCGGAGAAACATGAATTTGTATTTGAAAGAAACCAAAATATAATTGCTGAAAAACTGCGCGAGTTTGGCTTATTAACTAGTGCCCCGCCCGGTGCCATCCTAGAAAGTGCCACCCTAGACGATTCAAGAAACGAGGCGCTTGAACAGTCAGTCCTGCGTCCGCTGGCGGCGGGGGAACGGATTACAAAGACGCAGAATAAATACGCGCCATGGCTTGGTGTGGAGGGAGAACGCTACAGCTTGTCAACCAGGAATAAATTCATAGAGGAATTCGTGCATTCCAGCGTTGGCCTTAAACACGAATACGAATGGAAGGCGAGATTTATTGACGCAGAAGTTGGGGTGTTGTGCAAAAAATATGGGACCCAATTGGGCATTGATCTTGTAAAAAGGTTTGTGGCCGAGGTATGGAAGATTAGATACCACGAAGGCATATATGAGGTATGGAACCGTACCGGAATATTTCTTAAGGCAATCTCTGACTCTGCCTGGCTTGATGAAGCGATAAAACGCGAAGCGAGGAAGATTTACGAGGAGCTTGTCACGGAAGCAAAGGCATATGTGTTAGCCAATGCGGAAAGCCCGTTTGAGTTAATAGGCAAGGAATTCAGGAGAAATAAGATAGTGATACTAGGCGACAGTCACGGGAGTTTTGATTTTGATATGTTTGTCAGCCGGGTTGTTAGTTCCTTGAAAAAATGGGGCGTAGATAATGTGGCGATAGAAAGACCAGCTATATACCAGGACATAGTAGAGAAATTTTTAGAGACAGGCGAGGTTACCAGAGAGGTGGAATTTGTCGTGAGGGGGGAACGCGCATTGGGATTATGGGGGCCGTCTTATTTTGAGATTCTTGAAGCGGCAAGGAAAGGCGGCATTAAGGTAACTTGCATGGATTTACGCACAAGCACGATTGATGACGATACAGATGGCAATGATTTGATGGCAAGGATGATTCAAAAAAAGGTGCTTAGAAAAAAAGGCAAAGCCTTGATATATGTAGGAGCGTATCACGCGATTAAGAATCGTTCCGGGTTAACAGGCCCATATTTAGGCGAGCATTTAAGAAAAATGACCCGCGGCAGGACATTTTCTATTAAACAGATATCCGCGGAAACAGCGCCTTTTGAAGTCATGGACGATATAGTGAAAGGAACGCGCCTTGAGGGCGAATCTTTCGCTCTTTTAACGCCTGGTTCAAAGGGCTCATTCGACGCTGTTATTTATCATGGGTGGTTAAATTATGGCCTGAGGGCGACATGGCCTGAATGGTCTCAGATTTTTAGCCAACAGACAGGACGCATGATAGAGCTCCCTCGTTATCCTATATCATTTGATGAATTACTGGATAGAAAGGCGGCTGACAGTCTATTGATGAGTGGACAAGGAGCTCCAATTTTTACTCACGGTGCCAATACTATTAATGTGAGAGAATTTGAAGCGCGAAAAATAGCCGAATCCGGTTTATACGCAAAACCTCCGTCGCTATTATCACGTCTTGGTATCGTTGTTAGGCCTTTGTTAGAATTGATAAATAGGCCGAAGCAGGAAATTCAGAGCGCTATCCTCAGGCCTCTGGCGGCGGCGGAGAAAGAAATTTTAGCCGTAAAGGCAATGGCGGCTGACGGAGGGCCCATTGCTGTCTATTTAGATAAAGATGGGGTTGTTGAAGGCATTGACCGGCTGGCGCGAAGATGCGGTTTAAGAGTGCAATTTGCCGCTGGAGTGGCAAGAAGGATGCTATTCGGGAAAAACCCGGTGGAAGAAAGCGCGGATGTGGACCTCGCCATGTGCGCCCCCACTTTTAGTATCGGCACCCTGCTGTGGAAGTTTAAAATTACAGAGGAAATCCAACTGCCTGCCAGATATGTCAGACGCCTGGCGCGTTTCAAAAAGGAGCTTGCGGCGTTATACCCAAATCTGGATATTGAGATAATAAATAGTGTAGACGAAAAGAGGCTTATCCCTCCGTACAGGCGGGTCTCCGGCAGTCGCGTTCTCACGGTGGACAGAATGCTTGCTTACAGGCTAAAGGGCGGGGAATGGTTTGTGACCGATGAAACCGGCGGGTCATATCTTGCCAATGCGCGGCAGAAACGGTTGTGCCTGCTCCCCAAAAGCGGCGAGATGAGTCGTATATTTACACCGCTCGGTTTTTTTAGTGAACAGGGCCCATTTCTTAGCTATGACTGCGTTCTTAGGTTTGCGCGCTTAAGGGCTGAATTTCCTGACGCGACAGTAGATCCGGATTCTTTGGCGCAGATACAAAGTTTTGTTAACAGTGATACCCATGCCACAAAAGAAGATGAACTGTATTTTAGTACCATTGAAGGCGACTTGGCAGCTTTCCGCAAAGCGGATCCGAAGATGCTTGGCATGGAGCGGCTCCCGCCGCTAGGAAGCCTTTTTGACATTTTTATGCACGCAAAGGACGTCAACAGTGTTATTCCTTTATTGAAAAGCATCGGCACGCCCCAACGGAACCTTTATACATTATATAGTTCAGTCGCAAACCTGGAACAGGTGGCGGAAATAACCCGCCGCGGCGGCGGCAAAACAGGGAATTTGGCAGATTTTGATTCCGCTTTTGTAGATGAAGTCAGGACCCATAGATATGCGCTAGTTTATTCAGATGATGCCTTTATTAATTTTTTGATGAGCGCGCTTGAAAAAAATACCCCGCATGAATATCTTAAACGGGCCAGAGACGCTATCATCGCATTCGCGAAGATAGAACATGCAAACTGGCTTGCGAAGACCAATACCATGTTTATTGGCGAACGAATGATTGAAAGATATATGTTACCGCGGATATGGCGCCAAGCTCTTTTATCAAGACGGCTTGCGAAAGGCTGGAACTGGGATATCGGCTTGGATAGGATTGTCTCGCTGGAATTCTATGAGCATGTATACGCCAATAGAGCGCGGATAGAAAGGGCGGTTAATTCGGGCCGCTATCAAAACCTCCTCGATTATTATTTTAAGGTTTTTAGGCCTATGTCTGCCGCGAATAGACAACTGGAAGGTATAATCCAAAATGCGCAGTTAAACGATGTCCTGCGCCCTTTGGCGGCCGGAGAGTAAGTCCGCTTGTACCGTTTGCATATTTGAACTGCAAAGTGTCCCCTAACAGCTTTTTTTCTTGAGAAAAATAGCAATAGATTATATAATACAATCTGCTTATATATGCAGATTAAAAGAATAGATAACTTTAATTCGGCTTTGGAATCATATGAACGGCTTTTTAGCGGAAAGCCGTTTTCTTTTTTCTTAGACAGCCAGATGGACTTCGAAAAGCTGGGCAGGTTTTCTTTTATGGGGGCGGAGCCGTTTCTGGTTGTGAAGAGCAAAGGAAGGTTAGTTGAGATTATAGAGAGGTCACAAGTAAAGAGATTGATAGGAAATCCGTTCTTGGTTTTAAAAGGGTTGCTTCAGAAATACCGCAATGATTTTTATCATGACGAAATCCCATTTCTGGGAGGGGCGGTAGGGTATTTCTCGTATGATCTGTGCCATTTTTTGGAAGAGCTCCCTTCGACGGCAATCGACGATATAGACGCGCCGGACATGTGGGTGGGGTTTTATGACGAGATTGTGGCGGTTGATAATTTAAGGAATAAAGGTTATAAAGTTAATTTGGAAATTTCTGATAATAAGCCTGGGTTATCGGTTATCGGTTCTCGGTTCTCGTTACCGAACACCGAACACCGAACACCGAACACCGATACGCCTTTTTCTATAGAATCCAATTTCCTCAAAAAGGCATACATAGCCGCGATAAACAGGGCAAAGGAGTATATAAAGGAAGGCGACATATATCAGGTTAACCTGTCGCAGAGGTTCAAGACAGGCCTGGCCATGCCGCCGTTTGAGCTTTATAAAAAATTAAGGGCGATAAATCCCGCCCCGTTTGCCGCGTATTTGGATTGCGGGGATGCGCAGGTTATAAGCGCCTCTCCGGAGAGGTTTTTAAAAGTTGACGCGCAGTCAGGATATATCGAGACAAGGCCCATAAAAGGCACACGGCCAAGGGGCAGGACGCCTGTTGAGGATGAGAGATTAGCCAACGAGCTTATCAACAGCCCGAAGGACCGCGCAGAACATATTATGATTGTTGACCTTGAGAGAAATGATTTGGGCCGCGTTTGTGAATACGGCTCTGTCAAATGGCACGAGCCCATGGTTTTGGAAAAATATTCAACAGTATTCCATCTTGTTTCAACTGTAAGCGGCAGATTAAGAAATGATATAGATGCCGTAGATTGTCTTATGAATTGTTTTCCCGGCGGTTCCATAACAGGCGCGCCTAAAATACGGTCTATGGAGATTATTGATGAACTTGAGCCGACAAAAAGGGCCGCTTATACAGGCGCGATGGGTTATATAGGATTTAACAGGGACATGGATACCAATATCGTGATAAGGACGTTTATCGCTAAGGATAATAAATTGTATTTTCAGGCCGGCGGCGGAATAGTAGCGGATTCGGACCCTGAGGCGGAATACCAGGAGACCCTTGACAAGGCAAAGGCGCTTATGGAGGCGCTAGGTGTGTCGCCGCAAAAACAAACATATGAAAATCTGGTTAAACGGTAAAATTGTAAACGACAAAAACGCCAAGATCTCGGTGTTTGACCGGGGGTTTATGTACGGGGACGGCGTGTTTGAGACGATGGGGGGCTCAAACGGCGTTGTATTCAAATTAGGCGAGCACTTAGACAGGATATACAAATCTTTTAAGATTACCGGGATAAGAATCCCGTATTCTAAAGATTTCCTCAGGAAACAAATTTATAGATTGTTAAAGGTCAATAAGCTTAAAGATGCCTACATCCGTCTGACCGTGACAAGAGGTACCGGAACAGTTGGCCTGGCGAAAATAGAGTGCAAAAACCCTACAGTGGTAATAACAGCAAAACAATTTAAGCCCTATCCTGCCTGGATGTACAAAAAAGGCATACGTGTGAAGATTATAGAAGTCCGGCAAAACGAAAATTCGCCCGTTTCCGGAATAAAAACCGTAAGTTTCTTAAATTATATCCTGGCGCGGCTTGCCTCAAAAAAAGCTGGATTTGACGACGCAATAATGTTAAACTCTAAAGGTAAGGTTTGCGAAGCTACGGTAAGCAACATATTTCTGATTAAAAGAAAAAAACTGATAACACCATCTTTAAAAAGCGGTATATTGCCGGGGATAACAAGAAGGTCTGTAATGAAAATAGCCCCAACCGCCGGCCTGAAGGTGAAAGAGGCCCTGATAACGCCCCGGCAGCTTTATGATGCCGATGAGGTATTTTTAACCAATTCCATCATGGAGATCATGCCTGTTGTGAGAGTAGATAATAGAATTATAGGATCCGGAAAGCCGGGGCCAATTACGAAGAGGCTTCACGCCGCTTACACTCTTTATTTAACTACTCGACAAATATAAAATAAATGGTATAATTGTGGGAAAAGAAGAGCTCTACAAACGTATCAAGATTGGCGGCGCGATATCCTTTATACCGGTGATTCTGGCTACGGGCCCCCTCGCCGGATATTTCATAGGCGATTATATTCAGAAGAAGTTTGGGTTGCCTCCGTACCTTACGTTTATATTCGCCGGCCTGGGTTTTATAGGAAGCATAACAGAAACTATTAACATAATCAGGTTTGTTTTGAAAATGGATAAAAAGGACTAAATGGAAGCGCGCGCCACTCACCTTGAGCTTCCGAACCTAGTTACGTTTTTAGCGGAAAAATTTGGCGGCTCTCATTTCAGCAAATACCTCTACCTCTGGGAGAATGTAATATTTTCCGCGGTCATCTTATGCATCCTTTCATCTATCGCTTACCTGGCTTCCCGCAGGAGTAAATTAATACCCGACAGATTGCAGAACGCCTGCGAGGTGGTCGTGGGCGCCTTAGACGATTTTGTATGCGGCATACTGGGCCCGCACGGCAGAAGATACACGCCGTTTATCGGCACGCTTTTCATATATATCCTTTTCATGAATCTTTTCGGGCTGGTCCCTTTTATGAAATCCCCCACCTCCAGCTGGTCTACCACGCTCGGGCTTGCGCTCTGTGTTTTTGTTTACGTTCAATATTCGGCCTTTCGGGAACTGGGCTTTTTAGGTTACCTGGACCATATGCTGGGGAAACCAAGGGGGTTTTTGGCGTTTTCCGTATTTATCCCGCTGATGATGCTGATGCTTCACGTTGTCTCCGAGCTGGTAAAGCCGATCAGCCTGTCGCTTCGTTTACGCAGCAATATCTGGGGGGACGATATGCTTATCGCGGTCCTGGCCGGGATGGGGATAAAAGGGCTGCCGCTTTTAATGTTCAGCACCCTGCTTGCCATCCTGGCTTCTGTTGTGCAGGCGGTGGTTTTCAGTCTTTTGACTACTATATATTTCGCGCTTGTATTAACGCACGAGGAAGAAAAAGTATAAAAGCCCCCCTAACGGCGGGCAGGAAGGAGAGAAATGGATTACAAGACAATGTTGGCGTTGGCGATACCGCTGGGACTGGGGTTGGCGGCGTTCGGTTCGGCTATAGCGCTGGGCAAGGCCGTGGCCGCGGCAATGGACGCGACAAGCAGGCAGCCTGAGGCCTCGACGAAGATTTTGATAAATATGGCGACGGGCTGCGCCTTTATCGAGGCGTTGACTATTTACGCCCTGGTGTTTGCCTTTGCCATGGCAGGAAAGATATAAAAATTTAAGGCCAAGATATGGAACTATTAAAGATGTTGAGCGCGAATGAGATAGTTGCGCAGGCCGTAAGTTTTATTATATTGCTGGCCCTGCTCAGGATCTTCGCGTGGAAAAAGCTCCTCAAGATACTGGACGACAGAAAACAGAAGATCGCCTCTGATTTTAAAGATATAGAAGACGCGAAAAAGGGGATTTCTGAGCTGAAGTCGGAATACGAAGAGAAACTGGCCAGGATCGATGAGGCGGCAAGAATAAAAATTGAAGAGGCGCTCGAGAATGGTAAAAGGATAGCGGAGGAGGCCAGGAAGAAAGCGGGCGAGGACGCGCAGGGTATAATTGAGAGCGCCAAGGAGAGCATAAAGTACGAGGTTTCCAAGGCGAAAGAGGAGCTGAAGGACGCTATAGTGGACCTGACGATAAAGGCGGCCGAGAACGTGATAGAGGAAAAATTGACGCAGAAGCAGGACAGGGCGCTGATCGCTAAATTTTTAGAAGACCTGGATGGGGCGAAATGATCGATGAGGGGGTAGTTCAAAGATACGCCGATGCCTTTGTGGACTTTGCGGGAAAGGCCGTGGGGATCGATAAGGTGCGGGAAGAGTTCGATGGCCTGCGGAACATCGTACGCGAAAATCCGGGGTTTCTTGAAATTTTACGCAGCCCCCAGATATCATACGCCGATAAATGCGGTTTCATCGACAAGGTGTTAAAGGAAGGCTTCTCGGGCGAGGTCAAAAATTTTCTTAAATTACTTCTGGGCAAGGGCCGCATCGCCAAGCTTCTTAATATCGCCGAATACATAAGGGTATCTTACGCCGAGCAGGAACCGGCGGTGATCAGGACCAGCTCCATCCTGGATTTGGATCTTCTGAAAAAGATAGAGGCGTCATTGGAAAAAAAGTTTAAGAAAAAGTTTAAATTTTATCTGGACCTGGACGCGGGCCTGCTGGGCGGTATGCAGGTGGTGATTGGGAATACCGTTGTGGACGGCTCCGGCAGGAAACGTCTCGACGAACTCAGAGAAAGATTAATAAAGGTAAGGGTTTAATATGAAGCTAAGACCGGAAGAGGTATCGGGCATAATAAAGAAGGAGTTGGAAAAATACAAGTCCCAGCTTAAGGTTGAGTCCATAGGCACGGTCATGCAGGTAGGGGACACCGTCGCGCGGGTCCACGGCCTTGACGATGCGAAGATGGGGGAGATAGTCCAGTTCTCGAAGAATATCATGGGCATGGTCTTCAACCTTGAGGAGGAGAGCGTCGGCGTGGTCATCATGGGCGCGGACAACCCCGACAAGGATATTAAGGAAGGGGATATTGTAAAGAGCACGGGCAGGATGATCCAGATCCCCGTAGGCGACGCGCTGGCCGGCCGCGTTGTTAACGCGCTGGGTAAGCCTATTGACGGGAAGGGGCCGGTAGAGACGAATAAATTCAGGGCTGTGGAGATAAAGGCGCCAAACGTAATATCGCGTCAGCCCGTTAAGGAGTCGCTGGAAACAGGCCTGAAGGCCATTGATTCTATGACCCCTATAGGCAGGGGGCAGCGCGAGCTGATAATCGGGGACCGCCAGACAGGGAAGACCGCCATAGTTATTGATGCGATAATAAACCAGAAGAAATCGGGCGTGCGCTGCATATATGTCGCTATAGGGCAGAAAATATCTAGCATAGTTGCGGTCCACGATACGCTTGAACGATACGGGGCGATGAAATATACGACGATTGTAAGCGCGTCCTCCAGGGCGGCCGCCTCATCGCAATATCTGGCGCCTTACGCCGGTTGCGCTATAGGAGAGGAATTTTTATATTCGGCCAAACACGCCCTTGTGATTTACGATGACCTGACCAAGCATGCCCAGGCGTACCGCCAGCTTTCGCTGTTGTTAAGAAGGCCGCCAGGCAGAGAAGCGTACCCCGGAGACATATTCTATCTGCACTCAAGGCTGCTTGAGCGGGCGGCTAAATTAAACGATGAATCGGGCGGCGGCTCGCTTACGGCGATACCGATAGTTGAGACGCAGGCGGGGGATATAACCAGTTACATACCCACAAACATAATCTCTATCACCGACGGCCAGATCTATTTAGAGAACGAACTTTTTTACGCGGGGGTGCGGCCGGCTATAAACGTCGGCTTGTCGGTCTCAAGGGTCGGCGGCAAGGCGCAGGTCAGGGCGATGAGGCAGGTGGCCGGTAAGTTGAGGCTTGACCTGGCGCAGTACAGGGAGCTGGTGGCATTCACGCAGTTCGGCACAGAGCTGGATAAGACAACGCAGGCGCAGCTGACGCGCGGAGAGAGGATGGTCGAGGTGTTGAAACAGGGCCAGTATAATCCGCTTCCGATCTCAAAACAGGTAATGATTATTCATGCGGGCACAAGCGGGTTACTGGATGACCTGCCGGCCGAATCAATCAAAAAATTTGAGGCCGAATTTTACGCTTATATCGGGCAGGGTCACCCTGATATCGAACGCGAGATAGAGGCGAAGGCGGAACTAAGCGACGCGCTGATTGAAAAGTTAAATAACGCGATCAGGGCGTTTAAAAGCGGTTTTAAACCGGAGCATAAGGCATGAGCCAGTCGCTTAAGCACATAAAGAACAGGATACGCAGCATCGAAAATACTAAAAAGGTGACGAATGCCCTCCAGCTGATATCCCAGACAAAATTAAATTCAATAGACGACGTCTTATTCGCCTCGAGGAGGTATTTTTTAAAACTGGAATCTACTTTCAATAATTTTGTTAACAGCGCCGCAGGGTTATCAAGCCCCTTATTTGAGGAGAGGGCCGAAAAGAAGAAGGCCTCTTTATGCCTTATTACCTCCGACAGCGGATTGTGCGGCATGTATAACAACAATATCATACGCCGCGCGGAGGAATTTATCAGCGGCCGCGGCAAGGAACGGACAAGGCTTGTCATTGTGGGCAAAAAGGGTTTTAATTATTTTAAGAATAGAGGCGTTCGGGTAACAAATACATATCTGGGGTTAAACGGCCGCTATTCGGCCGAGATAGCCGATGACATTTCGAACAGCCTGGTGGCCGGTTTTCTGTCCGGGGAAACGGATGAGGCCTACCTCGCTTATACGCGCTTTGAGACAACCTTATCGCATAAACCGGTTATAAAAAAATTTCTTAATATTGAAGTTCCGCCCGCGCCGGGGATAGAGTATTTATTGGAACCGAGCAAGGAAAGGGTCCTGGAAGATCTGGCGCCGAGATATATCGCGATGAGTATGAAGGTTGCCCTCCTGGAGGCCTTTACCTCGGAACACGCCGCCAGGACGATTGCCATGAAAACGGCGACGGAGAACGCCGAGGAGCTGCTTGAAAACCTGATTTTGCTCAGAAACAAGGTGCGGCAGGCGAACATCACGCAGGATATAATGGAGATTATCGCCTCATCGGAGGCGTTAAAGGGCTAAAGGTAAATTCGAAAGGTTGATTATGCCAGAAGGTAAAATTGTGCAGGTTATAGGCCCGGTTGTTGATATAAGGTTTGCGCAGGGAGAAGTGCCCCCGCTTTTTAACGCGATAAAGATAACCTATCCAGAAAGCGGCATTGTCCTTACGCTGGAGGTTGCCCAGGATATCGGTAATAACACGGTGCGCTGCATAGCGCTCGATTCTACCGATGGATTAGTAAGGGGCATGAAGGCGGAAGACACCAAATCCTCCATTACCGTTCCGGTAGGCGACCAGACACTCGGAAGGGTATTTAATCTGCTGGGCGAGCCGATTGACGGCAAAGGGCCGCTGCCTCATCCGGACGCGCGCGGCCCCATACACAGGCCCTCCCCTAATTTTGAACAGCAACTGCCCGTGTCTTCTTTCCTGGAGACGGGCCTTAAGGTTATTGACCTGTTAGCCCCCATACCAAAAGGCAGCAAGGTCGGGATGTTCGGAGGCGCCGGCGTCGGCAAGACCGTTATCGTTATGGAGCTTATCCGGACCATTGCCACCGAGCACGGCGGCGTTTCCGTATTCGCGGGGGTAGGCGAGAGGAGCAGGGAAGGCAATGAACTCTGGCTTGAGCTGAACGCCTCCAACGTAGTCAAAAACAGCGTGCTTGTCTTCGGGCAGATGAACGAGCCGCCTGGGGCCAGGCTGCGGGTCGGGTTATCGGCCCTTACCATGGCGGAATATTTCCGCGACGAGCAAAGAAAGGACGTGCTCCTGTTCATAGATAATGTTTACAGGTATGTGCAGGCGGGTTGCGAGGTATCTACGTCCCTCGGCCGCATGCCGTCCGCGGTAGGATACCAGCCGAACCTGGCGACAGAGATTGCTCAGCTGGAAGAGAGGATTGCCTCCACAAGGAACGGCTCAATCACCTCTATCCAGGCGGTATATGTGCCCGCGGATGACCTCACGGACCCGGCGCCCGCGTCGATATTTTCGCATCTGGACGCGAAGATAGTCCTCTCGCGCCAAATCGCGGAGCTTGGGATATATCCTGCGGTAGATCCGCTCGATTCCACCTCGCGCATCATGGACCCGAAAATAATAGGCGAGGAGCATTATAACGCGGCGCGCAGCGTGCAGAAGGTGCTTCAACGTTACAAGGACTTGAGGGATATTATCTCTATTTTGGGAATAGATGAGTTGTCGGATGAGGACAAGCTGATCGTATCCCGCGCGAGAAAAGTTCAGAGATTTTTCTCTCAGCCCTTTTTTGTCGCCGAGGCGTTTACCGGGAGAAAAGGCAAATATGTGAAGCTGGAAGATACTATAAAAGGCGTAAAGATGATTATTGAAGGCAAGCTTGACGATGTGCCCGAGCAGGCATTTTACATGGTCGGGGCCATCGAAGAGGCGATAGAAAATGGCAAAAATATTTCACGTTGATATCCTCACCCCCGGCAAGGCCGTGTATACAGGCGAGGTTTCTTCGTTAATCGTTCCCGCGGAATTGGGTTATCTGGGCATACTGGCAAACCACGCCCCGCTTATCACAAATTTAGCCCCCGGCAAGATAATCATTAAAGAGAGTTCGGGCAAGCAATCGGCCATTCAATCTAAAGGCAGGGGCCTCCTGGAAGTTTTCAAGAATACCGCTACGCTTTTAATGGATAATATTTGATCTTGTAATTTACGTGCCTGTAGCTCAGTGGATAGAGTAGTGGGCTTCGAACCCATTGGCCGCAGGTTCAAATCCTGCCAGGCACGATAGATTTACGAAAGGATAAGTTTGAAAAACTATTCGGGCAGGTCGTTTAATATATTTATCATCGGTAGAATTTTCATGACATCGAAAACTTTTTTGACTTGCGGCTGGAGATTTGCCATCGCGAAGTTCGCGCCCTTTTGCTGTAAAGACTTTTTTGTATTCACAACAACGCCTATGCCGGCGCTGCTTATATAATTGACCCCACCCATATCCAGAATTACCGCCTTTGTTTTATCATCGATAACTTCGTTTAATTTTTCCTGCAGATTATAGTATGTGTCGCTGTCTACCGAGCCTTTTAATTCTACTAAATAAACATAGTCTTTTTTTCTGATAATTTTTATATTCAGCGCCATTTTAACCTCCGATTAAAACACCTTGGCTTTTCCTAAGCCATTGCCTCCAGAATCATTTCTTTATAAGAGAGCGGCTGAAAGCGGATGATATCCCTGATAGAATTGTCCAAACAAATCGTTTCATTCTGCAAACTCTCAAAAAGACACCTGACCAATGTATAGGGGGCAGGGGTGATTAAACTGGCCATATAGGAATACAGCGAAATAGCGTTAAACGGGGAATTTATAAAAAGCATTTTTTTATTTATTATTTTGGCGAAATCTTTCAGCATTTTTTCATAGGTCAAAATATCTCCCCCGCCCACGTCATAATAACCCCCGGCTGTTTCCGGCGTTTCCAGGACACCGACAAGATACCTGATAAGATCGCTCAAGGCTATGGGCTGGCATTTGTTCTTCGCCCAGGGCGGCGGCAGCAAGATTGGCAGCTTCTTCACAAGGTTATGGATGATCTCATAGGAAGACCCTCCCGCGCCGAAAATAACGGCTGCCCTCAAGGTCGTCACAGGGATCTTTCCCATAATGAGGTCAATCGCCGTGTCAATACGGCTTCCTAAGTGGTGCGAAAGGTGGGAACTGATATCCCCAAGGCCGCCTAAGTAAATTATACGTTTGACCTGATTTTCTTCGGCCATAGCCTTAAAATTCAACGCTGCCTGATGATCGGCTGACTCAAAACGCTTGGGGCCCAGATTTAGCGAATGGATCAGGTAATAGGCAACCTCGATGCCGCGCAAGGCCGCCTTAAGCTGCTCGAAGTTAAACGCGTCGGCAACCACGATTTCCGCGTCAGGCCAACGCCTTTTGTACGCCTCGGTATTTCCCCTTACCATCAACCGCAGTTTATAGCCGCGCGCCAAAAGCTCGACAACCAGGTGGCCTCCGACATATCCGGAAACCCCGGTCACTAATATTTTTCCCATACCCGGGATGGGTTTGGTGGGTAAGCTCCTGCAAAAAAGCTCATTTTGGCCAAGCGAAGCCATTATTTTCATCCTTTGGTATAGATGAATTATACTACTTAAAATTGGAAACGCCAAGTGAAATTGCATTCCAGCTATAAATATTATGCCCGCAGCCAAAAATATGGTATAATTATCTCTTGAGAAGAAAAAGGTAATTCGAAATATGAAAAAACGGACTAAGACAAAAAAGAAAGCGTTAAATAAGACAACAGCGTTGCGGAAGATAGTTGCATCCCTTACAAAAGAAAATAGAAGGCTAAAGAGGCTTGTATTAAGGGATATCAATACAGGCTTGTTTAACCGCCGTTATCTTGAAGAGGCCATTGCGCGGGAGCTCTCTTATGCGAGAAGGCACGATCAGCCATTTTCAGTAATGATAATGGACATAGATTATTTCAAGTCAATAAATGATGCATACGGCCACCAATTTGGGGATTTGGTGCTTAAACATCTGGCATATAAGATCAAAAATATAGTGCGCAGGTATGATACTGTAATCCGTTTTGGCGGCGAAGAATTTATAATTATAGCGCCCAGGGCGGACAGAATTAGGGCATTGGCCTTAGGGCGCAGGATATTGGATTCTATTGATTCTTACAATTTTGGAGATAAAAAATGCGTCATAAATTTAAAGGTCAGCATTGCCGTTAGTTCATATCCTGAAGACGGGGTAATTATTGACGGGATGGACTTGATCTATATTGCTGATCAGATATTGCATAAAGTTAAAGAATACGGCGGTAACCAGGTCTATTCCAGCGAAGATATGGAAAAAGAGTCAATTGGGGTAGGGGCCGAGCTGGATTCCAGCATTAAATCCCTAGAGACCAAGGTCCAGCGGCTTACCAAGAGGGCAAACCAGTCTGTAGTAGAAGCAATCTTTGCCTTCGCGAAAACAATAGGGCTCAAAGACAGATATACCGCAAAAAACGTTGAGCGCGCTGTTCATTATGCTGAAAAGATAGCGAAAGAAATGAACCTGCCTAATGATACGATAGAACTTGTTAGGCAAGCGGCGATCCTTCATGATTTAGGCAAGGTCGGTATAGGCGCGGAGATTTTATGTAAAAAGGCGAAACTTACGCGAGAGGAATATGAAATGGTTAAGAAGCATCCGCAGATTGCCTCATCTATAATAAGACCGGTTAAATTTTTACGCCACATAATTCCTTTTGTGCTTCATCATCATGAAAGATGGGACGGAAAAGGCTATCCTAACGGTTTAAGGGCCGAAGAAATACCCATAGGCGCAAGGATAATAGCGATAACGGATGTATACCAGTCTTTAATTGCCAACCGGCCTTATCGTAAGGCGTATTCTAAACAGAATGCTATAGAGATAATCAAAAAGGGCTCCGGCGTTGAATACGACCCCAGGGTAGTAAACGCATTCTTGAGCGTATTAAGAAAAGATAATTTTTCAGAGAGAACCAAACTTCTATAAATTATAAATATGAAAATCGCGCTTATTGAACCCCGTGCTTGCGAGGCAAATGTCTACAGCAAAATACCCGTGCCTTTATTGGGCCCTGTTTATCTGGGGACTATTTTGAAAAACAGGGGTCATGAGGTCGAGGTATATAACGAAAATATCCATGCGCCCGATTACGCGAATTTAAAGGCGGATCTCATCGGTATTTCTATATTGACTCCGACAGCCAAACGCGGTTATGAAATAGCCAAAAGATTCCCCAGAGAAAAGGTGATCATGGGCGGGGTCCACGCAAGTTTATTGCCTGGTGAGGCGCTGGAGCACGCAAGGCAGGTTGTGATAGGGGAGGCCGAGGATATAATCGCCGATGTTGTTGAGGGAAGACGGCCGGAACCTGTTGTTCAGGGCAGGCCCGTAAAGAATCTGGATGCCCTGCCGAATCCGGATTTTTCATTGATCAGGGGTTACCGGTCAAACCCTCTCGTTGTGCCTATTTCCACGTCCAGGGGGTGCCCTTTTGATTGCAGTTTTTGCTCTGTCACAAAGATGTTTGGCCGGGAATACCGTTTCCGCAGCGCCGAGAATATTGTCAAAGAGATGAAATCCAGGGATACAAAACAATTCTTTATTTGCGACGATAATTTCGCCGCTAACCCTAAACGCGCGCGGCTCTTATTGAGCTTGATGTTAAAAAGCAAAATAAGGCACTGGGCCTGTCAGGTGCGTTGCGACGCCGCCAAAGATAAGGAACTCTTAAATCTGATGGCCCGGGCAGGATGCAATGTCGTCTGCATAGGCTTTGAGTCGGTTAATCCCATGACACTTCGGGCTTTTCAGAAGAGGCAGACCGTTGAAGAGATCGTGGCAGCAATACGCTCTTTTCGCAAAAAGAAAATAAAAATCCACGGCATGTTTGTTTTGGGCGGAGAAGACGATAATAAAAATACCATATGGGAAACCTTAAAGTTCGCTATCAGGCATAAAATAGATACTATGCAGTTGACAATCCTGACGCCTTTTCCGGGCACAAAGGTCTATGAGGACATGGAGGCGCAAAAGCGGATTTTTACAAAAGACTGGAACCTTTATGACGCTCAGCATGTTGTTTTTAAGCCGAAATTAATATCAGCCCAGGAACTTCAGCTCAATACCGTCAGGGCATATGTTAAATTTTATTCTATCCATAGGGCGTTTTTTTTAATTCTTAAGCTGCGCTTCTGGAATGCCATAATGCGCTTCATGGGCTACGCTATTGTTAAGGAATGGATAAGGCTCAACCGTGATATGCATTGGTTGCCGCAGGTCTCGCCGTACCGGGCAAAAAGTTTAAACAGATTTGCAAATGCAAAGTAAGAGGAGGTAGTTATAGTGAAGGTGCCAAAGTATTTTCTTATTGTTATGATGGCCTTGGGGGTTACGGCTGTCATGTGCCTAAAAGCGTTTGCTGATGACGCAAAGGTTCTTGACGCGAAAGTGGATTCTTCGTTGGAGAATTTTCAGAAAGTGGGCGGCGCCGTAGATGTGCTGAATAAGGCCGCGGGGGTCCTCATCTTCCCGAGCGTCTTCAAGGGGGGTATCGGTATAGGCGGGGAGTATGGAGAGGGCGCCCTGAGGGTCGGGGGCAAGACGATAGATTATTACAACACCGCCGCAGCTTCTATAGGGTTTCAGCTCGGCGGCCAGAAGAAGACCATCATAATGGTCTTTATGGACAGGGCCGCGCTGGATAAGTTTCGCGCAAGCCCAGGATGGAAGATAGGCGGCGACATATCCGTTGCGGTCATAGCGGTCGGCGCCGGCGCATCGATAGATTCGGCGAAACTAAATCAGCCTATAGTGGCCTTTGTTATGGACCAGAAAGGGCTTATGTACAATCTTACCCTGGAAGGTTCGAAGCTCACTAAGATAAAAAAATAATCCCGCCAATTTATGTCAAAGACTGACGAGATTTATATGTCGGCGGCGCTGAAGGAAGCGCAGAAGGCCCTTGATGAAGACGAGGTGCCGGTCGGCGCGGTAATTGTGCATAACGGAAGGATTATCGGCCGCGCGCATAATCAGATAAAATTATTGAAAGACCCTACCGCCCACGCCGAGATGATCGCCATAACACAGGCGGCCGCCTATTTAAAAAACGAGCGGTTGCTTGAGTGCGCTGTATATGCTACAATTGAACCCTGCAGCATGTGCGCCGGCGCGATGGTCCTGGCGAGAATAAAACGCCTTGTCTACGCGGCAGCCGATCCCAAAACCGGCGCCTGCGGTTCCGTATTAAATATCGCTTATAATAATAAGCTTAACCATAGGATAAAAATAGACAAAGGCATTTTAGAGGAAGAAAGCAGTTTTTTGCTAAGGGAATTTTTTAGAAAGAAAAGAAAAATCGTAGATTCCTTTAAGGAAGGATAATTTCTTAAAGAAGGAAACTACGTTTCCTTCTTTAAAATGGTTCGCTTTTACAAGACAGAGCCAAATAATCCTTTAAGGAAAGGGAAAGATTAAAGGGGAAACTACGTTCCCCCTTTAAGAAAAACCGTCACGTCGTTTTACAAAGGGAGAAAAGGTTTTTCCGAGGAGGGGTCGCCTAGCTGGCTTAGGGCAGCGGTTTGCTAAACCGCCGGGTGCTGAAAGGTGTCCACGGGAGTTCAAATCTCCCCCCCTCCGCCAATTTGAAACATGCCCGATTCAATGTTAACTAAAAATAAAAAATCTCAAAATTGGGATTTTGATTATATCGACAGCGCTCAGGATTGCCTTTTTGAAAAACTTAAGACCTCGCCAAAGGGCTTAAGCGAAGAGGAAGCAAAAAACCGCCTTGAGAAATACGGTTATAACGAACCCGCCAAAAAAAAGAAAAGGATTATCCTTTTTCAAATCCTCCCCAAGTTTCTCAACCCTCTCGTTATCGTTCTGTTGATCATCGCCGGCTTTTCATTATTCTTCGGAGAGAAGGTAAGCGCGGCCCTGGTTATCTTAATGGCGCTTATGAGCGTATTTTTATCTTTTATCCAGGAATATCGCGCCGGCAAGGAGGCAGAGAGGCTCAGCGAGATGGTCCGCGCCACTGCCACCGTTTATCGCAACGGCAGGTCAAAAGAAATAAAAATCAGGGAAATCGTGCCGGGGGATATTGTCGATTTATTTGCGGGGGACATGATTCCGGCGGATTTAAGAATTATTTCCTGTAAGGATTTATTTATTAATCAGGCGGCGTTAACAGGGGAATCCTTTCCCGTTGAGAAGGTTGCTGAGGCAATCAAACCGAAAAACGGCTCTTCCGCGGAATTGACCAATATCGCCTTTATGGGTTCTAGCGTGGTGAGCGGAACCGCTTTGGGGGTGGCGGTAAAAACCGGCCTTGCTACGCAATTCGGAGAGCTTTCACGCAAGCTGGCCTCCATATCGGTAGCGACCGGATTTGATAAAGGCATACGCAGCTTCACCTGGCTCATGATCCGCGCTATGCTGATTTTGGTACTTATCATCTTCGCCATCAACGCCTTTTTTAAAAAAGGGGATATGATTCAGGCGCTGCTTTTTTCTCTTTCCGTAGCGGTCGGCCTTACCCCTGAGATGCTCCCTATGCTGGTGGCGCTTAACCTTTCCAAGGGCGCTATAGCCATGTCCAAGAAAGAGGTTATCGTCAAGCGTCTGAACGCCATTCAAAACTTCGGCGCAATGGATGTGCTGTGCACAGACAAAACAGGCACCCTTACGCTGGATAAGATTATTTTAGAGAAACATTGCGATGTGGTCAGAAAAGACGACGAAGATGTCCTGAGATTCGCGTATATCAACAGCTTTTATCAGACTGGGCTTAAAAATATTCTTGACCGCGCCATTTTAAAAAGCGAAAAGTTACTGGTAGAACAATACAAAAAGTTTGATGAGGTGCCTTTTGATTTTTCAAGAAAGATCATGTCTGTCGTTGTAGAATTTGGCGGAAAACACAGGATAATCAGTAAGGGCGCTCCGGAAGAGATTTTTAAGAGATGCACAAAATATGAGCTTGACGGCGAGATGCTGGATATGGAGCAGTTGATACTTACAGATTTAAAAACCGAATGCGACGCCTTAAGCGCGGAGGGGTTCAGGGTTTTGGCCGTCGCGTATAAAGATTTTGCCGCTAATAAGGAAAAATATTCAAAGGATGATGAGAATGAGCTCATACTTAAAGGGTATATCTCTTTCTTGGACCCCCCAAAGCCATCGGCTAAGAAAACAATAGAGACATTAAAAAGCCTGGGGATTGAAGTTAAAGTGTTAACCGGAGATAATGAATTAGTCACAAAGAAGATATGCGGCGACGTGGGCCTGGATGCGGCAGGGATTGTTACCGGAGAGCAGGTAGAGCGAGCAGCAGGGGCGGAACTAAGGGAGTTGGTTAAAACAACGTCGGTTTTCGCCAGATTGTCCCCCCTCCAAAAAGAAAAAGTAATTAGCGCGTTGCGTGAAAACAAGCATATTGTAGGATACCTTGGAGACGGTATTAACGACGCCCCCGCCTTAAAAGCCGCGGATGTCGGCATCTCCGTAAATAACGCCGTTGATATCGCCAAGGAGTCGGCGGATATCATACTCTTAAAGAAAAGCCTCCTGGTGCTGGAAGACGGCGTCATAGAGGGCCGAAAGACCTTCGGCAATATATTGAAATATATTAAAATGGGCTCGAGCTCAAGTTTCGGAAATATGCTTAGCATGACCGGCGCGAGCATATTTTTGCCGTTTCTTCCTATGCTGCCCATACAGATACTTTTAAATAATTTTCTTTATGACCTGTCCCAGGTCGCCATCCCGTCCGATGAAATTGACAAAGAATATATTTTGAAATCAAGGCCATGGAATATCTCCTATATCAAGAAGTTTATGCTGTATATCGGCCCGATCAGCTCTATATTTGATTTCGCGACATTCGGGGTATTATGGTTTGTTTTTCGCGCCTCCGCGCCGTTTTTTCGCACAGGATGGTTTTTAGAATCTCTTTGCACGCAGACATTAGTAATACACATAATCCGCACCGGCAAGATTCCGTTTATCGAAAGCAAGCCAAGCCCATTTTTGATGTTTACCTCAATATACATAGTTACAATCGGGCTGTTCATACCGTTTACGCCGCTGGGAAGATATTTTGGTTTTGTGCAGCCCCCTCCCGCATATTTTCTGGCGTTGTCGGCCATAATCTCCGTTTATTTGCTTATGGTGCACTTTGTTAAAAGTTGGTTCATAAAGAAATATGGTTATGAGTAGGGTAAGATGCCGGATATCAATAACGTAAAAGAGGGTATAGTAAAATTTATAGTAGACCCCTTAATTGTGGTTGACGCGGAAAAGAAGATAAGGATAGCTAACGAAACAATTCTTTATCTTTTGGGTTACAGGGAAGAGGAACTTATTGGCAGGCATATTGAGGGTATTTTTACGGAATCAAGGCTCTCTATCCTGAGGAAAGAAAATCTTGATAAGCTGCTTGGAGCGGGCACTATACTGAATATTGAAACCTTCTATCAGTCCAAAGACGGAAAATCCATCCCGGTTCTTTTCAGCAGTTCAATAATGAAGGATAAAGAAGACCGCATAAGCTGGATAATCTGCATGGCCAAAGATATCACTGAACAAAAAAGGACGGAGGAGGAATTAAAAGCGGCTTATGGCCGGCTTAAAGAAACGCAGGATCAGCTTATTCAGGTTGAGAAGTTCAATGCGATAGGACTATTGGCGAGCGGCGTAGCGCATGAGGTTAAAAATCCATTAGGGGTGATAATTCAGGGCATTAATTATCTTGAGGCGAGGATGTCTTCCAAGGGAAAAGATATCGGAGAAACTTTAGAGATTATGAAGAAGAGCGTTAACAGGGCTAATAAAATTGTAAACTCGCTCCTTGATTTTTCCAGGGCAAAAAAGCTGGACCTGCAGGAGGAAGATATAAATTATATTTTGAAGGGCTCCCTGGACCTGGTGAAGGCCAACTGCAGGATTGAGGGGATTAATATAATAGTTGAAACGAAGGACTCCGCCGCAAAGGCGCTTGTTGATAAAAACCGGGCAGAATCGGTTTTTGTTAATCTGCTTATGAACGCGATTCAGGCCATGCCCAATGGCGGAAAGATTATCATACGCGTTTATGAAAAGCCGCTGGAAGATATAAAGTACGGTATAGTTAGAAAAAAATGGAACTATTTTAATGCCGGGGACAGGCTGATAGTTGTTGAGATCGAGGATACCGGCGTCGGGATCCCCGAGGAAATTTTAGGCAGGTTATTCAACCCTTTCGTTACCACTAAAAGCTTGACCGGCGGCTCAGGGATAGGGCTTTATGTAAGCCGGAATATAATTGATATGCATAAGGGGCTGATAGATATAGAGAGCAGCCCCGGTAAAGGCAGTAAGGCGATCGTTATTTTAAAAGCGCTTTAAAAAGCAGGGGGGAGTGCGCGATGCCAAAAAAGGTTTTGGTTATTGATGACGAAGAAGATTTTTGCAAGATGGTTAAACTGAATTTAGAACTATCAAAGGATTTTAAGGTAGAGACGGCTATAGACGGTGAAAACGGCATCCGGGCGGCTAAAAAAATAAAACCGGATATAATCATACTAGATCTAATGATGCCTAAGATAAGCGGATTTGAGGTTTTGGAAACGTTAAAAAAAGATGCCAATACGGCGTCTATCCCGGTGATTATACTTACGGCAAAAGAGGATTATGATTCTCAGCCCGGCGAGGCGCGGCTGCCCCGAGACAGGTATCTAATAAAACCTATAGACGCCCCGACTTTAAGAAAAAAAATAGAGGAAATCATAACTAGAAAAGGCGCCGTATAAGATATATATTGCGCAAGTTTTTATTTTAATATAAAATAGGATCATAGAAAAAGGGGAGGGCCTATGAACAAAAAGAGTTGGTGGCTTTTCGGAGTTATTGTCTTGTCTGCTATTATAGGATTCGCAGCGCAGGGCTATGCTCAGGAAAATTCTTCTCAAGACTCGGATTGGCGGCAGCAGCTAAAGTCCGATAAGCAGGCGGTTCAAGAACAAAAGCAAGGCATGTTACAGGATGCCCAGGCTGCCAAACAAGATGAGCAGCAGCTTAAGCAGCAGATAAAAGAGGCGATTAGTAGAGGGGATACGGTTACTGCGCAGACCCTTAATAACCAGCTGCAGTCTACCCACCAGGAACATATGCAGCAAATGGCTGCAGATAAACAGGCGATTTACGGGGCCAGGCAGGAATTTAAACAAGATGTGAGAGCGGCTAAACAGGTGGGGTATATGCCTCCACAAGCGGGGGCGAATCCTCCAGGTTACAATCCTCCGGGATATAATCCACCCGGTCAAGGACCGATGAACCCTCCCGGATATAATCCTCCTGGGCAGGGTTCAATGAATCCGCCGGGATATAACCCGCCTGGCAGAGGGCCGGGGAATCCTCCAGGTTACAATCCTCCGGGTCAAGGGCAAGGGAATCCTCCGGGCTACAACCCTCCGGGAAGAGGCCAGGGCGGTCAAAGGCCAATGGGCGGTGGCGGGCAACGCATGGGCGGCCGGCGATAATTTCTATGACTGATTTGAACGGTAAAAAGATAGTCATGATAATTGCCCATGAAGGGTTTAGGGATGAGGAATTAAGCGTCCCCGCAGGGATTTTTAAAAAATACGGAGCAGGAGTGGATGTGGCCTCGTCATCTCTTGACACGGCAAAAGGTAAGCTTGGCATGAAAGTAAAACCGGATATTTTATATGCCGATATTGATGTAAAAAAATATGACGCTGTGGTGTTTGTTGGAGGGCCGGGTTCTCCTCAGTATTGGAACGACTCGATCGCGCATAGAATCGCAAAGGACGCCATAAATCTTGGAAAGGTTTTGGCGGCTATATGCGCCGCCCCGCCAACTCTCGCTAATGCAGGAGTGCTCAGGGGTAAAAGGGTAACCTGTTTTCCGACAGAAAAAGGCCAGCTTATCGCGGCGGGCGCAAACTACACGGGCAAAGGCGTAGAGGTGGACGGTAAGATTGTTACCGGAGACGGCCCGCAGAGCGCGAAGGCATTTGCGGAAGAGATTGCAAAACTTTTAAATTAAAAATGTCATACCTTGTTTTTGCCAGGAAATGGCGCCCCCAAGATTTTAATGAGATAGTCGGCCAGGAACATATAACCACTACCTTAAAAAATGCGATTAGGTTAAACCGTATCAGCCAGGCATATTTGTTTACCGGCCCTCGCGGCGTCGGCAAGACCTCGACAGCGAGGATACTGGCGAAGATGCTCAATTGCAAGAATGGCCCCACGCCATCGCCGTGCAACAAATGCGCAACCTGCCTTGAGATAACAAATTCCAACTCACTGGACGTAATGGAGATAGACGGGGCTTCAAACCGCAGAATAGACGACATAAGAAATCTTAGGGAAAATGTAAAATTCTCTCCCGTTAACGGCAAATTCAAGATATATATTATCGATGAAGTCCACCAGGTAACCGACGAAGCGTTCAACGCCCTTTTAAAAACGCTGGAAGAACCCCCGCCGCATGTAAAATTTATTTTCGCCACTACCCAGCCCCATAAAATCCCGGCCACGATACTTTCGCGCTGCCAGAGGTTTGATTTCAGGAGAATCCAGGCCGCCGAGATTGTAGAGAAACTAAAAGAGATAGCCAAGGCGGAGAAGATAGATGCTCAGGACAGCGTGTTTTTTGAGATAGCGAGGGCCTCGGACGGCTCTATGAGGGACGCGGAATCAATCCTGGACCAGCTGAATTCATTTTGCGAGAAGAAGATAGAGATAAGCGATGTGGCGAAGGTTTTAGGAATAATAGAGGAAGGGCTTTTGTTGGAGATAGCCGAACTTATCTCTAAAAAGGATATAACCGCCCTGCTGAAAAGGATAGATGATTTGACAAATAGCGGAAAAGACCTGTTTCAGTTTTTAGCGAGGTTTATAGAACATATAAGGAACCTGTCCGTCATTAAGGTAAATAAAAATTTAAGAACCACCCTTGCGTTATCAGACAGCCTGGCCGATGAATTGACAACGCAGTCGGAAAAATTCAGCTTAGAGGATTTAATATATTTCTTTTACCTTTTATCCAGTACATATGAAAGCGCCAGGAAGACGGGCCTTATAAGGTTCACGCTTGAGTTTGCCCTGATTAAGATGGTGCGAAGAAGCGGTATCATGCCGATAGATGAATTATTAAAGAGGGTAAATAAATTGGAGGCCGGCGGCTGTGGCGCTCCGGCCGGCTGCGAAGCAAAGCCGGTAGACCCCCCGGCAGCGGAGGACCTGCCGCGGCCCTCTCAGTCGTCAGACGACATAACCGCCGTTTGGCCGGACCTGCTTAAAAGGCTTAGCCGAAAAAAGGCCTCTCTGGCGTCATTCCTGACTGAAGGCGAGCCCGCAGGTATTGATGAAAATGGCATAATAAAGGTGGATTTTCCGAAAATGCACAAGTTTCATAAGGAGATTCTGGAAGAGCCGGAAAGCAAGAAGATAATCGAGGAAATCGCCAAGGCCATTTTAGGCATAAGCGTAAAAATAGAATTCCATCTGGTTGACAAGCTGGCACGTAAAAATAATTTTAAACTTGTCGATGAGGCGGATGAGAAGAAAGAAGAAGACCCACTTCTTAAAGACGCCTTAGACGTTTTTAACGGCTCCATTGTTAAAAACAACAAATTTAACTCTAATGGTTAATAAAGCTACAGGCTTGCCTGATTCGCTTTTAAGGTTAATAGAAAATTTTAAGAGGTTCCCGGGTATAGGCCAGAGGACCGCTCAGCGCCTGGCGTTTTTTATATTAAAATCCCCTTCAAACTATATAAAAGAGCTGTCGGACTCTATAGTTAAGATTAAAGAGGTAATAAGGTTCTGTAAGATTTGCAATAATTTAAGCGATGAGGAGTTGTGCGGCGTTTGCGATAACCCCGCCAGGGATAAATCTGTTATCTGCGTGGTGGAGGAACCCGGCGATGTAATTGCCGTGGAAAAGACAGGCAGATTTTCCGGCCTTTATCATGTGCTTTTAGGCGCCCTTTCTCCCTTGGACGGTATTGGGCCTGAGGAACTAAAGATAAAGGAGCTCTTGAGCAGGGTAAGGGAAAAAAAGCCCAAAGAGATTATTATCGCCACCAACCCCGATACGGAAGGCGAGACAACGGCCCTGTATCTGGCTAAGGTGCTCAAACCGTTTAATATTAAGGTCACCCGCATCGGTTATGGTATACCTGTAGGCGCCGAATTAGAATACACTGACCATGCCACGTTATTAAAGGCAATAGATTCACGGCGGGAGTTAACTTAGGGTCCGCCTCCGTGTATTGGGTTATTCGGAGTAGTTAGCCTTCGGCGAGACCCGTCCACCGAACGCTAACTACTTTGAATGACAGAAGTCAGGAAGGTGGACGGGTATTGACTTGACAGCGGTCATTTTTTCTGTTAAATTAGAGGAAAAATACGGAAAAATAGTCCCTCTCCGCCTGCGGCGGATCGGGATCATTTTGCAGATTATGTAAAAATAGGGCAAAATGGGAGGTGCTATGAAGGTAATAGAGGCAATAGGGAGGGGATTTGGCATAGCCGGAAAAAGTTTGGGGATTTTAGCGATTTTATTTATATTTAATGTAATCTGGAATCTGGTTTCATTGCCATTTTTAGGCGTGGCTCAGAATCCAACGGCGAAGGTAAATTTATCGCCACAGATGGTTATTTTAAGCATATTGTTTATACTGGCGAATATATTTATTCAGGGCGGTGTATTCGGCCTGATTAAGGATGCCATAACCGCTCCCGGGAAAGGCGCCCTGGGAAATTTTGTAAAATACGGAGGTAAATTTTATCTCCGGTTCCTGGGTATGGGCCTGGCTATATTACTGGGCATAGCCCTGGCAGTGTTGATAATAGGGCTTATATTCAGCATTTCCCTGGCTGTAAAAAATATAATAGTAAATATCGTCGTTGTAAGTATTTCAATAATATTGGCTGCTATAGCCCTGTATTATCTTTTCCTGTTATTCTTTTCGCCTTATATACTGGTTATTGAAAACAACGGCGTCTTTAAGGCGATGAAACTCAGCCTGCAGTTTGTGAAAAAAAATCTTTGGAAAACGTCCGGGCTTTCTACGCTTTTGATATTGATAGGGTTAGGCATCGGGTTTCTGGCAGGAATACTTAGCGGAGGCCTTTCATTAGCGGTAAAAGGCGTTCCGTTTCAGATTATAACAGGCATACTTACAGGTGCGGTGAATGCGTATATCACAGTCATAATCAGCGCATCTCTGATGGTGTACTATTACGGCGTCGCGGCCAGAAAGGAAACGCACGAAGCGTCAGCTTAGTTTGTTAGCTTAAATTATAAATGCAAGACAATATTGAAGTAAGATGGCATGGAAGAGGCGGGCAGGGAGCTGTTACCGCCTCGAAAATTTTAGCAGAGGCGGCCCTGGCAGGCGGAAGATACGTTCAGGCATTTCCCGAATTCGGGCCTGAAAGGGCCGGCGCGCCGGTAAAGAGTTTCAACCGGCTAAGTACTAGCCCCATAAATACCCACCTGCAGATAGCTAATCCTGATGTAGTGGTTGTGCTGGACCCCACGCTTATAGGGATGGTGGATGTGTGCGAAGGGTTGGCCGAAAGGGGCATATTGATTATAAATACGGATAAAAGCCCCGCGGATATGAAGAAGAAATTAAAAAGGCCCGCGGGGAAGATAGCCACAGTTGACGCCACCAGCATAGCTATAAAAGAGCTTAAGAAAAATATCCCTAATACGCCGATGATAGGCGCGCTTGTAAAGGTTGCGGGCATATTGAAACTTGAGGATGTGCTTATAGGGTTTAAGAAACAATATACCGGAAAGTTCAGCCCGGTGGTCATAGAGGCGAATTTAAGGGCGATGAAGGCCGCTTATGATGAGGTAAAGGTAGAATGAGCGCCGATAAATCCGATAAGAAGTTAAAAGGGTGGAAGGAATTAACTATAGGCGCTGTGCTGCCGTGCTGCACAGCGGTTGAATACAAAACCGGCAGCTGGCGGACCTTTAAGCCTGTCTGGATGCCGGAAAAGTGCATACATTGCCTCCAGTGCTGGCTTGTCTGCCCGGACTTTTCTGTAACAGCGAAAGAAGGCAAGATGACCGGTTTTGATTATGAGCACTGCAAGGGCTGCGGCCTTTGCGCCTATATCTGCCCGGTCAAAGGCAAGGCAATTAAGATGGAGAAGGAATCAAAGGAATAAAATGGCGAATATAAAGGCGCTTACGGGAAACGACGCTGTCGCATACGCTATGAAACAGATAAATCCCGACGTGGTTGCGGCGTATCCCATAACACCCCAGACCTCAATAGTGGAGAAATTTTCCGAATACGTGTCAAACGGCGAGGTGGATACGGAGATGATACTGGTCGAGTCAGAGCACAGCGCCATGTCCGCCTGTGTCGGCTCATCGGCCGCCGGCGCTAGGACAATGACGGCGACCTCATCACAGGGGCTCGCCCTAATGTGGGAGATTATGTATATCGCGGCGGGCCTTCGCCTCCCGATAGTTATGCCTATTGTAAACAGGGCGCTCTCGGCGCCGCTAAATATACACTGCGACCACTCGGATGTTATGGGCGCGAGGGACTCCGGCTGGGTACATATCTTCTGCGAGAATGCCCAGGAGGCGTACGATACTACTATCCAGGCGATAAGGATAGCTGAGCATCCGGATGTGCAGCTGCCCGTGTCCGTTAACCTGGACGGTTTTATAATAAGCCATGAAGTAGCCAATGTTGATGTTTACGAGGACGATAAGGTGAAAAAATTCGTCGGAGAATTTAAGGCGCGCAGCCCTTTGTTGGACCTGAAAAACCCCGTTACTGTCGGGCCGCTTGACCTCCAGGACTACTATTTTGAGCACAGGCGCCAGGAGGCGGAAGGCATGAAAAACAGCCTTGCCGTGATAAAAGCGGTAGGGGAGGAGTTTAAAAAGGTTTTTGGGAAATCATATGGTTTTCTCGAAGGATATAAACTTGAAGACGCCGAGGTCGTTATGGTCGGGCTCGGATCCACGATGGGCACGTTAAGAGAAATTATTGACGCGGCAAGGGCAGACGGCAAAAAGGCCGGGTTTTTAAAAATAAGGGTATTCAGGCCGCTGCCGAAAGACGAGATTATTGCCGCGCTAAAAGATAGAAAGGTAATAGCGGTCCTTGACAGGGCAGATTCGCTTAATGCCTTCGGCGGCCCGCTCTTTTCAGATATAAGGTCGCTTTTATACGGCTGCTCAAATGCGCTTATAACAAATTATATTTACGGTTTGGGCGGGAGAGAGGTAACAGAGAAAGACTTGAATAAGGTAATCGATGATTCATTGGAAACAGCCGGGACAAAAAAGGCAAAGCAGGAATTGACATATTTAGGAGTGCGCGAGTAAAATGGCTACGTTAAAAGAACTTTCGCAGCGCGAACCCGCGTTGACAGCTGGCCACAGGATGTGCTCCGGCTGCACGGCGCCGATAATAGTAAAGATAATTACGCTTGCCTCGCCCTCGCCGGTAGTTATCGGATGCGCGACCGGTTGCCTTGAGGTGGCGACGACAATATTTCCATATACCGCGTGGAGGAGCCCTTTCATACATAACGCGTTTGAAAATTCAGCCGCGACAGTAAGCGGGGTTGAAAGCGCCTACCAGGCGCTTAAAAAGAGGGGGAAGATTAAGGAAGATATAAAGTTCATCGCGTTCGGCGGAGACGGCGGCACTTACGATATCGGCTTGCAGTCCTTATCCGGAGCGATGGAACGCGGCCACGACATGCTTTATGTATGCTACGACAATGAGGCCTATATGAACTGTTTGAGTACCGATTCTATGATAATGACTAAATTTGGCCTGAAAAAAATAACACAAATAAAAGAAGGCGATGAAGTTTATGCGTTTGATCAAAAAACCCATCAGTTGGTTCTGAAGAAATGCAGCAGCGTATTTGATAATGGGATAAAGGACGTATATAAGTTGGAAACTTTACATCATTCAATTAAGGCGACAACGAATCATCCATTTTTAGTTGTTCAACATAATGGGAGAGGCAAAGACACCGAGTTGGTATGGAAAACACTGGAAATGCTTGAAATCGGCGATGAAGTTATAGTATTAAAAAATTTGGGCCGGGGGCGGCCATATAAATTTAACTTTAATAAAACGAAAGTTGGGGATTATAAGGTAACAAGTTTAAATGAAATTAAGATACCGAAAAAATCAAATCCTGACCTTATGAAATACCTTGGTATATACCTAGGGGATGGTTGGACGCGGACTAAAAAAGCGGAGGTGGGATTCGCTTTACCGGAAGGTAAACTCGCGCGTAAGGAACTTCTTCGCACCCATTCTAATATTTTTGGGGATAGCATTACTGCGGATGCGAATTGTGTATATGTCCGGTCGGTAAATCTCGCTAGATTTATCGATTCGTTAGGATTTGGGCACGGGGCGAGAAATAAGACAATCCCTGACTGGGTTTTTACATTGCCAAAAGAAGAGAAAGAAAGTTTTATCGAAGGTTTGATGCTTTCTGATGGATATAAATGCGGCAATAGCTGGCGGTATGTTTCCGCTAGCCAGGATCTTCTGAAAAATTTGAGATTATTGCTGCAAACAATAGATGTCAGAGCTGGAAAGATACACACACAGACAAAACAAAAAGGCGTACTGTGCGTAGAGAGGCCCCTTTTAAAAGACGCTACATATGGTTATGTTTGTTTTAGTAAGAAGTCCGAATGGAATACCAAAAGATACCCATCTCAATACAAATATCAAGATTTCCTTATAGGGAACCAGTATTTTACGACTGAGAAGGTTAAGAAGATTACATCAGTTGGGAAAGAGCCGACATTAGATTTAAGAGTAGAAGGCGAGCATAATTTTATTGCGGACGGAATAGTCGTACATAACACTGGGGTTCAGCGCTCGAGCGCGACGCCCAGATGCGCCGCCACGACCACCTGTCCGGCGGGCAGCCAGATACACGGAAAGATGCAATATCGCAAGGACCTTACAAGGATAATGGTAGCGCATAATATCCCGTATGTGGCGCAGGCCTCGCCTGGCCACTGGCAGGACCTGATAAAAAAGGCCGAGAAGGCCCTCTCAATAACGGGGCCGAAATTTATGAACGTATTTACGCCGTGCAGCCCAGGCTGGGGATTTCTGCCGGACCAGGGGATAGAACTGGCCAAGCTGGCGGTTGAGACTTGTTTTTGGCCGCTCTTTGAGGTTGAGGACGGAAAATACAGGATAAGCTATACGCCAAAGGAAAAAAAGCCCATAACGGAATTCTTCAAGGCGCAGAAAAGATTTGCCCACCTTTTTACAGACGAGAATAAACGCCTTTTGGACGAGCTCCAGGCCCGCGTAGATAAAAACTGGAATGACCTCCTGAAAAAGTCAGAGGCGTAGAGATTTCGCGCTAAAACAATTTATAATTGCTGGGTACGGTTGTTGAGGGTTGGGTAGATTGCGTTGTTTGCGACGTGCTTGAGGGCTTCTCTGTCTGAGCGTTTATACCTAGGCCCGTATTTGTGGTTGACTGCGGCGTTGACTGCATTGATTGATTTTTTGATTCCTCTGCAGAACTCGTAGAGGGCGAGCCGCCTTCAAACACATACCAGCCCTTATTTTGCAGCGTCGGATACCATCCTTTTTCACCTGAGGCATCGGCGCATAAAGGGACAAGCATTGCTCCAGATAATATAGAAACGCTAAGCAGAATTAATTTTATTACGCGGCCTGAAATCATATGCCTTTCACTTTCTTTATACATTAAAGCGTATGCTTAATATATCACCATCTTCAACAATATAATCTTTTCCTTTCAGGTAATATTTTCCGGCTTCTTTAACCTTTGGTTCATCACCTAAGGCCGCCAAATCAGCGTATTTCATAACCTCAGCCCTTATAAAACCCCTCTCAAGATCCGTATGTATAATTCCCGCGGCCACAGGCACCGGAGAGCCCGCCCTGGTCAGCCACTGCCTTACTTCGTCGGGTCCTACCGTAAAAAAAGATATTAGATCAAGCGCTTTCATATAGAGGCGGGTAAGGGTATCTATCGCGGGCTCCGTTATGCCCAGGGCCTTTAGGTATTCCTGCTTTTCCCCTTCTGATTCTAGATGGGCTATCTCGGACTCCAATTTGGCGGATACAGCCATTACATCAGCCTTAAGCGGCTGATACGCGTTTTTTACGCGTTCAATAAACTCTGTATTCTTTATATCATCTTCAGAGACGTTAATTACCAGGATCATTTCTTTGAGTGTAATAAATGGATAACTTGCTATTATCTTTCTTTCTTCCTTGTCAAAATTCAATAATCTCAACGGCAGCTCCTTATCCAGATGTGATTTTATCCTGAGCAGGATGTCCTTTTCTTTGGCTGACGCGGTATCATTCGCGCGCTTAAGATTTTGCGCAATCCTTTCCAGCCTTTTTTCCGCAAACATAAGATCGTTAAGTATAAGTTCCGAATTGACCATATCTATGTCTCGTGACGGCTCTACCGAACCGCTTACATGGTAAACAGCGTCGTTTTTAAACGCCCTTACTACATGGCATATCGCGTCCGCGTCCGCTATGTCCTTGAAAACGTCGCCTTTTGCCAGGGCCTCTTTTTCCAGTTTCGGCAGGACCTCAATATCAATTCGCGCCCGCGCGGATTTTTCGGGATTATACAAAGAAACCAGCGCGTCAAAGCGCGGGTCCTTTATTTCGGCCAGGCTTTTGATGGGTTTATTTCCGGCCAACTCTTTCTCGGAAGGCCTATGGCGTGTCAATAATTCAAAAAGTGTCTTTTTACCTGTCTGGGGCAGCCCTATAATACCGATTTTCATTTCTGATTATTTTACCCTAAATAAAAAACCTACGCAAGTACTTTACTTATAGTATAATAGCCCTAATGGACCCAAAAATATATCTTGCCCCCATGTCCGGTATAACGGACCTTCCTTTTCGGCTCATAAGCCGCGAATTCGGCGCCACTCAATGCTTTTTTGAAATGGTTCACGCAAACTCCATAATTTATGAGCATCCTAAGAACAAGCGCCTCCTAAAAACACTTAAAAAAGACAGGCCTATCGCCGCGCAATTATTAGGCGCTGACCCCTGTTTAATGCTTGAGGCCGCCCAAAAACTTGCGGCCCTCGCAGACATATCTTTCCTTGATATAAATAGCGCCTGCCCCGCGAAAAAAGTGATAAAAAAGGGGGAGGGCGCAGCGTTGTTAGAAAACCGGGCCAAACTGGGAAGGATCGTTAAAAAATTGTCTTCAGGCCTGGGCTTGCCCGTCACGGTTAAACTAAGGACCGGTTTTATTAAGCGGGATATCCGCGGATGCGTCAGGACCGCTTTAATTTGCCAGGATAATGGCGCATCCGTTGTCTTTATACACGGCAGGACGCGTTTGGAAGGATATTCCGGGGATATTGATTATGAATCAATAAGGGCGGTTAAAAAGGCGCTAAAAATACCTGTTTTTGGAAGCGGGAATATATTGAACCCTGTCATGGCTAAAAAAATGCTTGTTGAGACCGGTTGCGACGGGATCCTGGTTGCAAGAGGCGCGCTGGGCAATCCGTGGATATTCAGGGATATCAGGAGCTATCTTAAAAGCGGGAGAATCCCCAAAGATAAAAGCCTGCCGGTAAAAATAAAAGCCTTAAAGAAGCACCTTGATTACATAAATAGGTACAGTGATATGAAAGTTTCTCATAAGGCAGGATTAATCGGAAAAGTGGCGACTTGGTACCTTAAAAATTTCCCTCACGCCTCGAAAATCCGCGACAAGGTATTCAGGCTGAAATCATACGACGAATTGATCGACTTGATAGATACCGTTCCAAATCTTCATCGGGCTTACTAGTGCTAAAAAGCCTATTTAAACGCGATAAAATTATCTTTGGAAGCGTTGCATAAGGGGCATTTATCCGGCGCTTCGCCTTCCATGGTATACCCGCATACTTCGCAGACTTGAATAGGGCCGAGCTTGACGTCCTTTCCTGAATTAACCGAGTCTAGCGCCTTTTCATAAAGCTGCTTATGCATTTTTTCAGTGCCGTATGCCCATCCAAAACTTCTTTGTGCGCCTTTTTCTCCCTGGAATTTTGCTACTTCCATATATACAGGATACATCTCCTCAATTTCAAATATTTCTCCCGCGAGGGATAATTTAAGGTTTTTCTTCGAATCGCCAGGGCCGAAAGCTGCCATGCTGTTTGCGACAAATCCTCCATCCAGGTGTTTTAACTCTTGATAATGGTCTCCTGCATGTATGTATTCGGCGTGAGCGATTGCGCGAAATAAACGCGCCACATTATTGAATTTTTCTTTTTCGGCCTGGTTTGCAAAATGCAAATACCTCATATGCGCTTGAGACTCTCCCCCAAATGCATTGATGAGATGCTGTTCGGTCATTTTCTTCATTTAAGTCCTCCTTTACGGGATGGCACCGAACTAGTGCGGGAGGGACGAGGAAGCTGGCGGCAGGTCTGAGCTGACAGCAGAACCCTCATTAGAAACCTGCCCTGACTCCTCTTTGAGTTTTAAGTTTTTCTTATCCAGCTTGCGCTGAATTTTTTCTTCTTTTTTCTTTTTCTTCGCTAATTCTTTCTTATACTTTTGGTATGAGTAATTATCTCTTGCCAATATACCCTCCTTTTAACGGCCGCCATCCTTGCGCTTCGAAAAACAATCCTTGCAGTATACCGGACGGTCATCTCTGGGCTTAAAAGGGACTTCACATTCCTTTTTGCACTCCGCGCAAATAGCCTTATGCATCTCCCGCGGTCCTCCGCCAAATCCACCTTGATACCCCATTTTATTGCCTCCTTTTTAAATTTGGTAAAGATTTGAAACCCCCAACCTATTCCACTGCCTTATTATATAACTTTTATAGAAAAATTTCAAGTGTTTATTTATAACGGGCCAAATAATGCTTATCCGTCAGGATCGGGTCCTGTGTGGTGATGGCCGTCGTTTCTCCACGGCCTGGGGAGACTGGCGGGTTTTATAAACAGCATGTCCCTTGTGACAGAGACGGCAACTGAGGTATTTGGGGCCAGGACTTTTACCTCAAAGTAGGGGTCATTTTTTGAATCACCGCTATACATATTTGAGGTAAGCCAGAGCACGACAGGATGAAGGCCTTTCTTGAGTTCGCAAATTCCCCTGGCCGCCGGCTGGCCGGAGGAAATGTTGGCCACGAGAAAATCTCCGATAACCAGCATGAAATCATTACGGCCGTGCCAAACCGTGAACGTGTATTTGCCGGGTTCTTTTGCTTCAAAGTAAAATGTTATCTGGGCGACGTAGGGGAGGGAATACTCGGAACCGGGCCTGGCGCCAAGCCCTGGCGCGCACTCGGGGACCAAAAACGCGTCCTGATATCCGCTTCTGATCTGCCAAATATTATCCCCGCTGTCCGGCGGTTTACACGCAAGCTCATGCATCCATGGCACATTAAGCACGGGTTCTAAGTGCGAAATCATATCGGGGGAATCCGTTTTGAAGACTTCGAGCATCCCCATGCCTTGTTGGTAATCGGAATCAGCAAAAACCGGCAGGGCAGGGGTAAAAACCAAAAATAACGCTACAGCCAATTGCCCTGCGAAAACAGCCGTTACCTTTTGCATATTTTCATGTACTTTTAGAAATAATATCTCAGGGCGCCGCGAAGGTATATATCAACGCAGCAGCCGCATTTAACCTAGCAATTTCTACGCGCGGCATAGGTGAAGCGTGAGAAGTAGTTACGCCACGAGCTTTCAGTAGACATGAACTGGTTTGTCCCGAAAAAGTAATCTACAATAGCTTCTCTTATGCGGGCAATTTCCTTAAGGCGGGTAAAACCCTTGGCGTTGTCCAGGGTCAAATCTATTAACTCAAGAGAACGCTCGAAAGCTTGTTGGCAATAGGCAACATTGTGCTTTGCCCGCCAATTAAGAGCGCGTTCCACTTCGCTTCCGATATTTGCCATTTGCTCCAAGAAGGACAATTTATCCCAACGGCCCGCTGCAAGATCTTTGTGCTGATAACTCATTGCTCAATCCTTTTTGCGACAATTTTAATGATCTTTTTGCGCATTTCTTCATTTTCTACACCACGACTTTTATTGCCCTGAGATGGGCGCATATTAATCATAGAATCAAATTCTATAAAATCACCGCCTTTTATTTCCGGATAAAAATTTATACCCCAAAGGTTTTTCTGTTTTGAACCATTTTCTAATAGCAGCGCTTCTAAATCAGAATGAAGCTCAGCATCAACCGCGACAAGCTCTCTGTCAACATCAATAACCGCTTTTACCATATTTCCAAAAGTAGCGGCAGCCATCTGTTTAAGTTCATTAAGCCCTAACATTTTTGTTATTATCTTCATGTAGTGAATTTTGAGGCTGGCGATAAATGTTTTTTTGCCTTGCAGAGTTTTTGCGCAAATATGACCCTTCCGGATGCCGTCTTCCACTTCCTCAAAATAACCCACCCTGAAAAACGGACAAGGTAATTGTGCCAATAACGATGCCATCTTTTCCATCCCCCCTTAATATTGTGGAGAAAGAAAATCATGCCGGTAAACGAAAAAACGCTCAGGCAGATCATAAATAGATTCTTAAATTCATAAAACTTTTTCATAATTTTCCATGCGGAAAACTGCATGTCTTCAGCGGTCATGGGCCTGTCCGGTTCAAAAAGGGGAAAGTTGCCGTCATAATATTCCCAACCCACGTCCTCAGTAGAGTAAAGCCTGTTACCCTCTTTAAGCCTGTCCCGTAATTTTGTACCCGGCAAAGGGACGGGCATCAACACCTGTATCGTATCAAGTTTTGCTTTTTTGATAAAACGTCGGTAATGTCTGATTCTCTCCGCGGCCTGCATGGGGACAGCGGCCCCTTTTTCCAGGGGATATCCAAATATGAACATGCCGTGTATAAAAAATCCAAATTTGTGAAATATCCTTGTAAGCGCTATCATATCTTCCGGTTTTAGGCGCTTCTTCATTGCGGTCAGTTCTGCGCCGATCGGAGACTCAAGTCCTATAAATACTGATTTAATATTGGCCTCTTTCATTGCGCATAGCAAGGCAGTATCCCTGGCTTTATCCAATCGTATCTGAACGCCCAGGCTCAGCCGTTTGCCTATATTTTTTTGGTAATCCCGTATCATGTTGCAGAATCTTATGGTATCATTTCTATGCTGCCCGAAGAGGTCATCCACAATAAAAAACTTCTTGGCCCCCCGCGTTTCAACAAGGAAGCTGATGCGCTCAAGCAAGCGCTCGGGGGAGGCATTGCGCGGCGTGCCTTTCACCGTGCAGAATTCGCAATCCATCCCGCATCCGCGTATTCGTTCAACAGGATAATTGATAATTTTAGCGTATCGCACCAAAGAAAAATCCGGTAAAGGTAACGTATCAAAATCTGTAATTGGCGCTCTTGCCTGTGTATAAACCACATTGCCGTCTTTGAGATAGGCAATACCTTTCACGCTCTGTATGTCACGTTTGCCTTCCAGCGACTCCAGAAGTTCCTTAATAGTCTCTTCGCCTTCGCCGATAACCGCATAATCAACTCCCGATGATAACGCCTCGGGGATGGTCTCCTCGCTGAAATGCTGGCCGCCGGCAATAGTTATAATTCCTCTGTCAGTATAAAAACTCGCTATCTCATATAGTCTCGGTATGGTGCTGGTTAATCCTCCATACAGCCCGATAATATCTGCCGGCCTCTGCTCTTGCAATAATACATGGTCCGCCCCTTTTGCCTCGCCCACGGGCCCGTGTCTGCGTAGATTATTCTCATCAATCACTTCTGCATCCCATCCGGCCGTTTTATTTACAACGGTAGCTATGCATACCGGCCCCAAAGCGGTGGTCCTTCTGGCGGAAAATGAATAAATATTAAGGGCAGGATATGCCGGGATTATCATTCTAAACCTGCGTCTTTTGTTCGATGTGGTAATCATGCAAACCTCTGTATTGATATTACGTCAAACGGAGCCGCTGGCCAACACCCCTCTCAAGGGCGGCTTGATAGGCAAACTGCGTGAGGGCAATGTCACAAATAGCCATCCCCAGGGGAATCGCGATGATCCTTTCCCTGTCAGATTCCCGGCCAGCCTTCTTTCCCGCGACAATGTCTCCGATTGTCGAGTAAATATCCGGCAGCCCGCCCGGGAACTCCGGATCCGGCTGGCCGTCTTCCGTCAACCTGTCCTTGCCGATCTTATCAAAGTACTGCGCCAGCGGGATATCGTCCACTATAAACTTGTCTGCCTGATGAAGCGCTTCAGCCGTGTAGGCGCATCCCCCTTCTATACCCACACCGAAAGCCCCGGCCTTAAACCAGTCTTTGGCTATGATCCGTTCGTCGCCATTCGTGCAGGTCACAATGATATCCGCGTTCCGGATACAGGACTCATTGTCGCGGCACAGTGTAATTTCCCCTTTAAAGTACTCTGCGGCTTGCTTTTTTAGGGAGGCCATCGAATCCTCTCTGATATCGCGTAGACGTATAACCTTGATCCCGGGAATACAGGCGGTCATAAACTCGAGATGCATACCCCCCTGGAATCCACACCCAGTCAGCGCGAGAACCTCCGGATGAGAACTGGCGCACCGTTTGGCAATAATTGCGCTTACGGCCGTCGTCCGAAGCCCTGTCAGATAACTGCAATCCATGATAGCAAGAGGAACACCCGTCATCGTGTCATTATAGATCTGCACTCCGGTTACATTCGGCAAGCCGGACTTGTAGTTGTTAGCGAAACCGCTGACCCACTTGAGGCCGCAAGCTCCCAGCGTATGAAGATAAGCAGGCATCGCATGGATAAAATTGGCCGGATGAGTCATGGTCGGGTGCACACCGATCTTGGGATGCATCTCGTATGTGCCATTCGAATGTTCGAGAAGCGATTTTTCAATCGCGGATACGGCCTGAGCCGGGCTCAAGTTTAGGGAGACCACATCCGTCTTGGATAAGAAAAGAATATCGATAGATTTCATCGTATTTATATTTCGTAGGCGCCCTACTTTTGGACACCCTACAAGCTTAAATTATACCTCTTTATTAGAAGAGCGACAATATAAATAAAAATCTGTTTACTATTATTTAGCGGCTTTTTTATTTTGCGGCCGTTATCTACATCTCTCCAGATTTAGCGGCAATCCATAATATCCAAAACATACTTATTGCGATTATCAAGAAAATAAACATTAAAGAATATCGTAAAAACTTATTGCTGACTTTTTTAAAAACAAGAATTGACGCTCCAATTGAAAGCAATGAAAAAAGTAATAACATAACCATATGACAGCCTCCCTTCTTTCGTTTTGGGGCTAGTAGGACACTGGTACACTTTATTTGTCGAGCAGCTGCGCGCGCGCAAGATTATTCAAGCGGCTATAATCAGCAGGTAGAAACGTAGAGGTATCGATTGGCGGCAGGACTTTAACCAGGCATGAAATTTTGGTCGTAAAACGCCAACTTCCCTTTGGGATAGCGTCTCTTGTCCCCCGCATAAGAATCGGCAGTATTGAAATTTTCTCTTTTATGGCTAATTTAAACGCGCCATTCTGAAGCTCTCCCATTGCTGAACCATCACTTCTTGTGCCTTCGGGAAAAAATACTACCGAAACGCCGCTGCGCAGCCACCAGGAAGTTTCTTTATAAACTTTCTTTATGCTGGAAAACTTTTTACGCCTTAACCTGATGTGTTTAGCCAACAACATACTCCATCCCAGGACCGGGATCTTAAAAAGACTTTCCTTAGCAACCCACTTAAATTGCATCTTAGTTTTATACATCAATACGATATCAGCCAGACTCTGATGATTCGAAACCACAACGTAGGTTTTTTTAGGATCAATATTATCAAGGCCCTCGACCTTAACGTCCCAGTATGGGTTTAGCGCGGTCACCGCATCGGTCCACCAAAAACATTGGGCGTGCGCAATTTTTCGCTTCCTGTCGAAAGGAAAAAATATTATTGAGACAAGCGCCATGGCAAAAAATAATAATACCGTGAGAAGGATCCCCACAAACCATATGACTATCGACTGTATAGATTGCTTCATGACGGCTTAAATTATACCCCTTTATTACAAGAGCGGCAATATAAATAAAAAGCCCGGCGCGATTGCGTTGGGCTAAGTTTTCTCCTTTTGCAAATTGAGACCTGCCCCTTTGAAAAACGGACCCTATCAACCTGTATGACGCATTTCGCAGCTGGTGCATGACGGAGGAGTCGGAAAGAGCAATTGATTGCCAGAAATAATCTTATTTCTTCTTCATCGACTGCCCGCAGCAGCTTTTTACTACCTCACCCTCTTTGGTTTCTCGCACTTCCTCTCTACCGCATTTCGTGCAAATGTATATTGCCTTCTTTTTTGGCCCGCAGTGACCGCAACTCATATATTTCACCTCCTTTGATTTATATATCTATTTCATCTATTTATATTTTTGATGGATTACAAAGATTCTCTTCAGAGTGGGCTGCGCGGCCACAATTTTTACAATAAAACAAGGCGCCTTTAACAAGTTCCTTTATCCTGCCCAGATCTTTCTGAATGATTATCTGGCACATATGATTTTTGGCATGGCAGTCCTGAGATCCTCTGCAGTGCTGAACATCATTATTACCCATAATTGCCCCCTTTTTTTGCTGATTAGGTTAAGTGATATAGTTAGATATTGGGTCCGTTTCTCAAAGTAGCAGGTCTCAACTTGGATTATACGCCTAAGCCTTTATTTGTCAAGAGGATGTATGTGGTGTGTTTTGCAGATGTGTTTTACAGACGTCTATTTTGGTACACCTGATGTGAACCCCTTAAACTGTACCAGGTGTTGTGATAGAATGCCGGTAACAGAAAGGGGTACGTATGAAGCACAAGCGATTCAAGGCAGAGCAGATCGTAGTTATGCTGCGGGAAGCAGAGATCCAGCTGGCAAAGGGCCTCGACATTGTTGAGGTATGCAGGACTCTGGGGATTTCCGAGCAGAGTTACTATCGGTGGCGGAAAGAATACGGCGGATTGAAGGTTGACCAGGCCAAGAGGATGAAGTGTCTGGAGAAGGAAAACACCCGCTTAAAGAAAATAGTCGCTGACTTAACGTTAGACAAGGCCATTCTTAAGGAGGCCGCCGAGGGAAACTTCTAAGCCCGGTCAAGAGACGCCGGGCGACCGATCGGATACGGGAAAAGTTCACAACTGTCTCTGAGTGTAGGATATGCAAGGTGATCGGACAGCCGCGCTCGACACAACGATATCAATGCATTGTGCAGGATAGCGATGTGCGATTAACAGCGCGAATTATAGAGTTAGCGCGTGAATATGGCCGCTATGGTTATCGGCGCATTACCGCTCTCTTACAACGTGACGGCTGGCAGGCGAACCATAAAAAAGTGCAGCGGATATGGCGACGGGAAGGGTTAAGGGTGCCTCAAAAACAGCCCAAGAGAAAACGTTTATGGCTTAATGACGGCTCATGCGTCCGCTTAAGGCCCACGCATCAAAACCATGTGTGGAGCTATGATTTTGTCATGGACAGGACACATGACGGCCGCCCGATACGAATGCTGACGATCATGGATGAATATACGCGGGAATGTCTGGCGATTGATGTATCCAGGCGGCTCAATAGCGCAGATGTTATTGAACGATTATTCGATCTGTTCATATTCCGCGGGATACCGGAATATATGCGGTCAGATAACGGACCCGAGTTCGTATCAAAAAGCATACAACGCTGGCTCAAGATCAGCGGTGTCCGGACCCTCTATATTGAACCGGGGAGTCCGTGGGAAAACGGCTATATAGAATCGTTTAACGGCAAGCTGCGGGATGAATTGCTGAACAGAGAGATCTTCGATACATTATTTGAGGCTAAAGTGCTGGCAGATCGCTGGAGGGTGGAGTATAATACGGTCAGGCCGCATAGTTCATTGGGGTATAGTCCTCCGGCTCCAGAGGCAATATTAAGCTCAAAGCTCTCTTAGAAAGTGGTACATGTTTTAGGGGCAGGTCAGCCTGCTTACTTGAGAAACGGACCCAACACCTGTAATACCTTCAAAATAAGTTAATACTAAAAAAAGTTAAAAAATTTGAATCATTTCAGATTCCATGGTATACTTGCTATGATTAGGATGTTATAGGGTTCGTTTCTGAAAGGGGCAGTTCTTAAGTTAAGATCTGGCTCTTTGGGAAACGTCCCCAAAAACCAAAAACCCAACAAAAACCACAAAAACCAATTGCTCAGCTAAGTTATAAGATATAGATATGAAGCCCAAATTATTATTCAAATACATCTCAACTATTTTAGTCTTTACCTTCCTATGGCAGGAGATTACCTTAGCTTATCCTGATGTAGTTTATTCCTTAAGGCCACTTGCATCAAGGGAAAAACAGGGCAGATTTTCAAGAGAAGAAATTATTCGAATTGTACAACAGGCTTATCAGAACGGAGTTAATATCGGTTCGTACTTCGAACGAGGGGTGAGGGGTTCGAAAGAACCCGATGAAAGCCGCTTGCTCGTTCAGGTTTTTAAGGCTGTCCAGAACGGAGAAACCGAATTTACGAGTTGGGGGGATGTGGTCATTCAGGCAGGGATACCTAACCCGCTCGACCTTGTGGGAAACTATCAGTTGCCCCAGATTGTGCAATTTAATCAGTATCTTGATAAAGTTCGAGCGACAGCTGGGACGGCAGATGATCCTCGTAAAAATGAAAAAATACAGCCTATTCCAGACAGCACGGTGGATATTAAAGTGGAAGCACATGCGCTCTATTATGGCCTGGATAAAGATAGACGTTACGTCGCGCTTTACAAATTGTCTCAGGGGCAAATTGTTACGTTAGTTCAACGCTTTAAAGGAAAGAAGTGGAAGTACCTTGGAATTGAGAAAAAAGACGATAAGCGGTATGTCTGGCAGGATGAGCCAGAGTGGGAAATTGGCATTATGACTCGGACACCAAAATATAATTACGAAACGCTCTGGTACTATATCGGCGATGATGGAAGATTATATTCACTTCAGGAGTATTATTACCCTAAGATGCAACTGACTTTATTTGCTTATTCTGGAGTGTATAACGATATTAATAGGCCGCCTTTTGAACCAGATTACTTTGATATACCAATTGGTAATAGGACAGGGCAGGTTACCGTAGGGCAGCTGTCTCCCATGTCTTACGCTTTAAGAAAAACTTTTGGTCCTCTCCGAGAAGTTCTCAATAATCCGACAGGTCACCTAATACGATTTTTTAAGCATTGGTCGGCAAGAGACGGAGAGTGGCATGTGTTCGTTTCATTGAATCACGATAAGTTCGACAACGTTCTGTTTTGTTATCGATTCAGAGATCAGAAATTAGAAGAACTCCAGAAAGTAGTTTATGAGAAGACCACACCCGAGCAGGAGTTTCCTTACATTGCTCGCAGCGACTTTCGGCCCATTGCCCGGTCACTTGTGGAGCGAGTTGAGAATTCCGTTCCTTTTATACACCACACGATTGCTAATAACCGGCTTATCCAGCACCTTTCCCCTAATCGTTTGCATTTGTTAAGGGAAGAGGTTGTCTATGCTGGGTCTGGAGCATCTTACGGTGAGAGATCGTGGATGCTTTTTGATGAGGCTTTAGCCTCGTTGGGCATCAGGCGAGGCCGTGGCATCGACATGGATATCATGCCTGAGATCATCGGATACAGCCAGGCAAAGTTTGGGGAACAAGGCGTGCCGAAGGAGAGAAGGCCCATTCCTCTTATTCATGACATGCGTGATCCATGGCCGTTTCCACGCAACTCCGTCAAGCGCATTGAGAATGCCTCTCTTCAGCATGTAGATCAAGCTAGTAGGGCTCGCGTTGTCGAGAACATGTACCAGTGTCTTCATCCTGAAGGGATAGCAGTCTTTATTAAAACTGGAGGGAAGCCGACTGCAGATCATATGGAGTCGCTTGCCCAAGCGGGATTCATAATTGAAGCTGGTCCTATTCCACTGAAACTAACCGATCAGGAAAGGAGAAACATTGCAGGATTAGTTACGAAAAGACTACTCAGCGACGACCAGATGCGAGAAATTCTGAAAAGAGAATCATATGGGGGATGGGCTGTATTTGCCCGGAAGAATCTTGCGAGGAAAGCCGTCAACTTTGAAAGTTTGAAATTCACTTATGAAAAATCAAGAAGATTTGGATCGTACTCAAAAGACAGAATATCTCGCCCCACTCGCGAAGAGGTTCTCGTTCAAAGAGCAGAGCAACCTGCGCTGGAAGGTGTTTTAAATCCAGGGTCCGTTGCAGCACTGATGATTTTTGAGTTTCCTAGCCATGACGCAGCTGAAGCAAGGGAAGAAGGGATAGGGGTCGAGGCTGTATCTTCGAAACGCCAGAGAAGTAAGATGCGTCAAAAAATAAGAGTGCTTTTTATTGCTTTGACTCGAGAAATAAGGCGTTGGTCTCTAGCAACTCACGGCGAGAGAAATGCCGTGGAAAGGCAGGCTGTCCGAATCCTATACGAACTTGATGCACAGTTATATTCAGCGACATTCTTTAACGAAGCCGATTTTTTGGATAAAGTTCACAGATCGAGCCAAGCCTCAAGAAAAGCTATCAGGCAATTTATCGATGGACATCCGGATTTAGCTGGAGTTGCTATGGATATGCTGATAAAGATTATTTCCACAAGTGAAGAGAAACAAGCTGATACCCAAATTCCACAGATGCCTGATTTAACTCACCAAAACTTAATAAATACTGAGGCCTGTATATAATTTATGTAACAATGTATCTTGTATAAAAGTCGGGTATTCCATGTTTTAATCTATTTCTTGAATATTACATTCTGTGAATATTTTTGCTAACAATGTGTCTAGGGGGCGTTTTCAAAATCAAACCTGGATGTGTTTTTCTTTCTTTTGGCCTATATTCTCTCTTTGCTAATAATGTGTGTATATAAAC
>Ga0105164_10000142_pt1 | contig 52712 bp, 56 predicted proteins | sample VDWuncwatermetaG_FD_89674 | JGI IMG/M metagenome (GOLD analysis project Ga0105164, IMG submission 89674) | Wastewater microbial communities from Netherlands to study Microbial Dark Matter (Phase II) - VDW unchlorinated drinking water | ecosystem: Environmental > Aquatic > Freshwater > Drinking...
GACTCAAAATCGGGAATGATCAATGTCACTGCTGGAAAAACTGGTATTTTAGTGGGTGGCACCTCTTACTCAAAATTGAAAACATCAAATAATCAATTTAATCAAACTCAGATTATGTACGAAATGAGTAGCGGAGGAACCCAAGTTGATATCACGGATCAGTTTAAGCGTGGAGCCTTGGGCGGCGCGATTGAATTGCGTGAGGGAATGGTGACGAGTTTAAGAGACGATCTTTCTGACTTATCTTATAACATTGCTAGCGAAGTTAACAAGGCACATGTTGAAGGTTTTGATCGTTACAGTAAGCAAGGCGTAAATTTTTTTAATATCCCTGATGATGGAAGTTTTTCAGTTGAAAACTTAAAACTTAATGAGGTTATTTCAGCAGATGTCGGGCGTATCGCGGCGGCGGCCAAAGCCAATTCTCCGGGAGACAATACAACGGCTAATGTAATTCATTCGTTACAATTTAAGGCCATTATGGGGCCCGAGAGCACATACACATTTGATAATTTTTATAATTCCAAGATTGGCGAAGTCGGGATTATGAGCCAGAAGTCCCAGGCCAGTCTAGATTCACAAAAAAGTATTTTGGATCAAATAAAAAATGTTCGTGAAAGTGTTAGTGGTGTTAGTCTTGATGAAGAAGCACAAAAAATGATTGAGTTTCAGAAATCATATGAAGCTTCGGCCCGAGTTATTCGTATGGCCGATGAAATGTTTGATACTGTTTTGAATTTAAAAAGATTATAAAGGTGTTAATAAATATGTGGATGAATATGTGGATGAATATGTGGGTAGCTAAATAATGCGTATTACCGATAAAATGTCACAAAATCAGGTGTTAAAAAATATTCAGAAAAATCGTTCTGAATTGGCACAATTGCAAAATCAGGCCGCCACCGGGAAAAAAATTGCCACGCCCTCGGATGACCCCTCATCAGCCACAAAAATTTTAAGTAATCGCACAGATTTAAAAACGGCCGAGCAATTAGAGAAAAATATTTTTTCCGCTAAAATGTTTTTAGACACCACCGAATCTACATTGGCTCAAATGGGCGAAGCCCTTATCCGCGCAAAAGAGTTGGTTATACAGGCTGCTAGCGATACCGTCGGCGAGTCACAACGCAGCATGATTGGTTCTGAAATCGGACAAATTTACAATGCCGTTTTAGAAATGTCGAATCGGCGCCAAGGTGAAAGATTTTTATTCGGTGGATTTAAAACTGAAGCCGCCCCTTTTAATAAAGAAGGTGAATATCGGGGTGATGACGGCGAAATAAAAATTCAAAATCAGCAAGGTAATTTTATAGCTATGAACTTAACTGGAGATCGCGTTTTTTTAGGGCGTGGTATAGGTCAAGATGATTACACGCGCCAGCCTGAAAATAGGCCTCTGGATGTGGACCAATTGCAGCAGTATAAAATCTCTGAGGATGAGCGTGAGCTTGATAATAATCAAAAGCTAGCAGATCGTATTGAGGCGCGAGGGCCGGCCTCCGTTGGGCGAGTGCAGGGCTTAGGTTCGACTAATCCGGTTACGGGTGAGCTTGATCCAGTTGTAGATAACGATGGGGTTAATATTTTTAGTCTAATAAGTGGTCTCGATGCGGCCCTGAAGACTAACGATAAAATTACCATACAAGGAGCTTTAGAGCCACTTGATCAGGCGCTGGATCAAATTAACCTGGTTCGCGCGGAAATTGGTGGACGCGTTAATCAGCTTAATGCCGCAGCAGATGCTATTCAAAAGTCTGTAGTTGATACCAAATCTTTAAACTCTCAGCTTGAAGATGCGGACTTATTTCAGACTATGTCAGAACTTTCTAAATCGGATACGGCTCTGAAAGGCACACTTGAAACCTCCAGCCGGGTGCTGAGTCGCAGTTTATTGGATTTCTTAAGATAGATTTTTAAGATTATTTAAGAAATTATATTTAAAATATTTAAGCAAAAAAAGAGGTCACACCTCTTGACTTTTATCTCTATAAGAAATATTAAAGCTTCGACTTAATACAACCGATAAAAGTTTAGGTTAGAACTTTAAAATATTGAATAGGATGCTGACAAGGAGATCGTCATGCTTGTACTTACAAGGAAGTTAGGAGAAAGCATCGCCATTGATGACCACATCAAAATTCGCGTTGTTCAAATAAAAGGTAAGCAAGTTCGCCTTGGAATTGAGGCACCTCGTGATACTAAAATTCACAGAGAAGAAGTTTACGCTGCAATTCAAGATCAGAATCAGCAATCAGTTCAGGTTACATCTGACAAAATTAAAGATATTTCTAAACTTCTTAAGCCCGAGTAAAAGTCGACAAAAATAGACATAGAAGACAGGCCAAAAAGACATCATAATAAATAACGCACAGCGCAATAGAGAATGTAATTGATACAACCCAGATTTAAGTCCAGAATTTGACTAACCATAATGGTTAACTAAATTGTCTGAATGTTTAGCAGGGGGTGAGCGTGCTTATAAAAACAACTCGATTTGGCCTAGTCGAGCTAAACTCAGAAGACATTTTAATATTTCATGAAGGTCTGCTTGGCTTTCGGGATCTTCGTCAATTTGTTATGCTTGACGACCCTAACGATGATATTTTTGCATGGTTGCAAAGTTGTGAATTACCCTCTATTGCATTTCCGGTATTAGAACCCGAACTTTTTGGTCATATATACACGGCCGATTTAAATAAAACTGACCTCGAATCATTAAAAATGCAAGCGGGCGAACCCCCTACTTTTTTTAGTATTATTACTATTCCTGATGATCCAACACAGATGACCGCCAATATAAAAGCGCCGATTGTTATTAATTTAAAGAAAAAAATTGCGCGCCAGTGTGTGTTACAAGATAATCACCTGGCTATCAGAGAGCCCATTTTTACTAAACTGCAAAGTCGAGTCGTACAAAACCCACAAACCCCAATTAAAAATCAAGGACGTCAGTTTGACATGACGGTTAAAATAGTCGGTGTTGCTGCCGATACCGACGCTGACGTAGCTTTAGCTGACCGAGAATTGACCAAGTAGCTAGTCAATTAATTGACTAAGGTCTTTAATTAGCTGATTCTGCTTTGATGCCATTTAAGTTATTTTTCAGAGCTGTTCTGTTCTCACAAGCTGAGAGTTTAATCCAAATCGGTAAAATTCGCCTAATACAATCTGAAGATCGTTTGAAATTAATGCCGGATTTAGCGCCGCGATCAATTCCGTGGGAAGAATCTAAAGTACTATGGACTGATAAAAAATCTTTTTTATTTTCACTATTAAAAGTTTCACGCCGCAATTTTTTAACGTCCGCCGCCTTTCAAGCTCTAGGAAGCAGCTTTTCGTTTGCCACCCCATTTTTAGTACACGCCTTTATTACAAGGTTGCAACTAGGTCCATTTAGTCAGCACGATCTTATTCACCTGAGTATAATTGCGCTTAGTTTTGGGCTTTGTGGCTTAGGTAATGGTCTTGCCATACAACATTATTTTTTTCAGACTTTAAAATTTAATCAAATCGCTACAAATTATATAAATAAAAAAATTTTTTCACATGCATTAAGTCTCTCGGTATCAAATCAAGACAAAAATAAAGACAAAAATAAAATTGGCGACATTGTGAACCACATCAGCTCTGACTCTGATGCCATAGCTGATGGCTGTATAACGAGCATAGATCTGCTAAATGCCGTGGTGCTTTCTATTGGTTGCGTGATTACACTTTTTTATTTTGTTGGCTCTTCGGCATTTGTTGCGGTCATATTGATGGCATTGCTGATACCCATGACCGGTTATTTATCAAAAAATTTTATGCGGCTCGAAGATGAGATGTTGTCACACCGAGACCAGCGAATAACATTGATGGCGCAAATTTTAAATGCCATTCGTGTAGTTAAATACTTTGTATGGGAAAAAAGCTTATTATATGAGGTAGGAGAAGTTCGCGCCAAAGAAGTGGGGGCTCGATTTAAGCTGGCCCAGGCTGAAATAGCCTGGGGGTTGGTTTACACCTCTATAACCTCGATTGTTTTATTTACGGTACTTTTAACCCATGTGCTGCGCGGGGAAACTGTGGATATGGCTTTAATATTTACTTGTATATCAATTTTTGGTCTTATGGAAGATCAGTTTGGTGGGCTCTCAAGATTCCTCAGTCGTTTTGTTAATATAATTGTTAGTGCTGAGCGTATTGTAAAATTTATAAATAATACGGATACTATTTCTTCGGCTTCCTGCATTCAAGAAACAGCAGCCGCTATTGAATTTAAAAAAATTAATTTTAGTTTTGAAGACAATAAAAAACTAATAGTAGATCTGAATTTAAAATTAGATCGGGGTCATTCCTTAGCCATAGTGGGCCCCGTGGGCAGTGGAAAATCAACACTATTGAATTTGCTTTTAAATGAATTGCAGCCTGTATCAGGAGCCTTGCTGCTTGCTAGGCGGTCATTATCCAGAGCTTATGTTCCACAAGAGGCCTATATTGTTAATTCAACCTTGCGTGAGAACATATTATTTGGCCAAAAAAATGTCAGTGAAACGGCTATTAAGCACGCTCTGAAATTGTCGGCATTAGAATATGATTTGTTAGCTTGGCCTTCAGGGCTTGATACTGAAATCGGCGAAAAAGGCGTGAATCTTTCAGGTGGACAAAAACAGCGGGTTAGCTTAGCACGGGCAATTATCGCTAGTGCTGATTTGGTTTTACTGGATGACCCTTTATCTGCGGTCGATCCCGAGACTGAAAAATATTTATGTGAAAATTTAATTTTTGGCGAGTGGAAAAATAAAACCCGAGTAATGGTAACTCACCGATTAAGTGTACTCGCGCAATTTGATAAAATATTATTTATTGAAGAAGGTCAGCATCAGATAGGTACCTATTCAGAACTTTCAAAATCTAGCCCTTCGTTTCAAAAATTTTTAAAAACACATGAGGCCAATCTGCTGCTTGAAAAAAAATCGGATTTAAAGTCCGGACAACACGAATCAACGTATGTTGGCGCGGTGATGAGTTCAAGCTCGCAATCAAAGCGTATCACTCAAGATGAAGACCGCGCCATTGGTGCCGTTGAAAAGTCGGTGTATTTTAATTACTTAATAGCTCTTGCTGGAAAAGCTAAAGTGCTTACCCTTTCCCACAAAAAAAAACTGAGTTTATTATTTTTAGGTGCGATTGTAGTAGTAGCGGCCCCGTTGGCGCAAAAAATTTGGTTATCTCAGTCGGGTAGGTTAGTGGACTTTTCTCCATTAATAATAATTTTGATCTATGGAGCCTTAGGACTACTAACAATGTTCATTGTATACTTCAGCAATTCATTTTGGTCGCGTCGGGGAATTGAGGCCGGAAAATCTTTTCATGATCAAATATTAAGGGCGGTGCTTTCTGCCCCTATTCGATTTTTTGACAGCACTCCTGTAGGGCGCATATTGCAGAGGTTTTCACGCGATATTGAATCCGTTGATATCCATTTGCAATGGAGTTTTAATTACACGCTACATGCCTTTTTTCATATTATAGTTTCGCTCTTGTTGATTATTGTAGTTCTACCCATGGTGTTATTGGCGGTTGTTCCTATATTATATATTTACTACAGATTGCAAAGCAGCTATCGGCGCGTGGCGCGCGAAATTAAAAGACTTGATTCCGTCGCGCGCTCTCCACGCTATGCTCATTTTAAAGAAAGCTTACAAGGCCTGGCGGTTATCCGGGCCTATAATAAATCGGAATGGTCGATGAACCAGTTTTACGATAAATTAACATATTCAGCTGAGATGTTTCACACACATTTTATGGTGAACCGCTGGTTTTCAACTCGCTTACCATTGATTGGCGCAGGAATTTCAACAGCAACAGGGCTCACCGTAGTGTTTTCCAGTTATCACGGTTTTATTAATACGGGAACAGCCGGCTTAGTTACAATCTACGTGCTGGATCTATGGCGTCATTTAAACTGGGGGGTACGAATTTTTTCTGATCTTGAATCACGAATGACTTCAGTAGAGCGATTACAGTTTTATTGCGACCTACCTGCTGAAAAAAATTACCACGGTGAAGCGGCAGGGCTTACAGAGTCTTGGCCCAGCGCTGGAAGTTTAGAGTTTAAAAACGTCAGTCTTAAATATGCGGAGCATTTGCCGTTGGTACTAAAAAACGTAAGTTTTAAAATTAAATCGGGAACAAGGGTGGGGTTAGTCGGGCGCACGGGTTCGGGTAAATCAACGATTTTTCAGAGTGTTTACAGATTTGTTGACATAGTGTCAGGAGAAATACTATTTGATGAAAAATCAATTCATCAAATTCCACTTAAGCGACTTAGAAAAAATTTAGCTGTGATTCCGCAAGATCCGACTTTATTTATGGGTAGTCTTCGCGGCAATATTGACCGTTACCAGCAGGCTAGCGATGATGAGATATGGACAGCTCTCAAAAAAGTCTCACTAGAAAATTTTGTCAAAAATCTGCCAAATCAACTGGAATTTAAAGTGGCGGAGAATGGTGCTAATTTATCACAAGGTCAAAGACAGTTGATTTGTATAGCCCGCGCGCTATTAATGAAAGTAAAAATTATTTTTTTGGACGAGGCCACCGCTAGTGTGGATATTGAAACTGATGCGCTGGTGCAAAGGGTTATTCGAGACTCGCTTGAGGGCATGACACTGATTACCATAGCTCACCGGCTTTCAACGCTGGAAGGGTATGATGCAATTATAGAGCTGAGTGATGGTGAAGTCGTTGTGAAATCTTTAGTTAAACATTAGTTTTTAGTTACCACCTACTTTATACTTTTTTAAATTGACCAACATAGTCTCAGAACTTATTCTTGATATGAGGTTTATATGAAAAATTTGGCTCTAATTATTTCGTTGTTTTTTACACAAATAGCATTTTCAAATGATTTTAAGAATAGCAGCAAGAACCATCGTGAGTGGGTTTCTTGTGATGCCTATATTACGGACAGCACCCCAATCCCGCGACAAATTGAAGTAGGAAAAAGCACCACTGTAATTTTTGATTCTAAAAAAAATGAAGTGCTGTACGGCGAGACTTCTGAGGTTGAGCAGCAACTTTCAAAAATGAACATTCAGGGTTTTGCAATTGTTTTTAATTTAAAAACATGGCTGCCTAATATTTACGAAGCCGGTCTGACTCGTGTTATTTTAGATAATAATAATAACTCTATAATAGATAAAAGATCGACCTACTTTGTTCGTAGTGCGACCTCGTATCTTTTAGTTGGAATTCGCATAGACTCTGAAGATTTTCTGATAGCCGAATGTCGAGACCCAAGTCGTTATCAAATTACTCAATCGATATACTAATAAAAAATGGACCAACGGTGCTGGTAAAGGGAATAATTAAACAAGGCGTTTTATTTTTTACACTGATTGAGTGATTACCGCCGCGAATAATAGAGGGAATGGCGCGTTCCATTTTATAATTGAATTTAGCTAAAGTACCCTTGGCTTGCCCGTAAATAATATTGGTTAATTCTAAAACGGCATCATCAACTTCAGCGGTTATTTCGGTATGAGTTTCGCCAAAAATTGCGGATACAAAATTTAAAAAACTTGATTTAGGAAATGAGACCTGAAAGTTACCCTTAAAAGAGGGGGCTACAATAGAAAGGCAACCAGATATATCTGCAATTAAAGTTTCTTCTTGGGTGCCGGCCCGTGGTTTTTCAGCATTAATCTGCTTTACTTGTGCCATAGACTCCATAGTTAATATAGTTGCTTCGATAAACGGATTAATAAAATCAACATTTAATTTGGGGGCATTTTTTTTCACGGCTAAACTAGTTGAGTTGGCTTGAGCTTGAAGCAAATCTTTTGCTTGCGCTAAAAATTTTTCATGGTCAAAAGGTTTTTCTAAAAAATAAACGGATTCTTTAATTCCCGCATTTAAGCATTCTTGTTTAACCTCATCAAGATACCCCGAACAAAGTATTATGGGGACCTCAGAATTTAATGAGGTTTCTCTGAGTGAGCCAATTAATTTTACTCCGGAAACTTTGGGCATTCGATAGTCGGTGCAAATCAAGCTATATTTCTGGTTGCGCGCCTTACGTATCGCTTCTGCTCCATCATTTGCAAATGTGTATTTAAATTCGCCGATTTGATTAAGTAGATCCCTAAAAATTTCAACATAACTTTGTTCATCATCAACGATAAGAATATTGCCTTTGTAAGTCATCGAACTAGGATGTGTCATTTTTTAAAAAAATTATAGTCTTGGCTACATGAGTTATGCACTTAACTAAAGTCTGGAGGCTTTTCATTGCGATTTTAACAGTGAATTTTGTAAAACTATGTTAGACTAAATAACATTTAATAATGGAGAGAGCATGATCAAACGTCAATTTCCTCTAGAGTTTCAGTGGCCTACACAAGAGCCCTTTTTATTTTGTGTGCATCATAATGATTATTATCCGAAGGGTAACGAACAGTTGGGGCCAGACACCAAATATTTACGGGGACGTAATCTTGGCCAGGATTTTCAAGAAAAAGATGGATTTAGAATGTATCATGGAAAAGTAGTGCCAGGATTTCCAGTTCATCCACACCGTGGGTTTGAAACGGTGACTATTGTGCGTAAAGGTTTTATTGATCATGCCGATTCAATGGGCGCCGCTGGCCGTTATGGCGAAGGCGACACACAGTGGATGACCGCGGGACGCGGTGTGCAGCACTCTGAAATGTTTCCGCTCATTCGGCAGGATGCGGAAAATACGGTTGAACTTTTACAAATCTGGCTTAATTTGCCAAAAGTAAATAAAATGGCAAACCCACACTTTACAATGTTTTGGAATGAGCATATTCCGCAGATTTCTATAGATGAGGGTCGCGTACAAATAACCTTGATTGCCGGAGAGTTTAACGGAATAAAATCTAACACTCCACCACCCGAAAGTTGGGCCAGCCAAGCAGAAAATGAAGTTGCCATTTGGCTTTTAAAAATTAAAAAGGGCGCAACAATTGAGTTACCAGCCACCAAAAAAAATATTTCCCGTTCACTTTATTTTTTTTCAGGTAAATCATTGAATTTAAACGATCAGCAATTGCCTGCAAAAACAGGGTTTGACATTGACAGCACCAAAGTCGCAAGGCTTGAAGCCACTCATGCTGAAGTTGAAATCCTGGTGCTGCAAGCTATGCCTATAGATGAGCCGATTGTGCAGCATGGACCTTTTGTAATGAATACACGTGAAGAAATCATTCAAACATTTCGTGATTACGAACAAACTCAATTTGGTGGTTGGCCTTGGCCACGGCAAGATATGGTGCACGGGAAAAAGCCCGAGCGATTCGCCAAATATCCAGACGGGCGCCTAGAAAAACCTGAAATTTAGTGTATCAATGATATGAAGAAAATTATTTTTGGCCAGTTTGTGTAGAAAAACTATTGCGCCAAGCCAGTTCTTTTTTGATATAATTTTTCAGCTGTATCTGTTGAAATTCAAGCTGATCGGCCGACCAATTCAATTCTTTTTTAAACACGTTTGAAATTTCATCAAGCAAAGCTAAACCGTGATCTTGATAGGCCAGCATCAGCGGCACACGGCGAGTGTAAAAATCAACCAGATTCAAGCACATTGTTGAATATAAAGCCTGATGGGCTTCTAGCTGCCAGTAGGTGTTATCTGCATCAAATTTTTTGATAATTTCAAAAGCCTCTGCCCCGTAACGCGCGACCAGCCGCTTTTCAATTTCAGTATTGGCTTGAAGCTTTGCATTAGCAATTTGCTCTAAGCTTACATATTTATTCAAGGCTTGCGTGGTTTCGCATTTTTTATAAGCCCTACGCTTAGCAATAGGTATTGTAGTTAAAATCTGGTCGATAATTTGTTCAGACATCAATCTGTAAGTTGTGTATTTTCCGCCGGCCACAGAGGTAAATCCGCGAGCGTCTGAAAAAACAACGTGCTCCCTACTGGTTTTGCTTTCGTTCCCCGAATCATCTTTAACCAGAGGTCTTACGCCCACATAACTGCTGATAATATCTTGATGGGTAATCTGGGCTTTCGGGAAATATTCATTCGTAATCTTAAGTAAGTAGTCGACATCTTCAAAAGTTGAGGTGGCCTCACGTGGATCGCCTGAAAAATCAGTGTCGGTGGTGCCAATAATAATCATTTCATGGCGGGGAATTGCAAATACAATACGTTTGCCTTTTTGCGCGGCCATAACAATGGCGCTGGGTAGCTGCAAACGGCTTTTAGAAAGCGTTAAGTGAATGCCCTTTGTGGGACGTAAAATGTTTTTCCAGTCGTTAACCAGTTTTTGACCAACAAGATCAGTCCAGGGTCCAGCCGTACTTAGCACATGTTCACATTGAATTTTAAATTTTTCATCACCTAAAGAATCAAAAACTTCAAGCGCACTGACTTTGCCGTTATTAATTTCAGAGGCCAGTACCTGGGTAAAATTAACAAGGCAAGCACCGGCCTCATTAGCGGCCCTCAAAGTTTCATGCACCAACCGGTCATCATCCATATAAGCATCGGAATACACACAAGATCCCACAAGGTCTTCACTTCTGACAATAGGCAAGCGGTCTAATGTTTGTTTTTTATTCAGCTTTTCATAGCTCTGTGGTGACCGAAACAGCGAAAGCACATCATAAAGCAAAAGTCCTAAACTCATTTTAAACGGACCCACTCGGCTATTTTTGAATAGTGGAATGGTAAATCTTAAGGGGTGCACTAAATGAGGCGCAATCTTAAAAAGTTTGGCGCGCTCTGATAAGGCTTCAAATACCAAGTGAAATTCAAAATTTTCAAGGTATCGAATTCCACCATGTATTAATTTACTTGAGCGGGAAGACGTGCCACCGGCAAAATCTCCAGCTTCAACTAAGGCGACCTTTAGCCCCCGCATGGCCGCATCACGGGCCGTGCCCGCGCCATTAATGCCGCCTCCAATAATTAACAAATCAAATTTTTCAGTTTTCAATTTCTTTAAATTTTGAACACGTGTTTTAAACGAGAACTCTTTCATGATAATCCTATATAATGATCTATTTAGTAGTTTTTAAATAACTGACGCTTCGTTCCCAGTCAGTAAATGGAAATTTTTTGGTTAAAATTTGTTGCTTTATAACATCTGAAAATAAAACTTTTTGAAAATGTTTTTCGCGTGACAAGCGGTAGGCGATATCCACCAATTCAGTGTAAATTTCAGAATCAGAAGCGCTGATATATTCAACCCATAACGATTGCGTTTGCTTATCTAAAAATAATAAGGCCTGCCCCATGAAAAAGCCCATTATATTTTGCTTAGCATCCAATGCTAAAAAACTCCAGCCCGATTTGAAATAATGATCGAGAGCCTCTTTGCGAAAAAACGAATTCCACACCATGATTTGATTTTCAATTTCATGAGAATCGGCAGACGCGTGTTTTTTATATTCGTAATTGAATACGTTTTCAACATCTTCCAGTTGAGCAATGCGATAGGTGATTTGATTATTTAGTTGGTTCATTATTTAAGCATGGTCTTTCTATTTTAGAATGACAAATTAATCCCGACTTCTCGACCATTATCCAGTAGCCGTTTATCTTAAATTAATAGAATCTATATTGTATGAATTACAAAAATTTTCCGGACGAGTATTGGTCCACAATAGCAAGCACGATCGCTGATTTAAAAAATAAGAAGCGGCCTCTTATTGCAGCCTTTGATGCCGATGGCACGCTGTGGGATACTGATCTGGGAGAAAACTTTTTTCAACACCAAATTGATAACAAACAAGTCGCTTTGCCGCGCGACCCGTGGGCTCACTATATTGAACTGAAAAAAATAAATGATAACCCCCGAAATGCCTATGCTTGGCTAGCACAGATTAATACCGGCCAAAAACTTACAGACGTGCAAGACTGGGCGCAGAGGGCGTTTGATAAAATTACTCCTCAGCCAATTTTTTCAGAGCAGAAAAAATTAATAGAAATTTTATTGAAAAATGGTGTGCAGGTGTACATTGTCACGGCCTCAATCAAATGGGCGGTCGAGCCTGGGGCAAAAGCCTTGGGCTTAAGTTCGGACTGTGTGATTGGTGTTGAAACTCTGGTGGTTAATGGAATTATAACTGAAGAAACGCGACATCCGATTACTTACCGTCAGGGTAAAGTTGCGGCTTTAATGGAAAAAACGGGTAACCTCAGACCTTTTTTATGTGCGGGCAACAGCATTGGGGATTATGAACTCTTGTTGTGTGCAACAAATATACAATTAGCGGTGAGTGCGGCTTCGCGTGATGACAAATTATTTAAATCTGAATACGAACTGTTTACTAAAGCGGAGACCCACAACTGGTGGAAGCACAGATTTATATGAGTAAAATTATTCAGGGCTTAGTCAAAGTGGTTATTTTAGTCTGTCTTGTATTAGGTGCGGTGCTTATTGTAAAAAACAGAGAAGAAAAATCATCTGCTAAGAAAATGATGCAACTTGAAAATAACAATCCAAAAGCACTAGCCCTAAAAAAGTATCTGCTGACTTTTTACAAACCTGCAAGAGTCGAAATTTTTAATTACACCAAAAGATATGAAAAAGATGTAAATGAAATTATTGAAATGAAAATTTCCACTGACCCAAATTCAAATTTTTATGTCACCATTCAATTTTTTACTGACGAAGCCGATGTGGCGGCGCCCCTTGTGGCACAAATACGGTTTTTAGACATAAAAAGTGATAATGTAGTAAAAGAGCAGAGTATTAATTTAGAATAAACTTACTTGCTGTTAGCCATTAAATTTTCAATTTCATCAATCTCTTTAGGGGCGCCCAGCGTTAGGTTTTCACATCCGTTAGGTGTCACCATAATGTTGTCTTCAATGCGCACACCAATGCCACGTAGCTCTTCAGGTGCCGATTGATCGCCTGCGGGAATGTACAAACCTGGTTCAACAGTAAAGCACATGTCAACATCAATGGGTCTGGCCTCACCTTTTATAAAATAGAGGCCAGCGTCGTGCACGTCCATGCCTAGCCAGTGGCCAATGCCATGTGGATAATATTTACGGTGCTCATTGGCTTTCATGGCAGTTTCTTTATTTCCACTCAGTAAACCTAGTTCAAACATTAAATCTGTTAATTTATCTTCGCCCAATTTATGTAAATCTTTAAAACAAAGACCGGGTTTAATTAACGAAATGATTTCTTTTTGAATATTTAAAACACCTTGGTAAACTTTCTTCTGAGCGGCTGAAAATTTTCCATTCACCGGAAATGTACGGGTGATATCACCCGAGTAGTAATTATATTCAGCACCAGCATCAATTAGCAACAGATCACCATTTTTACAAAGCTGATCATTAAAATTGTAATGTAAAGTTGTGGCGTTATTACCCGAGGCTATAATATAGGGGTAACCCACGCGGGCGGCTCCTCTCATGTAAAACTCATGGGAGATAATGGCTTGCACATGTCGTTCATTTACCCCGGGTTTTACAAATTTCATGGCCGCAACATGCGCCTGTACACTGATTTCGCATGCTTGTTTTTGATTAGCTAAAGCCGTTTCATCTTTTTTAAGTCTGAATTCACCCAAAAACAAATCCGCATCTTTAATTGTGAGCAGGCCATAACCAGTGCGCCCTTGCGCCCGATTGAGCGTGGTCAAAACTTTTTTAATTTTTTCATCGGCTTCAGAATTTTTAAATAGCCGATAATAAACCTCTTCAAAGCCTTTTAGCAGTTCCACGGCTTTTTCCTCGAATTGTCCGATCGTATAAACTTCATCAATCAAAAAATCATTTTTTGTAGCCTCGGGCCCAAAGCGAAACCCGTCCCAGGTTTCGCGCACAATATTTTTTTCGCGTACAAACATGACGGTTTCAGGGGTTTGCTGGGGCCGTATTAATAAAAAACTTTCGGGTTCTTCAAAGCCTGTTAAAAAATACATATTGGAGTCTTGTCTGTAGCAATGGTGGACATCGTCGTTTCTAATTTGTTCGGAATGTGCCGCAACGATCAAAGCGGCGCCATTTAGGTTTTCGATTATTTTTTTTCTTCGAAGTTTGAAAATTTCCGGATTTTCGGTGGATTTTCTCATAAGCAACTCATATCTTTCGTCGGGGCTTTTTATAAGCCATATTTTTTTGTTAACTTCTGGATATCATTATAGCTCTTTTCTGTACCGCTGGCTATAATTTCTCGTTTTTTATCGATATCACTAAGGCCGTAATCATCCATGTTGATATTTACCGTGTCATCAACGCCAGCGATCTTCTTGGCCATTAAAGCTGCAGACGTAACCCATAAAATATTTTCTGGCGACAAGTAGTCAGTTGTGAATGAACGTTTTGAATTTTGTGATAAAACATTTATTAAAATTATTTTGCTTGCACCAGTAGCTCTTAAATGTTGTGCCAAACTTGTAATATCGTGCATTTCAGCCACGCTTTGAGAGTGGGGCTTGCTTAAGGGAGGCTGCGCCAAGCAAAAAGGAATCAATTTATCGAGTTGTCCACGGTTCAGTAAATAAATCACCTGTTTGCTGATATTTAATGAAGCGCAAACGAAGGGGATTTTTAAATCACTTACACTTTTTTTAGAAAAAATAGTATGGCTAGTTTCTTCAATATTTTTAAAATCTTTTACTTTAGATAGTTCCCATTCCACCTCATTTGCAGATAGATTATGAGCATAAATTGCGGCGACCGCCGCTCCCCATTCAAACCCAGCAACCGAGTGTATGGGCCACTTGGCTTTTTCAATTTCTTTAATAAAACCTATATGGGCCCAAGCTTTGGCGCCACCAGCTGAAAAAATTAAACCGATTTTTGGTATTATTCTAACGATACCAGAAAGAGATCCACCAAGAGGGGGCAACAAGGAAACCGGGTCGTCCGGTAGAGAGTTTGCTGTAGACCCTGTTGCCGAAGACTCTGTAGTCACTATAGGTTTGAATGTTTCACCAGCTGTGAATACTTTTTTGATCGGTTTTGTGGCGCATCCGAATAAAAAGCTAATAACTATAAATTTAAATAAGTATAATTTCAATTAAGTGCCCCTTGTTAAATTAAAATCAACTAATTGATATAATGAATCAATGCTGCGTTTTTCAATAGACTGTGCAAGAGGCTGGGCAATAGACTGTGCAAGAAAAATAAGATTTTTATTGGCAAGCTCTGAATGCTGTTTGAGTTCGTCTTGGGTTTTTTGTAAACCTATAAGATTTAAATAGCTTTTAAAACTTTGGGTGTGACTATTAAAATCCAGGAGATCGTCTTTAATCTGAAAAGCCATGCCTAAATTATAAGAAAATTCAAGTATATGCTGCTGCTGAGGCGTGGTGCATTCAGCTAAAATTGCCCCGCCCAACGCCGCCGCTTGAATAAGGTTGGCCGTCTTGAGCGTGTGAATTTTTTTTAACTCTGCTAAGCTGACTTGAGCATTGGCCTGCATATCAAACACCTGGCCCGAAACCATCCCGCTAGAGCCGATTTTAGCGGAAATCAATTTAATCAATTCAATTTTTGATTGTGAATTGATATTGTCATCAGATGATAAAAGATAAAATACATCGCTGAGTAAACCATCTCCAGCTAGCAAAGAAATATCTTCTGAAAATGCTTTATGGTTTGAGGGTTTGCCCCTTCGAGTGTCATCATTATCCATGCAAGGTAGATCATCATGAATTAAAGAGTAAGTGTGAATCATTTCAAGTGATAGGCAAAGAGTTTTTAATTTATTGTAATCTGTAGCAAACGCTTTAAATATCAAGTAAGCCAAAAAAGGTCTGAATCTTTTTCCGCCCGAGAGCAAGCTGTAGCTTTGGCTTTTTAGTAACTGGGCAGAATAGTTTTTATTTTTTTGGGATTCTAATAAATAAGATTTTAGCCAGCCCTCAAATAGTAAACTAAATTCATTTTGTTGTTCTGCTAAACCTGAACTTAAATTCATATCTGGATTCACGTTTAAATCCACTCGCCCTATTCTGATTCTTCTGTTTTAAAATCTTCAGTTAGCGCTTTACCATTGCCATCAAAGCCCACTAATTTTTTAACTTGGACTTCTGCCTTAGTTAACTGAGCCTGGCAATCTCGTGAAAGCCTAACGCCTTCTTCAAATAATTTTAAAGAGTCATCTAATACCAATTCGCCTTTTTCCATTTTTTGTACGATTTCTTCTAAGCGGCCCAGTTTTTTTTCAAAGTCCATAACCTTTACTCCCTAATGCTTGGTTGAATATTTTTAATTTCAGCCGTTAGGCTTCCATCAGAAATTCTGACTTCAATCACGTCTGATAATTTAACCTCTGAAATTAATTTAATTATTTTATTATTTTTAGTAGTGAGGGAATACCCGCGAGCCACAACGCCCAGCGGACTTAAAGAGTCCAGTTTTCCCATATTATTTTTTAACTGAGAGGTGAGTTTATCAATTTTAGTTTCCATTGATTTACTTAATAAAAACTGAAATTTTTCGATTTTATTTCGTATACGCTGAATAACATTTTGCGGTGAAACCAGCTTTTTTTCAAGTATTTGAATATCTTTATTTAAATGCGAAAAATAAACCTTAACGGCTTGCTCTAACCGAGTAAGCAATTCGTCGTTTCTAAAGGCATAATCTTGCAATTTTTTTTTAGGATCTGTCAGCCGCTTGGCAGTTAATAATAAATTTTGTTTTTTTAGATTTAATAATTTTTGAATGCTGGAATTCAACACGCGATCTATGTGACCTAGTCGTTGAATAATTTCACTCGTACTTTTGGCCACAAGCTCAGCCGCCGCCGAGGGTGTGGGCGCGCGCAAGTCGGCCACGAAATCACAAATTGTAAAATCGATCTCATGTCCAACAGCAGATATAACCGGTATCTTCGATGCGGCGATGAGCCTAACAAGTTTCTCATCGTTAAAGCTCCATAAATCTTCCATCGAACCTCCGCCGCGTCCTATAATAATAACATCCACGGGCAACTGGGTGGCCTTTAGGAATGAATCGCATAGTGATGCCACGGCCCCTGTTCCCTGTACTAGCGCCGGTACAATCGTCAACTGAACATTTCGCGCGCGGCGACTCATAATATTTAAGATATCTTGTAGGGCGGCGCCGGTAGGGGAGGTGACGAGGGCCACATGACGTGGGTAAGTGGGAATTTGTTTTTTGCGAAGGGCATCGAATAAACCTTCAGATTTAAGTTTTTCTTTAAGTTGCTCAAATTGTTTTTGCAAAGCCCCTGCGCCAATGGGCTCCATACTTTCACAAACAATTTGATAAGTGCCGCGCGGCTCATACACTGTGATGCGTCCACGAACAATGACCTCTAAGCCATCATGTGGTTTGAATTTAAGTTTTAAGTTGTGGCCACGAAACATAATTGCCGAAATCTGGGCTTTTGTGTCTTTTAATGAAAAATAAAAATGACCGGAGCTGTGGGGTTTAAAATTTGAAATTTCAGCCTGAAGCCAAACCACACCCAATTGTGTTTCAAGAGTTTGGCGAATATGCGAGTTTAATTGTTCAACATTATACACAACGGAGTCACGTTGTTCGTGACCTAATAAAGAAGTCATATTCACCTGATTCAAGCCCTGTGACATGGCCTGAAACTTATCAGCCTAGCCATTTAAGTCAATCAAGAAAGCCATAAATTTTGCAGTGACCAAAGGCCACCAATATACAGAGACATAATGGCTATTTTACGATGTCTTTCAAAAGACACATATTGAGCAGGCATGCGTTTTTGTGCCAAAGCTACCAAATAGGGAAGCTCAAGCACAAAATTTATGACTAGACCATAAAAAAATACAATAAACGGAAAATAAAAATCTAGGGCGGCAATAGAGCTGGAAGTATGAGCTAAAGTAGCATTAATCATGCCTATTATTCGGTTTATTTTATAAATTCTTAAGTCCTGATTTATAGACTTTTTAAAAAAAATTGGGTATTATAGTTTATGAGGATTCGAGGGCGTAAAACTCATCGAAAATAAACCTTACAAGCATATTATTGGGGGCTGTCCCTGACAATGGTGTGCAAGCTCACCTCGTAGTGAGAAGCCTAAAGTTGTTATTATGGTCACCCACCTTGCATTAAGAGGTTTATCTTTCAGAGTTGTCATCGAGTCTTTTTTTATTTTCTATAGAATTTTGAAATTTTCACAGTTTGCACAATTTCTACAGTTTATGACAAGCTGGGGTTAGAGTTTGATCTGAAATAAAACCCGATATATTATAAATTGATGAAAAAACGATGGCTTACGTTTTGTGGTTTTTTAATTCTTTTATTATCTCATATGAGTTTGGCGCATGCTTTAAGCATCACCTCTATTAGCCTAACTCAGCCCTGGCAGCCCGGCTCTACTCAAAGCGTAAATCTTGAGCTTGTTTTGCCTAAAAAATTTCATGCCTACACCAATCAGTTTAAAATTCTTAATATTAAGCCCGCTGAATTTAAAATTGGCGAAATCATGGTTAAACCCGAAATAGAATTTTACGATAAATTTAGTAAGAAAACCCGCAAAGGTTTTTTTGAGAATGCTCAGTTAACTTTAACAATAGAGTCTCCTGAAAAAATTAAAGATCCCCTGCAGAATATTACATTTGACCTGCGTTATCAAATTTGCAGCGATAGTGTTTGTTATTTGCCGAAAAATATCCCCATCAAAATTACCACCGAGACAATGAATACACCAAGTAAAATGCTAACCGCGCCGGTTAAGGAAAGCTTTTCGTTCTTAAAATCATTTGAACAAGCCATGCAAACAAGTCTATTTTTATCATTTTTGTCAGTTTTTATCGCGGGCATACTAACAAGCTTTACGCCTTGTATTTTTCCGATGCTACCCATCACTATTTCAATTTTGGGCTATCATGCAGATAAAAAAAATCGCTGGCATAATTTTGCCCGTGCGCTTTCGTATGTTCTAGGAATTGCGCTCACCTATTCAATTTTGGGTGTTATTGCCGCATTAAGCGGAAGCCTGTTCGGTGCCGCATTATCTAACAAATATATTCTTTTAGTGCTGGTGCTGTTATTTTTTACAATGGCGCTAAGTATGTGGGGGGCATTTGAACTGCAATCGCCGGCCTTTATCCGCAACCGCTTAGGCGCGGGTAAAAGCCATGGTTTTTTGGGCGCATTTGTTATGGGAATGTTGGCCGGCATTGTGGCGAGTCCCTGCGTCGGCCCCGTTTTAGTGTCGATATTAAGCTATGTTTCAACAACTAAAGATGTGGCATTAGGTTTTAGTCTTTTATTTACTTTTGCTATGGGACTAGGGCTTATTTTTATTGTGATCGGTGTTTTCAGTTCGGCCTTAAAACTGTTACCTAAATCTGGCCGCTGGATGGAGTACGTTAAGTTTATACTAGGTGCCGGTATGTGGGGCGCAGCTCTGTATTATGCACAATTTCTATTAAGTGACCGCTGGTGGACCATGCTTATTGCGGCCAGTTTTATTGCCTTTTCCTCTTGGAAAGGCGCTTTTCATTTTCATAAAAAAAATTATATTCGCCAAAGTTTTCTTTTGGCCCTTTTCATTTTTTCAACCTCGGTGTTAGTTTTAAGTTTATTTAAGCCACAATATCTAAGCCGCGCTTTTCGCCTGAGTACAACTGAGATAGTGACTGACTCCACCCATTGGGAGCCTTACTCAACCGAGGCCCTGCGGGAGGCTCAAAAAGAAAAAAAACCTGTGATAATCGACTTTTTCGCCGACTGGTGCGCCGCCTGCCACGAGTTAGAAGAAAAAACTTTTTCCACGAGCGAATTCAAACAACTTTCCCAAGGTTTCAGACTCCTCAGGTTCGATGCCACCGAAGATAAAGACTCTATTGTGCAGATTCTTAAAAAATATCAGGTGAAAGGCTTGCCAAGCGTCATGTTTATTAATAGAAATGGCACTCTACTTAACGAACTGACCTTTACGCAATTTATTGAAATGAACGAGTTAAGGCCAAAAATGCAGGAGGCTCTCAAGTGAGCACAATAAAGTCAGTAAAAATGGATAAATCAGCAAAGCTAGAAAAGTCAGATTTAGTGCGCTTAAATAAATTGCTTGCTGAGCGAGGCCTGGCTTCGCGGCGGGGCGCAGATAAGCTAATTGCTGATGGTCAAGTAGTCGTGAACGGCAAAAAAGTTTACGAGTTGGGCATAAAAGTTAATCCCCATAAAGATAAAATTATTGTTGACGGTAAACCTATTAAATCAAAAGCCGAAAACATTTACATCATGTTTAATAAGCCTAAAAACGTTATCACCTCGATGAGCGACCCTTTAGAGCGCCCAAGCGTCGCAGATTTTATGGCAGAGCTTCCCGCGCGGGTCTTCCCGATTGGGCGCCTTGATTGGGAAAGCGAAGGCCTGTTGCTATTAACAAACGATGGTGATTTCGCACAAAAAGTGATGCACCCCAAAACCGAGGTCACCAAAACTTATCACGTTAAACTAGAAGGCCAACCGCAAGAATATCAAATTAAAAAACTTTTAACAGGGGTTTCTATTCCTGGTGGACGCGTTAAGGCGAAGCATGTTGAGAAGCTGAAAATGACCAAGACCACCACCAAAAAAACCTCAGAAAAAAATGATTGGTATAAAATTATCATCACCGAAGGCAAAAACCATCAAGTGCGTGAAATGTTTAAAAAGATCGGCTTTGACGTAATTAAGCTTCACCGTGTAGCCATTGGTAAGCTGCGCATTGGCACCCTAGACCGAGGCCAGATGGTTTTTTTAAATGAAGCGGCTACACAAAGGGTGTTCATGCAAGATTTACCTGAAGAAACCCATGGTCGCCGCGAACTTCGATTTAAATCGACAAAAACTAAATCTACTAACATTAATCGCAAAAAATTTAATAAGTCTCTGGATAGGGTCAAATAATTAGTCAAGAACTGGACAAATTGCGTCAGTTTCCCCGCTCTCTTCTATTAAACATCTATCAAGGGCGTAATCAAGCGGGGTGCATCTTTTTGGACAGCTGGGCTTTTTTGGTTCGCAGTTTAGGAAGCCTACAGAGGCCTCACACTCAACAGGTTCACATCCATAAATATGTAAACACTCTGATCTAGGCGGCTTAGACGGTTTACTACGACAAGTTTTTTTGTCATCTTCAAAATCACAAATTATCGGTCGAAATTGTACTGACTCACTATATTTGGATGTTAGTTGACTGGCAACTGCACCAAATGTGCAAAGTAATATAAGCGTGAGTAAACCTGTGAATTGCCTGTATTTAGTTAATTTCATATATTTCCCTTTTTGTTATTGTTTAAAAAATAAATTATCTGAAAAGTTACTTTTCAATTTTTATTCCAACTTACAATAAGACGAGAATACATTTAATTGATTTTGGCGCTTAAGTTTCTAAATTTCTGGAATAAAATTCTAAAATATTGGAATTCTGTCATTCAAATTCAAAAAGAAGCGGGCCTGCTTAGTTGGGGGAGTTTAAAATTTTAACTTCCCAGTGTATTGATGGAGTCCACGAGTTCAGAGACCTCGCAAGGCACACAACCGATTTTAGCCACCACCACCCCTGCGGCAAAGTTTGCGATCATACAGGCCTCTGATAAGGCTAAGCCAGAGGCCACGCCTAGGGCTAAGGCCGCAATGACGGTGTCTCCGGCGCCAGTAACATCAAATACTTTTTTTGCAAACGTCGGCACCCTTGTGACCTCGTTTTGTGAAAAAATAGTCATGCCCTCTTTGCCTTGGGTTAGCACCACCTGTTTGGCCCCCGTCATTTTTTGGAGCGCCCGTCCAACACGCAGCACGCGTTCAGATAAATCATCAATAGGATCTTCATGAGTCTGGGTTAAGGCCAGAGCCTCACTGTAATTCGGCTTAATTAGATCAGCGCCCTTATAAAACTCTGCAAATTTGGTCTGATGTGGGTCAACCATTAAAAACTTTTTATTTTTTTGCGAAAGTATAACAATTTTTTCGATCAATGACTGAGACAGAATTCCTTTGGCGTAGTCTTCTAAAACCACCACATCAACGTCGTGTAAGTTTTTTTCAACAACAGCAAGTAGCAAGGCCTCGCTTTCAGATGAAATATTATTACGAATTTCATGATCGACGCGCACCAAATGATGCTGACCCGTCATTACTCGTGTTTTACGCGTGGTCGGGCGTTTTGAATCTTGCACCAAATACTCAAAACTGACGCCAGATTTTTTTAATAAACTCTGTAAAATTTCGGCACCCACATCAGACCCAATAACAGAAATAAGTTTGACATCGCCCCCCATGCTTACCACATTTTGCGCCACATTAGCGGCTAGGCCTAAGCGTTTATCTTCACTTTCCACTTCTAAAACTGGCACCGGAGCCTCGGGGCTGATGCGTTTAACCGACCCCATAATGTATTCATCAACACCGACATCGCCAATGACCAAGATTTTTTTACCTTTAAACAAAGTAACTTTTTCAATTAACGACTTACGAACCACTGAATCCACCTTAAGGGCCGCAATGACATTTGACATAGATACCTCTTCTATTGCATGTTCACTCTATGCGAAATTTATCGCAATATCAAAACCTGATTTATCAGCCCCACTACGTGACTAAAAATCAGAAGTCTGAAATTCTAAGCTATTTGTCACAGCTTTACCCCATTTGGGAGATGCGCTATTCAGCGTCGAACCCGCCCCCCAATAATGAGCCCAACCGTCAGCTTCTGCGCCCGGTTTATTGGTTGGGTAACTGGCAGTTCGCCTGTTTAAATTATTATCATCCCCCGCAAGGTCTGCAAAACCGCTGCGTTACTGCGGAAAGCTATCCGCAAGTTTTACAGAGAGTTGTCGCGGAGATAGAGAATTTAACGCGGCAAAAATTTTATCCCAAAGATGTTCCTGATAAATGGCATCTGAACACCTGCCTTATTAATTACTATGGCAACAAAATAACAGCTTTCGAAAAAATTGATTGCGCCCGAGTTGGCGAGCATAAAGACTTTGAGCCCGGCCCGGTGGCCTCAATTTCATTTGGCGAAAAAGCATTGTTTCAATTTGTAAAAAGTGCCGGAAAATCACAAAAAAGCGAGGTGGTGCTGCAACAATGGCTTGAAGATTCTTCGTTACAAGTTTTTGGTGGCGATAAGTTTAAAAAACAATTGTTTCACCGTGTGCAAAGGGTTGAGGAAAAGGCTATCCTTTTTGATGAACTTAACACCACCAATTTTGAAACCCGTCGCATTAACTTTACCTTCAGGTATGTACCGGTTGAACATATCCGCCCCTTTTCAAAACTACCTCTACCTCTGCAAAATGACGTGCGCGTCTATGCCGCTGTGCTGGGAGAGAAGTCGCCATATTGGCGGGACGAACTTACATATTAAATTACTGCGATTTGTTCCCCGTAATCATGCTCATCCAGGCTTTACGTTTGTGTAAAATAGAATCGAGTATTATTCCAGTAAAATGTATCACAATAAATACAATAATAACATCAGCCGAAATCTCATGAACAGTTTCAAGAAATTGGTCGCCAAAAAACACTTCGGCATGTACAAGTAAGACACCGGTGATGCCCAGAACAACAACCAATACCCAAAAAATAATATAAGCATAAGAAGCCGCCGGGTTGTGACCAATGTAATTTTTGCGGTTGCGGGTGAATAAATATTTAAAAAAATTGAATAGTTCTAAGGGCTGTAGCGGAAATTTTTTAAAAGCCGCAAAACTATGTGATCTAAAACCAATAATGCTCCTCAGTAGGATAATAACTAGGCTGCCATAGCCAACCCAGTAATGAACCAGGTCTCCTTCATCAAAAATAAAAAGATTAATAACTATGAATGCGACCATGAGCCAGTGCAGCAGGCGAATTTTTAAATTCCAAACCATCGGAGACGCCTTCTGCTTATTAGATTTCTTGTTAGATTTCTTACCTAATATTAGATTTAATACCATCGCCCGTTACCGGATTAAAATAAATTTCTACTTTTTTTCCATCTTTATTTTTTCCGTAAATTTCGTAGCAATTGCCTTTAGTTACCTTAAAAACTTTAACTTTATAACCTTCGCCTTTAAGGTTCTCCTGAAATTTAGTTTGATCTAGCCACCTCGTCCTATCTTCTTTGGTGCAGTTAACAACTGCAAAAGAGCTTAAGGGTATTGATATTGTAATAAACAACAGGGGCCATAGCCGTATAAACAGTCTCATAAATAACCTCATAAACATCTCCTCTTAGGCAGTATTTAGCAAAGCCAATGAGAAATCGCAAAAGAATAGTTTTTCACTGGTTAGTTTAGGTCAGTTTTGTAAAAAATAGCCGATCATCAGTCGAGCATTTTATTTTTTTTAAAAGTTTCTATCCTGGCCGCATACCATGAGCTCAAACCTGCGGTGGCTAAGATGGCAAAAATAACTAACAATGAAACCCAGCTTGGAATTTTAAAAAAATCTACAATCAACATTTTAGTACCAATAAACCCCAAAATTGCGGCAAGTCCGGGTTTTAGATAACGCAGCTTAGTAATCCAATCAGCTAGCACAAAGTAGAGCGCTCTTAAGCCTAAAATAGCTAAAATATTAGAAGCAAAGGCCACAAAAGCATCTTGAGTTACCGCAAAAACCGCAGGAATTGAATCCACCGCAAAAACCAAATCTGTAGCCTCTATTACAATCAAAGCCAAAAAAAGCGGCGTGGCTTTAAGGGTATTGTCTTCTTTAATAAAAAAATGATGATTATGAAATTTTGTAGTCGTGGGGATAAATTTTTTAAATAGACGTATTGACCAGTTTTCAGTGGCATTGAGTTGTTCGTCGCTTTCACGTAAAAATTTAATAGCTGTAACAACCAAAATAAGACCAAAAATATATAAGACCCAATGAAAGGCATTAAGCAGATGAGCTCCTAAAAGTATAAAAATTGCACGCAGAACAATCGCACCTAATATTCCGTAAAAAAGCACGCGGTGCTGGTAGGTATCTGGTATTTTAAAAGAGCCAAAAACCAGCAGAATAATAAAAAGATTATCAACGCTTAAGCTTTTTTCAACTAGGTAGCCGGTTAAAAACTCAAGCCCTAACTCTGAGCCGAAATTTATTGCAAACCAAGCATTAAAACAAAGTGCAATACTTACCCAGATTGCACTTTCTATAAGTGCAGTTTTAGTTTTTACCTTTTGATTACCGCGTCCGAATAGGCTTAAATCAATAACCAACAGCACCAATATACCCAGTGTAAACGAAATCCACAGCCAAGCCGGGGCAATTGATATTTCAGATAAAAAATCAGTCATTTATGCCTCAATTTCTAGGTATATTTTATTTTTTTAGAACTGCCATCTGATTCATGTAATATTTTTTCAGTGTAAGCTAAAGCCAAGGTTGAAAATAAAAATACGATATGAATGATGACTTGCCATTTTATCTGCTCAAAATCTTTTTTACTAATATCAATAAATGATTTCAACAAATGAATACCTGAGATGCCAACAAGAGCGCCTGCCAATTTCACTTTAAGTGTGCCCGCATTTATTTTTTCAAGCCAATCTGGGCGGTCTTCATGCTGGTCTAAATGCATTTTGCTAACAAAGGTCGCATAGCCGCCGATGATAACCATCACCAAAAGATTCAGCACCATCGCAATATCCACTAAAGTTAGAATACCGAGCATCAAGACCTCTTCTGGTATTGAATTCACGGTAACAACAAGATGGATAAGTTCGACTAAAAATTTATAAGTGTACAGCATAGCACCTATGATTAGTCCACCATAGATAGGCGCCTGAATCCAGCGGCTTGAAAAAATAATAACTTCAAAAAAATTTTCCAGTTTTTTCATATTCTCTCCAAAAAAATAAACTTGGGCACCTATAATAGCTGATTTTTTATAGCCTTAGTAGTGTTTTGTTTGTATATGCATAATTAAACTGCTCATTAAACTGCTCATTAAACTTAGCACAAATAGGCTTCAATCACTCGTGGATCATGTAACAGATCAGCGCCCTTACCAGATAAGGTGATACTGCCAGTTTCAAGTACATAAGCTTTTTCTGAAATTTCAAGTGCCAGATTGGCATTCTGCTCAATAATTAAAATACCTAGTCCCGAATTTTTAAGTTCGACAAATTTCTGAAAAATTTGCTCAATAATTATGGGCGCTAATCCCAATGAGGGCTCATCTAAAAGTAGCATATCAGGTTCTGACATCAGCGCGCGTGCGATGGCCAGCATTTGCTGTTCTCCGCCGGAAAGAGTTCCGGCCAGTTGATTTTTACGTTCTGCTAGTCTTGTGAACATTTCAAATTGATGATCGACTAATTGTGTAATTTTTGCGGAGGATTTTTCTAAATAAGCGCCCAGCATCAGATTTTCAGTTACAGTTAAATTTGGAAACACCCCGCGACCTTCCGGGCATAGGGCCATTTTTTTTTTCAAACGAGCAGGGGCATCTAAAGCCGAGATATTTTCTTGGGAGTTTTTTGAATTCAACAAAATTTCACCCGTATGCGGCAGTAGGCCACATAAAGCTTTTAAGGTGGTGGTTTTGCCCGCGCCATTTGAACCAATAAGCGCGGTGATTTCACCTGCGCCAAAGCTAAAAGAGATGCCTTTTACGGCTTTAATCAAGCCATAACTGACATGTAAATTTTTAACTTCGATGTGGGTTTGCTTTGTCATGTTTTACGCTTTCCTAAGTAAGCCTCGATAACAGCTGTTGAATTTTTAATATTATGAGGCAAGCCATCGGCAATTTTTTTGCCACGATTTAACACCACAATACGATCACAAATATTCATCACCAGCTTCATGTCGTGCTCGATCAGCAATATTGTTAAATTAAATTTTTCTTTAATAAAACGAATTAGTTTATTAAGCTCATCGGTTTCTTGATGGTTCATACCCGCGGCGGGCTCATCGAGCATCAATAACTTGGGCTTGGTGGCCAGCGCGCGGACAATTTCAAGTTTTCGCTGGGCCCCATAGGGTAGCGAACTGGCCATTTCTTTAGCAAACTGATCCAGTTCAAATATTCTCAGAAGCTCAAGACATTCTTTTTCTAAATTGTATTCTACTTTTTGATGTGTCTTTGTATAAAAAAGGGAGGAAAACCAATCTGAAAAATATCCTTTATGTTTGCGTTGTTGGGCTGCGACGAGAACATTTTCAAGCACGCTTAGGCTTTTAAATAGCCGGATATTCTGAAAGGTGCGGGCTAAACCAAAGTGATTAACTTCCGTCGCATTAGCCAGTGTAATGTTCTGGTCTTCAAAGTGAAGAAGGCCAGAATCTGCTTTGTAGAAACCCGAAATAATATTAAAAACTGTGGTTTTTCCCGCGCCATTTGGGCCGATCAAACCCAGTAATTCAGATTTGTTAATATGAAAACTAACATCATCAACTGCTTTAAGCCCGCCAAACTGAATTGATAAATTTTCAATTTTTAGCAAGGGGGTCATTTTCCAAACCTAGCTATTATAGAGGCTAAATTAATTTCATTGCGACCTAATAAACCTTGTGGTCTTAAAATCATCATAAGTATTAGTAAAATCGGAAAAACGATCATGCGCACATCAATTGTGCCCGTGGGTAAGCTTCTTAAGGCTTCTGGTAAAAAAGTTAAAATTAGCGCGGCAAGTATTGAGCCACTTAAAGAGCCTAATCCACCAAGTACCGCTACGATTAATATTTGCACCGAAACAATAAAACCGAACGACCCCGGGCTGATATAACCTAAATGATGCGAATAAAATCCGCCTCCAAGGCCCGCAAAAAAACTTGAAATAACAAAGGCGCGGCGTTTGGTTTTAGCTACATTTAAACCCATAACCTCAGCAGCTATATCATCTTCATTGATAGCCCAAAGGTTGCGCCCAAACCATGAAAACTTCAAGCGATGCATTGTCATAAAACTAATAAATAATAAAAATATTGCAAAGGCATAGGCATACATAAAATCTGGAAATTTAGTAATGGCATTATAGCCTCGGGGCCCGCCAACATGATTCCAGTTAAGGAGTACGACCCGTACAATTTCTGCCATGCCTAAGGTAACAATTGCCAAGTAATCGCCTTTAAGTCTGAAAGACGGCAGTGAAATCAAATAGCCAATCAGCGCCGCAACAATCCCGGCCATCAAAACACCAACAGGAATAAACATCCAGTTGTCATTTAAAAACTCTTTATTTAAAACGGCAGAGGTGTAGGCCCCGATGGCCATTAGACCCGCGTGTCCCAATGAAAACTGATCCGCCAGACCTGTGATGAAGTTAAGGCTTAAAGCCATAATGGCATTAATTATAAAACTGATAAAAATAGCCTGAATATACGAATTCAAGAAAAAATTAAGTAAAAGGCCCAAAATAATAACTAAAAAAAGAAAGATAAAGTATTTTTTCATTTTATATTTTTTCTTTTTTTGTATTTCCAAATAATCCAGTGGGCTTGTACAAGAGCACTCCAATTAAAATCAAAAAGGAAAGTGCTTCTTTATATGTTGAGGCGCCATAGCCAACTAAATAATACTCGCCCAGCCCCAACAAAAAGCCACCTATGACGGCACCATGTAAACTGCCAATACCGCCAAAGACTGCGGCCACAAAAGAGCTGGTGCCGATTTTAACTCCCATCATGGGATCTATTCTAGGGTATTTGGTAGAAACCAATACGGCGGCAATACCTGCTAAGGCCGAACCTATAATGAACGTCATTGAAATAATTTTATTATTATTAATTCCCATTAGTGGCGTCATGTCGGGCCGAGTGCTGACGGCGCGCATGGCTCTTCCGGTTTGAGTCTTAAAAATAATAAAACTTAAAATACCTAAAGAAACAAAGCTGACAAAATAAATTAACAGGTCAATCAGTCGAATTGAAATATCAGCCAACTTAAATAAAACCTGATCTTCAATTAGGTTTGGAAATGATTTGGGCTCGGCCCCAAAAATAATTTGTCCACCAAATTGAAATAGAATACTTACCCCAATCGCCGTAATCAGAACATTCATTTTGGGGGAGTTTCGAAGGGGTTTATAGGCTAATTTTTCAACAAAAAAACCAATAAGTCCCGCAAATAAAGCCCCGATCAAAAGGCCCATTGTAAAATTCAAGGGGGAGGGTGTATCAAGGCCCGCAAATCGTGCCAAATAAAAAGCGGCAAAAGCCCCCATCATATAAATTTCTGAGTGGGCAAAATTTATCATGGTCAAAATTCCGTAAACCATGGTGTAGCCCAAGGCCACCAAAGCATAAATGCTTCCGAAACTCAGGCCATTTAGAGTGTGCTGAAAAAATTCTTGCATGAATTTGTTACAATAATTCTATGGGTTAACACTGGTGATAAATTTGTATTCGGCACCCTGAACTTGTACCACAACTGCACTTTTAATGGCATCGCGGTTTTCGTCCATTGACATAGCCCCGGTTACACCATGAAAATTTTTGATATTGGCTAATTCATTACGGATGTTTTCAGAGGTTACTTCCTTAGTTTTTTTAATAGCCTCGGCCATTAAATAAACCGCATCGTAAGCAAGAGCGGCCATTACATCGGCATCTTCATTGTATTTGGCTTTGTACGCTTTAACAAAGTTGATGGTTTTAGGATCTTTAGATTCAGTGGTGTAGTGATTTGAAAAATAATTTCCGTTAATCGCTTCTTTAGCAATTTCATAAAGTTTTGGTGAGGACCAACCATCGCCGCCCAAGAGTGGCATTTTCATTTCTAATTCTTTGGCCTGTTTGGCTATTAGCGCCACTTCATTATAATACCCGGGAATAAAAATCGCTTCAACTTTTTTTGCTTTAATTGCAGTCAACTGTGATTTAAAATCTATATCACCTTCTTGGTAAGCAATATCAATAACAATTTCGCCCCCGGCGGCTTTTAGTTTTTCAGCGAAAACATCAGATAAACCAACAGAATAATCATTTTTTACATCGCGCAATATTGCAGCCTTTTTTAGTTTCAGATTTTCGGACATGAACTTGGCCATAACCATTCCTTGAAAGGGATCAATAAAGCAGGCTCTAAAAATGTAATTTCCAATTTTGGTCACATCTTGGTTAGTCGCGGAGGAAGTCAACATTGGGATTTTATTTTGCTGGGCCACCTGGGCGCCAATTTTTGAGCGACCGGAAGTGGCTTCACCTAATATGGCGACCACTTTATCTTGACTGATCAAGCGGTTAACTACGGCTAAGGTTTCGTCATTATCGGATTTGTTGTCATAATTAATGTGTCTTATTTTTTTACCATTAATACCGCCCGCAGCATTGATTTCTTCAATGGCCATTTCAGTTCCATGCATCTGAAAAACTCCGAAGGTGGCCGTCGCGCCAGTATTTGAGCTGTAAGAGCCAATCAGAATTTCGTTGTCATTGGTTTTTTTAGTACAGGAAAATGTCAACAGAGAAAGGCTTAAGAGCAATAATATTTTTTTCATTAATACGTCCTTTGGTTTTATAAAAAATGATTTATTAATTATACAGAACAATTGAACTAAACGGGCAGCAATCTGGCAATACAATTAGGTTCAAGATTTAAAATACTTTACATGTTATTTTTAAACTTAAAATAGTTTGTTTCGGTGAACCAACATCCAACATCGAATGCTAGCATCTTGAAAAAACAATTTTACAAAAGTTAAGATATTTAAGTTAGTTTTTAACACTTTTCTTTACTTTTTAAGTGATTTTGGTTATATAAAAGCCTTAATAAACGGGAATTAACCCAACTGCTGTAATAAGCAGAGCTGTTTGACTAATTTTAGATTTGTAAAATCTAGTTTAGACCTAGTCAAAGCCTTAAAAGCAAAGGAAGCCTTAGATGCAAACCTTAGACGCCGCGCTAGAACAGGGGCAAACTGCACCCCTTCGCAATTTTTATTCTTTTACATTAGAAAATCTTGAACTTTTTTTAAAACAATACGGTAAAGAAAAATTTAGGGCCCAGCAAATTTTTAAATGGGTATACGAACAACGAGTAACCGATTTTGATTTGATGCTCAATCTTTCAAAAGATCTACGCAAAGAACTTAAAAATTTAATTAACTTTGAGCTGCCACCGATTATTAAACATTTAATCAGTGTGGATGGCACCCAAAAGTTTTTATTTGATGTGCACGATGGCAACTCGATAGAAGCCGTAGTGATTCCATCGGATGATCGATTAACTTTATGTGTTTCATCTGAAATCGGTTGTAATATGGGCTGTCATTTTTGTTTTACCGGCAAGCAAAAATTAAAACGCCGCTTAAGTACTGAAGAAATTGTTGGCCAGTTTATGCAGGTGCAAGATGTTTTAAAAAAATCTGACTTAAAACTTTCTAATATTGTATTTATGGGCATGGGCGAACCCCTTGATAACTGCGAGGCCGTTTTTGGTTCGATAGAAGTGATTCATTCGCCTTGGGGGGTGAATTTATCACGTAAAAAAATCACGGTGTCGACTTCGGGTTTAATTCCAGAAATGTATCGGGTGGCGGATGCCAAAGTAAGATTAGCGGTAAGCCTTAACGCTTACAATGATGAAGTTCGCTCGCTTGTTATGCCGATTAATAAAAAGTACCCGCTTAAAGATTTACTCGAAGAATGCCGGCGTTATTATAAAGCCACGGGCGACAAAATTACAATGGAGTATGTTTTATTAAAAGGTATTACGGATCAGCCTGCGCATGCGCGCGAACTGGTGAAGTTACTTAAAAATGTTCCATGTAAAATAAATTTAATTCCATTTAACGAGCACCCGGGATCGGGTTTTGAAAGGCCAAGTGATGAAACCGTGCAGGCGTTCCACGCGGAAACCATGAGGCTTGGCGCGCAGGTGTTACTGCGCCGAACAATGGGGCGCGATATTTTTGCTGCGTGTGGACAGCTGACAACCAAACTGGACCGGCCAGAATCAATGGACATTTCAAATTCAAAAATTGGAGGAAACAATGCGCGAAATTTTAGTCGTGGGCAGCCTAGCTTATGATTCAGTAAAGACCCTTTCTGGAAAAGCGGAGAGATCTTTGGGAGGCTCTGCCAATTATTTTTCGGTGGCGGCCAGCCTTTTTTCAAAAGTATCAGTGGTGGGGGTGGTCGGCGAAGACTACTCGTTCGATGATCGCAATATTTTATTATCACGAAATGTCGATTTAAGAGGCTTGCAAACTCTTAAGGGCAAAACTTTTCATTGGGAAGGCAGCTACGAGCAAAACATGAATGAGGCCATCACTTTAAAAACAGAGTTGAATGTTTTTGAGCACTTCAACCCTTTGCTGCCTGAGTTCTATAAAAATTCAGCCTATGTATTTTTAGCTAATATTGATCCAACATTGCAGTTACAGGTTTTAGAACAAGTTGATAAACCGGTTTTTGTGGGGATGGATTCAATGAATTTTTGGATCAATTCAAAGCAGACGGAATTACTTAAGGTACTAGAAAAAATAAATATTATTTTTATGAATGAAGCGGAAGCTAAAATGTTAACTCAGACCTCAAATGCAATTCAGGCCATCAAAAAAGTGGCGGAACTTGGTCCACAGTTTGTGGTGATAAAAAAAGGCGAGTATGGGTCTACGCTTTACTCTAAGATACATGGTTTTTACCAAGCACCGGCATTGCCGATTGAAAATGTAGTAGATCCGACCGGGGCGGGCGACAGTTTTGCGGGTGGATTCTTTGGAACCTTAGCGGCGCGGATTAACTCGCACCAAGTACCAGAATGGAACGATTTAAAAACCGCGACTCTGGCCGGTACGGTTTTATCAAGTCAGACAATACAGGACTTTAGTATGAAGGCCTTGCTCAAAGTTGATAAAAACGTATTTGAGGGGCAACTGCTTCAGTTGAAACAGATGACTCATTAATTTGAAATATTCGGTTGCTAGCTATTAAGTATTTGTGAATCAAAACCGATATTTAATATATGAGTGGCGCTAAAAAGAAAACGACAGCTGAAGAGCTAATTGAATCTTTATTAAAAGATATGGGTGGGCCTGATTCGCTTTCCAGTTCAGATGAGGAAATAGTACTTGTTGATGAGTCTTCCGCCAGCCTTGAGGGTTTGGTTTTAAATGAGGAGGCTGATGCCGGTTTTTTGTTATCAACGGATCAAGCAGAATATAGTTCTCATACAGAAATTGAATTTGAGTCTACCCGCCGCGGCAACACGCCCACAGAAAATATTCTTAGTTTTTCTATTGATGATGAGCAAAATAACTTGGGTGGCCACAATTTAAGCGGCCACAATTTAGCAGATGCGATGGGCGCGCTTCAGGCGCAAGCGGTGGCTGAAAATAAAGATAAGGCTGTAAATTTTGAGGATTTGTCGCCCCCCTTGGTAGATAACGCAACAGTTGTAGCAGACGTTAAAAATGAAAACATTAAAACTGAATTTTTCGAGCAACCTAATAATAATCAGACCAGCTCAGATCACACAAAGAGCGCTCAATCGTCAGACGGCGACTCAGATAAAACTGTGGCCGTGGCCGGTTATCAGGTAAGGCCCGATTCAAATTACGAGGATCGAGTTAAAGTTTCAGTTGGCCAAAACCGGATGTCGTCGGGCTATCAAGCGTGGAACAACAGTGGTGGGACGGATTCTAATTTGGCGCAGGCGGACAACTTGCGCATGGCCCAAGAAAAAATTCTGGATCTAGAGCAAGAAAATGAAAAACTGCGATCTCAAAATGAAGAATTAATGGCGGCTTCAGAAATTATCAAAGAGCGATCAGATTTGTTGTCAGCACAAATGATGGAATACAAAAATGACCGTGATGGTTTAAAAGACTCATTTAAAAGTGAAGTGGTATTATTAAAAAATCATTTGGCTAAAAAAGACACAGAACTGCAAAAAATACAGTTTAAAGCCGAAGAATTGGATTCTCGACTTAAGTTCGATATGAAAAAAATTCGTGTGCGAGAGCGCGAGCTTGAAAACAGGTTAGAGCTGATTCGCTCTGAAAAAAATGCAGTGGTAAAAAATAAAGATGAGCAGATTTTGGACTTAAGAAGAAAAATGGATATTTTACAAATGGAAGTCGAAAGCTACAGACAAAAATGTGTTGAGCTTAATAAATCAATTGAATCAAGCCAAGAGTCTTTTAAAAGAACCACCAGAGCTTTACGTTTGGCTATGGCCAACCTTGAGCTGCAAGATGAAAATAAAGTTATTTTGAAAAAAGTTGATTGAGCGATGTCTGAAATAAGCACTTCTTTGGTGAATAAAAAAATAAAACTTGTTATCAGTGATCTACATTTAGGCAAGGGACGCTTGCTAGAAGACGGCAGTTTGAATTCTTTGGAAGAGTTTTATTATGCCGAAAAATTGGTGGAGTTCATACAGTATTATTCTGCAGGTGCATTTCGTGATTACAATGTTGAAATTATAATAAATGGAGATTTTTTGAATTTTATCTCGGTAGATTATCGAGGGCATTTTTTAACGGTGATAACGGAACCCATAGCTCTTGAGATATTAAAATCAGTTATTGCTGGGCACCGGCAGGTGTTTAAAGCAATGGGAGATTTTTTATCGCAACCCAATCATAAAATTACATATGTTATCGGAAACCATGATCAGGGAATGATGTTTCAGGCCTGTCGTGATCATTTAGATCAGGTGATCGGGCATCCGTTACAGTATAAAAATATTATTTATTATTTTGATGGGGTACATATTGAGCATGGTCATATGCACGAAGCGGCCAACCGAATGGACCCGAAAAAGTTTTTTTTAAAACAAGGACTGCCGGAGCCTATTTTGAATTTACCGTTTGGCTCACACTTTTTTGTGGAATTAGTTTTGAAAATCAAAGAGAAGTATCCGCATGTTGATAAAGTACGGCCCTTTGGACAAATGATCCGGTGGGCTTTTTTTAATGAAACCTGGATGACGGTTACAAGTTTTGTAGCCTTTTTTAAATACGCATTTAAAGTGGTTTTCACATCGGAAGCCCGCTTTCGTTGGAGCTTTAAAAAACTATTAAAAATATTTTTTGAAAGTGCAATTTTTCCAGACTTAAGTTCGGCTGCAAAAAAAATATTGGTCGATTCGCGGGTGCACACAGTTATTTTTGGGCACACACATGTATATGAATACAGGCAGTGGGGCGCACAGAAAGAGTATTTTAACACAGGAACTTGGACAGAGCTTACATCTTTAGATATTGTTTCATTAGGAAAAATAACGAAGCTGACTTATGTGCTTTTAGACTATCTAGATCAGGATGCCAGACCTAGGGGCAGGCTAAAAGAATGGAAGGGTTTTCATCGAATTGAAGAAGATGTGGCCGTCGCCTAGTTGTACAGCCTAGCGATATCTTGCTTGAATTAAAAAAAAAATCAGACATAATAATTTATTGAGGATTTAAAATATGTCTGATAGTGGCACCGACTATTCGGGTGAGAAAACCAGTATAATATCAACAGACACCTTTAAGGGTAAGCTTAAGGCGGCTGGTAACGCGCCGCCCGCTGTGGTTGTGCTTGTGGGCCCGCCCGGTTACGTTGGCAAGCAATGGCTCATCACTAAAAGTGATATGACCATCGGACGTTCTGTGGAAACGGAATTGTATATTTCAGATGCGTCACTCAGTCGCTCTCACGCTAAATTTGAAGTGGCCTTAAATGATATTTATATTTTAGATTTAGGTTCAACCAATAAAACGATTGTGAATGGGGCGGCCTTAGCGCCAATGACAAAAAAAAAATTAGTTAATAATGATCAGATCAAAACAGGAAATATTATCTTTAAATTTTTAGAAAAAGGAAATCTAGAATCTATTTCAAATCAGCAAGTTTTTGAAAAGGCATCTAAAGACGCATTAACCGGTGCCTTTAGTAAAGGGGCCCTACTTGAGAAGGGGCCAGAGTCAGTTAAACGCGCGGAGGTACTGACCGAGCCGCTTTCAGTCATTACCTTTGATATTGACCACTTTAAAAAAATTAATGATAGCTATGGTCACCCAGGTGGCGATTATGTACTTAAAGAACTAGGGCAACTCATGCAATTAAAGCTCGTTCGATCCAATGATTATTTTGCTCGTTTTGGCGGAGAAGAATTTGTGATTATTCTTCAGGCCACGCCAATTAAAACGGCTCAGGAAGTGGCAGAACGAATACGACAGACTGTGGAAATGCATAATTTTTCTTTTGAAGCGCAACCGATAAAAGTAACAATTTCAATTGGAGTTTCGACCAAATTGCCAACAGATAGTTGGGAGAAAATGTACAAGCGCGCAGATGGGGCTTTATATCAAAGTAAGCAAGCCGGGCGAAATAAGGTGACAGTTGCCGGATGAAAAGCATCTTGAGTGAGCTAATTCAAGTTGAAAAAGATAAAGTTTATTTAATATTAAATAAGGTAGTGAAATTGGGCACTGAGGTGCAGATTAAAATTTGGGGGGAAGATAAGGTATTAAGTGCGACATTTAAAAAAATAGGTTCTAGTAAATTTTATTATATAATGACGCGGTCAAGTCTTTTAGAAAACAAACATGAAGCCACCATTAAAATTATATTACTAAATAAATTATTTTTTTTAAAAACCGATATTAAAAAATTTGATGAATCCTATTACTTCGAAAAATATGACAATTTTTTTGAATTGGTACGAAGAAAAACTCCCCGGTTGCAAATACCGCATCACTGGCCGCAATTTGCAATTATTCGAGCGGTTGAAAATAAAAATGCATTAAAGTCAGTAGCTAAAATTATTGAAATGTCGAAATCAGGAATTAAGCTAGTCGTGGGGCCAGAATTGCCACGCTATGAAAAAAACCAAATGATTAAACTTAAATTTAAAATTTTCAGACGTGGAGAGATTGAACTTTACGCAAAAATTATACACCATAAAAACAATCCAGAGGGTGGGCCAACTTTAGGCGCACAGTTTGTGGATGACTCAATTTTGATCAAAAATAAAATTCAAAATATTTGTGACGATTTGGCATTTTATTACGCAAGCACTCTTGAGGTATAAGCTAAAGTAATATCTTAGATAAGAATTAATTTAAAAACACTAATGAATTCATATATTTAGGTCATTTTGCCCCTTGTCTTTAGGCACATGAATTGCTACAACATTAGACTAAGTAGTGAATTAGTGGCGAAACAGTGGCGAAATCGAACTGGAGGGGGACAGTCCATTTGGCATGTAAAAAGTTAAAAACATTAACCGAATAAGGCAGGAGGGCTGTCTATATGCAAAGAAATATCGATCAAAATCTGAAAACAGATCTGCAACTGGTCGAGGAAGTTCGTAGTGGCGAACGAGCTTGTTTCTCAGAACTCGTGAAACGGCATCAGAGAGGACTACTTCGCTTGAGTATGAGATTCATGAAAGACGCAGACATTGCGCAGGATATTGTGCAAGAGGCGTTTATTAAATCCTATGAAAAGCTAAATTTATTTGAAGGGAGAGCTAGTTTTAAAAGCTGGTTGTACCAAATTGCAGTGAACACCGCACGAAATAAACTTAGAGAAAATAGATACGATTTCACCAATATCGAGGATATTCATTTAGGTGTTGGTGCAACCGCAGAAAAAGTTTTAGTGCATGCTGCCGTAAGTGAAATCATCCAAACTCAAGTTGACCGGTTGCCTTTCAAGCAAAAAACTGCACTGGTGCTACGAGTTTATGAGGATATGAGTTTTGCGGAAATTGCAGAAGTGATGGAGTGCCCTTATGACACCGCTAAGGCCAATTATCGTCATGCACTTGTTAAGCTGAAAGAAACTTTTGAGTCTCAATCTGAATTAAGAAAGTGGACGGAAGATGTCGGTGGGTTTTTTATGGAAATTAATACAAAATATGCGGAGGTCGAATGAAAAAAACAGATTCTATCAAGGAAATGATTTTAGTTAGAAAACTTAAAGCAGAAGATGTCATTGCGCTACCAATGGAGGCGGCCTTTTTTGATAATTTACATAATAAAATAATGTCATCAGTAGCTAAAACTGAGCTTAAGCCCGTCAGTAGATGGACGAAGACCCGGGTTTTTTTAGAACGAAAAACCATTGTACCACGCGCGCAAATGAGAAAAGTTGTAAAATTAGGTATTACCGCGGCCACCTTAGCCGTGGGCCTGGGATTGAGTTTAAACCAGAAAATAAATTTTGCGCAGAAGGATTTGAATAAAAGCATGATTGTTTCAGAGGCCAAAAAAAATCCGGCACAATGGTCAGAATTGGTCGTAAATTATCAGAACGAAAATGATTTTTATGCGGATATTTTAAGTCAACATGATCTTGCGACTATAGTCGAGATCGACAAGGCAATAGCACAATCTTTATAAACTCAATCACTCGGAAATGGACGTCCGAGCTGATCTCAGGCATACTACAGCCCTATGTTTAAACTTTTCAAAAGATCGATATTTATTGTACTGTTATCTATCAATACACAAGCCACACCCATTGATGCTGAAACCAAGAAAACGCACTTAGAAGATATTTTTATTTGGAAAATTAGCGACGAGCTTAAACTGACTGTTCTAGAAGAAAAAAAATTTACTGAAATAAATCGGGCTTTAAATAAAAAAAAATCTGAACTCAACAAAAAAATTCAGCAATCGGCGCAGGAATTAAGTACAATATCTGTAGAATCCGCACTTAGTAAACATAAGAAATTAATTCAAGATTACAATAAGCTATCAATAGCGGAATTTGATTCAATGAAAAAACTTCTTGGAACAAAAAAATTCATCCGTTATTTAAAAATTAAACACGAGCTAACGAGTAAAATCAAATCCATTTTAGCTTCTGACAAATCAATGGATGACAATATCGAAAGAAAAAGTAAATCGCTGCCACCACCTAAAGTTATTATTGAAAAAAACGAATAATAATTAATCGTTAGCCCATTTTTCTAGTTGCGCCTCTGGATTGTCAGTGTCATTCAACTCTGCGCATTTTTTTAAAAAATCAGGAATGTTTGCGCCATATTTATTGTAGACAGTTTCGAAAACATCCAGATTTTTCATGTAAGTGTCATATACGCTAAGATCAGCATTATTATATTTTCTAGCAAAAAATTTTCCGTAAGAGCTAGTTTTAAGCAGAGGTTTCAGTTTTTTACTAAAATTGTGACTTAGTAAGTCAAAGCGCGCTTGCCTGATTAGCTCCTTTTCATCTGCCGGTAAATATTTTGAATGATCAAATTCTTCATACCATTTTTTAAGTTGCACTAATTCATTGGTGATAAACGCAGAAAACAAGTTGTCATCATTATTTTCATTTTGTATTAGCTTTAATGTTTTTGAATTTGGCCCTTCTTTTTCTAAGTAAAAAAGCTCGGTGCCTTTGTTCGCTATAAAAACGGCAAGCCGCTCATTAAAATTGATATGATTTTTTATAAAAAGCGTGGTGTGAACAAGTTCATGAATAATAGTGTTAACTAATTGCTGATCAGAATAGTTCAGCATTGAGGAGAGTAAAGGATCTGTTAGCCAGCCCAGAGTTGAGTAGGCTGAAACCCCGCGCACCGACACATCAAGATCTTCTTTTTTAAGTTCCGCAGCCTCTTTTTTTGCTAAATCTTCACTATAAAAACCTTTATAGGGCGCCCTGCCAATAATCGGAAAATTCCACAAATAAGGTTCAAATTTCCATTTTTGCGATGCCGTTACAGTGTAGGTGACATAAGTTCGTTTTAAATCGACATATTCAGAATAATTTTTAGTTTTTTTTAATTTTAGTTTTTCAAAAGCAAAGAGGCGGGCCTGTTGACTAAGTTCAATTTTTCGTTTTTGCTCTTCGGTGACTCGGTCTGATTTCAGCAGTTCGCTGATGGATTCTTTTGAGTTTAATAGAGCCAAATGATTAGAGCTGGTATGAATTAAATAACTAAGCTGACAACTACTGAGCAAGGTCGTAATTAAAGTTAATTTTACAAATACCAACTAAGGCCTGCTTTAAAAGAGGTGTCATCGGAATTGGTTTGATCGCTTAATGGCGTTTGCCATACATCATAGGCTAATTTTATAGAAAATCTTTCAGACAATACAAATTTTAAACCGCCACCATAGCTAGGAGCCCAGCCTAATGAAGTCGGTGTTTCAACAGCGGATGCATTTAAGTACTTAATGATTTGTTTTTTTGCAATGTAGGCTACGCCGGCTTTTAAATAGGGCTGCACTATGCTTTTTTTATCCAGCATCATATAAACGAGTGAAGCATTTGAAACTTGACTGCTTTGCTGCACTGTGCGCGTGGTGGCGTCAGATTCCTGACTTTCGTAAAAAGAATCGGTATAGCTAGTTTCCAGCGCCCATTTTTCAAAAAAATAAAATGAAAGCGAGGCAGATTTAGATTCGGTTTGGTAAAAATTACTGATGTTAAAAGTTTTTTTTGAATAAGCATAAGACAGGCCAAGTTCAGTTACGAGCGCCTGAGATTTAACACCTAAAAATAGAAGTATCATTAAAATAAGTTGGGGCGCAGTCATGGCCCATTTTAACCTAATTCAATCAGTAATCGGGCACATGAATATTAAATCTGTACCTAAGGCGAACAAAGCCATCAGGCTCGACTTTAGCACGGGGTGGATTAGGAAAAAAACGGGCATTTTTAAAGGCATAAACCGCCGATTCATCAAATGGCCGGTAGCCACTGGGCTGCTGGATATAGGCGGAGTGAAATTCTCCGGTAGAGGTAAGCCAGACTTCTAAAGTTGTGCTCCACACTTTGCCAGCTAATACATTTTTTTTATAAGTAAAACTGATTCGATCCCAGTAGTCGCGAACGCGCTGGACCCATCTGACATAAAATAACTCTTCGACTCTGTTATAAAATGAATAGTAAGTGCTCGCATCGGTATTAAGGTTCGTGGCGTTAGAAGTATCAATGTCGCTTGGTAGGCTTGTGTTAATTGACGAATGTTGCACCACCGGCATTTGCGGCACATTTGGTTTAGATTTGGTAAATTCAGGTAAATCGCCATTTTCATTGGGTACGGATTTAGCTATAGGCGGTGTTTTTATTTGTGCAAACCTATTCTGAGGCAGGCCGATGTTTTTAGCTTTAGTTTCATTTTCAACTCGCTGGGTTTTTTCAGAATCAAAGCGCGCAAGGCGAGAAGGTTTATTAATTTCTTTAACTGTGGTTTTAAGCTGCCTGATCAACTGCCTTGCTTTTTCAATTTTGTGTTCAAGACTTTCATCCTTGGCTGTTTTGTTCGAGTTTGCTTCAATAATCTCAATTTGAGTCACATTAGGATTTTTTTTAAAACTTAATTTCTCTGCAAAATAAAGGCTGCTAGTAGTGGCTAAAAAATGAAAGATCACGCTGATAATTATAAAAAAACCTAATTGTTTCACGTGTTTAATTTAATCTTAAAAGGAAATGGGCTCAAGTCGAAAGTTCTTTTATTTGTTTAAGTCCATTTGTTTAAGTCCAAACGCTTTTCGTCCGATACGTTTACTAGGGTGGGTGATTATGGGTAAAATTATTGATTTAACGTCTAGGCTTAAAACCTTAGCACCAGTGCTAAAATATAAAGAATCAGATGCAAATGTGGTTGATTACACTGAACAAAAACTAAAAATATTAATGTCTGAGCGGCGTCAAATAAAGCGAACCATATTAACTGAATTTGTCAGCGCTATGGTGGTGGTGCCAGATAAAGGGCTTTTAAAAGTGGCCATTTACGATATTTCAGAACAGGGAATTTCTTTTGATACAGAATTTGATCAAGGTGCCTTTAAAATTGACGAAGAAGTTTCTATGCGGGTGTATCTTAATCAAAAAACATATTTTCCAATTACTGTGCAAGTTAAGCATATTACGGACGAAAGTACAGAAGGTGTAATGAGGCACGGATCTGTTTTTTTAAAACAACCGGCGACAGATTCAGCATTACAATATTTTGTAAAATTTATAGAATCAGTCAGTCAAGGCCTAAAAAATGATACTGGTGATTTAATGGTGCCTAAAATTTCGTAAGTTATTCAAAAGAAGATAAATTAACATTCTGATAAACAAATAAAGATAAACAAATAAAGACAGTGACTTTAGACCTGGCCTAAGGTCGAATATTATAAATAGGCCAGGAGGTCATTTTGTCAGTAAAAACAAAGCGTCGTAAGGTTGTTCTTGATACCAATGTTATTTTATTTGATGCCTTTGCTTTATTAAAGTTTGGCGATGCCGATATTCATATTCCGTTTGCGGTTATTGAAGAAGTCGATAAATTCAAGCGAGATCAAGGTGAGAATGGCCGCAATGCCCGTCAATTCAGTCGCTTTGTTGACGTTTTAAGAGGCAAAGGTAGCCTAGCGCAGGGTGTGCAAATTGATAACCATGAAACTTTTGTTTATATCACCACGGACATGGGTATTTCAGCCATGGGCACCGAGCTTGATCAAACGAAGGCTGATAACCGAATTTTAAGTACCGCACTGGCGTTACAAAAACAACACCCACGCTCTAGGGTTGAATTGATTTCTAAAGATATTAATTTGCGTATAAAAGCCGACGTTTATGGAATATTTGCTACCGATTATGACAATTCAGATATTAATCAAGAAGATCTTTACGAGGGCTATCAAGAATTTGAAGTAAGCCCAGAAAAAATTGACCAATTTTATCAAGAGAAAAAAATCACCATCGACAGTAAACTTATGGGCAATCAGTATGTGATATTAAAAAATATGGCAAACCCCAATCATTCCGCCATTGGCAGATACTCTTTAAAAGAAAAAGCCATTATTCCTTTAATAAATCCGCCGGACAGCATTTGGGGCATCACTGCCCGAAATGTTGAGCAAAGTTTTGCGCTCGATGCCTTATTGAATGATGAAATCATGATGGTGTCGCTTGTGGGTAAGGCCGGTACAGGCAAAACCTTACTAGCCATTGCGGCGGGGTTATTTAAAACATTAGATGAAGGTCGTTACCAAAAGTTGTTGGTCTCTCGCCCGATTTTTCCGATGGGACGTGACATCGGTTATTTGCCAGGAGATATCGAGCAAAAGCTAAATCCGTGGATGCAGCCAATTTTTGATAATGTGGAGTTTTTAATGGGCTCCGACAAAAAAGCAGCAGGCCGCGCGCAAGAGCTAATCAATCAGGGAATGCTTAACATCGAGCCCTTAACTTATATACGCGGGCGAAGTATTCCTAAGCAATATCTCATTGTGGATGAAGCGCAGAATTTAACTCCGCATGAAATTAAAACCATTATTACGCGCGCGGGAAGCGGCACCAAAATTGTATTAACTGGTGACATTTACCAAATTGATAACCCCTATGTGGACTCAGCTAACTCGGGTTTAACTCATGCAGTTGAAAGATTCAAAGGGCAAGAGATCGCGGCCCATGTAACGTTAACTAAGGGCGAAAGGTCTGCACTGGCAGAGCTAGCCGCCAATATTTTATAAGTTTATTCTATTAGATGGAGAATTATGAGTGCAGCGGAAGCGCCAGAAGACAGATTCGTAGGCTTTAAAGCCAGTGAAACTATTAAAATAACAGATAAAATGGTGCGCCAATTTGCCGAAATGTCCGGGGATTGTAACCCAATTCATTTAGATGATGAGTACGCCAAGACAACTCGATTTAAAAAACGTATTGCCCATGGTATGATTTTAGGGGCTTTAGTTTCGCGTTTGTTAAACGAAAAAATAGGTTCAGGTGGAATTTATTTGGCCCAAACTTTAAAGTTTACAAATCCGGTTTTTATTGATGAAGACATTACTTTTGAATTTGAAATTACCAAAATGCACGCCAAGCGAGGCTTTGGAATTATTGAGACCATCGCTAAAAATACTTCTGCAGATATCGTTATGAAGGGTGAAGCCACCATTATGATGAGCTGGGGAGTTAAGTAGAACTAGGCTAAGCTAAGCTAAAAGTTACAAGACTTACAAAATACCATTCATATTTTTTAATAATTTCGCGCCAAACTCTTCGCGATTAATTTTTTTACCTAGCAGAGTTTCAAGGCAAATCATTGTAGAAGATTTGAATCCACAGGGGTTTAAACCTTGAAAAGCCAAAGGGTCATTGTCTAAATTAATGGCCGCGCCATGATAAGTGACCCATTTTTTTACGGCAATGCCAAGCGAAGCTATTTTTTTTGAACCCACCCAAACGCCGGTGTCCGCACTTTCGGCCTTGGCATTAACACTGTATTCTTTCAAAGTTTCAATTATTGTAAGTTCAAGCGCGCGCAAATAGCCCCGGATTTCTTGCGGCCCTCTACCGGCTCTTGCCTTTTTTAAATTGAGTATTGGGTAAATCACTAACTGCGAGGGGCCGTGATAAGTGGCCCGGCCGCCTCTTGAGATTTCAACGCTTTCACCCGCCCATGCAAAAACATCAGTCGGCTGCGTTTGCCTTCCAAGGGTTACAATGTGTGGATGGGTACAAAAAATTAAAAAGCCTGGATGATTTGCATGATGATTTGCATTCTGACTTTTTTTTTCGGCAACTTTTTCAACAAGCGCTAATTGTTTATTAAGCGCTGTTTTATAGTCAATCAGCCCCCAATCCTGAAATTCAGGCCGAAATTCAGATTGAAATTCAAATTGAAATTCAGGATTGCGCATGCGCGGGTTTATTAGCTCCAGTTAAAGGTTTTTGAATAATATGAATAGCGTGCCCTAGGGTGGCCTCAGCAGCCTCCATCATGGTTTCACTTAGGCTAGGATGGGGGTGAATACTCAGCGCAATATCTTCAAGCCTTGCGCCCATTTCAATTGCGAGCACTGCTTCAGAAATCAGGTTTGAGGCATCAGAGCCCACAATGTGAATGCCTAAGATAATATGAGTTTTTTTATCTGCAATTATTTTTACAAAGCCTTCAGTTTCGCTCATGCTGACGGCTCTAGCATTGGCGGCAAAAGGAAATTTTGAAATTAACAAATCATTATATCCCCACTGAGCTGCACATTCCGCTTCCGTCAAACCGGCTGAGGCTATTTCGGGGTCGGTAAAGACGACCGCCGGAACGGTTTTGGCATCATACACGCGATTTGCGCCCGCTAAAATCTCTGCCACCATGACGCCCTCATAGGAGGCCTTGTGCGCCAGCATTGGCTGCCCGCAAATGTCTCCAATTGCAAAAATATGTGGAACATTAGTTTTACGTTGAGCATCCACCTTAACAAAGCCGCGCTCATCAATATTTAGGCCAGCCGCTTTTAAATTAGTTTGATCACTATTTGGTTTTCGACCCACGGTAACTAAAATTTTATCAGCTTTAAAAACTTCAGCTTTTCCGTTAATTTCGGCAGTGACTTCAAAGCCGTCATTGGTTTTTTTTTGGCCTTTGGCTTTGGCTCCGTATTTAATCACAATTCCAGATTTTTCAGCTTTGCGGGTAACGACTTTGGCACATTCAGGATCAACCACGCCGGCTAAGAGTGAGGTATTGGCTTCGATGATAGTAACGCCAGCGCCTAATTTTCTTAAGTAACAAGAAATTTCTAAACCTATGTAGCCCCCACCAATAACCACCACGCGCTTTGGAATTTCATCAAAAGCCAATGCGCCTGTTGACGAACAAATGTCTTTTTCATCAAATGGAAATCCTGGTATTTCAATGGGCCTTGAGCCGGTGGCTAAAATAAAATATTTGGCTGTAACGACATCGGTTCCGCCAGCAGATTTTACCGATAATTCTTTTTGGTTTTTAAATTCAGCAGCGCCTTTGATGATAGTAACAGAATTGCCTTTAAGTAACTGGTTCACGCCGCCTGACATTTTATCACACACGGATTGCTTCCAACTGACTAACTTTTTCATGTCGACATCAATACCACCCTTGATATTTAATCCCATGGTTTTAAAGTCATGCTGGGCTTTGTGCAGCATGTGAGTGGCCGTTATCATGGCCTTTGATGGAATGCAGCCCACATTTAAACACACGCCACCAAGAGCTTCGCGCTCGATGATGGCGGTTTGAAAACCTAATTGCGACGCACGGATGGCCGCCACATATCCGCCGGGCCCCGAACCTATGACCACCACATCAAAATTTTGCATTATGACTTCCCTCTCGTCTGGCCTTACGCCAGGCCCATCATCAGAACCGCCGGGTTCTGAATTTTATTAAAGAATGATTTTAAAAAGTAAGCGGCCACCGCACCATCAATTAAGCGGTGATCGGCCGTGATGGTGTAATTCATCGCCTTAATAAAGGCTATAGTGCCATTTTTAAGAATGGGCTTATCTTGAATTTTGTACATTCCAAGTATTGCCACCTCGGGGTGATTAATAATGGGTGTCGCATAGGTGCCACCGACCGAACCAATGTTCGTAATGGTGATGCAGCCCCCCTTCATTTCATCAATTTTAAGTTTGCCGTCGCGAGCCCGCGCAGAAAGATCAACAATCTCTTTTGAAATTTCTAAAATCGTTTTTTGATCGGCATTTTTAATTACGGGGACTACTAAACCATTTGGCGTATCGGCGGCAAAGCCGATGTTAAAATATTTTTTATAAATAATTTGCGAAGCCACATCGTCAATTGAAGCATTAAACTGCGGAAATTCTTTTATTGTGGCGATCAAGGCCTTCATGATAATTGGAAGATAGGTGATTTTAGTTCCGTTCTTTTCAGCAAAGTCTTTTAAGGATTCACGCATAGAGACCAATTGAGTAACATCGGCTTCATCCATCAGTGTAAAATGTGGAATGATGGATTTTGACATCTGTAAGTTCTGCGCAATTTTTTTACGAATACCGAGGAGATCAACACGTTCTTCGGCCTGAGCATTGGTTGAGTTGTATACAGGTTTTGGTAAATTTGTTGGTAAATTGACCGATAAAACATCTTCACGCGTTACTCGTCCGGCTAATCCAGACCCTGATAGTTCGTTGATATCAACGCCAGTTTCGCGCGCTAGCCGGCGTGTGGCCGGCGTTGCTAAAACGTTTGAACTTGCGACAGGGGGGTGAATTATGTTGGCAGAAGCCGCTATCAGAGGGGCTGTGGCTGTTGTACTTGCGGCCACGTTTGACAAGGTTGCGGACGCGCCATTTAGCGTTAAAATTACAGATTCAACTTTAATAATTTGGCCAGGCTTAAACTTTAATTCTTTTACGGTGCCCGCTACCGGTGTAGGCACTTCAACGGTGGCTTTATCAGTCATGATTTCTGCTACAGTTTGATCAGGCTTAACGGTCTCGCCAACTTTAACTGTCCATTTAATCAATTCACCTTCAGTTACGCCTTCACCTAGTTCGGGCAATTTAATATCAGTTGTCATTTGTTATTCCTTTTTTGTATTCTTCCAAATTTAAATTATTCTGACGTTTCTTTTCAATAACGCCCTTCATGAAGAATTCTCCGGCACGGTAGCTGCTTCTGACAAGTGGCCCAGAGGCTACATATAAAAAGCCCATGTTCTCAGCGAATTTTTGCCATTGAGAAAATTTTTCGGGAGTGATGTATTCAATGACTTTCAAGTGCTTTTCGGTGGGTTGTAAGTACTGCCCAAAGGTGACCACATCACAGCGGGCAGCCCTTAAGTCTTTCAAGGTTTGCAGAATTTCTTCATCGGTTTCACCAAGGCCCAACATAATTGAAGATTTAGTGTACACCGCAGGGTCAAATTCTTTGACTGATTCTAGTACGCGTAATGATTGGCGATACTTCGCGCGCGGATCGCGCACAGTGGGTGTTAATCTTTCAACCGTTTCAATATTGTGAGCAAAAACATCGGGTTTGGCTGCGGCTAAATGTCGAATTAAATTTTCATGGCCCCTAAAATCTGGAGTTAAAATTTCAACAATCAAGTTAGGGTCTAATTTTTTTATGGTTTTTACGGTTCTTGCAAAATGATCAGAACCTTGATCGGGCATATCATCGCGATCAACAGAAGTAATAACGACGTAATGCAACTTCATTTGCGAAATCGAGTACGCCACTTTTTCGGGTTCAAAAGGATCAACCGGCGGCAGCCCAAGCTTGGCATTACCGGTTTTAACATTACAAAAACGACAGCCACGCGTGCAGACGTCTCCCATAAGCATAAAGGTGGCGGTGCCGCCGCTCCAGCATTCGCCCATATTCGGACAGCGAGCCTCTTCACAAACAGTGGCTAATTTTAATTCGCCCAGCATATTTTTAATCCGCACGTAATTTTCTCCGGCAGGAGCGCGAACTTTCAACCAATCGGGCCTTGGTTGATGAGGTTTTTTAGAAGCTTTGGTGATTTCAGACATTGCACCTTCTTCGCACGCGCAACCATGCGCGATCTTTAAGCATTTTTTATTAAATCTAAGAGCCCTAGTTCTAGCGTGCTCGGGGAGAGTTATCAAGTGAGAATAAAAGCATTATTAGGCGGTAAAATAGTGACGTCATCCCACGGCTTTTTAATTGCTTATGTCTGTTGGCGGTGTAATTAAGTAAATTATTTTTGTTTATTATCGTGCTGTTTTAAAGGCTGATTCTTTTGTGTATATAATTTGACCGCTAGGCGCTGTAGAGACTCCTCTTAGGAGGCGCATTAGATTTCTATAATTACTAATAAAATCAATTAGATATAGGGCAATCAATATATTGCGCAGTCTATTGCACAATATTAATATATGGATTTGCTCACTCTAAAAGAAATTATAGTCGATCAGAAGAAGGCGCTGACTTTTGATTTGCAGAAGTTTCCGCCTTTTGAGCGAGAGGCACAGAAACAGCTGCAAAAACTTATGTCATCAAAATTAATTAAGGTGATTATGGCTATACGCTGATGCGGCAAATCTACACTGAGTGTAATGGAAAAAAAACCAGAGCAAATTGCCTACATCAATTTTGATGATGAGAGATTGTTTGGTTTGGCAGCTCAAGACCTGAATTCTATTTATCAGGTTTTATTAGAATTAAATTCTAACCCCGATGTATTTATTTTTGACGAAATTCAGAACATAGAGGGCTGGGAGCTATTTTTAAATCGACTTCAAAGAAAAAAATTAAATATTATAATCACCGGTAGCAATGGTAAATTACTCAGTAAGGATTTGGCCACTCATTTGACAGGCAGACATTTAAGCATGGAGTTATTTCCGCTGTCATGCAGCGAGTATTTTAATTTTCATAAAATAAAAGATAATATTTTAATTAATCCATCAACAGAAGAGAAAGCTCTAATTTACAAACTGGCAAGTGATTATCTCCGAAGTGGCGGCTTTCCTGAAGTTGTTTTGGGTGAGCCGGCAGGGCTCTATTTGCGAGAGCTGTTTAATAAAATTATTGGCCGTGATATTTTGCAGAGATTCTCAATTAAAAGTATTAAATCACTTACCGAACTGGCCATTTATCTGGTGCAAAACTCTGGCAGCATTGTTTCTTTTCAAAGATTATCTAAGGCCTTTGGCTTTAAAAGTATTCATACTCTTAAAACATACTTTTTATATTTGATCGACTGCTATTTAATATTTGAAGTGCTTCACTTTTCGAATAAATCCAAAGAAATATTTACGCTGCCCAGAAAGATTTATACGGTCGATACCGGTCTTCAGAGGGCCTTGTCGCTTAAGCCAGAATCAGAAATCGGAATAAATCTGGAAACCACAGTGTTTTTACAATTACAAAGAAAAAACAAAGAAATTTATTATATCCGTTCGGCGCACCATGAAGTTGACTTTGTCGTTTGTATGAATGGTATACCCGAGCAATTGATTCAAAGTTGTTGGTCTCTCAATGATGATAAAACGCGTAAACGGGAAATCGGCGGATTGATACATTTTTCAAAACTGATGGAAGTTAAAAATTTAAAAATTATCTCCTGGGATACAGAAGAAGTTATCAAGCAAGAGCTAGTCATCATTAAAGTTGTGCCTTATTGGAAATTTTGTCTCAACGAGTAATTCCGTACCTTATTTATTTTAATGAAAAACCAAGTTTATCTTGTCGAGATATTAGTGACGATAGAGTTTCTAATCCGTGCTTGGTTGCCAATAATTTATCGTGGTGCGACACTACACTTAGGACATTTTAAATATGGTTCTCTAACAAGTGCAATGCACTACTAAAACCTAACCAAATCCGCTTCGATTTGTTTTTTAAACCCGTCAGATAATTCCGCCCAAACAACAATATCGACCTTAAAAGGCAAGTCAGATTCTGTAAAAGCATCCTGTAATTTTCTAACTGTAGATTTATCATAATTATCTTTTAAACATAAATCTAAATCAGACAACGGCTTAGCCGTATTTACCTTAGATTTCCACCTCTGAATTAATTTTGACTGGAATTGTTAGATTTTCAACAGAATAATTATTTGCTTTTAAAGCATTAACCAGTAGATAAATTTTTTCTATCAATAAATCTACGGTGAAGCGCTCCATACGACGTTTCATTATTTCATTTACCTGAGCAGGTGTCGCGCTCATTAAAACAGCTACTTCTTTTTGTTTTAGTTCGTATTTGTTTGCAATCTCTATAATCTGATCGCATAAATCATTTTTGAGCTGATCAAGCGGATTGCCACTCGATCTGATAACACGAATCTCGGCTTTAGATCTTTTACTAAAGTAGGCATTTCTCTGAACGATAGTTGCTCTCGGCAATATTTTTTTTGACTCTACCTCTTCGATTTTATTTATTTTTATTTTAAATAATGACTTCATTGTAGCGTCATAGGGAACCCTACCGAAGTCAGCCAATAAACTCATCGTCTTTTTAATAGACATAGTGCTAACATTTTTGGCAATGCTTACGCTTACTTCGATAGATTTTTTAAAATAATTCTTATTAGATTTATGAAGTATACCCCCAAGTAAAGCCACAGCTAAATGATCCGTAGTTTTTGATATTTCTTTACTTAAAATTAAATCATCAAATAAATCAAAGTTGTATTTTAACAGTGTGTAAACCAATGCACAGGCCTTCGCATCTTCGTGAAATATTGGCGAAGCAAGGCACAATGCTTTTTCTGGTAAAATATTTGAATCTATTTTTCCAGTTAAAGAGTATGGAACTCCGATTGAGGCTAGCAGCAGTGTGTATTTTTTATTGTCCATCGAGCACCGCCTCAATAAAGGCATCAATCACCCCAATAGGCACGTCAGAATAATTTTTCTTCACATATTTTTTAGCTAGTTTTAATTCTTTCTTCGTTGATTTAAGCCATATGAGGTCGTTCTCGTCACCGCCTTGGGCTCTCTGACAAGTGGCTGCTAATTTTGTGTTGATGAGCGTCTGTCTATCAACTGCATAGACTTTTAAATTAGTATCAGAAAAAACTAAGCTGCATTTCTTTTTCCAATTTTCATCAAAAAACTTTTGGATTGGTGCAGCCCCAGTATTTAACCAAAACTCACTAATACCTAGTTTTTTAGCTACACGTTTAGAGCACTCGTAAATACTTCCTTCCATTACATCACGAAGATCGTCTACATCAGTGGTAGCTCTTTCGTCGTAGCCCATTAAATAAAGCGCGGCGCCTCCTAAGGTGTAAATAACATCGCTCACCTTTTTGGCCGCCATCTCTTTATTCAGCGCCTTCAGTGCTTTTTTAATGTCGATAGGTTCTACATTTTTTTTCATTATTTTGATGTTATCATAAATTTTGAAATTTCAAAACTTTTAGTCTCAAATAGAGACAAAAATGTTACTATAAAGTATATATTTGATCTGGCGGAGTTCAATCCACTTAATGCCTAGCGCTAAGGGGGTAGGGGAGCTCTTTCTAGTTTGATTAGGCGCACATTTACTCGGGTGAATCCTCGATGCCGTTTTCTTCCAACTTTAAGCTGGCTTGTTCCAGCTCTCGTAATTTAATCCAAGGCGGAGAAGAAAATTCTTTGTTATCATGAAGAAACGGGCCCTCAGGGTACGTTTTGAACTGAATGGCACCCATTCGGTGACCATCAAATACTCCCAATAAATAATCGCTTTCATAAAGTTTTTTTTCTATTCTTTTTTCCTGCCGGGCCAGCAGGGCCTCTCTTCGTTCCATTAAAACCCGCCCCCATCTGTCGGGGCACGAGTCTAAAAAGACACCAAAATTTGATTTTTGTGTATGCTGAGGGCCCGCATATAATTGCAAGTCCGGATCCAGCTCATACCACGCATTTTCAACAATCCATTTGTCATCGTAAGCAAATGAAAAAACTTCGGCACCCCGGCCAACATCCGCCGATAATATGCCTATAAGCTGCGAGGGCTCTTTCAGTCCCTTCCAGCCGGCGTAAACATAAATGATTTTTCTTTCTCTTTTAGCCATTTATTCTTTAACTTTTCTTTTTGGAGCTCTTTGCTTTGTAACAAGTCCTGCGTCTATTATTTTTCTTCCTAACTCATCATCTTTACCCACCGATAATAAATCCTGATCCAGCTTCAGCACAAAAAGCGCCTGCAGATAGTTCCCCATTGCGACCCCAGGATCACCTTTTTCAATTTTAATCAACGTGGAGCGGCTTAAACCGGCTCGCTCGGCCACTTTTTCCATGGGTAACTTTCGACGTAGCCGAGCCAGGCGAATATTCTCACCTAGACTCTCAAGAATTCTTGTCGAACTGGGGTATAGGATGCCTTTTTGTTTTGCTTTCATAATGTCTTATATTATATACATTTTTCGCTATTTTTGTATATAATAATGAACATTATGCTAAGTCCAAGGACCTATATCTAATAAATTGAATATGGGGCTCTTTTAAGCAGAGCCCTGGCAAATGGTCGGGTGGGTCTTATAGGCCGACGTCCATTTGATTTATAGTTGTTAAATTGTTTTATTGAAAATAAAGTGGTAATTTTTTAAAACTTGAGGAATTATCTGATGTCCAAATTTGAAATTAGTAAAATTAAGACTGAAGCCGGAAAAGAAATAATTTTTCGGCCAATTATTTCGGATGATGCCGAAAAGCTTTTTTTTTCGAA
>Ga0105164_10000144_pt1 | contig 52539 bp, 52 predicted proteins | sample VDWuncwatermetaG_FD_89674 | JGI IMG/M metagenome (GOLD analysis project Ga0105164, IMG submission 89674) | Wastewater microbial communities from Netherlands to study Microbial Dark Matter (Phase II) - VDW unchlorinated drinking water | ecosystem: Environmental > Aquatic > Freshwater > Drinking...
GATGAAGATCGAGTGGGCAATCTAGATTTACTGATTCCTGCTCTTTTGTCCTAAATTTCATACGAACTAATTTTAGAATTCAGCCAAATTCAGGGTTATTTATTTTTCACCGAGAATTGCTGAGCCTGATCTCAAGATCACCAATAGGTCGTTGTCACGGTACAATCGCCGAGCACTAATGCCACGCAACTAATGCGGTCCGTAACGGGCTTGGCTTGCCGAGTCAGAAGTTCTTTCTCGGCCTCCGATTGGGGAGAAAGATTCTTCTCCCCTTTAAGAATCGTCATATGGCATTTACCGCAGGCAAAATCACCTCCGCAGGAAGATGCCACGGGCAATTCAGCTTGCTTTGCTGCGTCAAAAAGGCGTGTGTTGACGTCGACCTCAAGCGTTATTTTGGAAGGTTCAAAGCTCACAATGGGCATCGGCGTCATCTCAGAACTAGGGTTATAATAACTAGACTCTGTCGGGATTCGAAGAATTCCGACAGAGTCTATCCTGAACGCAGTGAAGGATCTCGTCATGTAGGCATAAAGCTTTGCACTGAGATCCTTCGGTTTGCACCTCAGGATAGTTTTTGTCGGGAAACCCGACAAAAACTAACTAAAGACTCCAACACTACTTTCCCACTCCCTTAAGCTATGGACAATCCTAAAAAAACAACGAATGTGGCGTCCGCTGACGCGCTGACTATTGAGCAGGCCTCGACTAGCCTAAATTTTCTCTTAGACGAGATGGCAAAAGTCATCGTGGGACAGATCGAAATGAACCGAAGTCTTGTTGTCGGATTGCTCACGGGTGGGCATATCTTACTTGAAGGATTACCCGGACTAGCCAAAACACTTGCCGTAAAAACCTTAGCGGCTGCCTTAGACGTCAAATTCCAACGTGTCCAGTTCACGCCCGATCTTCTACCAAGCGATTTAATCGGAACGATGGTGTACCACGAAGCCACTCAGAGTTTTACACCGCGTAAGGGACCCTTATTTTCCAATATTGTCCTTGCCGACGAAATTAACCGCGCCCCCGCAAAAGTCCAAAGCGCTTTACTTGAAGCGATGGCCGAGAAGCAAATCACTTTAGGCGACACGACCTACCCTTTGCCCGAGCCCTTTCTTGTTTTAGCGACTCAGAACCCGATTGAACAAGAAGGAACGTACCCCCTTCCCGAGGCACAACTGGACCGCTTTCTCTTTAAAATTCGAGTGACCTACCCAACTCGCGAGCAAGAACGGGCGATCCTGGAGCGCATGGGAGGAGCCGCGCCACCCGCCACTCCGGTCGTCATGCCAGGCTCAAAACTTCTCGCAATCCGGGAATTACTCAACCAAGTCTATGTCGACGAGCGGATTAAGGACTACGTGTTAGCGATCGTCCTATCAACTAGGACGGACCAGGAGATGCTTCCCAAGGAAGCCGACTCCAAAAAAATTCAGCAGATTAGACAATCCATTTTAATCGGTGCCTCCCCAAGAGCTACCCTTTTTCTAACGAAGGCAGCCAAGGCCATTGCGCTAGTCGAGGGGAGAAACTATGTCATCCCCGATGATGTTAAGGCCGTTGCCCATGAAGTCTTAAGGCACCGTTTGATTCTGACCTTTGATGCCGAAGCAAGAAATCTTAATACCGATAGCATCATTGATTCGCTATTGGAATCCGTCTACGTCCCTTAATGCTCTGCTGAAAATAAATCTTAATCATGAAGATGATTCAACCAACATTTCGCCCCGAGCTACTCCACGCCGTAGCACAAATTGAGTTAAAAACTCGGCGGCAAATCCCTGCAATGCTATCTGGAAATTTTCGAAGCCGATTCCGCGGAAGCGGGATGCAGTTTAAAGAGTTTCGCCCCTACGAACCAGGCGATGACACTCGCCATATCAGCTGGGCCGTCACAGCGCGTACGGGCAAAACGATGGTTAAGATTTTTGAGCAAGAGCGTGAGCTCAATGTCTTTCTCGTCGTTGATACCAGTGGGTCGTCGTTATTTGGATTCGACCAGAAACGAAAGATCGATATGTACGCCGAGGTTGTCTCATTGATCGGATTAGCGGCCCTTCGTTCTGGGGACAAAGTCGGCTTTCTATTTTTCAATGATACTCCGGAAGTCTTTTACCCCGCCGCACGCAATCGTCATCAACTCCTCAAGGCGCTCACTCGACTACTCAACCAACCGATGCACCGTAAACAAAGCAATCTCGGTCAATCGCTCGACTACTTAAACGCCACGCTAAAATCCCGCGCTCTGATCGTCGTTCTTTCTGATTTCATGGTTGAAGACTTTAGAGACCCACTCAGAAAACTCGCTTGGCGAAATGATATCGTTCTTTTGCACGGTTTCGATGACGCGGAACGAGGCTACGGCCTAGAAGGGCTATACCGCGTCGCCGATCCCGAAACCGGCGAACTTCTCGTTCTTGACGGCTCGTCCACCGAACTCAAACAACAACTTTCTCTACAGCACTACCATCATACACAGAAGATTGAATCTCTATGCCGTGATGTGAGAGCTGATTATCTACCCCTAAGTGTCAAAGATGAATACCTTACTCGCTTGGTTCATTTTTTTAGAAGCCGTGGCCCCAGTCGGGTTGGCTGAGATAACTTCAGAGACGCTGCTAATTCGGCTGCACCCTGAACAAATCCAACCTGGCCAACGTGCCACCCTTGAACTAAGGCTTTCGTCTGCCGATCATTTGACGACAACCCAGCCTGTCATTCACGACCAACTTCTGAGCTCCCTTAAGAATTTGGAAATACTCGACCAACACCAGGAACTCAAATCAAATGACTGGCAATCCACTTATGAAATTACCAGTTACGAAATCGGAAAAATTAGAATCCCACCGATTGAAGTGGTCTGGGGACCCAACACATACTCATCCCACGCAACCGAACTCACCGTGATCAGCGGCAGATCTGAGAATGACACGGAGTTAAGAATGGACCCTGCCCCACTCAGTGCTCCAATCCTGTGGAGGAAAATCGCCTTAACCCTCCTAAGTCTAGGAATTTTCAGCATCCTTGGATATCTGAGCTACCGCTATCTTAAAAAACCGAGAAAAAAGCCGCTGGCCTTTGTTGTTAGCCAAGCCCCTGTCGACACAGAAACAGCCGTTGCGTTTCTCAACCGCCGGCTACAGGAAATCAAACTCAAGGCTCAACAGTCAGGGGAAATGGTGAGCGTCGTGGACGAGCTTGTAGCGGTTTGGAGAATCTATTTAGCCATGACCATCCAAGAGCCTGCCCCGTGCTGGACAACCTCTGAGCTAAGCCAGAGGCTCATCGGACACCGTTTTGCTGACGAGTTGATCGAACTTTTTTCAGATTGTGACACCCACAGATTTTCCCAACAGGGCAAATCAAGCATCGGAACTTGCTTTAGCAAATGGTTAGATCACTCCACAAGGATGGCAATGTCATGTGGAAGCTAGATAACCCTCAAGCCCTGATTCTACTGACCCTTCCAATCGCGTTACTGCTGTATCTACTTCTGAAACGCCGTGCCACTCGAGGAAATTTCCTGCTCCCGTTGAGTACTTTGAATCCTGAGCTCAAACGCATGACGAGAAAGACTCGTAACCGAATGCGACTTATCTTTGGGCTTCCGATGCTTAGCCTCCTACTGCTCGTCCTAGTGATGGCTGAGCCCGTCTTCATTCAGTTCCGAACGGAAAGGAAATCGAGTGGCATTGATATTGTCCTTGCGGTTGATGTCTCCGAAAGCATGGAAGCCACAGATTTTCTCCCCAATCGGATGGTTGTTTCACAAAAAGTGATCCGGGATTTTATCCGCCGCCGGACGGAAGATCGGATCGGCTTGGTAATTTTCGGCGGAGAAGCCGTCAGTAAAGTCCCACTTACCACAGACTTCGATTTTCTATTGGAACAAGTTGATAACCTCAAAATGAGAGAACTCAAACAAGGCACCGCAATCGGCATGGGACTTTTGAGCGCGGTTAACCGACTAAGGCAGTCCACTGCAAAATCTAAAGTCGTTGTTCTCTTAACTGACGGAGATAATAACGTCGGTGCCGTTAATCCAACGACAGCGGCTCATCTTGCAAAACAAGAAGGGATTAAGGTCTACACCATTGGGATCGGAAAGAAAGACCGAGTTCTTGTGCCAATCTACGCCTACGATATGGACGGAAATAAAACACAGCTGATCACTCAGGTTCCATCCTATCTCAACCCCGAACTTCTTAAAGAAGTCGCCCTAACGACTGGTGGCAAAACTTACCTCGCCCGAGACCCTGCCATGCTCACTGATATCCTGCGCGAAATCGACGCCCAGGAAAAAACCATGGTGCGCGTTAAGACCAAGACCGAAATTCAAGACGTCTATTTCTGGCCCGCGGTCGCCGCCATGTTCCTTCTCTTTATGTTTCATCTGCTCATGAACACGATAGGAAGGCAGGGAAAAATTGTCTTTTCGGTTTGAAAATGCTTTCGCGTTATGGGTGCTCCTCCCCTTGGCTATCTACTACGTTGCCGTCTTTTACTTGCGACATCGCCGAGCGCGAACCATATTTGATTGCTCAGGCGCTTGGTTAACAGCGATTGCCCTCTTGGGTGGGATTCTTGGACTCGCAAGGCCACAGCTTGGAAGAGTTGTCACAACGTCCTTAGGTGCCTTCTCCAATCTAGTCGTTGCCATCGATATTTCCCAGAGCCAAACCGCGCAGGACGTCCCCCCAACTCGGCTTGAGTTCAGCATCACCTTTGTCCAACAGTTACTCAATCAACTTCCCCAAGTCAGAGTTGCCCTCTACCCATTCAGTGAACGCGGGTTTCTAGCGATGCCCTTCACGACAGATAAACAGGCAGCGAATGAAATCCTGAGTACGATTTCAACAGCCAGTACGACCGCACACGGCACTGATTTTTCAGATTCCCTGAAGGACCTATACCGCCAAATCAAACTTGAATCGGATAAGGCAAAGGCACGCGAAGAAAATTGGCCGACTCCTCGAGTTCTATTACTGAGCGACGGGGAAACGCATCACCCGCTATCTGCCGACGTTATCAGTCTTTTTAAACAATCCCAAATCCCAGTTTTTACGGTAGGAGTTGGCTCGTTAAAGGGAGCTCCCATAAGTCCGTACCAACCGTGGTACCTTCAGAGCCTTCCGGGAACACCGAAGCAGCCACCGTGGGTTCTCTCCAAATTGGATGAAAGCGTACTCAAACAACTCAGCCAGAACACCCAAGGAAAACACTACTTAGCAAGTTTGAATGAAATCCCTCGATTGGTAGCAAGCCTCCAACAATCTCTTCAACTCGGACGCTTACAATCGACTTTTAAAAAGGAGCGAGACTACTATCCCTTTCTGTTTCTTCTGTCCTTTCTCTGCCTAATGATTCATGCAAGCAAGGGTCGGTGGGAGTACCTCATCAGAAGTTTATTGGTCGCGCTTTGGTTTATTAACTCAACGCCGCTCATGGCGGATGACAACCTAGAATTGAAGGCCATTCAAAAATATAATGACGGGCTTAAGACATTCCTCGACCACAATTTCAGAGATAGCGCAGAGAACTTTGAGGAATCCTACTTAACGACCAATTCCACCGATATTAAAAAGCAATCGCTATTTAATTTAGGCAACAGCCTTCTCTCAATGGAACGACCCGATCAAGCCTTGCAAGTCTATCAGCAAGCCTATGACATGCCTATGGCAACTCCCGAGGTGAATACTAAGTGGAACCAAATGATCTCGGATAATATTGTCCTGGCAAAACAAATCCAACAACAACAGCAGAATCAAAAACAGAATCAGGGCAATGGCAAAGGCGAAGACGATGGGAAACAGAATCCTAAAGACCCGGGAGGCCCAAAGAAGTACCAGAATGACACACTCTCAGAGGCTGAGAAAAAAAAGTTATGGGACTTGGTACGTAACCAAGAAAAACAGACCACAGAACGCCTCCAGCAGAATCAAAATCAAAATAAACCAAACTCGAGTTCCAAGCCATGGTGACAACAGTCTATTTTTTAATCACCCTTCTCACGGCTCCGGTCGCGTTTTCTCATGCTTTGCCAGAACTCGAAGTTGAGCTGACGCCAAAGCGGTTTTACCCTGGTCAAACGATCTCAGTGAATTTCATTCTCCACGCCGAAGAACCCTTCCTTGAGGCGGAAGTGATGAAGTTTCCTGAGTTTAGAGGATTCTGGTCCGAAAACATGACCCTAAGACAGGGGCCATTGCAGCTTGTGGAACGAAGTCGAAGGCACCCTGGAGCACGCCAATTTCTTATCGGAAGTTACTCTCTGCAAACGATCCTCACCAAAGCAAACCCGACGATTCTACCCATGAAGATTGCCATCCGATCTCCGAACCAGACCTCTCCAGGGCCTCTCGTTTTAGAAAGCTTAGAGTCGCCGATGGAATTGATCCCCTTGCCTAAGATACCACCCGACCTGAAATCACTTCCCTTTCTAGGCGCGGTGGGAAGTTTCAGAGCTACGACAGGTTCTCCGACGGTATCCTTCATCCCTAACGAACCAGCGATCATTCGATGGAATCTTGAAGGCGACGGAAATTTTGCTGAAATTTCTGAACTCCCAGTTGCTTTTCCGGACAATATGCAAAAATTATCCGAGCACACTTCGGTCCTTGATCACGGGACTGAATCCATTAAGACATTTGAATTTCTGATGACCATCCACCAGGATACCGACACCGAATTTCCGGGATACCGCGCCACGTATTTTGAACCACAGACAGCTGAGTACAAACTGATCGAGTGGCCAGCAACGCCTTTAAAAGTGATGATTCCAGTTCAGCCCGCTACGATCGATCCAGAATCTGCCAGCCCGGAATCTCAAACGGCCTTCTTGCCCGACTCTTCCTGGGATCAACAGATTTTGTTCTGGCTGATTCTAGTAAGCATCGTTGGAATCAACTTCTACATTCTATGGTTTGGGCGACGAAAAAGGGCTCCTTATGAGCCCCCGCCACCAGATATGAAACCGAGAATGACTTGGAAACAGGTTGAAGCATCCTTTCAGGATACTTCGAGTGATTCCTTTTTGGATGTGTCCAACCATTGGATCCGGAATTGTCTTGAAGAAAAATTTCCAGAAATTCGTTTGATGCCAACAAACCAAGCCATACGCTCGCTAAGCAACAAACTTCCAGCAGAATTAATCACGAAAATTCAGGAGCTAAACAATGCAAGGATGGCTAAATGCTTTTCCAGACAACACGACAGTGGCCTTAAACCGTCCACTTGCTATGAACTGATTCGACAGGTGAAATCGGGGCTTCGGCTTTAGGGTTAGTATTCTGATTCAAAACTATTAGGACAATTCAAGGCTCGGTCATTGAGGACACGCAGCAGGAAATTTCTAGCAGGTTCCGCGACAATTGTTTTTTCAGCCAGTCGATACCTCTCGATCCCGACGGGCATCCACCGCGATAGAGGTGGATTTCTTTCGGTAAGATTCTTTGGATCCTCCGTCGGCCATTTCAAGACAACGGTGATTCGATCAGCCCAATTCGACAAAGAGCGATCTGTGGGTAGTTCGAATAGATAATTCCACTGCTTTTCGTCGTCAGACGTCACCAGAAATCGGTTCACACCAACTTGATGGCATGCCCGGCAATGCGTCCTGAGAAGCGAAACGGCTGAGGACTGTTCCCACGTCAGCCCGGCAACACATGGTAAGGACCATAGGAGAACAGATAACACTAAGTTTTGCATAAAGAGTTATCGCCAGTGAATTTTAAACGGTCTTGGCAATTTCTCGTATTGGGTTGCTGGGTGCAATGAGCTAGGCGAGTAATCCTCTAGCAACCCCGCGCGAGAGAATCTCGAATCAACGATACGATTACTTTCATAAGGCCCATCAAATCGACCAATGGGGTCAAAGGGATGCCACGTAAAAATTCGGTCTTCTCCCCAAACCTCGCCATAAAGAACCGTATTGAAATTAAATTCTCCGATTTGCCGACCCGACTGTTCGTGGCAACGGTTACAGGACACTTCGTTCACAGCATAAAGCCCGCCTCGATAGCCCTTAGGAACAATGGAGAATGCAGCCTCCGTTGACGCCGCATAGGATTCGTTCTGCCCATCACGTTTCCAGACTTCGCCTAGCGCTGAAACAAACTCCGTTTGAGTCAGTAGATTCTCAACCAAATCGGAGTCCCCTAAATCAGGTAGAAGATCTAGAAAACCATCAAATCCCTGAAACGCTTTCGTATAATACCCAGGGTCTACGTGAGTCTTTACCAAAGTGTCATTTCTCTTAAGATGCTCCATAGCCTTCGCCAAAATCGGTACACTCCGCCAGTTGGGACGAAATCTTTCAATTTGATTCGCTAACGATTCCGCTGTCGGAAAGGGACGAAGGACATCTACGGACCATCCCGTCAGATACCGATGCCGCACACGGATCTCGAAGGGGATTTGCCGACCGCTAGGTGACTTCGTGAATAGAATTTCCCCAAAAACGGTGCCCGTTGGAAAAATCCAACGCCATCGAGTGGTGTCATCCTTATAGAAGGCCACTGGCCAATAACCACCGTCATGGCGAGGTGGGCTCCAGAAAGTCAGCACGTACACCCCTGAAGTCTGATCCAGGCCAGCCGTATGACCAAAAGGAAACCGAAAGCCTTGAGGCGTGAATATCCGATCCCCCTCCACAGCAATTTTAAGACCGGTCGTATTAGCCCGAACTCCAAGCACAGGAGTCACTGAATCTTGGTAAACGGGAATTAAGGAATCGTGGTCGTAAAACATCGTCTGCGTATCGCGAAGGATGGAATAAATCTGGCGGTCTTTTATATGCGGCAGAGCCGAGAGAAGCGGGGCGAGTTTTGACGCAGACATGAAGTCGATGGGCGCTCCATAGAGCCCAATCGACTGGCTGAAAATCACGACTAACCCACTGATCCAAGCCCTATATCCCATGGCTTCATTGTGACAGACGATTAGGCAAACCCGGAAGAACTGATGTTCCTTGAATTAACAAGAGTTACGACCCTTTAGGGCGCTCAAAATGCCTGACCAAAAATTATTGACTTCCCACATTATTTCCATAAGATACGGGGCCTTAATGAAGTAAATTCGCCAGGGAGGTTCCATTGGCACGTATCACTGTTCAAGACTGTTTAGCAAAGATTCCGAATCGTTTTCAATTGATTCACGCGGCTTCAAAGCGAGTGAAGCAGTTGGCAAAAGGGTCTCGACCAGTCGTCGCTCACCCCAACAATAAACCCGCCGTGATTGCTCTTAGAGAAATCGCAGCAGGCCTTGTCGGAGTGGAGCACCCTGAAACTCCACTTCCAGAGAATGAAGGTCATTTTTAATCGCTGGGACACCGTCGGCGTGTCCTATTTATTTGGGACAGTAAAATGAAATCTTATCGATCAACTTTGATTCTGACATCGGTCCTTGTTCTGACCATGGCGTGGTACTTTGGGTACGAGAAGCGCTTAAAAAAAATCCAATCTGATCACGAGGACAAATCCAAACAACTGGTTCAACTCGACAAGGACACTATCCATGAGATCGTGATCAAGCGAGCCAAGGATGGAGGTCAAACGGACGGGATCGTACTCAAACGTTCTGGAGATCAATGGCAGATTTCACAACCCATCAACACCGAGGCTGATTCCGGAGTGGTTAGCACCATCTTAACAACGCTTTGCTCAACGAAATACGACCGTGTTGTCGACGACGCTCCGAATGACCTATCCGTCTACGGACTCAAGACACCGGAATTTATTGTTTCCGTTCGCAAAGATGCCAATAGTCCCTCGCAAGGCATTGACCTCGGAAACGATACGCCGACAGGATTTAACCTGTACGCTAAATCCCATGCCTCCAATACGGTTTATCTCCTCTCTCGATCCGTGCGAGGAACCTTTGATAAGGACGTCAGAGCTCTCAGATCTAAAGCGATTTTCAGATACTCACGTTATGATATTTCGGAGGTCGAGGTCACTTCTTCAAGGTTGGGCAACTATGTCATGAAGCGGGTGGATAAAGATAATTGGCTCAATGCACGCGAGAATATTCCCTTAGATACCCACGAATGGAATAAAACACTGACTGCTCTGATTGACACGCGCGCCGAAAATTTCCCAGCTGAAGATGGCTCGCAGGAATTGGCCAAGTACGGACTGGATGCGCCGTTAGTTAAAGTCAGTTTAACGTTGAGCAATGACAAGAATCGACCGTCTCTTTGGGTTGCTAAAAAAGGGGGAAAGGCCTACGCCAAGATTGCAGACAAGAAACCAATCTACGAAGTCCCGGTGGGCATCCTGAACAATATCGACCGACCCGCTTCCGAGTACCGAAACATGAAACTGGCGAGCTTTGATCGTTTTTTGGTGAAACGAATCACCATTAGTAGTGGCGAGCCGCCGTTGGAACTTAAGAAGACGGAACAAGGGTGGACACTCCCTCATGACGCAAAAATAAAAATAGACACCGCCAAAGTTGAGAGGTTTCTGACGCAATTGCAGGACACGAAACTTCAGGACCACTTAACTAAAGAAACTAAACTCCAAGGCAAGAAAAACTTTAGCATCCACCTTTATTCAGACAAGGATGGCAAGGAGACCGAGACATTAGCCTTAGGCTTTGGAGCTGAAATCAAAAACCTGGTGACGGTCGAACGATCAGACATGAAAACGCTTCTCCAGCTAAAGGCCTCCGATGCCAAATTATTAAACCTTACCCAAAAAGATTTCATCGAGGCTGAGAAAACACCCGAAGCCGAGAAACCTAAGCCAGATCAGGGCGAGAAGCACTCTTAACCGGAAGGAATAGTTCATGACACAATTATCGACGATTCGAGGCCGCTGGGCGCTAGTGCTCGGAGCTTCAAGTGGGTTTGGCGAGGCCATTTCTATAAGGCTTGCCGAAGCTGGCGTGAACATTGTGGGCGTGCACCTTGATCGTAAGGGGACCATGCCGCATGTTGAAGAAGTCATCTCAAAGGTAAGGGCCACGGGAAGTCAGGCTGTGTACTTTAACGCTAACGCCTCAGACGCCGAAAAGCGGATTGAAATCGTCGGTGAAATAGAAAAGCTCACAGGCGGAAAGGGCGTTCACGGGCTAATCCACTCACTCGCGTTTGGGACCTTAAAACCTTTTCTTGCCAAAGAACCCAAGGACCATATTTCGCAAGACCAAATGAATATGACGTCGGATGTGATGGCGCATAGCTTAGTTTACTGGACCCAGAGTCTTTTTGAACGCAACCTGCTCCCACGTGGAGGTAGAATATTTGCCATGACGTCATCTGGTGGCGCGCGCGTTTGGCCAAGCTACGGAGCGGTTTCTGCGGCTAAGGCTGCTTTGGAGTCGCATTGCAGACAACTTGCCTTAGAACTAGCCAGTCATGGAGTGACCGCCAACGCAATCCGAGCAGGCGTCACCGACACACCGGCTCTTAGAAAAATTCCAGGTAACGAGGAAATGATTGAAATAGCCACCAAACGAAATCCATCTGGTCGACTCACGACACCCGATGATATCGCCCTAATGATAACGCTACTGATGCAGAATGGGTCGACGTGGCTCACGGGGAACGTTATTGGTGTGGATGGTGGCGAAGATATTGTTGGTTAATATCCGATAGAGCTCCGGATTTTAAAAACTCCGATATCACTCCATAGCATAATTTACTCGTCAGAAAACTCACATGGGACACTTTTGAGACTTCGACTTCCTTAAAGAAGGGCAGGGGCCTGCCAGGAGGGGCAATCACATCATTCTTCGATAGGATCGAAAGTGCTGGATAACTCACCGGCAGCGAACAATCATTCAGGCTCTTCATAAACTTTGAATGTGGCAGTAACTGAAGCAAGATACGAGCTTTGATGACGAGAGGGGAAAATAAACCCAACCACGCAAGACGAGTCCCAAAATGAGGCGTGCCTAAAGTCACAAGCGCATCACAGTAATGGTAGCCACCCATCGTTTGGATATAATACCGAGCTACGAGCCCACCTGCGGAATGCGCCACAAGATAGACTGGCAGATCTCGAGTCCTTTGATCCTTTTTAAGCCTGAGCACCATTTCAGATAGCCGCTGCACCGTGTGATTGAGACCACGCCCCTCTTCTTTAAAGGACTTCCACTGTAATGAGATCACAAGGACATTGTACTCATCCTGTAAAAATCGTTTTCGAAGCACCGTGACATTTCGTCTGCCTGCAGCAAAGCCTGTGACAAGAATGATAATGGGACGGCCTGGATAGGGAAGGTGTGGATCATTCCATTCTCTTTCTAAACGAGACGGAACCAACCGAATCATATCTCCTAGAAAACGAAAAAATCGAATGATCGGCACATCTACCTACTCGGCAGATCGCCTCTGTTCAAATAGGAATTTCCCGAAGCCTACAAACCTATTAGGTCAGTTCTGACTTGAACTGGCCTCTAGCGCGAGGGGACAGATTTTTGAAAGAATTTTAAAAGGGCCTTTGGGTCTTTTTCAATTTTAATCGTTACCGATTCAGCCATCGCATCATAAGTATTCTCGATCCCGGTATAGACTCTTTGAATTTTTCTATTTGATGCAATAGGTCTAGAAAAGAATTCAAATAGCCAAATCAGCTTCTCAGGTTTCTCGTACTCGAATCCCACCGCTTCATAACCTAAACCCTGGAGCAGTTCGATTAGCCTTCCATACTCCGGCGAGCCTGCAGATCCTGGGTCGGCTGGGACCTCGCTGACTTGAGATTCAACCCCCTGAACCACTTCAGCTTCGGGGACCAAATCAAGCACGCCTGACCCCGCGGTAGGGTTCGAGCTGCACTTGAGTGAAATTCCAAGGACCCAAAGGATGGCGACAATCTCGACTAATCTATGCGATCTGAATACCGATAAGTAATCAACAGGTTGCTGCATTGCATACCTCCAAATGAAAAAACATTAAGAGTCTATCATATTCTTCCGATGGTCCCACTAGAGGAGACTATGCCCATGGCCAGTCGTCTACATTCGAAGACCCTATTACTACTAACCCTTTTTGGGGCATTAGCCTTTGGCAATGCGCCAGCCCAGAAAGGAGAAGGAAGTAACCCCAATCTCGAAATTGCTAAATTTCGATTTAAGCACCATAAGAAGCATAACTTCGAACGACTGGTGCTGGAATTCAAGACAAAGGAACGCCACATCGGTGCGCCAAAGATTGAACTGACTCCAAGTCAGAATAATCTCGAAGCCGCCATCAATATTTCCGGAGTCACCCTCATCGGGGCCATTCCAGAATCGCCCATCAACGATTCCTATCAAAATAAGAGCCAGTTTTTTGGTCCAATCGCAATCAACATTGATAATCCATCCGTTGGATTCTCAGTTCGTGCCAGCTTGAGAAAACCCCACACCTTTGTCGACGCGTTCTGGTTGCAATACCCAAACCGGTTAGTCATCGATGTTTTCCCAGCAAACTCGTTGCGTACGGCGGGACCGAATATTGTCAACGAAGTTGCAACGATGAAGATCCCCCAAAATGGCGACCGACAACCCGCTTCACATAGTGGGTCCCAAACCTTTAGCTCACCAGGAAAGCCTAAGGTCCTTTGCTTTCCAAACCATTCCGCGGTGAATCTTTCCGTTGGCTTTCAGAACCGAACCGGCGATCCCGTGGCGGCTCGCCTTCAAATGGAAGAAGAAGCTAAACGCAATCAAAACCCCAACGGAATCGTCTGCTATCCCATGGATTCTCAACTCACCGCGACGCTCCATTTCTACCAATCGGATGACCAACTTTCTGGACACGATCGCTTGGGCCTGAATATGCAACCCACGAATCAAACAGCTTCAGCCCCACGACAGCCTGCAAGCCTGAGTAGTGGAGCAAGTTTAGGAGATGATTTCGATTTCTTATTTGGTGGTACATCGCCTGCAACATCAGTTTTGCCACCTAGCAACGCTGGGTTTGGAAATACAGACCATCGGCCGGCCCCACGAGGGGGAACCCCTGCGTTAGGGTCCTTATTACCGCCTGTTAAATAATTTCTATTGCGATTCCTTGAATCGCACCAGAGTTTAAATAACTTGGCTGATCAGCCCCAGAGAGATAGCTACATAGAGTGTCCCGTCGCCAACCAAAGCATCGTCCATCGAAGAAGAAAAATTCCTCGAAATCTGCTCGGTCTACGGGACCGGTCCGCTCGTATATTGGCTTTGTAGAAAAGAGCCAGTCCGGGCGAGCCTTCATTATTGAGCAGAGCCGCGCCATCACGGATGCCATTGCCTCGCACGAAGACAGCGCCTTATTGATGTCCGGGGATAAAGTTCAGTATCTCGCAAAAAAAAATGGAACTCGGTACTTTGCTCAGATTGAAAAAATCCTTGAACGAAAAACCACCGAGGTAATTGGCATTCTAAAACCCCATCAAGACCGTATCTGGCTAGAGACCCTGGACCAGACATGGTTTGGTATCGAACCGGCCGTGCCACCAACCCAAATAGGAAACTGGGCCCGAGCTAAAATAGTACAGCCACCCACCCGCCACCATATGGGTCTTGTTAGAGTCGAAGAAGTTTGGGGAAAAGAACTCTCTCCCAGATTAGATATCCCTTGGGCCTGTGCCCAATTTGGCTTGAGAAAATCCTTCACCGCTCAAGTAGAAGAAGAAGCCGAACGACTTAAAATTGAGGGGCAGCAAGAATTATCAGCTCCATCATCCGGCCGAAAGGATCTTACCCACCTTCCCTTCATCACAATCGACGGACCTGACGCCAAAGACTTCGATGACGCGATTTGCGTGGAACTCAAAGCCAATGGAAAGGGTTATATTCTCTGGGTTGCCATTGCCGACGTTAGCTTTTTTGTCCGTACGGGAAGTTTCGTCGATAAAGAAGCGAAAAATCGGGCAACTAGCGTCTACTTTCCTGGAACTTGCTTACCGATGTTACCCGAAGTCCTTTCCAATGATCTATGCAGCCTTCGACCCGAAGTCCCGCGGCTCACACTCACGGTTGAAATCCACTACGACGAAAAGGCGAACATACAGCAAGTTCAGTATTACCCAAGTATTATTAAGACTCATGCCAGAATGACCTACGAACAAGTTCAGAAATTTTTTGACCTTAAACCAAATGACAACCCACTTTCTCAGCATTTGGCTTCCTTGAGCGCTTCAAAAGGGCTGTACACTATGCTCAGGGCGGAAACGAAACGCCGGGGTGTTCTAGACTTTGACCTTCCCGAATCGTCCATCCAGGTCGATTCAGAAGGAATGCCCATCTCGTCTGGCCGAGCGACACGGTACGTCAGCCACCGACTCATTGAAACTTTTATGGTCGCAGCCAATAGTGTCGTCGCAAAGATCCTTCGCGAAGCGAATTGCCCCGCCCTTTACCGAGTCCATGAAAAACCAGACGACGATACCCTAGAAGATATCAATTTACTAATGCGACGGCTCGGCATCCCTCATAAGATCCACAAAATTACCCCCACAGACTTAGCAATGGTTCTTGACGCGACCGCTGAGCATCAAGGTTCGCGCACGGTGCACCAGGCCATTTTAAGACTTCAGAAGCAAGCGCATTATGGCAGCAAACCCGATGGTCATTTTGGTCTCGCACTTCAAGATTACACACACTTTACGTCGCCAATCCGCCGATACCCTGACCTAGTCGTGCACAGAGCGTTAAAACGGCTTATTGATCAAACCAAAAAGACCGATAAGTCAAAAGCAACCCCTGCTGAACCGGACATGGAGAGCTTGGGACAACACACCTCGCAAAGGGAACGACAGGCCATGGAAGCCGAACGTTTTGTAGTCAAACGAAAGCAGTGTTGGTTTCTATTTCCGCGCCAGGGAGAGACGTTTCCGGGAATCGTCACCGGGATGACAGCTAAAGGGCTCTACGTCGACTTAGGCGACGTCGCGATAGAAGGTTTTCTACCGGTAGATGCGCTACAAGGATACTTTCAGTTTGATGAAGGCAGTCATTGTTACCGAAAAAGGCCCGGTAACCGAAGAATAAGTCTTGGGGATCCCATCACGGTGCAGCTGGAACACGTTGATATTTTATCCAATTATATTCGTCTTTCAGAGGTGAAGGTGAAAGAGGAAGCGAAAGAAGACGAATGAAGGTAATCGCGACCGCAACTAATCTTGCGACCGCGTTCAAAAACGTCGGCCGAGTCACGGAAATCATCGGAGTTTTTGCGAAACATGGTTTCGGGGAACTCTTTCACCGGATGAGCCTTTCACGATTCATCTCCAAACCCACGGATGAACGCCTAAAACACGTACCGGTCAATGAACGCCTTCGCATGAGTTTCGAAGAGCTTGGCCCCACGTTCGTTAAGCTTGGGCAACTACTTGCGGGACGTTCTGACCTATTGCCTGAAAGCTATATCCGATCTTTTGAGAAACTTCAGGATAACGTCGCAACGGTTCCATTCCCTGAAATTAAAAACGCGATTGAAAAGGAACTTGGCGCCCCGCTCGACCAAATTTTTTCTTTGTTTGAGCAAACCCCGTTGGCGGCTGCATCCATCGCCCAGGTCCATGGCGCCATCTTAAACTCCGGAGAAAATGTCGCCATTAAAGTCCAGCGCCCGGACATTGCGCGACTCATCCACAGTGATATCTCCATCCTAAGAGGACTGGCGTTTCTTCTCGAGCGGTACGTTCCTGAAATTCGCACCTTCAACCCTCAGGGCCTTGTGGACGAATTCTTTCGCAGCATACTTTATGAACTCGATTTTCGAGTTGAAGCCAATAATGTCAAACGCATCGGTGATAATTTAAGTTCATTCAAAAAGGTTGCTATCCCCAAAGTCTATTTTGAAAAATCAGGCCGTCGCATTCTTGTCCTTGAGCGATTCGAAGGCATTCGCTTCCCCGATCGCAACGCAATCGTGGCGGCTGGGATTAATCCGGTAGAAATTCTGGAAATTGGGGCAGATGCTTTTTTTCATATGGTCATGAAAGACGGGCTCTTTCATGGAGACCTTCACGCTGGAAATTTATTTGTTCTACGAGATGGCCGCATTGGGATTATCGATTTTGGAATTGTCGGGCGTCTTTCCCGACGAGTCCAAGACAGCATCATTTCCATGTTTGTGGCGATCATGGATGAAGACTTTGAAACCCTAGCCTCTGAATACCTATCGTTATCACCCAGCAGCGAATGGGCGGATGTCTATCAACTTCAGAAAGAACTCATGGATAATATTTCGCCGTACGTCGGAATGGCGCTAGGCGACGTCAATATTGGCGATATCCTTCTACGATCGACACACATCGCTGCAAAACACAAACTTACTGTCCCCAAAGAACTCATGCTGCTTTTTAGGGCTATCTACTCGATCGATGGGCTTGGCAAGGCACTCGACCCTCATTTTGATATTCGCACACTTGGAATCCGACACGCTCGGCAGGTCTTAGCCGGTCGGTACAGCAAAGAAAGGTTGCTGCGAGACCTCATTGTTATCGGAAGAGAAACCCAGAGCACCATGGAAATGTTCCCAAGGCTCTTCAAGCGTTTCCTTAGGACTTGGGGGCAAAATCGCTTTGCGATAGAAATCAAAAACCCTGACGCCATTCAAATCGCAAAAGCCCTTCTACAACTTAGCCGAACACTCGTCATGACCATTGGAATGTTTGGACTCATTGCGATCGGAATTACGTTTGAAACCCTCTCAACGCCTCCCCATTTGCTTGGACACCCGTGGCTAAGCATCATCTGTTTTGCGATGGCCAGCGCCATTGGACTACACACAGTTTACCATCTTAAAAGACATTCATGATTCGAGTGCTGCTCATTGCCATTTTCTTTATTGGGCCGCTTACCTTTGGCATTCCGGCGTCCGAACAATATCAGGGCGATGACCTAAAGATCTTTGAACGTTTACAAAAAACACTTACAGGACACGGCGAAGCGAGTTTCTCAACGCTATCTCGACTTGGAGATAAGACGGTGGCTATCGAACTGATGGTATCGCTCGATGGTAACGCACAGCTGAGTGCTGAAATATTACAAAGGCCGAACGAATACTGGCGATGGGCTCAGCCAGGAATTAACGACAAACCCCAAGGAGGCAGTTATCGATTAAAAATCCTATCGCTAAACCACGCCCCTTCCAAGCCTGAGAACTGGCTTCAACTCCAGATGGCGATCCACCTCCCCTTTTTAAAAATGAATGTGGAACGTGATTTTGAGGTCACCACGCGAAAAGACAGTTCTCAAGTTCATACGATCAAGGCTACCGCACCTCTCTCGAACGACTCTCAACTCCGTCAGGCCGATATTCTGATCAAATCTTTTAGCGCACCCGATCGACCTCAAGCAATTTGGATGTACGTTAAGGCAACCATCAGCGTCCGTTCACGCGTCTTGTACGAGGCGTTACCGGAGAGATTAATAGCCTCAGAGACTAAGGACCGAATTGAACAAGTGATGAGAAATTACCAGAAAGAAGAGAACCGAATCAAAACACTTTTGGCGGATTCATTCATCTTAGAGAATCGGAAAAAAAGTCAGAAAAGCCGCCAAACTAATCGCTGATAGAACCGGAATACTGAAATTATCGTCCACAGGAAGCGGCAACAATTCTGCCAAGACGCTGGCAAATGCCCCCACAGTTGCCAGGACAAGCGCATTTAGCGACGAAAGATGAAAACAAGCAACTCCGAGAATCACTGCGGCAAGAAATGAACCTGCAAAATTAGCGAGAGCCCCTTCTAGACTCTTCTTGCCAATCAATTGAGTCCGACCATAGAGCGTACCCACGATGGCAGCAAGTGGGTCTCCAATCGCTAAAAACAGAACTCCCATAAGTGCAATCGGTTTTGGGAAAAAGAATACAACAAACACCATCCCTAAAACAAAATACGTGTTACCTGAGACCTGCTTGAGCTCCTCTCGTCTCATAAAACGACCGAAGACTTTAAGGACAAATGCATTAGCCTTGGAATGCCTCAGACGGATCAAATCGCAAATCACCAATCCCCCACCCACGATCAACAACAGGCTTAAGGCCGCTTCCCGCGAAAGGTAAACGGCATAAAGCCAAACGCAGAGAACGCCGGATAAGGCATGGTAAAGCTTTCGGCTAATATGAGGAACAGAACGGCTGCGGCTCAACACACGGGACTTCAAATACCTAAGTTCCTGATGGGAACCTACGCCGAACACTGGTAATGGAATGAGTCTCTTATTCATCGCTTCACTCACGGCCCCCGGTTTAGCACCCTAATCGTTATTCTACTAATCTTTGCTCATATTTGCCAAAAGATCCCCCGCAGTAAAGCTTTTTTGGCAGAATAGGTTATAATGATAAGAGACCGAATTCCCTCAACAAAACCCCTATGAACCTTAGAATTACAACCTTGCTTATCCTCCTGACTCCCCCTCTTTTTGCCCTGACTCTGACTCCCGAGGCACTCGAGCAGGAAACAAGGCGGGCCGTTATCGAAGCCACGGTCTTTATCGAGGATCTTCAGACGGTGGACGATAGCAACTTTGGCTACCTCACCTACGCTTCTGCTCAGATCGAGACGATCCATCAAACATGGGCAGATGAATCTCAAATTCCCCTTGCTGGCCACAGAGTTTTACTCCAACTCATTGGGGGAGAAAAATTGGGCCGAGGGATACGATTTTCAGGTTACCCAATCGTCAATCCAAATTATCTCTATCGGGTCCGACTCGCGAGAGTCCCGAACCAAACCGATACTTTTGAAATGGTTGGCTTCGACCATTTCTTCACGCCAGTCGACCGTAATGGCCGATCTTTAGCCAGCAGAAACCGCGTGGATGGAAGTCAGCAGAGCGGAACAGGCGCTTACCTCTTCTGGCCGGATCGGTTTCTCCCAATCCCATACTATATCTCTGCGCCCACATTTAAAGGCCACTCAAACTATCTGGATGCGATTGATGCTAGCTTTGCAACTTGGAGAAACGAAACAGATACCAAGATCGACTTCCTTGCCATGGGATGCACAACCCAACCCAGAAATGAAAACGATGGGATCAACAATATCATTCTCGTCACGGAGCACTGGCCTTTCGCCAACGAGGCGATCGCCGTGACGCGCAATTTCTATATTTCTGAAGAGGGCCCCTACAGCGGCGCCGTGATTGACTCTGATATCTTACTCAACGGTGCACATTTTAGATTTTCAACAGACCAAACGCCGAACACCCACGATATTCAAAACATTCTCACTCACGAGATTGGTCATTTCTTAGGCTTTGGCCATGAAATTGAGCCTAAGGATACCAACGCTGTCATGTACGAAGTTGCCGCCGCTAATGAAATCAAGAAGCGCACTCTAAAATCCAATGACTTGCAAATTCTCAACGGTTCATATTCTGGCTTTCGCACTCGTCAAGGCAGCGTATCAACGGTATGTGCCATCGAACAAGACGCAGTCTCATGCGCCTCGGCACCAAAAAACTCTCTGGGCAGCAAAATGCCAGTGGGCGCAATGATCACCTTAATAGGATGGATCCTTGCACTCATCACGATGGGCCGAATTAGCTTCCACCATCGAAGGATTTCATAGGAAACTACTTAATCTTAGCCATTTCAGATTTAGATTTTGCCGCAAGCGAATGCCGCGGATATTTTTCGATAAGCTCGGCATAAAAAAGCTTCGATTCTTTCCCCTGCCCCCTAAGCCTAAACGCCTGAGCCTGCCGATAGATGGAAAGTGGCACTTGAGCGTCCTTGGGGTAATTCTGACGGTACTCTGAAAAACTGAGTGCTGCTGAAGCGTAATCTTTTTTTGCAAAGTAGCTTTCGCCAAGCAGAAATAGAGTCTTTTTCTTGTCATCTCTGCTGAGGGCCTCTGACGAAAGGGCATTGAGCATCTCGATCGCCTCGTCAAACTGCTCCAGATCGTATAATTTCTTAGCCTGAGCAAAACTGATCTTTACTGGTGCACTTTCGGGTTCTTTTTCAGTCTTTGATACCGACGGAGACTGCGCCTGTTCGAGACTCGCCACTTTTTGATTCAGATTAGCAATCTCTTCTCGGAGCGTTGTATTTTCAGATGATAGGCGCTGAAGATGACCCTCCCAGCTGGCTTCTAATCGGGAAATTTCCGCTTTAAACTGTTCCGCAATCACATCCGTATCTGCGCGATTACCCTTAGTTTCCTGAACCTCCAACTTCAGCTGATCTAACTCCTGTTGCCGCCTGAGTTCATCTCGAGTCACACAGCCGCTCAAGAAGTAGCTACTCAGCACCACCCAGCTCAAGAGCTTAACCATCAATTGCCTCCTGAATCAGACGGTTCATCGGCACGCCCCCGAATCTGCGATTGTTTTTTAAATGCCTGAAACTCAGCCTGTTCTGCAAGAAGCCTAGCATCGTTGGCATGGCGAGCCGCTGCATCAAAATAGCCTTCAGAATAGTCTTTCTTAGCCCTAAGAAAGAAGTTTTCAGCTTTTCGAAATGAATCTGGAACTAAGGAATCCGCTTTGGCCTTCTGAGCAGCCTTCATAGCCACATCAGCGAGCACAAGCTCATGAGTGGGTCGTGGATGACAAGCACCCACAAACCCAATCAAAAGAAAAAAGCCGGCTAGCTTAAGACCGGCCATAGACTTATTTTGAAAGAATAACAAACGCAGCCCGTCGATTCTGTGACCAAGCTTGCTCACTATGCCCAGAATCAGATGGGCGCTCTTCGCCGTAACTGATAATTGACATACGAGACCCGCCAACTCCCATCTTGGAAAGATAGCTCATGGCTGCCTTGGCGCGCCTTTCGCCTAAAGCCAAGTTGTACTCAGTGGTGCCTCGCTCATCGCAATGCCCCTCAATCTGAATGGTGGCAGCACTATTTGCTTTCATCCAATTAGCGGTTGCCTTAAGAGAATCCCGAGCCTGCGAACCTAACGAATAACTATCGTACTCAAAAAAGACTGTCGCTAGCTCACCGGCCCCTAAGGAACCAGAATCTCCAGCCCCGAAACCTTGGTTGCTCACGGCACCCTCGCCATCAAAGCCACTTGGACTGATGACTGGCTCATCCATCATCACATCTTTTTTACTGCAAGATGTGAGCACAACAACTAGTGCCAAAGTCATAATGGCCGCGAAGGACCACGGGAAATGTCGATTATGTTTCATTGATGCTCTCCTTTTGCCAATTCAAAATTGTAACAACATTTTACTTAAATAACGTGGCATATCACACCACTAAATTTATTGAATTTCAACGACAATCGATCCTTGTCAAGCGACGACACGAGATCTAGCGTGGTCTGCCGATGAAAGTAATCGCCGTTAAACTTCGCCAATTAGGAGATACCATCCTATGGACCTCAGCTCTTGCTGCGCTGCGGCAACTCTACGACGGCTCGACCATAGATTTAGTGACAGACGAAAAATACGTCGGTCTTTTTAATGAAGACACCCGATTCAATCACGTCTACTCCACCCGAAACGGGAAACTAAATCAACGCGTGGAATCAGCTTATGATCTGGCGCTCAATTTTCATGCAAGTCCAAGCTCGCGCAAACTCACACGAAACATAAAGGCCACAAAATACTTAATCCACGACCATACTCGTAGCCCGAGCCCAAAGCCTTCGAAGACCGCCATCTACCGACAAGGGCAGGTCATGTCAGCGATTGAAAGGGATTTGAATGTGATCCGATCGCTTAGTTGGAACGCCGAATCACCGCGAACTGAGATCCACCCCACTCGGAAAACAATTCAACTCTTAAGTACACTAAAAATTAAATTCCCCGAAACCACTCAGCCATTAGTGGCAATCTGTCCTGAAAGCAGCCGGGACGCAAAACAATGGGCGTTTTTTCGTTATTTAGAACTCTGCCAATCACTCCGGGGCATCGCCCAACCGATTATCATCTATTCTTCCCCTAAGATTTTCAGCGGCCGAAGCGCTAGCCTTTCTGATTTTACTAAAGTTGCTCACACGCTACACACCCCAACACTCGACGATCTCTCATCGATCATCATGAGGTCTGATTTATGGGTTGGCTCAGACTCTGGCGCAAAACATCTTGCCGTGGCACTCGGAACCCCTACCGTCACACTTTTTGGCCCTGAATCCGTAGGCGAATGGCATGGCTATCCGAGCCCTCCCCATCGAGTGATTCGCTACCATGTTGCTTGCCGATCGCAGGATCCGGAACCTGCAGAGTTTTCATGGTGCGGCTATCATCGATGCCCCTTAAGCTCACATGCTTGCATGAATATGATTTCTGTCGACGAAGTGAATGAACAAGTTCGCCAAGCCACGGATAATTTCCGTGGTATGATCAACTGATGTGCCGTTTCCATTCCCTTGCGTTTCTACTTTTGATCTGCCTTCAGAGCGCCCTAACGGAACCTTTTTTTCTCCATATGCCGTCGGATATTGAATGGGTGACAGCAACAAGCCCACATTTTAAAATTCTCTTTGATCCCGTCGATGAGCCCCTCGCTAAACGCGCACTCTCTGCGGCCGAAAAAGCCTACCAACTCTTAGACCCCATATTTGAAGATAAGCCTGAGCTGACTTGGATCGTCCTTGCCACCTATCAGGACAGCCCCAATGGCTTTGGCATTTCCTTCCCTTACCCCCATATGGTTATCTTTGCGGCCCCGCCCCAACCCGATAGCCAACTTGCCGCCCTCGATGATTGGTTATCCTCCGTCATCTTGCACGAATACGCCCACGTGCTCCATCTCTTCCCAGCCCACGGCCTCTGGAGCGGGCTAAGATCGATATTTGGAAATTGGATCAGCCCCAACGGTCTTCTGCCGTCTCATATGCATGAAGGCTTAGCCACATTTTTAGAAACCGAATTCACTCAAGGAGGCCGTGGCCGAGGAAACCAATTTAAAATGTTCCGACGCAAAGCCGTCGAAGCAAATGCGTGGGGTGAAAGTTTTGTCCCTCTCGACCTACTCGATCCCACCATTTCTCGCTGGCCTCAGGGGGCCTCGGCGTACTTTTTTGGCTACCAAATCTACCAGGAGCTTTGGAAACGAAAAGGCGCTAAGGGAATCCGCCAATGGGTGAATCGTTCCGCATCCAATTGGCCCTACCTAATATCGCGCCCTCTCAACGAAGTTTATGGGCAAAACGCTACGGATCTTTGGAAGGACACCTTTATCTCAGGCGCTAGCGAATCACGAACCGAACTTGCCACTGCCGCCAAAGAATCGCTTTCAGAACTTGAACCGATTACGGAGAATTATTTTCAGAAATGGGATCTCACCTTATCTCCAGACAAAACTAAACTGCTCTATCGAGCCTACTCTCCCAAAGAGGGCTTTCACTGGAAACTATGGAATCTTGAGAAGAAAGTTTTCGAAGACTCCTTCCCGCTACCCACTACCGAAGGGAATGGAACATGCTGGATAAAATCCCCGAATGGAGAGTTAATCTACTCAGTCCGATCAGAATCGAAACGCGGAAAACTAACGAAACTTCTCAGCGGACTAAACGTGTTGGATTCCATGAGCTTCGATGTCAAAGAAGACGACAAACCGATTGATCATATCCAACACCTCAGCTGCCATCAGCCCACAGGTGAGATTTTGATCTACCAGGAGAAAGGCGGAAATGGCACTTTAAAGCGACTAAAACCCGTCGGGGATCAATCCTTTAAGACTCTTCAGAAATGGAATGTTCCCGAGGGGACATGGATCACTGGTGTCAGCGCCGATGATCATTCCGCATGGTTTTTCCTAAGAGAGGGAGTTCGTTCCCACTTATATCTATGGGAGTCCAACCAGAATCCCAAACTCGTTTCCACCCTAGATGCCCTGGTTTACCGTCTGATCCCTCAAGCCAATCATTCATTTGATGCCATCGCTGAAATTGATGGGCGCGCCGAAATCTGGAATTTTCTGCCAAAAAAATTCCAAATCATCAAGAAAGTCGCCGTCAATGGCGGGATGATATCTTTCGACACGCTTGGTGACAGCTCGGTAATGGTTTCCAACTACGAGCATGGTGGCTACGGAATCGCAAAAACTAAAACTCAGAACCTGAAATCGGTTGAACTGACTCGAACACCACCCCCATTAATGAAACTTTCTGAAACTGGCGACTTAAAAACCGAACCTTACTCAGCGCTATCAACACTGAGACCACAGCAATGGTTCCCCTTTATCCTCTCAGTGCCAGGCGGCTGGGAATTAGCGGCGCTGGTATTGGGCTTTGATATTGCGCAACGCCATAACTACGGCATCCGAGGTGGGTATGACACCCGTGGCCTCGTCTTTGGCGACGTGAATTACCAGTACCGATTTGGCGAATCTTCCTCGCTTGGCGCTCAGACCTTTTTTAGCCCATCTTATATCCAATCCCAGGCAGCCTTTCTCAAACGCTGGGGTGGCGAACTGAACTATGGTTTTTCAACGGGGATACTGCCAATTCGCTTCCGCTTACTCTATCGCAAAGCTGAGGCATCATTCTTTGGACCTGAAAAGCATTCTGTCGGCCTGGGCATCGACACCTCATTGCAGTTTCTATTCAAACAAAGACCGCTTGCGATCGCTCCCGAACGAGGCATTAAACTCAGCCTCTCCCATGAACAATACTTTGATACCCTGGGCTCAACGGATAGCTACTTCTCGTCGGTAGCGAGCCTTGACCAGTACTGGGCGGCTCCGTGGTACAACGACCATGTCTTCTACTTCAGCTCTCGGTTTGGGTACACAGAAGGCGCTGCGAGCTACGTCTCGTTCTTTGAATCCGGAGGAGAACTACTCATCTCTCAGGGTAGAAACTTCTTTCTAAACCGTGGCTTTCTACCAGGGATCTTCTTTGCTCGGCGAATCTTCAACCAGAACTTTGAATACCGATTCCCCCTTGCTCGAATCGAAAGAGGACTTGGACTCCTCCCCCTAAAACTCAACCAAATCCACGCTGCCCTAGTCGCCGATCTCACGAGTTTTGATAGTGGCCCGGCCTACCCCAAAGTCTTTCATCGATACTTCGGAAGTTTTGGAGCTGAAATTAAAACAGACTGGACATTCTCCTACTATGTCCCGTCTCGCTTACGAGCCGGCATCTACCACGGCGTCGGAGACTTTGGCGAAAACCTCTACGTCACAATCGCCTTCGAATCCCTACTCTAATTTACGGGGACCCTTCCTCAGATAAGCCAGCTTTCTTTAATCTGGTCAGAATCTCATTAGCCGGGTTCTGCTTCACGGCAAATCGACCCGATACCGTCGTGGGAAAGGACACAAGCTCGGTCGCCTTGCGACTTTTATTCACCGCGTATTTTTCAAGATCCTTAAAATACACCTCATACTTCTTCTGACGCTCTAAATGCTCTGCCTTTTCAGCAGGCGTCTTGGCATTCGCGATCTTTTCCGGCAACTTCCGGAGCTGGTCGTCCAATAGAACTTTACGTTCCGTCGCAAACTGCGCCCCTTTTTCACTGTAAAACTCATCAAAGGGTAGTTTAGCACCCACCTCGACAATCAAGACGTCTCGACCTCTCGCGCTTGGATTACCATAGACAGTTTTTCGGCTCGGATACTCAAGGTCCAGCGTGGCACGCTGATCCGATCCCCCTGCGTAGAACTGAATCTGTGGAAATTCCGCTTGAACTTCCTTCAACTCAACCTCAGGTAGCGACGATAATAGAACAACAAATTTCCCCGTCGGATCCACTTTCTCAAAAACTGCTTTCAAGGCTTCTTTGGGTGGTTTGAACCCAACCATAGAATCAACTTTGTAGACCGGATTTCCCTTTCCACTCAATCCAATGAACAACACCTGTGCCCCAGCTAAATTAACTTCCTCATAGGGCTTAAATAGGCTGGCCTGCATTTTCCCATCTTTAAGTTGAAATAAGTTTGCACTGAGAAACTTAAATTTTGCCTTCTGCTCTAAGCCTCTTATGGCGTCGACCCCCAAACTTAAGTCCTGAATCGACGGCGCATAATAACTAGCCCCCATTAAATTCAGAGCCTCAACCACGTAGCCAGCCTTAGATAGGTAGCGCTTAATACGACTTGGTTTAAAATTCTGGGGCTGGGTGACTAAGGTGGTCCCCGTCACCAAATACGTCACCGAAAGATTCCTCTCGGACTTGTACTGCTCAAGCAGATTCACTTCCCGGTCGATCCCCCCCAAATCTTGGGCCGAACAGCCACAGCGCTCGATATCTGAAAACCGGTTACTGCTAACTCCGAGGACAAACTTGCTCGGAGCGGACGTGCACCCGCCTAGCACCGCCAAAACCAAAAAAGCCGTAAATAAAATTCTTAGTACTTTCAATTAGTTACCTCGATCGTTTGTTCGCTGCCATTTTCGGAGATCTTCCGCAAATTGGCAACAGTCTTTTAGGCCAAAAAAATGACGCATCCAAACAAAATAAATTGCCCTGGCGCGTCAGGCTACGATATAAGAATTCAAACATGGTAACAAACAGGTAACTTTTTCTTATATTTCAGGAGGTAGGAAATTATGCGTGGTTTAAATAGTCTCACTGCAATCACTACGGTGGCAGCGGTTACAGCGGCGCTGAATCTCAACGCAGCTGGTCCGTCGGGGGCCCGTGGAGCAGCAGGCCGAATGATAGAACGACCATCCGTTGAACGACAGCTTAGAACTACGCCTACGCGTCCTTCGGAGGCTCTTCGTCCAGGGTCGTCGAATTCCATCACCCCAAATAATGGGGTGCCGATCCGAGCCCAAAACCACGAACCTGCAAAGATGGGTGCCAACGGTGGAGTCAATCAACCAGCCATTGCTGGACTTCCTCAGGCACGAACTGGGACAGCGTTCACAGTCGCAAAGCCTGTTGAATCCTCAGAGATCAATTCCTTCGTGAAGGGGTCGCTTGAAGAATCAGGGGTATCGAGTGAATTAGCTGAACGCTACACTGAATCCTTTGAGCTAACTCATCTGACTGATTCGGCAGCTAAAGAAGGTATGGCTGAGATTATCAAGGCCGCAGAATCGTCTGATGCAGAAACAAAGCAAGCCATTCACGAAGTGGTTGCTACGATTTCTGAGCTTGCTGCTACCCATGAGGTCCCGGCAGATTCTCTTAAGCATGCTTTTGAGACTGTGATTAAGGCCGACCCGGCAACTGGCGTCGCTGATGTCAGCGCCATGAAAGGTTATAACGTCCTTCCCAATACGGTTAGGCGTTTGGACCCAGAAGGCCGCGGACTTGATCTGATCGCTCAACAGCGCCTCATCCAAGAGACATTAGTTCTCCGAGCTAAGATGGGCCCTGCGGAAGCAAAGCGTTTTGCCTGCAGTAAATGTAATCTTCCAGCTGTCAGGTTAATCTTGGCTCCTTTCTGCGCAATCTAAGTCGCAGAAAGTAAGTCTTAGGATAAATTCAAAGGTGCTGCCCGAAAGGGCGGCACCTTTTTTTTTATTCCTTCGACGCTGTCTTATCCGGCTTGTTGGCTTTGTAGTGGGCAGCAGCCTCGAAGATATCCCAAGCCTTAAGATAGCTCACTGCCTGCTGCAGTTGGAAGTCTGTCTTAATCAGTTCCTTCGGGTCATCGACGCGAACGCGCCGGCCATCTTTCTCGCGGATTGGACGTTTGTCCTTATCCTTAGAGTCTTTGCCGTCAGCGCCATCCTTGGTCTCTTCGCTCGACGTGATAATGGGCATTTCGGTTTCACTCTCACCCACAATATGGTTTTCCAAATCCGCTTCACGCAGGGAACGGCCGCTCTTAGCCTTTTCCAAGGCCTCAGCATCGATCCGTTCGACTTCAATATCCGGCTCAATGCCCTTGCCTTGAATGGAACGACCATTTGGCGTGTAATACCGAGCGACGGTGAGTTTTAGACCAGCCTTATTTTCAAGATCAATGACGGTTTGGACGGAACCTTTTCCAAAGGTTTGTTTGCCGACGATGATCGCACGTTTATGATCCTGAAGCGCGCCTGCCACGATTTCTGAGGCACTAGCACTGGCCTCATTCACGAGGACAACGAGGCGATTATCGAAAGCGGGTTTATCAAACCGAGATACCTCGACTTCTTTTTTGGATTTATTCCTCCCCACCGTTGACACAACGGGGACTTTGCCTAAGAAGATGCCTGACACGTTGATCGCTTCTTCAAGAAGGCCACCTGGGTTTGAACGTAGGTCGAGCACAATCCCCTTTAGGGCTCCCTTATTTTCCTTTTCTATTTTCTCAATGCGTTTTTTGACGTCAGCGCCAGTATTGGATTGGAAGTTGGTAATACGTACCCAACCGTAGTCTTTTTCAATCAAACCACCTTTGACGGCGACTATCTTAATGATGTCTCGCTTGATTTCGATCGGAAGGATTTTATTAATGCCCTTGCGAACCACATGGATCGTTACCTTGCTGCCTTTTTCTCCACGCATGAGGTTAACCGCCTCCTGCAACGACATGCCTTTGGTCTCTTTTTTAATTTTTTTAACCTTGTCTTCAATGATCACAATTTTATCGCCTGGTTCGACACCTTCATAAAAGGCGGGAGTGTCTTCAATTGGCGTTACGACACTGAGGTAGCCATCATTAATCGTAATTTCAATGCCAAGACCACCAAATTTACCGCTGGTATCAGTCTGCATTTCTTTAAATTGTTCCGCTGGGAGGTAGACAGTGTGGGGATCAAGGGTCGCTAACATCCCCTTGATGGCGCCTTCAATGAGTTTCTTTGGTTCAACTTCCTCAACATAATTGGTCTGGACAAAGTGAAGGACCTTGGTAAATAGTTCGAGAAATTCGTAACTCGGAGCTGCGTTGATGACTCGGTAATAACCGACGCTGATGGTAAGCGTGATTCCGAGTACGCATCCTAAGACCGCTGTTAAAATAAACTGTGTTTTTTGCTTCATGATTTGGGCTCCTCTAATGAATCCTATCGGAATAAACTCGTTCTTTCCCAAGCCCTCTTACATTACTTATCACACTCAGCCGACCCCCTAAAGGAATCGCTTTGGTGTCAATGCGTTAGACACTTCGCGATAAACTGTGAATCTCGCTTCAATTTACTGTGACGATCTGCCGATCTCTATTCAGGTACCTTTCTATGCGCTCTGACGTGGCGTATCATAGAGGTAGGGGCAATTGAGGGGGGTTGGTAATCGAGTGAAACGATCTCAGAAGCCATCTAATGAAAGCGGACAGATTGCGATTCTGTTTGCATTGGTTTTTACCTTTCTCTTTATTCTCTTTGGTTTTGTCATCGATTTTGGACACCTCGTTCATAATAAGATGAACCTACAAATTGCCGCAGACGCTGCCGCTTACGCCGGTGCATCTTGGCAGGCGCGCCAACTCAATCGGGTCGCTGCGGTCAATTACCGAATGCGGCAGGACCTTAAAGAGTTCGTCATGAGAACTCAGGTGACTCATCTGAGGCATAACCGAAATTTTCCGAGAGGAGCCCAAGCGATCAATGGAAACGGGGAGGTCCCTAGAGGGCTTGATCCCTTCATCTGTCAGCAGGCGCATGGTTATCGCTCCTTGTCGGGGTTGAATTACCAACCCGATACGAACCTCTGCCGAAACGCAGCGCCCGGAACTGAAGGCCTGCCTCCGATTGTCGTTCCTCCCGTGATCGCAGCGTTTGATCCCTTTGTGGTCGCGATTATCGCTCAAATCAGGCAGATCCAAGTCCGTTCGAACCAAGAATGCCGGGCCGCCGCTGAAGACAATCGCCGACTCGCCGAGCATCTGCGTGATGTCTATGTGAACCGAAGCCAGTTTCATGCCAATCAGATCAGCGAACTCACCCAGTGGTTGAATGATGTCGCGAGAGAGGATGGGGATACGAGTAACCACCCCCTTGTCAGAACCGCACGCGAAAGTTTTCGCAGAAACCTAACCCTTGCAAACCGTGACGAAGTCGAGTTTGAAATTTTACAGCCACAGGGCGGACAGTACCTGCAAATTGACCCGTTGGTTTTGAATGCCACGCTCTTTTTTATCGAGTTCAGCGTTCAAGGTGACGGTTGCGTCGGGCGCCCTGGGGTTCTGGATTTTGATAACATGATCGCGGGAATCACCAAGAATCCGACCGTGGCGACTTATTTTGCGGTGAAGGCAACCTCAAGACCTAGGATGCTCTTCATGCCGGCTAAATGGTTGGAATCCGCGTTTCCGCAGCTTACGGCGATTGCCGCGGCGAAACCCTTTGGCAGCCGGCTTGGACCTCCGGCGATTGCGGACCAACTCCTTCCCGTTGGAAACCGACCGGGAAATAACAACCGCATGATCAATTTTAGTTTTCGCCCTAATGACGACAAGGGAATGCTAAATACGAAACTCCTGTCCTATCTCGACGCGCTCCACCCCTATAACGGTGCAGGTCGGCCCGATGGCAATCAACAAAGTGGGTGGCCCGATGCCAGCAAGGGGGCCAACCTCCGCCAACCCCTGCAGGCAATCCGAGCCCCAACCATCTTTGATTCGGCCTTTTATACGGTCTACCCGGATCCTGACAATACTAACGACAACGTCGAAGAGTTTGCGATGAACCTATACCCCGATTACCTCGAAGCGGCTGGCCCCAATAATAATTTAATCAGCACGCCGGAACCAAGCACTCCAGCCTACCTGCCGCTGGCCCTTGGATCTAGAAACCGCGGACCGGGTTGGATTCAAATCAACTCGGCCAATAGCGCTCGAGGCAGCGATTACCCCGGTTACGGTGAAGAGGACCTATCAAGCCATTCCACGCAGATTGCGACAAGCCTTCCTCAGATGCAGGGTCGTGAAAATGAGTTTGGCTTTGCCACCCGTGAACAGGTGCATAGCGGGTGGGCGCCTCGCGGCTCGAATGGTAGGATTGGCTATTCGGTGAAGCTCGTGAGCCTAGATTATCTTACCCGCGTGCTCGAAGTGAACCCGTTTGGGTCAGGAGCGGGAGGCCGCATTGCCAACCCGCCCACGGGCGATACATCGGTCAACGATATCCTCCACTGAGCCCCTCGATCGTAGCAATCCTCAATCTCCGTAATAGTCCTTCTCAGAAAATGAAGGGCTGTTAGCGCCGCAGCGAACCTGATTGCATTCATCCAATCTCCTTGGACCTTTCGATAAATCTGAGCTATGAAAGGCTTCAGATGAAAATACTCGCGGTTGACACGTCCTGTGATGAATCCTGTGTGGCTATCTTTGACACAGAAAATTGGAAACTTTTGGCCGATGTCGTGCACACCCATATTAAAAGCATGGCCCAATTCGGCGGAATCGTCCCCGAAATTGCGAGTCGTCAGCATCTCAAAGCGCTTCCTGTTACGGTTCAAGAAGCCTTAAACCGAGCCCATCTTAAGCTTGAGCAAATTGATTGGTTTGTGGTCACCAATCGGCCAGGTCTCATTGGCGCGCTTTTGGTTGGCGTGACGTTCGTCAAGGCCCTCGCTTATGCGAATGATAAACCTTATTCTGTTTTAGATCATATGGAAGCCCACCTCTATTCTCCTTACTTGATCACGGCGGAAGCAAAACGGGCCCCCGAATTTCCCTGGGTGGCTCTCGTCGTAAGCGGCGGCCATACTGAGTTATTCTACGTCAAAGAATGCCTGAACCACCAATGGTTGGGCGGCACCTTAGACGACGCTGCCGGCGAAGCGTTTGATAAAATTGGGAAGCTCGCGGGTTTAGAATACCCAGCGGGCCCTGCGATTGACCGACTCTGTCGCGAGCGGCATAAGTCTCATCCGTCTGAGTCTTTTGAATTTCCTAGAGCTCAGCTCGAAGGCTTTTCGTTTTCATTTTCTGGGCTAAAAACTGCCGTGTCCCTTAAACTTGCCGATCAAAAACTTTCCGACGAGCCAAAAGAAACGGTTGCCATCTTGAGTGCCGCACAAGAAGCCATTTTGGATTCTTTGGTCACGAAAGTTACGCTGGCAGAAACGAAATACCAACCCAAAAATACCGTGGTCACAGGCGGGGTCGCGTGTAACCAGCGCCTAAGAGAGAAACTCTCTCATGCCTATTTCCCGCCCGTGCGGCATTGCACAGATAACGCCGCCATGGTGGCTATCTTAGCTGCCATTTACCATAGGGATGGAAAACTTAACCCCGCCCCATGGGAAACTTCAGCCCAAACCACTAGCACCGTTATTGGCGATTAGCCTCTTCGTCTTTAGCGGGCTGGCACTCAGCTTCGTCGACTCGGACGTACTCGATCCATCCAAGCTCCGTTGAAACTTCAGTCCCATCTTTCAACTTCTTTAAATTTCGCTCGGCTTGAATCCAATAGGAAGGCGTGAACTGAAACGTATTTTCACGGTCCAGAACGTCATAATCCTTTCGATTCGTATCGCGCTGAGGCTTCGGCGTATTCTCTGCGCTACACCGGAGTTGATTGAAATGCAGTTTGCCCTGACAAACATAGCGGACCTTGCCGTAGGGCGAGTGCACTGTCTGGCGCCACTCAGCACTACCAAGATCTTCCCAGCTCTCCGACCAATGTTTCATGGCCAGGTATTTGTTTTCGGTGGAATCAAAGTAAACACCCCAATGCTGAAGCGTATAGGAACTCCCAACCGATTGGTCGCTCACCCATTCGACGATGGGTTTGCCTTCAAGGTCCCTAAGGTCCATGTCTTTCTTGCCGTCTTCAACAAAACGATAAGTGACATGAAAACAGCCCTTAAGGCTTGCAATATGTAACGGTACTGGGCCGGCGATGCCAAACCCGCTCAATAGAACAACAAACAATGCAATGATTTTCATGACGATTCCCCTTCTCCATGTTGGTTAACCAAATACCATTCGCAGGCTAGCTTGGCAAAAAAAGATTGATTGTCTACGGTGGGTGCGTTAACTCGGTCAGCCAATGAGTCATCCCCGCCAAATTCTCGATCAACTTGGAGCACAACCCCTTAAGCGATTTAGCCAAAACTTCCTAGTCAGCCCTCATTGGATTACGAAGTTGGGCGACGCAACGATCATGGACCCGGGGTTTGAATCGGTTTGGGAAATTGGGCCAGGGCTAGGGGCCATGACACGCCATTTAGTTGCCAATACCAAGAAGCCGATCCACCTTTTTGAGACGGATAAGAAGTTGGCGGCGTTTCTGCGCACAGAATTTCCAACTATAACCATGCATGAAGGGGATGTTTTAAAGCAGGACCTTAGTGCGCGACTCCCTACGACGGGGAAAGTCACTGTCCTTTCAAATCTGCCCTACCACATCAGTTCTGCGATTCTTTTTGAGCTCATTGCCATTCAGGACCGTATCCACAAGCTGGTGCTAACTTTCCAACGCGAGCTTGGGGAACGATTAATCGCGTTGCCTGAGAGTAAAGCGTATAGTGCACTTTCCGTCATTGCTCAGCTTTCCTTTCAGATTAAGTCCCTAGGAATACTTCCCGCTGGCGCCTTTTACCCCGCCCCAGGAGTTGATTCCATGGCATGTGAGTTTCTACCCAAGCCACCAAAGCCTTACCATGGCCAAATGATTCGGTACACCAAGGCAGCGTTTGCGCAAAGACGAAAGAAAATGCTAACAAACCTCAGAAACGCTTACCCTGCGATTGATTGGAAAGCCATCCTCGGAGAGCTTAATATTTCGGAAAATTCCAGGGCGGAGAACTTATCGGTTGAAGATTTCATCCGACTCGCCGAGCGAGTTCATTGCTGAGCCGATTCCACTTCACGTTCTAGGCGAGATTTCTCCCAACGGTTGAACCGAATCGACCAGAGACCATCTGCCGGAGACTCAAACCGCCTTGCTTTAACTTTTGCATTTTCGATCATCTGTGTAAATTGAGGACGAGTCACAAACTCCCCCCCTAAATCTCGAGAAATCTGATTCACCGTCACCGAGTCAATCCACTCAGTACCCAGATAGTCGAGGTAGTCGATTTCAGCAAAAAAAGCGACCCGACCCGCCCCATCATAGATGAACCGTTCTTTCTCATTGAGCGTTCGATCCATAAAAATCGTAACACCCGTGTAGATCCCATTCATCTCAATGCCAAAAGCACCTGAAACCAATTTGCCGCCACTCGTGCCCGCCGCAATTTCGGCGGGGTGATCCGCGGTCGTATACACACTTGTCGTGTACGCAAAACCAAGACGAACTAATTCCATAAATGATTTTTGCACAGGCTCTGAAATCCAAGTTGCACGCGTCAACATAGAATGGCCATCAACGTCTCGAAGCTTCTCTTTGGTCGAAGTGTTCTGCGCGATCCGCTCAGCAGCCCCACACGCTTTGATGACGATTTCCGGTTCATAATTAAAGCGAATCTCGTACGCGGGTCGAGTCAGATCGGGAACAACCTCCCTCTTGTTGGCTGGGCTCTTAGTCGTGTGCGGATACACCGCCTTCATAACCTTTTTGAGATAACTCGTCTCAAGGATAATCCCCTTAACCTTTGAGAATCGGTTCACACCTCTGAAGTAGGGAAATTCCCACCGGTGTTCTTCAACCTGATTCGTTTCAGGATCAATCCGGTCAAAATGTTTGTAAAGCTTCCCACCTGAACTATAGACCTCAATCATGTCTTGGGCAGAAAGACCCACGTCCTTCATAGGGATGAAAAAGTGGACGGGTTCTTCAATACGCACTGAGGCCACGGAGGGGACCGGAAACCAATCCAGATTAGGGAGCAGGGTCGGGTCGTTGACTGTCGCTGCAATCTCAGAATAGTCGTGTTTGCAATCAGTACCACTGATCGGGGTTTTAGTTTCAGTCGCTAGAAGCGACCCGCCGTAGACACAAAGGCTTGCAAGCAAAGCAGCCTTTAACAGATGATGATGTTTCACGAACCTCCCATTCACCTACAAGTTGCGTACCTCAGTTGTTAAGGCTTTCTGGGAGTATGGCAAGCTAAAAATGACTCAGCGGACTATGGCCCATAGACCTGCTTTAGGGCCTGAAAGTGTGTTTCCTGGAGTCTTCCACGGCGAGAACACATGATATTTGAAGTGTCTAATTGATAGTTCACGATCGCCCCTAAAGACTCATCATAGAACTCATGGTAGCAATCTGGAAAGCCAAGGACATGACCAAACTCATGGCGGATTGTCCACTGGGCGTCATATTCGGTTAAAGGGGCGTTGGCGTCCATCGTAACCTGGTTCCCACCCAATCGGTTCACATTGGGGACCGTGCCAGCGATAAACCGAATAAACGCATGAGAACCCGATGGGACAAAGTCGAGTCTCAGCTGCCAAGCATTCCACTTCCATTCATCTTCAATGTTATCCACAAGAAAATCCCTCACCTCAGTGGTTGAGGGGTCAATGAAGGGAATCGATAAGATGGGAGAGCTACCCGAAAGCCAATCGACATCCGACCGCCTGACATCCAACTTAAAAAAATCTTCCCACGTTTCTTCACCATAGGGGAGGTACTTTTGGTAATGCGTCCGGGCAGAGGCGCTTTGGAATCGGCTCTGACAAGTGCTTAAGGAGAGACTTGCATTCTGGCACAGCCCCACAAGCCATTTTTTCAGCTCCGCTTTCTTACCTGACTCAAGACTCTCGTACTGATCCAACTTACTTTGAAGGTCGGGTTCTTGTTTTAGAAAATAATACCCGCGAACGTCCTGAGCCGCTCGGGCCTTAAGAAAAAGCACACTCGGCTCCAACATCGCCCACCGAGCTGCTAACGAGTAGATCCTTTCAGCCGGCCTTGCCTGCTTGATAAACTCAACATCGTCGACGGGAACCGTCGCTGGGTAAGGCTTGCCATCGATCACGACGGAGGTGAGCCATGCGGGAGCAGCAGCCATCACGGTTTGGTATTCGGATTGAACAATTCTCTCGTTGTAAATTCGAGGAGACTCAATGGGGAAGGCCGCTTGAGTCGTTTTGGAGGAGAGCGATAAGAGCTGGTTCGACGGCCGAGATCCATTGATATGGTCCACCCATTTCAGAAGCCTCTCTCCCATTTGAATAATGGGGGCCACCTGGGCCATGGAATGAAACTGGATGGTTTTGGCGGTCTGATGATTCGGGTGATTGAGATATTGCTTTAAAATTTCTCGAGTTTCGTTACCGGTAAGGTCACCTTCCAGATGAACTCCCGGAAGCACTTCAAGGGTAGCAAAAGACGCCACCGACCAAGTCATCAGACAAAGAAACGCTGAGCAAAGAACGCGACCAGTGTTTGGCATTGGAGTCTCCTGGCATTTTTTTTTGGTTTAGCTTTTGAAAGAAAATTCAAAGATGTGCCTTTTATTATAAGTGACATTTATGATCTGGACTTGACTCATCGCGCCTAAGTTTTTCGACGATAGAATAATATTTTCATGACGCACCTCGATTGACAGTTTCCGAGACAAACTTGAATCTTGTGGAATGGAAAGGGGGGTGGTCTATGGGGAGAACTACTCTAGTATTGTCTGCAATGATGTTGTCTTCGATTGTCTTCGGAGCCAATTTTGATAGTGATGTTCCAACGGATGTCCAAGCTCAAATGGTTGAGGATCTTGGGTTTATGGCGACGGTAACGGGGGCAACTCCGAGCGCACTCCATCAGTCCATCTACGGAGACATCTCCGGATCGACCTACGATCAGTTCTTCAACAGCCATGTGAAATCTGTTGGGCTTCATACCTGCGGCAATCCAAATGCCGTTGCCTGTGTGATTCCATTCTTGGATTCCTCGAAAATGTGGATCACCAAGAACTATATTAAATTCAGCCACCCACAGATCGCTCGATTAATGATCGTGTACCATGAGGCGCGCCATACCGAAGGCAGTAAGGGCTTCTGGCAACATGCGACTTGTCCGGTTCCGTTTAATGACGCCAACGGCAATGCCATGAAAAGCATCTGGACGGGAGCGCCCTTAGCTGGAGAACCCGCTTGCGATAGCAAAGTTGGCGGATCGTATGGGTCGACTGTGATCTTGCTGAAAAATATCGGAGCGCATTGTACGAATTGCACCGAAAAAACCAAAATGGATGCCGACCTCTACGCAATGGACCAACTTGGTCGACTCTTAGGCCAAGCAAAATCAGACGCACTAGCGGATATGCCCGTTGCGTTCTAAAGCGTTTATTCTAGCCATCGCAGTCCTTGGGGTGATGTTGGGGTATTTTTGGACTCGCAACCGAGCCGAAATCTCCAACTCCCCCAAACTCTCGACCGTTCGAACTCTGAACGAAGCGAATGAGCAGGAGACTTCTCCGACTGTGGCTCTGAAACCTCAACTCAAAGAGCCTGAGTCCATCGCGCGCACTCAGCTCAGAACACTTGAGAGTATCCTAGACTCTAAAAATGATAATGACTCACGTCTGGACACAGAACTCAGATCCCTTGATGACGAAGCCAAGAACGCATTCCGATCAAAATACCGCACGTTACCCGATGAAGATCGAAATGGACGAGGCACGATTGTTTTTTTGGTGGGCCGCAATCTCAATGACGCCTCAGATTTTGAATTCCTAGACGAAGTTCTGAAAGAAAGGCCCTGCCTTAGCCTAGCAGATTGCCGCAAAAACTCGGGCAATGCCTACTCTGAAGAATTTCATCATGAAGGACCCACTGAGGTAACTCTCGCCTACCCGCAAATGGTCGTCCTTGAATCAGCTCGCAAATACCTACAGAGCAAAGGGCCTCTCGAGGCCTACGCCTGTAGAACCCTTGAAAAAGCGGCCCAATCCTCGAACGAGCTGGTTGCCCGAAAAGCAGAGGCTATCCAAAAATCTCTTGGAGGCTAACCCGAATCAGGGAAGCACCAAGGTAAACATCTGCATCGGAGTCCAATCTTCGATCGTGTTTTCGGTCTGCGCCGTATGGCCCGAAACAAGCCCACCATCGGCTATATCGCTTAAGATCAACGACTGAGTCTCTAAATCGTCGTCGAGAAGCGCTTCCGGCACCTCTTCGTAAATGGGAATATAGTTTTCTGGATTGACTCGGATCCGAATCAATTTGGCATCTTTCAATCGATAAATAAATCCATCATTCGCGCCATCACCGTGGTGCGGGGCCAGGCTGTTGCCGACAATCACACCATCATCGCTGATCGCGACCGCCGAGGAGCCTTCATGACCTTTCGTTGTTTTCCCCAATTCAAGATTTTCATTTTTTAATGAGCTAAAATAAAACGCCTTGGTACTCGAGTGGATCTCGCCGTTGGCATCCGTAAAAACGTAAGGGGACCTCCCAACCGCATCGCCTTGATTATTGATGCCCTGAACATACCCCTCGTCATCAGCGATCTGATTTCGAACCCAAACCCCATCAACCTCATGCCAAATCACAGGCCTTCCATTCTCGTGCCCACCAACCCATTTACCGTCGGAACTAATTGCCCTAGCCTGGCTGCCTTGAGCTCCTCCAGCTGGTATTGCAGGCGCAACGACAGGAAGCAAATCGGCTTTCCACTCATACCTTCCATTAGCCGTAGTCGCCGTCCAGACACACGCGGATAGAGCTAAGTTTTCTCCAGAAGACCACCCCACTGCGCGCGTCTCGGCAATCGCCTCTGCTGAAGAAGCCGTATAACCTCCCGGGGGAAACTCAAGCCCAACAATACCTGAGGCCTTGGACCAAAGGTAAGCCTGAGAGGGTGGAGCTGTCGCCCTTGCGGCTCTACCGACTACGAGTCCCTTCGGCGAAATCCCATTCACGAAACTGTAGGTGTACCCCTCGAGATCAGGAATCGCATCGTAGTTTTTTTGGATCCCATCCCAGAACACTGGCTCGGTAAGGTAGTGGCCCAGCCCCCCAATCACTTCATAAAAGGAACGATCGCCTGCCACCATTCCATCAGAATTTACCGTGACTGATTCACTCCCATACTTCGATTCAAAGAAATGAAGTGGTTTCGGATCTGCCGCCACCGTGATCAACGAAAACGACGCCGCGAACATAAATAGAATCGATGAAAATTTCAAAATCAGCCCCCTGTCATAAAATTCAAACCTGTTCACGTAATCGGTAGCTGGAATTTACGCATGATGTCAATCTGAAATGAAACTAACGGTTTTTTTGCCCCTGTGCTAAGACTCGGACCCATGAGACTGCTTCCAATCCTTTTAATCGTCGTCATTGTGACAAAAACGGCTGCCGGCCTTGGAACAACTGGCCTTTCCAGCGGCACGTCGACCAGTCTACCGAATAGCACTCAGAATGCCTTCGCGGCTTGGATGAACCCCGCAGCACTCGCCCTTAATAACGCAACGATCATCGCGTGGTCGTTGAATGCGCAAGCGTCAGTGCTTAATTCGCTGTCCGCGATTCAATCCGAACAAAATCCCGGGATCGGTAACTATGATTTCCCTGATGACCAGCAGGCCTATTGGCAAGCGGGCTTAACTCAACCGTTCCGAAGCTCTTTGATTTCCGATGATCAAAAATGGGCGTGGGGACTGACCGTATCGGGGCCTTGGAATAAAGCGAGGCAATTATCCTCGGGCCCCAACACACTCTTTATTCCTATAAGACAGCGGGCTTGCGATAATCAGTTCCGAAGCACCCTCGGACTCGGCGTTGAATTAGTTCCCGATTCCTTGTCGATTGGCGTGGCACTCTCAGCGCACCTACACACCGCCGGTAATGCGCGCGCCTCATTAACACCCAATCGCCCCAACGCCGAAGTCGCCGTTGATGTCGGTTGGACTTCAGCTCTGACATTGGGTGGCGTTTATCAGAGAGGGCCACATCAACTTGGTTTCAGCTACCACCAAGCGGCGGCCCCAAAGTTTATTCAAGACATCACTGGCTCCATTGAAGTTGGGGGCGCAACCACCATCAATCAGCCTATGACCCTAAGCTCAACTCTCTATTACGAACCCCACCGAGTGTCTCTGGACTACCGATACCACTTCGCTAACTCATTTTACCTACTCACAGGAATCAGTTGGGAGACCTGGGGCGGTTATGAACCTCCGTCGCTTAGGGTGGTTACGAAAAATGCTGACGGCAGTACCATCACTTCTGAAGTTCCGGTTTTTGAAACCGAGAACACGCTGAACCCGCTCATCGGAATTTCCTACCAACCCCAAGCGCCGTTCAACGCCCATTTGGCCTACCAATTCAAACCGACTCCGCTTGTCGACCAGGGCAACACCAACCTACTCGATGCTAGCACGCATATTTTTGCCGTTGATGTTGGCTACCAACTGAGTGACCCCATCCGGCTTTCCGCAAGCGGCCAGATTCAGTGGGTTCCGACTCGTCATTTTTCTCGACCTACAGGGCAAGTGGGAAGCCCTGGGTATGATTACGCTGCAATTGCTTATAGTTATGGCCTCCAACTTGAGGCAGAACTTTAGACCGTGAAAATCTAAAAGTTTTTGCTATAGTCGGTCGCTCATGAGCACAACGGACACCAACTGTCCTCGTCCCATCACGATTGATACTCTGAAATCTAGAAAATCAGAGGGGACCAAGATCGTCGCCCTAACGGCCTACGATTACACCTTCGCTAGGCTTTTTGATTCCAAAGTGGATATTCTTTTGGTGGGCGATTCCTTGGGAATGGTTGTTCAAGGAAACCCTAATACACTTTCCGTAACACTCGATGAAATGATTTACCACAGCCAGGCGGTTGCACGAGGGGCTCTGAAGTCGCATATCGTCGCGGACATGCCATTTCTCAGTTACCAAGTCAGCGCCGAAAAGGCTTTGGAAAATGCCGGAGCGCTTCTGGCCCGTGGTAAGGCTCACGCGGTTAAAGTCGAGGGAGGCGTTGCGATTGCAGCGACAGTGCGCCGCATGGTTGAGATTGGCATCCCGGTGATGGGGCATATTGGCTTAACGCCTCAGAGCATTCACCAATTGGGAGGGTTCAAGATTCAGGGAAAGAGCCAAGAACAGCAGGACTCGTTATTTAAAGATGCCTTAGCCATTGAAGCGGCAGGCGCTTACGCGATCGTTCTTGAAAGCCTGCCATCCTTTTTTGCGAAACAAATCACATCACAATTAAAAATTCCGACGATAGGCATTGGAGCGGGCCCTGATTGCGATGGGCAAATCTTAGTGAGCTATGATCTGCTGGGAATGAACCCTGAGTTTCGTCCAAGATTTATTAAAAACTATGCGCCACTTGCGTCTGTGATTCAGCAAGCAGTGTCTGAGTACGCCCAAGAAGTCCAATCCGGAGCATTTCCAAAACCCGAGAATTCATTTTAGCCATGCTGATTCTTAACTCACCTCAAGTTGTCCAAGAGAATGTGATGCGCTGGCGAAAGCAAGATCGAATAGCCCTAGTCCCAACGATGGGAGGGTTGCATGAAGGCCATCTGAGCCTGATCGAAGTCGCAAAGCGGTTTGCCGACAAAGTGATTGTCAGTCTTTTTGTGAACCCTCTTCAGTTTGGCAGAAATGAAGACTTCGACCAGTATCCAAGATCTTTTGAAAAAGATGAGTCTCTCCTTGAAAAGTCCAAAGTCGATTTATTGTTTGCCCCCTCAGCAAGAGACCTCTACCCCGATAGTTTTTCGTCGACAGTCAGTGTAAAGGGGATCACGGAACACCTCTGCGGCAGATCCCGGCCTGGGCATTTTGATGGCGTGGCGACCATATGCCTGAAACTTTTCCAGATTACACAGCCAGATTTCGCTGTTTTTGGAGAGAAGGACTTTCAGCAGCTCCGGATGATTGAACAGATGGTAGCTGACTTTAACCTTCCCATGTCAGTGATTGGCGCACCGATCATTCGAGACACTGACGGACTTGCCTTATCGACGAGAAATCAAAATCTAACGGCAGAGCAGCGAGTGCTTGCATCCCAAATTCCTCAGTCGATCCAACACGGCATTCGTGCCTTCGGTCAGAATCCAAATCTCTCTGTCGGAGATTGCCTAGGGATTGTTCATGCGCACTTGCAGAGCCTCTCAAATTCCATTGACTACCTCGAAATCGCTCCAAGCCAAACCCTTTTGCCGGCTCTAAAAAATGAAAGCATTGCCGAACTAGTGATGCCTCGGCTATTTTTAGCAGTACGAGTTGGGGAAACCCGGCTAATCGATAACGCAAATCTTAGGGGATAAACGATGGGCCGACGCAAAACTAAAATGACCTCGATGAAAAAACTCCGTAATGCGTTTGCAACAGGGGTTTTAGTCCTTGTTCCGGTAATTGTGACACTCGATATCCTGAGATGGTTTGTGCGAACGATCGATAACAGCGCTCGAGATGTTATCCCGACGTCCCTTCTACCCTTTGATTTTCATGGCCTTGGAATCCTTTTGGCTCTGGCAATCATTCTAATCATTGGCCTACTCACCCAGAACGTCGTCGGAACGTGGTTTGTTAAAACAATGGATGACGCCATTCGGATGACGCCGGTTCTTGGTGGCTTGTACGGGAGCATCAAAAAATTCATGGAGACGCTTTTCGGCCAGAAAAACGACCGCTTTAAAGGAGTCGTTCTCGTTGAGTTTCCCCGCAAGGGACTCTACTCCGTAGGATTTCGCACAGGAGACCCCGACCCAAAACTCTTCTCTGGCGTGGATAAAGCGCTCGCGAATGTTTTTGTCCCTTGCACACCCAACCCAACATCCGGTTTTTACCTTCTCGTACCAGAAGATGATTTGGTCGCAGTGAACCTATCCGTCCAGGATGCGTTTAAGATTGTTATTTCCATGGGAATCGTCTCTTCGGAAGACGCCTTAAAACCATCGTGACAGACGGAATTAAAATTGTTTGCGAGAACCGCAAAGCGTATCATAACTACAGTATCGGCGATAAATTTGAAGCTGGCATCGTACTTCAGGGGACTGAAGTTAAATCACTTCGGACAGGCAAAGCAAATTTAATGGATAGTTACGCCATCTTTAAGGGGACAGAACTCTTTCTGCTCAATTGTCATATCGCTCCCTACGAGATGGGTAATCGCATGAACCATGACCCACTTAGAACTAGAAAACTCCTGTTGCACCGCAATGAGCTTGATAAAATCTGGGGACGGGGTGAAATCAAAGGGTTTTCTTTAATCCCACTTAAACTATATTTTAAGAACGGAATCGCAAAAGTGGAAATTGGCATCGGAAAGGGCAAGAAGTTATTCGATAAGCGGCGAAGCACTAAGGAGAAGGAAGTCAAACGACAGATGGATAGGCTTAAGCGAAACTAGATCATGAGCCTAAACCTTTGATAACACTTGATTATCACTTGTTTGACGTTGGGTCATTTTGAGGGTAATTCTCGTCTTACAGTCATGGTGCAAAAAAGTGAGGCTTAGTTGTTAAGGACATTTCTGCGAACGAAGATTCATCGGGCGACGGTAACGGATGCCAACCTCCAATATGAAGGTAGCGTCTCCATTGATACAGTCCTTCTTGAAGCCTCGGGGATTGAACCGTTTGAGCAAGTCGATATCTATAACATCACCAATGGGGAACGCCTCACAACCTATGCGATCCCTGGTCAACGTGGCGATATCTGCATCAACGGTGCCGCAGCTTGGAAAGCCAAAAAAGGCGATCTGGTGATCATCGCTTGCTACGGGCAATTTAACGATGAAGAGGTCAGAACTTTTATACCAAAGCTTATTTTTGTTGATGACAAAAACCAGATCAAAAATATTCATTCTTAATCAAGCTCGTCTGAGCCCCAATGAAAATCACACTCACAAAATTAAGCAAGCCTGCTCTGTCTGGAATAGCTGATCTCGTTGAGATGTATCAAAAAAGACTTCGACCGCTGACAAAGTTTGAAACAGTAGTACAGAAGGCCGACGCTAGTACCCTTCGCTCCCAGCCAGGGCACTGTCTCGTACTTCTCGATGAACGAGGCAAACAGTTCACCTCCCATCAACTCGCCTTAAAATTTACCGAGCTCAGTGAAAACCCTGCAATCAAGTCTGTCCAGATAGTCGTCGGCGGACCCTATGGTTTTGAAGACATCGACCGAGCCAAAGCAGATTGGCTATGGAGCTTATCTCCACTTACCCTTCAGGGCGATATAGCGTGGCTCATCGCGGCCGAGCAAATCTACCGCACCTTCACCATCCTCAACAAAATCCCTTACCATCATTAGGTACCTACTCACTTCCGGGCCCGGAAGGTGGACAGTGCAACTCAACACCATATTCTTTCCTAAGCTTCCGGATCAATTTTTGTTTCTCATTACTTTCGCTAAATTTATAATGTGTCCGACGCAAGGCTCCAGAAATCAAGGCTTCAAGTTCTTTAGACGTCGGTGTATCAATCCATGCGGTCCTTTCCTCCCAGTTTTTTGGAATCGCTGTCCAAAGAGATCCAAGACCATCAGAAATAGGAATTTCACAGCTTTCATTGCAAAGTTGGGAAAACGAAGAGTAGGGGTACCGCCAGGCCTGGTCAACAATACCGGCCCTAACTGGATTTCGACAAATATACTTATAGGTGTAGGCGACCGCGTGGGAATTCCCCAGAACAGACCAACGATACCGGCCGCCAAAAATATGGTTAACTCGGCCACATTCTCGCTGAATCGCCCGACACACCTCCCGTTGGAGGTAGCACATGATTGCATCGAGATTTCGCTTCGGTGTCGAAATTAATAGATGAAAATGGTTCGACATCAAAACAAAGGTATGGATTTCGGCCCCGTAGGTCTCAGAACAGGACTGAAGCTTATCTACGAAAATGCTCCAGAGATTCTCGTCGGGAATATAGAACCACTCTTTATTATTGGATCGATTAATCACATGATAAGGAAAAATGTCCGTCCGAAACAGGTTTGCTCTTGCCATAATAGACTTCGATTGTGCAATATCCTTGCCAATCTTCGTACCCGGCACTTTCCGGGCCCGGAAGTAAGTAGGTACCTAATTTGCGACGTTCACCATCACCCACCGCACTTTGGCTTTGGCTGAGCGGTCTGGCGTTTCTCGCGAGCGTTCCGATGCTTTACTCCACCGGAACCAATATCGTCACCGAGACGTATCGACTGGGAACCCTCCGATTCTGGTCTGGTATCGATCCTTACGCTCTGCCTCTTCTTGGCGGCGATCGGTACGAATACTCGCCGTTCTTCTGCTTGCTGTATTCCTTCTTTGCGTTTCTCCCCTCAAAAGCCCAAGCTCTCGCCTGGTCTCTAGCTAGTTGCCTCATCTTCTGGCTTGGAATCGTCCTGTGGTGGGATAAGTTTGGGCGCATTTGGAATAAGCGCATCGCCATTGCAATCGCGCTGGCTGCGATGGAATTAAATATTTGCTTACTCTACCAACAGATCAACGCATCGATTGTTGGGGCAACCCTCATCGGACTTTGGTACTACTCCGAGAGAAATCTTCTTCGCTCAGGCCTTCTTCTGACTCTGGTGACGAACACTAAGCCCATTCCAGGTTTATTTCCTATCCTACTTTTACTTAGGCGAGAGCCGAAATTTTTCTTGGCGTTAGCAGTCGGTTCTGTCTTTGCCTTAGTCGTTCCCTTTTTCTTTTTGGGATGGACTGAGAATGTAGCGATGCACCTGCAATGGGTCTTTCGTCTCATCGACACCATGGGACTTGTTAGACCCCCTCAACTTGATCTCGGGTCAGTCTTGGGTGAGCTCGTGGGCCAATCCGTTGCCACGCCACTCACCTTCGCTTGCTTTGCTCTTTCGATCGTCCTTTTGATCTGGGGATCGCTTCGAGAGAAACTTGACTGGGCATGCTGGATCAGCCTTGCGCTATCATTCTTACTGCTCGCAAGTCCAAGAACCGAATCCCCAACCTTCGTTCTGATCGCACCGGCGTATCTCTTCTTGGCCTACCGTCTCAATGGGATCAAGACTTTTCGATGGATTTCGATCGGCCTGAACTTAAGTTACGTTTTGGCAGGTTTCATGATCACCGTCCACTTCACTGATTTATGGCCGAGAGCCTGGCAACTCCCTTTCACCATCAAATATTACTCCAAGGTTTTGGGAACCCTGCTGATTTGGCTTCTGAGCACAGTACTTTTCTTTTTCAAGAACACGCAGTACTCTGTACCCCATGGACTGTTTCAACGAAAAATACGCTGAGCTATACGATTTTTTTTACGCCAACAAAGACTATGCGTCTGAAGTTAGTTTCGTAGAAAGTCGCCTTAATCACTTTGGGCAATACCTCCCCTGCCGAATTTTAGATTTTGGCGCAGGCACAGGCAATCATTCTCTTGAACTAGCATCTCGGGGATACGAGGTCACCGCCGTAGAAATTGCAAATTCTATGAGGACCCGATTTGAGAAGAAGGCATTCAATCAGGAATTAAAAATTGATATCCGAAACCGAATGCCATCTGACCAATCCTTTGATGTCATCGCCTCAATGTTTGCCGTGATGAATTACCTAGATGGGACAGCGGAGCTACTCGAAACATTGAGTTCTTTCAGGACTAATCTTAAAAGCCGTGGCCTACTCGCCTTAGATATGTGGAATGGCGCTGCCGCGCCGACCCTTCTTGAAAAACACCGAGAGAAAGTATTTGAAACCCCTCAGGGAACGTGGAATCGAATCTCTGACGTTGAAACGGACTGGGTCCAACAACGGGTCACCGTAAATTATCGACTGGAAAAGCTACCGGATCAGCAAGTTGATGCGCAAGAAACTCATCGGCTCTCTTACTACACACCCCGGGAGATGTCGCAGCTTCTACTTCAAAGCGGCTTTAAACTACTTGAAGTCCTACCAAGCTTTGAAACACGCCAGCCGACACTGAAGGATTTCAACCTACTATTCATTGCCAGACGCGCGGACTAACGCTGAACAAAAATGGAACCGGTTGAGATCACCAAGCCCCGCACCTGGATCAGTTACCAAAGTGGCATGTGCGAGACCTGCTGGGCTGGATGTTGCCATGGAATGCCGGTTGAGGTGAGCGTCCCTGACCTCATCCGACTGGGTGTGCTTTCGGAAGATGAAGCAAGCACATCCTTAAAAAAAGCGAGTAAGCGGCTGCAAAAGCAGGGCGTTGTGAGCAGTTTTCGATCTCGTACGATGATCTTTGTGCTTCAACAAAAAAGTAACGGGGATTGCCGTTACCTCAATGACAAACGCCAATGCACTGTTTACGAAAATCGACCAGAAATATGCCGCCAATTCCCTAAGATTGGCCCTCGCCCGGGACACTGTCCGTATCAGAAGAAATAGCGTAGGGTAGAGCCCGAATGAAGAAGATTGACGTCGTAGATCCAACCACTTGGGTAAAATACCGACCAACCCTCTGCCAAGGCTGCTGGGCAGGATGCTGTACCATGCCTGTTCGAGTCACCCCAGAAGAACTCTTTCATATGGGCTACCTCGAAGCGACCGAAGTGAATGGCCCCTTAAAGCGGATTGCCAACCGACTAAAAAAACAAGGGATTATCAAATCTTTTCATACCCGCTACCGCATCTTCACACTGGCCCAAAAGGATGGAAACGACTGCGTCTTTCTCGATGAAAAGCGGCTCTGCACCATCTACGACCGACGCCCTAATATTTGCCGGAAGTTTCCCAACGATAGCATCCGACCGGGTTACTGCCCCGCGATTCGAAAATGATTATTGAGTTGAGGACTGGCAATCCCTGCAGACTCCATACACATTGAGTTTATGACCAACAACCTGATAGCCCATGGCACTGAGCTCGGTTAAGTTCAGTTTAACGGGACATTTCGCTATGGATTCAACCCTCTGGCAACTAGAACAAATGATATGGTGATGGTGACGCAAAGGATCCCGGTACTCAAACCGTGCCGTCCCGCCTTCCCACTCACAGCGCTCAATTATCCCAACATCCTCAAGGGATTTTACCGTCCTATAGACCGTCACTAAATCACATGACTTAACGCCAACGGCTTGATGAAGTTCCTCGATCGTAAATGGCCCGTGATTTGAAATCAGTATTTTCAGAAGACACTGTCGCGCCGAAGTTGGTTTTAACCGAGCTTCCCTCAATCGACTCATGACCTCGTTCATTTTTTGAGCACTGGACATGGATTCTTCCTTTAATCTCAGTGAACGACTTTAGGATTTCCGTCAGCTGCGAACGAAACCGTTGCACCACGAAGTTTGAGCCCCCAAAATTTACCAACCACTTCGCCTTGATAATCAAAGGACATTTTTTCATGATTCACAAAAACAATCACGTGCCCCTCTGACCCATGCACATGAATATCCACGCTCAAGCCAACAGGACCAGACAGGCCTAAGGCATTAAACGCTGGCATGGGATACTCTCGACCCGCAATGCTAATCGAACCAACTATCCTGCCATCCCTATTCTCAAACTCAGTTTCAATCCCTTCATCAAGCTGAGCAGAAGCGTGGGTCGCTAAAGTCACCGACCCTCCCACGTCTATCGAGAACTCGAGAGCAAAATTGCGGTCGACAGCCCTGGCAGGAGCCAGAAATACGACGTCGCCATCGCCTCGAATCTCATTTTCTAAACGGTTTAAACCTTGATCGCGTAGCACCACATACGGAGCGCCCCGCAACGAAAGAGCCTGAGACACTCCACCGTTCCCGCCAGAAGGGGCCGAGCCATCACGGTCTTCAGTCTGCAGAACGGAGATCCTTCCACAACCCACAAGAACCAGAATGACGACACACCATAAATACCTAAGCTTCATGCTACCGACTCCTATTTCTTAAAGTTGAACCTTGATAGCAGAGCCCGGTGCCACATGCAAATCATTTGCATTGTGACTTCCCCTATCCAAAAGGATTCTCATCTTTAATCTCCGTACGGATGCGTCTATTGAGAAACCAGATCCGCCAACGCGGTTTGCCGCTTGCGGTTGTCGATTTGTCCGATAGCCATCGCAAACGCTTTTCGGCTTCCGACGAAAATCGCTAGTTTTTTGGCTCGCGTAAGCCCTGTATAGATTAGATTTCGAAACAACATATTAAAGTGCTGCCCAAGGACCGGAATGATCACCGCCTGAAACTCGCTACCCTGCGATTTATGAATCGTGATCGCGTAGGCGAGTGCCAGATCGCTCAGGTCTTCTTTTTCAAAACACACAACACGTGCCTCGCCGCCGGCAAAAGTGACTTCGCACGTCATGTCTTCGGAGTCCACTCGGGTCACTCGCCCGATGTCTCCGTTAAATACGCCGAGGTCATAATGATTGCGGGTTTGAATGACACGATCGCCAACCCGAAGAATGCGGGCACCGACCTGGATCTGGGGTTTTGAAGAAGACTCCGGATTGGCGATTCGCTGGAGCGAATCGTTGAGATTAAGTGTGCCGAGCGTCCCGCGCACCTGTGGCGTCAGTATTTGGATCTCGGCATTCTTTCCCAGCCACTCGGGGATTGTCTTCGTGTAGAGTCTGACCGCCGTTTCGACCGCGGTGAGTCCATAATGGAGCGATGACCAGGGGTGGACCGCCCTCAGAACCGCCATCAATTCTTTAGTCGTCGACTCGGCTTTGACGATCTTGGTCAAATCCACGTGCTTAAACTTCATCGGAATGGTGAGGACCGGCGCTCGAATCGCTTCTTCATCAACATTCTCGGGTCGGTAGAGAGAATCGACCTCAACGCCCTCAGTGGTTTTCTGAAGACGACCAACCCATTCCTCGCCAAGTTTGATGAGATGCCCTTCGCTTTCTTTCAACGTCTGCTCGATCGCGAAACGGGCACATCGGATGAACCTAACCTGATCCTGAGTGGCCTCGTCGGCGTCGACGAAAAGGCAATCGATTCCTTCGGCAAACGCACCGGGTTTTGCAAGCGGAGAGATGACCCGAGGCACCAAGCCACCATTTATCTCATGCGCAAATCTAATAATGGATGAAGTTTGCGCCTGGCGAAACACCTTGGTAAGCCGAAAACGTGGCACATCCCGCGCTATGAGAAGGTCTGAGAGCACATCGCCAGCTCCAACCGCCGGGAGTTGGTCCGGATCACCGATGAAAAGGACTTGGGCACCCTCGGGCACTGCCTTGAGCAGACTTGCCGCCAGACTGATATCGAGCATGGAGGTCTCATCGACGATCAGGAAATCGGTGATCAGTGGATTTTTCTCATCACGCTTGAATCCATTTTTATTTGGGGCCCACTCTAACAAGCGATGGATCGTCTTGGCTTCGCAGCCGATGACTTCGGTCATTCGCTGAGCTGCTCGTCCTGTCGGCGCCGCAAGCAAAACCTTTCTCTTCATGGCTTTCAAAAGCTCAACCAGAACCTTCGTACACGTTGTTTTTCCAACCCCCGGACCGCCGGTCAGAATTGAAAACGACTTCTCAGCAATCCCACAAACCGCCGCTTGCTGCTCTTCGCTGAGGGTGATCTCATGCTTCTCGCAATATCGCGCTACCCATCTGCGAACCCGATCGGAGTCGACTACCGATACCGTCTGGTCCAGCAGTGCCTTGATATTTCGCGCCGTCGATAACTCGTCGAAGTAAAGCCCCTTGGAGTAATAGCAGGCGACGACTTTCTCATTGCGTGTAAGCTTGCGGTATTTCACCTGATCCGTCGAGAGTAGATTCTGAAGGACTGCAAGAATGCGATTGGGTTCTATGTCTTCCCGCAACAGTTCCACTGAATTGTCGACGATTTGCCCATCCGTCAGAAAGCAATGCCCCTCTTCCCGACTTGCCGAGAGAACGTGCTTGATACCCGCCTCGATACGAGGTTCACCCGTTCGTTCAAATCCCATCGCGAGCGCAATTTTGTCGGCGGAGAAAAAACCAATCCCGTAAATATCATGCGCCAGGCGATAAGGATTCGCTGATACGATCTTAATAGCCTGATCGCCGTAGGTCTTGAATATTTTGGTCGCAAATAGCGTACTGATGCCATAGCCCTGAAGAAAGATCATGACATCGCGGATCGCTCGGTGCTCCTCCCAAGAAACTTTGATTTGTTCGAGTTTTTTTTCGGCGATCCCAGGCACCTGCATGAGCTCGTCGATTTTGCTTTCAAACACGTCAAGCGTGTTTCCCTTAAAGTGCCCGACAATTCGTTTCGCCGTCGCCGGACCAACTCCCCGAATGAGTCCCGACCCCAAGTATTTCTCTAAGGCCGCGGCCGTGGCAGGTTTCTTCTCGACTGCGCGCACGGCTTTGAACTGCTCACCATGTTTGGGGTGATTCCCCCACTCTCCCCAGAATTCCATCGTTGCCCCCGCGAAGACCTTGGCCTGATGGATCAATACGGTCGTCATCCGAGCGGGATCGCGAAACGAGGTGACTTTGAGCACAGACCAACCGTTCTGCTCATTATGAAAGGTTACGCGCTCAACGATTCCGGAGAGACATTCGAGACTTTCAGTTGGTGTGTCTCCATAGTTCTGCACCGTATTAGATCCAACCCGGATACATATTGCCCATTTCGAGAATCTGCCACTTGCCGTGAACGAGCCACTGGCCCTTTTCCGGCTTCCAGTCCTTTAAGTACTTCCCGCACACAATCAAATCCCTCGTAATGATCAATACGTTCCGAATAAAAACTAGTCAACGCAAGTTCCCCGGCAGGGAAATGTCCCCTCTGTTTAAGCCCAGCAACTCACAAATGCGCCGGCTACTCACTTGTGCCGATCAACGAATGTTTTGTACTTAAGAATCCTTGGTGTTTCCCAGCTGACCGTTGAGTAAAGATGCCCATTTCCGCCCGAGACCAAAGAAACTTGCATACCGTGTCCCTGCGAAGAAATTTCATCGTCCTTTATCCGAAATACGGTCTTGATTGAACTTCTCGACTTGAATTTGGTTCTGTATCGGTCACCCTAGATTCCCCAATTGCGCATGATAACCTCCAAATTAAAAAAGCCGACCCTTTCGAGTCAGCTCTTTTAATTTGGA
>Ga0105164_10000145_pt1 | contig 52536 bp, 58 predicted proteins | sample VDWuncwatermetaG_FD_89674 | JGI IMG/M metagenome (GOLD analysis project Ga0105164, IMG submission 89674) | Wastewater microbial communities from Netherlands to study Microbial Dark Matter (Phase II) - VDW unchlorinated drinking water | ecosystem: Environmental > Aquatic > Freshwater > Drinking...
GTCGAGCTGCTTATAGTGCTTCATCTGTGTTCCTTTTACTTTGTCGTTTAAGTGGCTCGATGTTAACGCAGCTCGCCACTTAAATTCGATTACAAAAGTTGCACTTCAGATTTGAATCCGCCCGGTATAAAGATAGTCGGCTTGTACCGCTTTCGTCTCAACTGCCCAGAGCGGCGCACTCAACAAACAGCTGGCCACTAAACACACGCCTAAGTTAATTTTCATGCTCCACTCCTCTTAAAAATTATTGTCCTGCGATGGTCATACCATCGACCAAAATTGAACCACATTGCCGCGAACCTTGCACCAACACGTCATTACCGACGGCAACGATATTGCGATACATATCTTTCAGATTGCCCGCGATAGTAATTTCTTCCACGGGATATTGAATCTCACCGTTTTCCACCCAAAACCCCGCCGCGCCGCGTGAGTAGTCGCCCGTCACAGCATTGACACCGCTGCCTAACAATTCCGTCACCAACAAGCCGCGCGACAAAGTACGCAACATGCCCGCGAAATCCAGCGCGCCCGATTGCAAAATCAAGTTGTGATTGCCGCCCGCGTTACCGGTGGTTTGCAAACCTAATTTGCGCGCCGCATAGCTACTTAAAAAATAATCTTGCAGCACGCCATCTTTGACAATGTCGCGATTACGCGTTTGCACGCCTTCATCATCAAACGGAGTAGATGCCAAGCCTTTACGCACATCAGCAACATCGCGAATGTTGATATGCGGGGCGAAAATTTGCTGACCTTTTTTGTCCAACAAAAATGACGACTTGCGATACAAACTGCCGCCACTGACAGCCCCAACAAAATGCCCTAACAAGCTCGCCGCAATCGGTGCTTCAAATAATACTGGCACTTGCATGGTGGCAATTTGGCGCGCGTTTAAGCGACGCACACAGCGTTCGGCAGCTAACTTTCCCACTTGTTGCGCCGTCAATAAATCTTGCGCATCGCGTGCCACCGAATACCAATAATCACGCTCCATGCTGTCGTCGCCGCCTGCAATCACCGCACAACTCAAACTGTTGCGCGAAGTCGGAAAACCGCCCATAAAGCCCGCGCTATTCGCCGAAACAAACAACGACTCGCTTAAATTAACGGTCGCACCTTCAGAGTTACTGATGCGTTTGTCCGTCGCCAAAGCGGTCTGCTCGCACTGTTGCGCCAAGCTAATAGCGGCATCCACCGATAAATCCCACGGATGGTATAAATCTAAATCGGCGTGATTTTTCGCTAACAAATCCGCGTCAGGCAACCCCGAACATTCATCTTTAGCGGTGTAACGCGCAATCGATAACGCCGCATCGACGCTGTCTTTAATCGCTTGTAGCGAGAAATCCGAAGTGCTTGCACTGCCACGTTGTTGACCTAAATAAACCGTGATGCCAACGCCTTTGTCGCGGTTATATTCGATGGTTTCCACTTCACCTTGACGCACGGTGACCGCCTGACCAAACCCAACTGAAACATCGACCGCCGCCGCAGTCGCGCCACGCGTTTTGGCGTAGCTCAGCATATCGCTGGCAATGTTGCGTAAATCATCGGGGGAATGGGAAAAACGAGCAGGTTGAGCGACTAAAGCATTCATGTAATAAACGGCAAAATTGTGAAAGGCGGTATCATAGCAGCATCAATCAGACACACACTTCAAAAATGAATCCGCACAATCCTAACCAAACACCCGCAACGCCCCCCGAATTAGAAACAGATTACGACGAGCTAGACGATGCTTATGAGGATGATGAGTCCTTAGACCGAGACGATAGCGATGGCGAAGATTACGTTGAATCTGAAGACGAAAGCACAAGTTTCCCTACCAGCCAAAAGCCCACCGCACCGAACACGCGGGGACGCGGCTTACGCAATCACGCAAGTGTCGATGAAGATGAAGAGGACACGGGGCCTAGCAAAACTAAAATTAAAAAGCAGATGCACGAGCTGCGTGATTTAGGTGAAGAATTGACCGAATTAAGTAAAGATCAAATCTCACAACTCGATTTACCTGAAAACTTAAAAGACGCGATACGCGCCATGCGCAACATTCCATCGTTTGGTGCAAAGCGTCGTCAAGTTCAATACATCGGCAAACTGATGCGTGAGATTGACCCTGCGCCCATCATCGCCAAATTAGACGCTTGGAAAGGTAAATCGCAAGGTCACACCGCGTACATGCACCAACTGGAACGCTGGCGCGACCGTTTGCTCGAAGACGATAGCGCGTTTACCGAACTGCTCGCCGCTCATCCGCAAGCCGATGCGCAACGCTTACGCAGCTTAATTCGTAACGCAAAAAAAGAACGTGAACTCGGTAAACCACCAAAAAACTTCCGCGATATTTTTCAGGTTTTGCGCGATATTTTGCCAGAACCCGTATGAGCGATTTGTTACCACACATCGTCCTAGATTCAGGTAAAAACCCACGCTATGCAATTATCTGGCTACACGGTTTAGGCGCAGATGGACATGATTTTGTGCCTATAGTGGATGAGCTAAAACTCCCCGTCACCGTACGTTACATTTTCCCGCACGCCAATAAAATCCCTGTGACGATTAACGGCGGCTTTGTGATGCGCGCTTGGTACGACATCACTGACAAACGCATTGCCAGTGAACAAGACGAACTCGGCATCCGCCGCGCCGCGCTACAAATTAACGCACTCATCGAACAACAAATCGCGAACGGCATTCCCGCTAAGCGCATTTTTTTAGCAGGCTTTTCACAAGGTGGTGCAATCGCCTTGCATGTTGGGCTGCGTAGCCCATCCGTATTAGCTGGAGTTTTGGTGTTATCAAGCTATCTGCCACTACATCAAAAGGCCGAACAAGAAATTACTGCCGCCGCAAGAAGTTGTGAAATTTTTATGGCACACGGCAAGCATGACCAAGTTGTGCCGTACGCTTTAGGTGAAACCAGTGCCGCACGTTTAAGCGCATTAAATTGCAAGGTCTCTTGGCATACATACGATATGGAACATAGTCTGTGTGCGGCTGAAATTACAGACATACAAAACTGGTTGGGCGAAAAAATAGCCACGCAAGCGTAGCTATTCGACCGCACCAAAGATGACTTAAAAAAAATTACTCCTCGTCGTCTCCCGCAGATTGTTGTTCAACCACCCGGAATCTGACTAAGTCACAATCTATATTTTTTTGCACCATACCAATTGGCAAAAGAAGTAGTTGCTTGCCTGCCAATTCAGTGTGATAACTGCAATTTGCTTGATATGCTTCTGATTTCATCAACAAGCTAATTTCAGTCACACTCTCTCCCATTTTCGGATAAAGCCATAAAGCCAATTGTTGCATAGCATTACCGCCACCCTTAACTTGCAAGGGAACCCCTACAATTTGATTGGAAATAATTTCTGCGCCAACATGCACTTGATGATTTTCACCACGCATCAAACGGCGTATCACTGCCACGCCCCAGTGTCCGACCCCCTCAGCTTGAATACCCAACAACTGACCAATACTCACATCACGGTTACCAACCTCTGGCAACACCGCATGAAAACCGATGGCACTGATGTCTTGAATTTGCCAATTGGAGACAGAAGCAGAATCTAACCCCACACCAGTGGTATCGACAATTTTATTGTAGCCACTCACCACTTTTATATTGATATTGGTTAGCCTACGCGGCATACGCCGTTGCGGTAAGGTCGTTACAAAATTGTGTAAATGTTCCACTGCTTGACGCACTACTGCGGCCTCATAATCGCCGCCCAAAATCAAATCATCTGGAACGATATTCTTCTCTAAAATTTTCAGCAGTTTTGCCAGATGCGGCACCATGTCAGCCAAACCAACAAAACGCATATAAGGATGCAGTGTCGCATCAACGTTGACCCGACGTGGGGCGACGGCGGCATTCAAATCAAAGCCGAATAAACTGTCTACAGAAGGCTGATTCTGCACACGGACTGCCGCATAATATTGCGCGACCACACGCTCGGTAATATGCATATTTAATGGCGTTAAAGAACTCACACCACAACCATACCAAGCCAGCAGATGCCCAGCCTCTAACTTAACAGTCGTTTGTTGTGGCAAAGCAGGATACAAAGCAATAGGAGTATCTAAGTATTGCTCACGTTCGGCATGCTTATACATCACACCCAACATATTCCAATGATTGCGATCAATAGCCGCATAACGTACGCAGCAAAACTTCAACTCTAGTGTCATGGCACGCAAAGTCCGCGCGACCAACAACGGCAATTTTGCTTTGAATAGTGAAGAATTTTTATCGCCTTCGCAATAGCGACTAAATGCCGTGTAATAACCTTCGCGGGCGCGACGATACCAATTGCCTAACACCAGCCATAAACGATTTTCTTGAAATTGACTAAGCTCATGCTCGACAAAATATTCACGCGTTAATTTGCGCGTATGCACATATGAAGCCTCGTCTATCATGCAAACTAATGCTAGTTGATGTTCTAACTTAAATTCGGAATTACTACTGACTGACTCCATCCAGTCAGTCAACTCCATCAAAGATTTGTAATCATCATTGTGAGGTAACTCAGCCAATAGCCCTTGCGCAGACTTGAGGTCAGACATAGGGTGATCTGATTTTTTGCCAAATAACTTTGCTAACATGTAATGCCTCGCACTAAGATTGATATATTTTTATAATTACACGCATCTAACCATAAACAACGCTTATCTCACAACCTTTTCAACTATCTAGATAATTGTTACCTTACTTAACCCCAAGCTCTCCGTTCCCTGCTGTACAGCAGGCATTGCAAGCTCCGAATGGCTTGTTGGCTGCGGGCGCAGATTTATCATCCGCACGCTTACTGACGGCTTATCGCGCAGGCATTTTTCCTTGGTTTAATGTGGGCGAACCAATTTTGTGGTGGAGTCCTGACCCGCGCATGACGCTGATTTCCAGTCAATTCCAAGTCTCACATTCGCTAAAAAAAGTGCTGCGTGAGCGTGCTTTTACAGTACGTTTTGATACGCAATTTAGTGAGGTCATGCAAGCGTGCGCCGCGCCGCGTAAAAATCAGGCAGGCACTTGGATACACGAAGACATGGTTGCGGCTTATCGCGAACTACATCGTTTAGGCTATGCGCACAGCGTGGAAGTTTGGCAAGGCGACAATTTAATTGGCGGCTTATACGGCATGGCGATTGGCCGAATGTTTTATGGCGAATCTATGTTTAGCGTGCAGCCGAATGGCTCAAAAATCGCGTTGGCGTATTTATGTAAACAACTGGCGCGTTGGCAATTCACCCTGATTGATTGCCAAATGTACACAGCACATTTAGCGTCGCTGGGCGCGCGCGAAATTCCACGCGATGAATTTATCCGCCAGCTAACAGAATTGGTAAACTGCGCGCCCGTTCCAAACTGGCAATTCGATGCCGATTTATTTTTATGAGTCAGCTCAACGACATCCCTTTTAGCACGCTGCACTTTTATCTGACCGCGTCTTATGCGTGCAGTTATTTGCCCAATTTGCCAGCGCGTTCCCAAGTGGCGACGCCCGCTCATTTAATTACGCCTGGCATTTATTCCGAACTGGTACAACAAGGCTTTAGGCGCAGTGGCAGCTACACTTATCGGCCGCGTTGCGACACTTGCCAAGCGTGTCAAAGTCTGCGAATTTTAGCGGCTGATTTTTTACCCTCGCGCACTCAGCGACGCGCTTGGCAGCAGCACAATAGCTTGCAAACATCATTACATACGCTAGCCGACAAGCCTGAGTATTACGTCCTGTATCAACGCTATCAAGCGGCGCGCCACAAAAATGGCGGCATGGACAACGATGATCACGAAGCCTATGAAAAGTTTTTATTACGTAGCGATATAGAGAGTTTCATCGTCGAATTTCGCGAGCCATCCGAGCACAATGCAGCGGGCATTTTACGCATGGTCAGCGTGATTGATTTACTCGCCGATGGACTCTCTGCGGTCTATACCTTTTTTGAACCCGATCTCGCGCATAGCAGTTTTGGCGTTTACAACGTGCTGTGGCAAATTGATTTGTGTCGCCAGCTCGAACTCGATTTTGTCTATCTCGGTTACTGGATTAAAGACAGCGTCAAGATGACTTACAAAACCCAATATCAACCCGCGCAAGTGTTGCAAAATGGCACTTGGCAACCCTACCTAAAGGACACAGCATGAAAATTCGTTTAAGCATTTTTGTGGTCAGTTTGTTATTACTGCCGCTCACTGGAGTTTATCTAAGCGGTGGTAATTGGAGCGATGTTGCGCCGCTTAGCATTAGCGAACGCGGCGATGCGGGCATCATCAATTTACCAGCGGTGTTGCTCACTACGCTGATGCTGGCGGGCTATATTGTGCTCATTAACCACCTCAACAAAATTCTCACGGGCAATAAAATTTTCGCCACGCAACAACACTTTTTTATCTGGATGAGTGGTGCGAGCGTGGTATTAGTTTGGTTAGTCTGTTATCTGAATTTATTCGTCGGCAGTTGGATTAACCAAACTGAAAACCCCATCCTGCAAGCCCTACTCTACAGCCCTTTATTCGCCTTATTAGTGCCTGCGGTGTTGTGTACGCGCGCACTAATCGCCGCCCTACCTGGCCTACTCAAACGTTTAAGCAACCGCTTATTTTTCACCCCACCCGCCGCGTCAACTTTAGCGACTATTTTTATCGCCTTAGCCATCGTAGGTCTGCTTGGCGGCGCACTGTGGACAACGCAATTACTCAGTTTATTTTGGTGCGCGCCACTGCTGTTATTGATGGGGCTGCAATGTTTATGGCACGAAAGCACCTTTTTTTCTGGACTCAAAACAGGTGACAACGGGCGCATTATTTGCAGTGCATTAGCGGGACTATTAGTCGGTAACTTTGTTCTGTTCGCCTATCAAAATAATGGCGGTCTATTGAGCATCAATATCAATCAATTTTTTCTCCAAACAGGCTTGGTTATTTTCGCTTGGACAGGTATGCAATTAGGCGATGTGGTTGCCGAAAATTTCCGTGGCAAACCACGCACCGAGCTGTTCAAAGCGAAGAAAAAATTCCCTATTCCGGTCGTCGTAAAAATAAATAGGTCTTAAATTATGTATGCACTGCTGCGCCCCGCGCTGTTTCAACTGTCGCCCGAAACGGCGCATCACGCCACGCTTACAGGGCTCAATGCTGCTTATTCATTAGGTTTGAGTCGTTTAATTGGCACAAAAATCCCTGCGAATCCGCGCACCGTGATGGGCATTACTTTTCCCAATCCAGTCGGGCTAGCAGCAGGCTTAGATAAAAATGGCGACTGCATCAACGGCTTGTCCGCGCTAGGTTTTGGCAGTATCGAAATCGGTACAATCACGCCCTTGGCGCAAGCGGGCAATCCGCAACCGCGCTTATTCCGTTTGCCCAAAGCTGCCGCCATCATCAACCGTATGGGCTTCAATAACGACGGCGTGGACAAGCTCATCGCCAATGTGCAACGCGCAAATTTCAAAGGTGTACTGGGCATTAACATCGGTAAAAATGCCCTAACACCAATTGAAAATGCCGCTGACGATTATTTGATTTGTCTGCGCAAAGTGTATGCGCACGCCAGCTATATCACCGTTAACATTTCCTCGCCTAACACCAAAAATCTGCGGCAATTACAGAACGATGAGGCGCTGGATAAATTGCTCGCGACGCTCAAAGCCGAGCAAGAAAAACTCGCCGATACGCATGGTCGTTATGTCCCTATCGCTTTGAAAATTGCGCCCGATATGGAAGCCGATCAGATTGCGCAAATCGCGCGCTTGCTGATGCAACATCGCATCGACGGCGTGATTGCCACCAACACCACGCTGGCGCGCGACGCGGTAGCAAACCTGCAATACGGTAATGAGGCAGGTGGTTTGAGTGGCGCGCCGGTGCGTGACCAATCCACCGCTGTGATACGCGCGCTCGCTGCCGAATTGCAAAATGCTTTGCCCATCATCGGTGTGGGCGGCATTTTGAGCGGCGCGGATGCGGCGGAAAAAATCGCGGCGGGGGCGAGCTTGGTGCAGATTTACAGTGGCCTGATTTATCGCGGTCCCGCGCTGCTTAGCGAGTGTTGCGCTGCGTTGAGAGTAGCCCGCTAAGCCATGCCCAGCATCGCTTTGCGCACACGCTTAGTAGCACTTTATCCCATGCTAGCTACGCTCGATTTAGCCGCATTATTAGCCGATACCGCCGTCATACACTTACCCATGGACACGCTGGTGTTCGATGAAAATCAACCTTGTCTAGGTTTTCCGCTGATTTTGACCGGCAGCATTCGCGTCATCAAAGCTGCCGCCAGCGGACGCGAGTTGCAGTTGTATCGCGTACAACCTGGCGAGAGCTGCATTCTCACCAGTAGTTGTTTACTCGGACATACGCGTTATCAAGCGCGCGGCATCGTTGCTGAAGATTTAGAAATGATGGTACTGCCCGCGACTAAGTTTCATCAGTTGTTAGCGCAAAACGCAGCCTTTCGTAGCTATGTGTTCAGCTTGTTTGCTGACCGCCTTACCGACCTGATGGTGCTGGTATCCGCCGTGGCATTTCAAAAGCTCGATCAACGTCTCGCTGCTCTGCTAATTAGCAAACCGAATCCCTTACACAGCACGCATCAAGCACTCGCCGATGAGCTCGGTAGCGCGCGTGAAATCGTCAGCCGCTTGCTCAAAAATTTTGCCGAACAAGGCTGGGTGCAACTGGGTCGCGAGCACATTACCCTCACCAATCGCGCCGCACTGCAACGCTACGCCAGCTTGCCATAACGCAATCATTCGCGCCGCTGTCCACCTTATAATATAATCCGCGTATGAAAACGCCTACACAGCTGAAACTCAACATCACCGGGATGCACTGTGCATCCTGCTCCGCGCGGCTGGAAAAGGTGCTTAATCAATTACCCGATGTGCAAGCGCATGTAAGCATCGCTACGGAAGTCGCACAGCTAGCTTTTCAGCCCGACATCACGCCACTCGCAACCGTCATCAAAGCCATACAAAACGCGGGCTTCGATGCGCATATCCCACGCGATTTCGCCGCAGAAAAATTGGCGCGTAACGCGCAACTTAAGCACGAGCAACAGCATTTCTTCATCGCGGCGGCACTCACATTTCCGCTGCTGTTGGGCATGGTGACGATGGCATTCGGCAGCCATTTTATGTTGCCTGCATGGTTGCAATTTTTGCTCGCCACCCCCGTGCAATTTTGGCTGGGTCGCCGATTTTATGTAGGCGCGTGGGGCAGCTTGCGCAACCGCAGCGCGAACATGGACGTGCTGGTCGCGCTCGGCACCAGTGCTGCGTATCTATTGAGCTGCGCGGTGTGGCTATTCGACTTGAATCAGGATTTATATTTTGAATCCAGTGCCACGCTGATTACGCTGGTATTGCTCGGTAAATTATTGGAAGCGCGTGCCAAAGGTCGAGCCTCTGGCGCGCTCGAAGCCTTGCTCAATTTGCAACCCAAAACCGCGCAAGTCGAACGCGACGGCATACTGCAAAGCATCCCGATTAACGAGCTACAAGTAGATGATATTTTTTTAGTGCGCCCGTTTGAAAGCATCGCCGTGGATGGCATCGTCATCGCAGGCGACTCAAGCGTCGATGAAGCCATGCTGACGGGCGAAAGCGTGGCGCGCGGCAAGCACGTCAACGACAAGGTATATGCCGCCACACAAAACCAAAGCGGTGCTTTGAAATGCCGCGCGCTGGCGGTCGGCAGCCATACACAACTCGCCGCAATCATTCGTTTAGTCGAGCAAGCGCAAGGCTCGAAAGCCGCCATTCAAGCCCTCGCCGATAAAATTTCCGCCGTGTTCGTGCCCATCGTCATGCTCATCGCCTTGCTGACTTTTATCGCTTGGTATTTTGTCGGACATGACTTCGCCCCCTCGCTCATCAACGCCATCGCAGTGTTAGTCATCGCCTGCCCCTGCGCGCTTGGTTTAGCCACCCCCACCGCGCTGGTGGTCGCCACAGGACGCGCGGCGCAAGCGGGCATCTTGGTGAAAGATGCAGCAGCACTGGAACACGCGCAGCAACTGGGCATAGTCGTGGTAGATAAAACAGGCACGCTTACTGTCGGCAAACCCAGTGTCACCGAGGTGTTACCCGCCGCCAATATCAGCACAGCAGAACTGCTCACGCTGGCGGCAATGCTCACGCAAAGCTCAACGCATCCCTTGTCGCGCGCGATTTTTGCGCATACGCAACAGCTCAACATTCACGCCAGCACGGCTGTGATAACCGAGCTGCCTGGACAAGGACTAAGTGCTAACGCAGCAGGTGAAAGTTATTTATTAGTCTCACCAAACGCCGCGCGGCAGCACGACATCAGCCTAGATACGCGAGTGATACTCAACTTGGAACAACAAGGTAAAACCGTGTTAGTGATGGCACACGATAAAGTTTTACTTGGCTATCTAGCCCTGCAAGATCAAGTGCGTCCCAGCAGCCGTGCGGCGGTGGCAAGGTTACAAAGTATGGGCATACGCGTGTTGATGTTGAGTGGCGACAATGCCGCTGCTACGCAAGCGATTGCCGCGCAAGTCGGCATCACCGAATTCATCGCTGAAGTGAGTCCACAAGACAAGGCGGCACAGCTGCAAACGCTCAAAAACACTGGCGATAAAATCTTGATAGGAATGGTCGGCGACGGCATCAACGACGCGCCTGCGTTGGCGAATGCTGATGTGAGTTTCGCCATGCGTAGCGGCTCGGACATCGCGCTAGAAGCCGCCGACATCACCTTGATGCGCAATGATTTGATGAGCGTGGTCGATGCGATAGATTTATCGCGTGCGACCTTGAGAAAAATCCGCCAAAATTTATTTTTTGCCTTCGCTTATAACGTGCTGGGCATCCCACTCGCCGCCTTCGGACTGCTCAATCCAGTCATTGCAGGCGCAGCCATGGCGATGAGCTCGGTTACCGTGGTGAGCAATGCTTTACTGTTAAAAAGCTGGCATTCGGTCGCTCAATCCTCTAAATAAGCCGCGCAGCGAGCTTGCCGATTGTAAATTCCCTTGCGCACCTTATAATGCGCGACCTCTAAAATAGGCTGGCAAAGATCACCGCCTATTGATTTCGCAGCGAACCACTCAAGTGCGGCTCATCCGCACTTTATTTTTGGAAACAATATGCCCGTTATTACTTTGCCAGATGGCTCAACACGCAGCTTTGAACAAGCCGTCACAATCGCCGAAGTCGCACTCAGCATCGGAGCAGGCTTAGCGCGCGCAGCATTGGCAGGCAAAGTAAATGGTCAGCTAGTCGATACTTCTTTTTTGATTGAACAAGATGCGGCGTTGGCCATCATCACCGACAAAGATGCCGATGGTTTAGAAGTCATACGTCATTCGACGGCGCACTTATTGGCGCACGCGGTGAAAGAATTATTTCCTGACGCGCAAGTCACCATCGGTCCTGTAATTGAAAACGGATTTTTCTACGACTTTTCTTACCATCGCCCGTTTACGCCTGAAGATTTGACGGCGATAGAAAAGCGTATGGCAGAATTGGCAAAAAAAGATTTTCCAGTGACGCGCAAAGTTTTGCCACGCGACGAGGCAGTAAGTTATTTCCAAGGGATTAACGAGCATTACAAAGCGGAAATCATAGCGTCGATTCCCGCCGATCAAGCTGTCTCGCTCTACACCGAAGGCGAATTTACTGACTTGTGTCGCGGCCCGCATGTGCCATCAACAGGCAAGCTCAAAGCCTTCAAGTTAATGAAATTGGCGGGCGCGTATTGGCGCGGCGATTCCAAAAATGAAATGTTGCAACGCATCTACGGCACGGCTTGGGCAAAGAAAGAAGAGCTAGACGCGCACTTGTTACAAATCGAAGAAGCCGAAAAACGCGACCATCGCAAGCTCGGCAAACAGCTGGATTTATTTCACATGCAAGACGAAGCACCAGGTATGGTGTTTTGGCATCCCAAGGGTTGGGCACTGTGGCAAGAAATTGAGCAATACATGCGCCGCGTATATCGCGACAACGGTTATCAAGAAGTGCGTTGCCCACAAATTATTGACCGCGTGTTGTGGGAAAAATCGGGGCATTGGGAACATTACCAAGCCAATATGTTCACCACCGAATCAGAAAAGCACGATTACGCGATTAAGCCGATGAACTGCCCAGGTCATGTGCAAGTGTTCAATGCCGATTTACGTTCTTATCGCGAGCTGCCACTGCGTTACGGCGAGTTTGGTTCATGCCATCGCAACGAACCGTCGGGTGGGCTGCACGGCTTGTTGCGCGTGCGTGGTTTTGTGCAAGACGATGGGCATATTTTCTGTACCGAAAACCAAATCGAAGCCGAAGTCACCGCCTTCAATGCCTTAGTGCTCAAGGTCTATAAGGATTTTGGCTTTAACGAAGTGGCGGTGAAATTAGCCTTGCGTCCAGACAGTCGTGTTGGCACAGATGAAATCTGGGACAAGTCAGAAACCGCGTTGCGCGCGGCATTAACGGCATCAGGCTTGGCGTGGACTGAGCTGCCTGGCGAAGGCGCGTTTTACGGCCCCAAAATTGAATTTCATATCAAAGATGCCATCGGTCGCTCATGGCAATGCGGCACGATACAAGTCGATTTCTCCATGCCAGGTCGCTTAAGGGCAGAGTTCGTCGATGAAGACAACACGCGCAAAACGCCAGTGATGCTGCATCGCGCAATTTTAGGTTCGCTAGAACGCTTCATCGGCATGTTGATTGAAAATCACACTGGTGCATTCCCGATGTGGCTCGCCCCCGTGCAGTTAGTGGTGATGAATATCTCGCAAGCACAAGCTGAATATGCCACTAAAGTGAGCGAACAATTGCGCGCTGCTGGACTGCGCGTGCAATTGGATTTGCGCAATGAGAAGATTACCTATAAAATACGCGAACATAGCTTACAGAAATTACCCTACCAGTTAATTTTGGGTGATAAAGAAGTAGCAGCAGAATTGGTTGCCGTGCGGTCCCGTAGTGGTGAAGATCTCGGACAAATGACGTTGCCAACACTCTTGGCGCGTTTGCAAACCGAAATCAAAAACGGGTAGCACGGCTTAATTTTTTTAAGGAATACGGCGATAGCACAAGATAAATCACAACGCATCAATGAAATGATTAACGCACCACAAGTGCGTCTTATTGGTGTTGAAAAAGAGCCGTTAGGCATCGTTACCATCGCAGAAGCGTTGCGTTTAGCGGATATTGCAGAATTAGATTTGGTCGAGATTTCACCGCTTGCCGAACCGCCTGTGTGTCGCATTATGGACATCGGCAAATTCAAATACGCTGAAGCAAAAAAGCTGCATGAAGCCAAGCTCAAACAAAAACAAGTCCAAATCAAAGAAATTAAATTCCGTCCTGGCACGGATGATGGCGACTACAGCATTAAGTTGCGTAATTTGATTAAGTTTTTGGAAGATGGCGACAAAACCAAAATTACTCTGCGTTTCCGTGGTCGTGAAATGGCTCATCAAGAAATTGGTATGGCATTGATTCAACGTGTGCGGGCAGATTTAGAAGAGCATGGTGTGGTCGAGCAATTCCCAAAAATGGAAGGTCGGCAAATGGTTATGGTGTTATCACCGAAGGCTAAGAAAAAATAACGGCTCACACCCGACGCACTACTGAATAAAGTTTTTTCGACACAATGGGGATGGTCGAAACGATGTCACACAAAGTCCCCGAAAAAGTGGTGCATGGGTATCAAGTTGTTTCATGTCGAAACGCACCTCGCACCATAACTTAAGGAGTTGTTATGCCTAAGATGAAAACCAAAAGCGGAGCAAAAAAACGCTTCGTCGTTCGTGCTGGCGGCAGTATCAAGCGCGCAAGTGCGTTCAAACGCCACATCCTGACCAAGAAGACTACCAAGTGCAAACGTCAATTGCGCGGTACTTCTGAAGTTCACGCAACCAACAAAGCATCGGTTCGCGCCATGATGCCTTACGCATAAGGAGTAGCACATGCCAAGAGTAAAACGTGGGGTCGTCGCCCGTGCAACGCACAAAAAACTATTAGCAAAAGCCAAGGGTTACCGTGGTCGCCGCAAGAACGTCTATCGCGTCGCCAAACAGGCGGTGATGAAAGCCGGTCAATACGCTTACCGTGATCGTCGTCAGAAAAAACGCCAATTCCGCACTTTGTGGATTGCTCGTATCAACGCGGCAGCGCGTGAATTCGGTCTGCCATACAGCGTGTTTATGAATGGCCTGAAAAAAGCAGATATTCAAGTGGATCGCAAGGTTCTCTCGGACATCGCGATTTTCGACAAGGCAGCGTTTGCTCATTTCGTTGAGCAAGCGCGTGCCAGCCTCGGCAAGTAAGCGAAATTTCGCAGTTTGATGGTTAAACTGCGGCAATCGAAAGGAGGCTCACGCCTCCTTTTTTGTTTGTGCACCTCTCCCTCAAGGGAACTGAATTAAAAATGGAACAACTCCAACAAATTTTAGAACTTGCTTTGCAGCAGTTCGCTGTGATTAGCGACGAAGCTGAACTAGAGCAAGTCAAAGCAAAGTATCTGGGCAAAGAAGGCAGCCTCACTGCCTTACTCAAAGGCTTGGGCAAACTATCCAATGAAGAACGCCCCGCCGCTGGCGCAAAAATTAACGTGGTTAAACAGCAAATCGAAGCCGCACTTCAAGCGCGCCGCGATGCGTTGCAACACGCCAAATTAGCGCAAAGATTGGCTGCTGAATCCTTGGATGTCACCCTGCCAGCACGCGGCGCAAGCACAGGTGGACTGCATCCGATTACGCTGACTTTGCAGCGCATTGAGCAGCTGTTTCACTCACTGGGTTTTGCGGTCACTTCTGGCCCTGAAATCGAACACGATTTCTATAATTTCACCGCGCTGAATATCCCAGACAATCATCCAGCGCGTGCCATGCATGACACCTTTTATCTCGATCCCGAACATGTGTTGCGCACCCATACATCACCCGTGCAAATTCGTTACATGGAAGCCAATCAGCCACCGCTGAAAATTATCTCGCCAGGTCGCGTGTATCGCGTCGATTCCGATGCCACGCATTCGCCGATGTTCCACCAAGTCGAAGGCTTGTGGGTCGATGAAAATGTCAGCTTTGCTAATCTCAAAGGCGTGGTGCAAGATTTTCTGCAACGCTTCTTTGAACAAGACGATTTACAAGTGCGCTTTCGCCCTTCTTTCTTTCCTTTCACCGAACCCTCTGCCGAAATGGATATGAGCTGGAAAGGCGGCTGGCTAGAAATCGGCGGCTGCGGCATGGTGCATCCGAACGTGCTGAAAAACGTCAATATCGACAGCGAAAAATATCTGGGCTTTGCCTTTGGCTTGGGCGTGGAACGCTTGGCAATGTTGCGTTACGGCGTAAACGATTTGCGTCAATTCTTTGAAAGCGATTTACGCTTTTTGAAACAGTTTAACTAAGAAGCACCACTATGAAATTCTCTGAAAATTGGTTACGAACTTTCGTCAATCCTGCGCTAACTAGCGCGGAACTATCGCATCTGCTGACCATGGCAGGACTGGAAGTCGAAGGCCTGGACGCGGTCGCGCCAGCCTTTAACAATGTAGTGGTTGCGCAAGTATTGGAAGTGGTTAAACACCCCAATGCCGACCGCCTCAATGTCTGCCAAGTCAACGTCGGTGAAGCGCAGCCCATCAGCATCGTGTGCGGAGCGAGCAATGTCGCGGTCGGTGTAAAAGTGCCGTGTGCGCGTATCGGCGCAGTGTTGCCAGGCGACTTCAAAATCAAACAGGCCAAAGTACGCAGCATCGAGTCATTCGGCATGTTGTGCTCAGCAAAAGAATTGGGTTTGGCGCAGACCAGTGACGGACTTTGGTTGTTGCCAGACGATGCGACGGTGGGCATGACCATCCGCGAGTATTTGGATTTGGACGACCAGTTATTCACCCTCAAACTCACTCCGAATCGTAGCGATTGTTCTAGTTTGTTCGGTATCGCACGCGAAGTTGCCGCACTCACCGCAACGCCTTGCCAGCCTTTGGACGTCAAGGTTACCAGCCTTACGTCGAATGAGAAACTCAGCGTTAAAGTCGATGATGCAACAGCGTGTCCCGCCTATTACGGTCGCTTGATAGGCGGCGTAAATGCAGCGGTTACCACACCCGTTTGGATGCAGCGTCGCTTGGAGCGCAGCGGACTGCGCAGCATTAACGCGGTGGTCGATATTACTAATTATGTGATGCTGGAAATGGGGCAACCCATGCACGCCTTCGACGTGCAAAAACTGTCTGGCGGCGTCACCGTGCGCCGCGCGCGCACAGGCGAATCACTGACCTTGCTTAACGAGCAAGTCGCACAACTCGATAGTGAAGTATTGGTTATTGCCGATGACGCGGGCGTGCTGGCAATCGCTGGCATCATGGGCGGTCAAGACAGCGGCGTAGCAACCACCAGCACCAATGTATTTCTGGAATCGGCATTCTTCCATCCCGATGCAATAGTAGGCCGTGCGCGCCGCTTCGGTTTAGCAACAGACTCATCATTCCGTTTTGAACGCGGGGTGGATTTTGCCGCCACGCAGCCAGCAATGGAACGCGCTACGCAATTACTGGTGGAGATTTGCGGAGGAACGGTTGGTGAAATCACCGCCGTATGCAATACCCTGCCCGCCCGCCCCGCCATCGCGCTGCGTCGCTCGCGGGTGCAAAGAATTTTGGGCATCGCACTGAGCAATCAACAGATTGCAGAACTGCTAACGCGCTTGCAATTCGTCTTCACTTCTAATGGTGATGATTTTCGTGTTACTCCGCCCAGCTTCCGTTTCGATATGACTATCGAAGCCGATCTGGTCGAAGAGTTGGCACGCTTGTATGGCTACGACAACATCCCCGCGCTCGCGCCTAAGACATCGCTGACCATGTTGCCTTGCAGCGAGTCGCAACGTCCTTTAAGCCGCGTGCAGCAAGTGTTAGTGTCGCGTGATTATCAAGAGATTGTCAGCTTGGCATTTTTGGCTGAACAAACCGAACGTGACTTATGTGGCAATCAGCATCCGCTAGTTTTGCAAAATCCTATCGCGAGTAATTTGGCAGTGATGCGCAGCAGTTTGATTGGCGGATTAGTTGATGCACTGCGCTTTAATTTGAACCGCAAACAAACTCGTGTGCGCTTGTTTGAAGTCGGCGCATGCTTCGCCAAGTCTGGCGATGACTATGTGCAAACCTCACGTTTATCAGGCTTGGCGTATGGCACGCAACAAACTGAACAATGGGGCGTGACGGCACGCGCAGTCGATTTTTACGATGTCAAAGCTGATGTAGAAGCCTTGTGTGGCTCACTCGCGTTGCGCTTTGTGGCAGCGCAGCATTCGGCTTTACATCCAGGGCGGAGCGCGCAAATTTTTGTCGGGGAGCGTGCCATTGGTTGGTTAGGCGAGCTGCATCCGCACACGCAACAACAACACGATTTGCCGCTCGCACCCGTGTGGTTTGAGTTGGATTTAGAGGTTTTGCTGACCAGCCGTGTGCCACGTCTAAGCGATATTGCTAAGTTTTTACCCGTGCGTCGCGATCTCGCCCTAGTGGTAGATGAAGCCGTCAACGCAGATACCTTATTAAACGCCATGACCGCTGTTAAAGCACCGTTGGTACACGAGATTGCGCTGTTCGATGTGTATCGCGGCAAAGGTTTGGAGAATGGCAAAAAAAGCCTTGCATTCCGTGTGTTAGTACAAGATACTCAAAAGAATTTAACGGATGCAGAAATCGAAACCAGTATTGCGCTATTAGTCTCAGCACTACAACAACACGGCGCGCAACTACGCAATTAAGGAAGCCATGACACCTACATTAACCAAAGCAGAATTGTCCGACTTGCTGTTTGAAAAAGTCGGTTTGAATAAGCGCGAAGCCAAAGATATGGTTGAAACTTTTTTTGAGGAGATCCGCGCGCAACTGGAAATGGGCGAAAGCGTCAAACTCTCAGGTTTCGGCAATTTTGAATTACGCGATAAACCACAACGTCCAGGACGCAACCCTAAAACAGGTGAAGAAATCCCCATTAGCGCACGTCGCGTGGTGACCTTCCATCCCAGCCAAAAACTAAAAACCACCGTGGAAAAGTCTTACCATGGAAATCCACAAGCCTAATTCCGAACTGCCTAGTATCCCTGCCAAACGCTACTTCACCATCGGCGAAGTGAGCGAGCTGTGTGGGGTAAAAGCCCATGTGTTGCGCTATTGGGAACAGGAGTTCACCCAGCTCAAACCAGTCAAGCGTGGTGGCAATCGACGCTATTACCAACACCACGAAGTATTATTGGTTAGGCATATTCGCGAACTACTATATGAGCAAGGTTTCACCATCAATGGCGCGCGCAATCGCTTAGAAGGTCATGAAATGGTGGGCTTAGTAGAACGAGCACCAGTAGCGAGCCTCCCTGTCACGCAGAGCATGTTTAATCTGCCCAGCCTTAAACAGGAACTCCGCAGCGTCATTGCCCTGCTACACCATTAGGGCATGAGCCTGTAACCTATCCCGAATAAATCTATTGCTTGCTGGGTAAATTCAGTGCAATGCCGCTATTGCTCGCCATATCCACCAAAATAGTGTTGCCGTGTTTACCGATTTCGCGTAAGGCATCAATACGGTTAATTTCAGTCAACATATTGATTGACTCCGCTGCCGACACGCCATGCTTTTCAAACTCTTGCATCGAGGCAGCAATCCCCTCAGCCAAAGTTTTACGCGCATCTGCCAAGCCTTTGGCCCGCTCACGCTGGGCTTGTGCTTCAGCTTCTGCCACGGCCACCAGGCGAATTTTTTCAGCTTTACCTTCTTGCTCGGCCGCTTCGGCAGAGCGCTTCGCAGCGACTACGCGATTAAATGACTCTTGCACGGTTTGCGAGACGCTAGGCTGGTCGATTAGCACGGCTTCTAATAAAAATCCGTAATCGGATAACTTTTCCGCCAATTCTTCGGCAACTTTGTTAACGATTTGATTACGATCTTTGAACATATCTTCCAGCGTCATGCCCGACGAAATCGCACGAATCGTATTCAGTACCCAAGTCGAAATTTGCTGCGGTGGATTGGTCAGACGATAAAAGGCATCGTTAGCGCGCTCAGGATTGACACGCAGTTGGATATTCACAGGCAGGTCCACAAACACGTTGTCTATGGTCTTGATATTAACTTCGCTCTTGACCTCGGTGATGCGTAAATCCACCTCGCCTGCAACAGTTTGAAACGGTACTAAAATAAAATTCAATCCAGGTTCTAAAGTCCGTGAATACTTACCAAAGGTTTCAACCATTTTGATGGTTTGCTGTTGCACGATACGCACGCAGATAAAGCCATAAAACGCGAGTACACCTAAAATGACCACGATGAATTCCATGCTATTTCTCCTATGCGTTGAACGATAATTAAACGGGGCTAAAGCAGTATCTATGAGGAAAAAACGGCTACATTTTCATCTTTATGGTGCAGCAGCTTATAGGCATACACTTGTTCGCCGCCTTTTAACTTGAGCTGTTGCGCACCCGCAAAATCAAAGTGCTGCACCATACGTTGATGCGTTACTTTATCAACCAACACTTCACCCGCATGCGCTGCTTCAGATAGCCGGCTAGCCAAATTAACTGCTGCCCCCCATATATCGTAAGTCAAGCGCGTACGCCCAATCACCCCAGCCATTAAGGGTCCCGTGGCAATACCAATATGCAGTTGCAAATCTAAATCAGCAAAATCCGCCGATAAATCACTCGCAATAAAAGTTTTGAATTCTTGCGCGGCTAACACCACATGGTGCACATAGTCGTCACTCGGATGGGCGGCTAACCCACCGACCACCATATAAGCATCGCCTATGGTTTTGATTTTTTCTAAACCATGCAAATCAGCAATCGCATCAAAACCTGAAAACAACTGATTAAGTAAATCAATAATTTGTGCGGGAGAGAGTCGATCGGTGAGACGGGTAAAACCCACCAAGTCAGCAAACATCACCGTTGCATCAGCATGTCCATCCGCAATCATGGCGGGTAAGTCCAGCAGACGATGCACAATACGGTCAGGGAGTAAATTATTGATGAGCGTGAGATTACGTTGATTGGACAGACTGGCAACATCATGCTGGGTACGCAAATCAAAGAATTGATTTTTGCGTAATTGTTCAATTTCGGCGCGCCGCCGTGAGTAGTAATACAGCGACCAAGCCACTAAAGAGCTCAGGACTGCAAAGTTAATTGGCATCAAAAACTGTGCGAGTTGCGCGCCTGCTAAATCAACACCCACGCTTTGCTGCCAAACGATGCCGTAGGCTAACAAAATTGTCGCGATATAAGCCGCCACCCATCGCCCAATACGCGTCTTGCCTGGTTCTCCTACTAGAAATGCCGCCAAAGGCGCAAGGAAACTCCAGAACACGATGCCCGATAAATGCGCGCCCGCAATACTTAACTGGACAATTAAGGGCGTGAACAGTAAAAATAAAATCTGCGCACGGCGTAGCCAAGTGAAATTTTTACTCCACCAATAATGCGCAAACGCCAAAGTCGAAATGAGCTGACACAACACAATGCCGTACCACACATACGACACAACCAAATAAGAACATGCGGCCAACCACAACAATAAAAAAATGCTCATGGCAAACGAGATTGCCGTGAGCATTTGCATTTGCAGATTTTTCAATAATTGGTAAGGTTGAACAGCCAACGTCAAACTATCCGCAGACATGGTTTTACTGTCTGTCTTAGCGCAACAATAATGAGTATTGCACCGAGGCAGCGCAAATTGCCATCAACATGCCAGGCATCATACCCAGTGCCAATACCGCTAAACCATTAAAGCTAATCAGCATCGCACTATCGGGCGACAGATGAATTTTTTCATGACTTTCGGGTGCATCGAAGTACATCAATTTGACGATGCGCAAGTAGTAGAACGCGCCAATAAGCGACATTAACACCGCCACCACTGCCAACCATGTGTAGCCCGCTACCACCACCGCATTAAGCACCGATAACTTGGCATAAAAGCCTACTGTGGGCGGCACACCTGCCATCGAAAACATCAGCAACATCATCATAAATGCGAGCCAAGGACTACGTTGATTCAAGCCCTTAAAGTCGCTTAATTTATCGGCTTCAAAACCTGCCCGCGATAACAACATAATCATGCCGAAAGAGCCCAATGACATCAGCACATAAGTAATCGCATAGAACATCGACGCACCATAACCCTCTACGCTGCCGCTGATAAAACCGAGCAGCAAAAAGCCCATATGGGTGATGGTCGAATAGGCAAACATGCGCTTCATATTAGTCTGCGCAATCGCGGATAAATTACCCAACGCCATCGACGCAACTGCCAAAATAATCAACATGCCTGACCAGTCGTGCACCAGTGGTTGCAAGCCTTCTACCAAAATACGCGCCACAAAAGCGAAGGCGGCGAGTTTAGGCACTGAGCCGATAAACATCGTCATCGCCGTCGGCGCGCCGTGATACACGTCTGGCACCCACATATGGAACGGCACGACGCCGAGCTTGAAAGACAAGCCTGACACGATGAACACCAAACCAAAGGTGAGCAAGGCTTTGTTAGTGACACCATGACTAATCGCATCTTTAATCGCACCGAGCTCAAGCGTGCCCGTTGCGCCGTACAACATCGACATGCCGTACAGCAATAAGCCTGAAGCCAATGCGCCCAACACAAAGTATTTCATCGCCGCTTCCGTCGCCGTGGCGGAATCACGTTGCAACGCCACCATGGCGTACAAGCTCAACGACAGTAATTCCAAACCCAGATACAAGGTCAAGAAATGATTCGCCGAAATCATCACGTTCATACCAAGCAACGCAAATAATGCCAGCACCATAAATTCGCCAGTAAACAAGCCGCGCACTAACAAGTATTGCCGTGAATACACCAGCATCATCGCCACGCCCAAATAGCTCATTAGCTTGAGCACGTCGGACATTAAGTCGTCCACATACATTTTATTGAAGGCATACACCACGCCATCCACGTGCGTCGCAACGGTAATCAGTGCACAGCCGAGCAAGGTGATTTGCACCAATAAATACGTCCAAAATTTACCGTGCTGCGTGAGCAATAAATCCACGATTAAAATCGTACCAACCATGCACAACAGGAAAATTTCTGCGGCAACAGGCATTAAGTTCGCCATCAAATTCATATACACCTCTAAAAACGGGTCAGTGGGCTATCGAGAGAAGTCTGTAGCAGGACTCTCTCGACTTAGCTTTAGTTAATTAGTTTGGAATGCGCAACGTGTTCGAGTAAATCATTCACCGATACATGCAGAATTTCCGCGAAGGGCAAGGGATACACGCCCATACCCAACACCAAAACGGCCAACAAGGTAAAGATAATTTTTTCACGCAAATTGAGGTCGGTCAGCTCGGCAACGTGGTGGTTTGCCACTGCGCCAAAAATCACGCGTTTATACATCCACAGCGTATAAGCCGCACCAAAAATCAGCGTGGAACCCGCCGCGAAGGCATACCAAAAATTCACTTTAACCGCGCCCATAATGATCATGAATTCGCCAACAAAAGCACTCGTGCCTGGCAAGCCGCTATTCGCCATCGCAAACAACATAAAAAACGCTGCGAACATGGGCATTTTGTTTGCCACACCACCGTAAGCTGATATTTCACGCGAATGTACGCGGTCATACAACACACCGATGCAAAGGAACAATGCGCCAGCCACAAAACCGTGCGAAATCATCTGCATCAACGCGCCTTCCATACCGTAGGCATTGAAAATAAAGAAGCCTAGCGTGACAAAACCCATATGCGAAATTGATGAATACGCCACTAGTTTTTTCATGTCCGATTGCTTCAATGCTACCAAGCCGATATAAACAATCGCAATTAGCGACAATGCAATCATCACGCCCGCCAACTTGTGGCTGGCATCAGGGGTAATCGGCATCGAGAAGCGCAAGAAACCGTACGCGCCCACTTTCAACATAATCGCCGCCAACACTACCGAGCCGCCCGTAGGGGCTTCAACGTGGGCATCAGGCAACCAAGTGTGCACAGGGAACATTGGCACTTTCACCGCGAAGGCGAAGAAGAAGGCGATGAAAATTAAAATCTGCGCCTGCATGGTCAAGCCGACATGGTGGAAATCAAAAATCTCAAAACTGCCGCCAGTTTGACGATACAAATACAGCAACGCCACCAGCATCAACAGCGAACCCAACAAGGTATAGAGGAAGAATTTCATGGTCGCGTAAATGCGATTGGGCCCGCCCCACACGCCGATGATGATGAACATCGGAATCAGCATTGCTTCCCAAAACACATAGAACAAAATCGCATCCAGTGCCGCGAACACGCCATTGACTATGCCCGACATAATCAAGAACGCCGCCATGTATTGCGCCACGCGTTTGTCGATGACTTTCCAGCCCGCCAATACCACCAAGGGCGTGAACAAACTATTCAACAAAATAAACAGCATGGAAATGCCATCTACGCCTAAATGATAGTGAATGCTAAACAACGGAATCCAGTTGTGCAGCTCTTCAAATTGCATCGCGCTAGTGCTGATGTCAAAGCCTGAATACAGCGGCAAGGTCACCAAGAAGCCCAGTATCGAACCGAGCAAAGCTAAGTTGCGCGCTAAAGGCGCATTTTTATCATCGCCAGTGGCTAATACCAGCACGCCGAAAATAATCGGCAACCAGATTGCGACACTAATTACGGGTAGTCCAAAAATCATGCTGTTTCCTTTAATTTAGCAAGTAGGAATAATTTTTATGGGTGTCTCTAAAAATTCAAATATCAAAGCAACGCCGCATAGCGATGGGATTTTGATTTTTTGAGATGCCCAACTTAGAACCAATCACGGATGGTGAGCAATACAAACACGCCCGTAATCATGGTGAACGCGTAGTGATAAATGTAGCCAGATTGGAAGCGACGTACCACGCTGGAAATTTTGCCCACCAAGTTCGCCGAACCATTCACCAACACGCCATCAATCAAAATCTTGTCGCCGAATTTGCCCAAGAAACTACTCGCCCCACGCGCACCACCTGCAAAGAACCAATCGTTAAAACGATCGAAGTAGTACTTGTTGTCCAACACGGTGTAAATCCACTGAAAACGCTTTTGGATTGCCGCAGGAATATCAGGACGCTTCATGTAGAAGAACCACGAGCTGAATACACCCGCTACTGCGAGCCACAGCGCGACACTAGTCAGTGCATGTAAAGTCATGGCAAATGCACCGTGGAATTCTTCTTCCATTTCGTGCATCACATGATGGTTTTGCGCGATGTAAATCGCTTCTTTGAAGAAGTCACCAAACAACATTGGTTCAATCGCAAAATAACCAATCACAGCAGAAGGAATCGCCAACAACACTAACGGCAACGTGACCACCCACGGCGATTCATGCGGCTTTTCGCCCACGCCTAAACCGTGATGTTCATGCGCTGCGTCGTCATCGTGTGCCGCATGTGCATCGTCATGCGCTGCCGCAGCATGATGGGCATCTTTTGCAACAGGATGTTTTGCAGCATGGTGTTTATCATCATGCGCTGCTGCTTTACCAAAACGCTCTGCGCCATGGAACACCAAAAAGTACATACGGAAAGAGTAGAAAGCGGTAACAAAAACGCCTGCCAGCACTGCAATATAAGCAAAGGTATGGCCTGGTGTGTGCGACATTTGCACGGCTTCGATAATGCTGTCTTTAGAGTAAAAGCCGGAGAAAAACGGTGTACCAATTAACGCTAGAGAACCAATCAAAGATGTGATCCAAGTGATTTTCATGTACTTGCGTAAACCACCCATATTACGAATGTCTTGATCGTGGTGCATCCCCATAATCACACTACCTGCACCCAAGAACAATAAGGCTTTGAAGAAGGCGTGCGTCATCAAATGGAAGATGGCAATCGGATACGCTGATGCACCCAACGCTACCGTCATATAACCTAATTGAGAGAGCGTTGAATAGGCAATCACGCGCTTAATATCGTTTTGGATAATCCCTAAGAAGCCCATAAACAGCGCGGTAATCGCACCAATAATCAGCACAAATGACAAAGCAGTTTCGGATAGTTCAAACATCGGCGACATCCGCGCCACCATGAAAATACCCGCTGTCACCATGGTCGCTGCATGAATCAAAGCGGAAATAGGCGTAGGACCTTCCATCGAATCAGGCAACCAAACATGCAGTGGGAACTGAGCAGATTTACCCATCGCACCGATGAACAACAGAACACAAATCGCAGTGAGCAGATTGACGTGCATCCCCGCAATCGGTGCGACATCGTTGGCGTGTTCTGCCACTTTGGCGAATACATCAGCGTAGTTGAGCGAACCGAACACCATCAGCACCAGCGCGATACCCAAGATAAACCCGAAGTCGCCGACACGGTTAACCAAGAAGGCTTTCAAGTTGGCATAAATCGCAGTGGGGCGTTTGAACCAAAAACCAATCAGCAAATACGACACCAAACCGACCGCTTCCCAACCGAAGAACAACTGCATGAAATTGTTCGCCATCACCAGCATCAACATGGAGAAAGTAAACAGCGAAATATAGCTAAAGAAACGTTGGTAACCCGCGTCGTCTTTCATGTAACCGATGGTGTAAATATGCACCATCAACGACACGGAAGTGACCACCAGCATCATAGTTGCCGTCAATCGGTCAATTAAGAAACCGACATGGAACGATGTCCCCCCCGAAATCAGCCAAGTGTAAACAGGACCATCAAAATTATGCCCGTCGAGCACGCTGCGGAAAATTTGAATCGCGGCATACAAAGACACACCAACCATTGCCACGGTGATGCGATGCGTCCAAGTGCGCCCTAAAAATTTACCAAACAACCCCGCCAAAATTGCCCCAAACAACGGTGCGAGCGGCACGATTAAATACAGTGTTTGCAATGTTTGCGTATCCATCTTTAACCTCTCAAGCTGCCGAGATCATCGACGTTAATAGTGCGTAAATTACGGAACAACACCACCAGAATTGCCAAGCCTATCGCGGCTTCCGCAGCAGCCACGGTCAAAATAAAAAACACGAAAACTTGTCCAGCGGTGTCGTTCAAATAATGCGAAAACGCGACAAAATTGGTATTCACCGCGAGCAACATCAGCTCAATCGACATCAATAACACGATGACATTTTTGCGATTCAAAAAAATCCCGACCACGCTAATGGCGAACAACACCGCGCTCAGAACTAAATAATGTGACAGCGTCAACATGCGTACTCTCTCCCTAAGAATTTTTGATGTGCGAGGCTTATTTGGTAATCGTCTGACCGTCGCGCATATCTTTGACGATGCGCACGCGATCAGCGGCTTGAATTTGCACTTGCGCGGAAACATTTTGTGTTTTCACGCCAATCCGACGACGCAAAGTCAACGCAATCGCGGCGACCATCGCGACCAACAGCAACACCGCTGCCAGCTCGAAGGGATACACATAATCGGTGTAAATCAAACGGCCTAATTCTTTGGTGTTGCTGTAATTGGCAGGATGGACAATAGCGTTAGCTGTTGCTTGGGTTTGGCGCGAACCCAACACATAAATCATCTCGAACACCATCAGTCCTGCTAGCCCCGCACCAAATGGAAACCAACGCCAGAAACCTTCACGCAGACGCACCAGATTGATGTCCAGCATCATCACCACAAATAAGAACAACACCATCACCGCGCCGACATACACCAGCACCAACACGATGGACAAAAACTCCGCTTCGAGCAGCATCCAAATGCCCGACGCGCTACAAAATGCCAGCACCAAAAACAAGGCTGCATTAACAGGATTGCGCGCGGTAATCACGCCCATCGCAGCAAACACAGTGAGCGCGGCAAACACATAAAAAACAATATCGGTAAAGTTCATTTGTTTATCCTTTGGATAAGTTAGTCGCTAGTAGGGAGTTGCTCATTGCATTGCATTGAACTATCCGCTACCAGCTATTAACGGTACTGCGCGTCTTCGGCGCGATCTTTAGCAATCTGCGCTTCGTATTTATCACCAATCGCCAACAACATCGGTTTGGTGTAATACAAATCGCCTTTTTTCTCACCGTGATATTCAAAATTGCGTGTTTCGACAATCGCATCGACGGGGCAAGACTCTTCGCAAAAACCGCAGAAAATACACTTAGTTAAATCAATGTCGTATTGCGTGGTGCGACGTGTGCCGTCAGCACGTTCAGCGACTTCGATTTTGATTGCCAAGGCAGGACAGACTGCTTCGCACAATTTGCAACCGATGCAACGCTCTTCGCCATTGGCATAGCGACGTTGCGCATGCAAGCCACGAAAACGCGCGCTTTGCGGAGTTTTTTCTTCGGGGAATTGCACCGTGATTTTGCGTGCAAACATGTAACGCCCCGTTAACGCCATGCCTTTGAGCAACTCAAATAGCATGAAGGTTTTAAGGTAATACTTAATTTTATCCATCATCATTCTCCGCTGATTACCAAACCCACAACGAGGTCTGCATCCATGCTCCCACCACCACGACCCAGACGATAGCCAAGGGGATAAATACTTTCCAACCCAAGCGCATCAATTGGTCATAACGATAGCGCGGGAAGGTCGCGCGGAACCACAAGAATAAGAACAGCACGAAGGAGACTTTTGCCAACAGCCACACCACGCTGTCAGGGATAAATGGCAAAGGTGATAACCAGCCGCCCATAAACATAATTGAGGTCAGGAAGGCAATCAAAATCATGTTGGCGTATTCCGCCAAGAAGAACAGCGCGAAGGTCATGCCTGAGTATTCCACATGGAAACCTGCCACGATTTCGGACTCGCCTTCGGCAACGTCAAACGGTGCACGGTTGGCTTCAGCCACGCCCGAAATGAGATAGACCATAAACATCGGGAACAGCGGAATGATGTACCAGTTGAGCGCGCCGTAGCTGCCCTTTTGTCCCATCACGATGTCACCTAGGTTCAAGCTCTGCGCCGCCATCAATACACACACCAAGGCGAAGCCCATGGCGATTTCGTAGGAGACGATTTGCGCTGCTGAACGCAACGCGCCCAAGAATGCGTATTTAGAATTAGATGCCCAACCCGCGATAATCACGCCGTACACACCTAGTGAGGTCATCGCCAAAATGTATAACAAGCCAGCATTCGCATTCGACAACATCATTTCTGCGTTAAACGGAATCACTGCCCAAGCTGCTAATGCGGGCATCAATGCCATGATGGGTGCCAAGATGAACAAGAATTTATTCGAGCCAGTCGGCACGATAATTTCTTTCATCAACAGCTTGATACCGTCCGCTAAAGGTTGCAGCAAACCAAAGTAACCTACGCGATTCGGGCCAATCCGAATTTGCATCCAGCCGATAACTTTACGTTCTGCCAAGGTCAAATACGCCACCGCGCCCATTAAAGGAGCAACGATTAAAACGATTTTGAGCAGCGTCCAAACGGTTAACCAAACGGGTGCCCAATACGAACCAAAAAAGTTGCCGCCTAATTGATTGATGTAATCCATCATCATGCACGCTCCACAGTGAGTGTTCCGAACATCGCGCCCAGTGCTGCTGTTGCCGCATGACCCGCTGCGATACGCGCAGTATTGACAGGCTGAGCATCATCACTGTGTATCTGCAATGTCACGCTACCATTGCCTTGCGTAACCTTCACGCGATGTCCAGTCAACACACCTAACTTAGCTAATTCACTGCTGTGCATGCGCACTACAGGCGTTGCTGCATCGTTGGTTTTTTGCAATGAGGTGGCGCGACGCACCACCTCATCACTGCTGTAAATCGGCACATAGCTGACACGTTGCACGCCATTATTTTTGACCGCATTGATAGCGTTTACTGGCACGCCCGTGATGTCGTTGCTCAAACTTGCCATGTTGTAATTCGCCAGCACTTCATCGCGTACTGCCTCTGAGCTGTCGTAATCAAAACCTGCCACATCGAGCAAATTACCTAACACGCGTAACACTTTCCATGCAGGACGCGCCTCGCCCAAAGGCTTGACCGCGCCCTTGAAACTTTGCGCCAGACCTGCGGTATTGATAAACGTGCCTGACGTTTCGGTGAACGGTGCAATCGGCAACATCACGTCGGCATAACTGCTGGCTTGGTGTTTATAGGCACTCATCGCGACCACCATGTCGGCGGCTTGCATAGCGGCGATTGCTTGTTGCGCATCGTGCGTATCCAGCTCAGCTTCGACGTTCAACAACAGATACGCCTTGCGCGGTTGCGCCAGCATTTGCGCGGCATTCATGCCTGCTGCACTCGGCACCGCATTGGCAACATAGCCACCCACACTGTTCGCCGCTTCGCCCAAATAACCGAAGCTGGCATTGCTCAACATAGCAATCTGCTGCGCGATTAAAGCCAGCTGCGTCGCTTGAGGATGTTGCTGGGCGAAGTTGCCTAACAACACGGCCACGCGCTCGCCACTGCTCAAACTTTGCGCGATGTTTTGCGCCGCCGCACTGACCGCAACCGTGCTAACTGCCGCTAGGGCATCCGCACTCAACGCCACGTTTTTAATCGTTGCCAAGGCTTTCAACACTTGCGCTAATTCGTTTATTAACTCGCTAGGTGGCGCAATAATTTGATTCGCAACAGGCATCAGTAACTCGTCTTTTGCGGCATGGATCACGTTCGCTTGAGCACCTGCTTTCACTGCCATGCGGATGCGTTGCGCCAACAGCGGATGATCTTTGCGTAAGAAACTGCCAACCAACAAAAAGCGATCGCGCGTATTCAAATCGGCAATCTCCATACCTAAATTCGGCACGCCTTTACGATGCCCATCGGCAGAAAAATCAGACTGGCGCAAACGGAAATCAACATTGTCGCTGCCCATGCCGCGCATGAGTTTTTGCAACAGCGTGAGTTCTTCTAGGGTGCTGTGCGGGGTGGCAAGTGCGGCAATCTGCGTTGCGCCCGCTGACGTTGAGATTTGACGCAAGCCATTGGCAACGTATTCCAACGCAGCTTGCCATTCGACTTCTAGCCATTTGCCATCTTGCTTGAGCATCGGTTTAGTCAAACGCTCTGGCGCGTTCAAACCTTCGTAACTAAAGCGATCTTTATCCGAAATCCAGCACTCGTTCAGTGCTTCGTTTTCAATCGGCACGACACGCGCCACTTTATTGTCTTTAGTGTGCAATGCTAGGTTAGAACCTAAACCATCATGCGGACTGACCGACTTGCGACGCGACAATTCCCATGAACGTGCGGTGTAGCGGAACGGCTTACTGGTCAATGCGCCCACTGGGCACAAATCAATCATATTGCCCGACAGCTCTGAATCTACTGTGCTATTGACGAAGCTCATAATCTCAGCGTTTTCGCCACGGAACGCCATGCCCAATTCCATCACACCTGCAATTTCTTGACCGAAGCGCACGCAGCGGGTGCAATGAATACAGCGCGACATTTCTTCGGTGGAAACCAGCTCGCCGATGGATTTATGTTCGACTACGCGCTTACCTTCTTGGTAACGCGATTCGCCACCGCCGTAACCGACCGCTAAGTCTTGCAACTGACATTCGCCGCCTTGATCGCAAATCGGACAATCTAGTGGATGGTTAATCAGCAAAAACTCCATCACCCCTTTTTGCGCTTTAACCGCCATTTCGGAATGGGTATGAACTTTCATCCCGTCCGTAGCAGGTGTGGCGCAAGCCGGCAATGGCTTAGGTGCTTTTTCTACTTCGACCAAGCACATGCGGCAATTTGCCGCGATGGATAATTTTTTGTGATAGCAAAAATGTGGAACGTAAATACCCGCTGCTTGCGCCGCTTGTATCACCATCGAGCCTTTTGCGGTCTCAATTACTTTGCCGTCAATTTCGATTTTTATCATGTCAGTTCGCCCGTCGATTACACCAAGCAACGCTTGTGTTCGATGTGATATTCAAATTCGTCACGGAAGTTTTTTAACATCCCTTGTACTGGCCACACAGCGGCTTCGCCCAATGCACAAATAGTACGACCCGCGATGTTTTCACCGACGCTTAACAACAAATCTAAGTCTTCGGGTTTGCCCTGACCGTGCTCGATGCGATGCACGATGCGATACAGCCAGCCCGTGCCTTCGCGACACGGCGTGCATTGTCCGCATGACTCTTCGTGGTAGAAATAAGACAACCGCTCTAGCGCGCGCACCATGCAAGTGGTCTCATCCATGATGATGACCGCACCACTGCCTAAGCCCGAACCCGCTTTCTGTATCGAGTCGTAATCCATAGTCAAATCCATCATGGTCGCGCCCGTCAAAATAGGCATAGATGAACCGCCTGGAATCACCGCTTTGAGCTTATGCCCGTGACGCACACCCCCTGCCATTTCGAGCAGCTTGGCAAATGGCGTGCCCATAGGCACTTCAAAATTACCCGGATTATTCACATGACCTGACACGGAAAATAATTTCGTACCGCCATTGTTAGGCTTGCCAATTTCCAAGAACGCCTGACCACCGTGATTGATGATGTAAGGAATGCTAGCGAAAGTTTCGGTGTTGTTGATGGTGGTGGGTTTGCCATATAAACCGAAGCTGGCAGGGAACGGCGGCTTAAAGCGCGGCTGACCTTTTTTGCCTTCGATAGACTCGAGCAAAGCGGTTTCTTCACCGCAGATGTACGCGCCGTAACCTAAGTGATTGTGCAACTCAAAATCAAAGCCCATGCCCATGATGTCTTTGCCCATCAAGCCCGCCGCGCGCGCTTCTTCACCCGCCGCTTCCATGCGCTCATAGGCTTCAAAAATCTCACCATGCACATAGTTGTAGCCGACTTTCACGCCCATCGTATAAGCCGCAATCGCCATGCCTTCAATCAGCAGATGCGGGTTATAGCGCATGATGTCCCAATCTTTGCATGTACCTGGCTCACCTTCGTCTGAGTTACACACGATATATTTATCGCCTGCAAAACCGCGTGGCATAAAACTCCACTTCAAGCCAGTCGGAAAACCTGCACCGCCACGACCACGCAAAGCAGAAGTTTTTACTTCCGAAATGATGGTTTCAGGGGTGATTTTTTCGGTGAGAATTTTGCGCAGCGCGCTGTAGCCACCGACTTTTAGATAGTTGGCAAGTGTCCATGGCTCGTCAAAATCCATGGTGGTTTGAGTAACGGGTCCGCGCGTCATTTGCCTAGCTCCGCTAACAGTGCATCAATTTTTTGCGGAGTCATACGACCGCACAATTTTTTATTGCTTACGGTCAGCAATGGCGCGTCGATACATGCGCCCATACATTCACCTTCGCGTAAGCCAAACTTGCCATCTGCTGTTACTTCACCGATGCCAATGCCGAGCTTGGTTTCGATGTATTTCACGGTATCCAACGCGCCGCACAAGGTGCAAGACAAATTGGTGCACACCGTCAGAGTGTGTTTACCCATCGGCTTCAAGTTATACATGTGGTAGAAGGTCGCGACTTCATAAACTGCCATGTGCGCCATACCTAAAAAGGCAGCAACATCGGCCATGTCATCGTTAGAAATCCAGCCTTTTTCATCTTGCACAAAACGCAATGCAGCCATCACGGCAGATTGTTTTTGGTCGGCGGGATATTTAATCAACTCGCGGTTAATTAGGTCTTGTATGGATGCGGATAACATTAGCGGTCTATTTCTCCGAAAACGATGTCTTGAGTACCGATAATGGTGACAACGTCGGCGATCATGTGACCGCGCGCCATTTCATCCAAAGCGGCTAAGTGAGCAAAACCCGGTGCGCGGATTTTCATCCGATACGGCTTGTTCGCACCGTCTGAAACCAAGTAAATACCAAATTCACCTTTAGGATGTTCAACAGCGGCATACGCCTCACCTGCTGGAACGTGCATCCCTTCGGTAAATAATTTGAAGTGATGAATCAGTTCTTCCATATTTTCTTTCATCGCTACACGAGCTGGCGGCGCGAACTTATGGTTAGTGGTAATCACAGGACCTGGATTGGCTTTCAGCCAAGTCACGCATTGTTCGATGATGCGATTGGATTGACGCATTTCTTCGACGCGCACTAAATAACGGTCATAAGAATCGCCTGTTTTACCAACCGGAATATCAAAATCTAAACGGTCATACACTTCGTAGGGTTGCTTTTTACGCAAGTCCCATTCGATGCCCGAACCGCGCAACATCGGCCCCGAAAACCCCAATGCCAGTGCGCGTTCTGGGGTAACCACACCAATCCCGACAGTACGTTGTTTCCAGATACGGTTGTCGGTTAACAGCGTTTCGTATTCGTCGATACATTTAGGGAAACGCTTAGCAAAATCACCAATGAAATCCAACACTGAACCTTGACGATTTTCGTTCAGCTTCGCCACGGCAGCGGCGTTGTGAATTTTTGAGGCTTGATATTGCGGCATACGGTCAGGCAAGTCGCGATACACGCCACCTGGACGGTAATACGCTGCATGTAAACGCGCGCCAGAGGCGGCTTCATACACGTCCATCAAATCTTCGCGCTCGCGAAAGCAATACAAAAACATGGTCATCGCGCCAATGTCCAAACCGTGTGCACCCAACCACAGCAAGTGATTCAACACACGGGTAATTTCATCGAACATCACGCGGATGTATTGCGCACGCAGCGGCACATCAATACCTGCCAGCTTTTCAATCGCCATCACATAAGCGTGCTCGTTGGACATCATCGACACATAGTCGAGCCGATCCATGTAGGGCACAGACTGCAAAAAGGTTTTATGTTCAGCGAGTTTTTCAGTGGCGCGGTGCAGCAAACCAATGTGCGGATCGGCGCGTTCAATCACCTCACCGTCCAGCTCCAACACCAAGCGCAGCACGCCGTGCGCCGCAGGATGCTGCGGGCCAAAATTCATTGTGTAGTTTTTAATCTCAGCCATAGCGTTAGATACCTCCGACGATTTGCAACGCGCGTTCACAATTAATTTCAGTGCAGGCTAACTTGCCCAAGCAAGTTAAGCCCGCAGGGCGGCCGTAACTAAAATTCATTGTGTAGTTTTTAATCTCAGCCATAGCTCTTATCCTCGAACTGAGCCGTACAGCTCATCACGTACGATGCGTGGGGTGACTTCACGCGCTTCAATCGACACAGGTTGATAAACCACACGCTGCTGCGCGGGGTCATATTTCATTTCAACGTGACCTGATAAAGGGAAGTCTTTACGGAAAGGATTGCCGACGAAACCGTAGTCAGTCAGCAAGCGGCGCAAGTCAGGATGCCCTGTAAACACAATGCCGTATAAGTCAAAGGCTTCGCGTTCAAACCAATTCGCGCATGACCACACACCAGTCAGGGAAGGCAACACAGGGAAGGCATCTTCTTCGGCAAACACGCGCACGCGCACGCGCTGATTAAGTGATACCGACATCAAGTGATAGACCACCGCAAAGCGTTTTCCCGTCCATGCGCCATCGCCATATTCAGAATAGTCGATGCCACACAAATCCATCATTTGCTCGAAGCGTAGGCCTTGCGTATCACGCAAGGTCGTCATCACAGCGACGACATCAGCAGCTTTCACCACGACGGTTAATTCTTGTAATTTTTCTTGCACAGAAACCAGCTTGTCGGCCAAAACTTCAGCCAAGCGGTCGCGCAATAGGGTCAAGTCAGCAGCCATATTTCACCTTAGCGCGCAATGGTATTGGTACGTTTGATTTTGTTTTGCAACTGAATAATGCCGTACAACAAGGCTTCAGCAGTCGGAGGACAACCTGGCACATAAATATCGACAGGCACGATGCGATCACAACCGCGCACCACCGAGTAGGAATAGTGATAGTACCCACCCCCATTCGCACACGACCCCATCGAAATAACCCAACGCGGCTCAGCCATCTGGTCGTAAACCTTGCGCAACGCGGGAGCCATTTTATTGCACAGTGTGCCTGCGACAATCATTACATCCGATTGACGTGGACTAGGGCGAAACACCACGCCAAAACGATCTAAATCGTAACGCGACGCACCCGCCTGCATCATCTCCACTGCACAACACGCCAGACCAAAAGTCATCGGCCATAGCGAACCCGTGCGGGTGTAATTGATAATGGTATCCAGCGTGGTGGTGACCACACCTTTTTCCAATACGCCTTCTATTCCCATTCCAATGCTCCTTTCATCCATTCGTAGATGAAACCAACGACCAAAATCGCCAAAAATATCATCATGGAAATAAAGCCGAACATGCCGATTTCCTTGAGCACAATCGCCCAAGGAAATAAGAATGCAATTTCGAGATCAAACAGAATAAACAGGATAGCGACCAAGTAATAGCGCACGTCGAACTTCATCCGCGCATCTTCAAAGGCCTCAAAGCCGCACTCATAAGGAGAGAGCTTTTTACTATCAGGACGGTTAGGCGCGACCAGCTTACCCAAAATAACAGGCACAACTCCGACCGCTAAACCGACGCAGATAAACAACAGCACCGGAAAATAATTTTCCAACATTGAGCTTCCTCCTCTGCACTAACTCCATAGATAGAGTTAGTCTTAAAATTACTGATACGCAATACGCATCAGCTTATAAATTTGGTGCGGATGGGGAGACTCGAACTCCCACGCCCTTGCGGGCACAAGCACCTCAAGCTTGCGTGTCTACCAATTCCACCACAACCGCAAAAAAAATTACAACCATGACTCGGGATACGGCATTAAAAACCTACGCACCGCATTTAGCTAAATCCTGAATCCCGCTTCTTTTCTTACTTAGGAATCGCCGCTGACTTTGAGGCATCAACGGGTGCTACAGGTGCCACCTGAACGGCTGGCGCAGTAAGTTTTTCCATCACGCCCTGCTGACTGGCAGTATGCGAATATAGATAGGTCAGCGACAAACTGGTCACAAAAAACACCCCCGCAGCAACGGCAGTACTGCGACTCAGAAAATTTGCCGAACCACTCGAACCAAACAGACCACCCGCCGAACCCGTACCAAATGCCGCACCCATGTCAGCACCTTTACCGTGCTGAACCAACACTAAGCCAATCAATACAATCGCCGTAATGACATGCACCACCCAAACTAATGTTTCCACACTTCACCTCAACTCATTAAGCTACTACTGCGCAGCGCGACAAATCGCCACGAATTCTTCCACCACTAAGGATGCACCACCAATTAAACCACCATCAATGTCGGCGCAGGCAAACAACTCAGCCGCATTCGCAGCCTTTACACTGCCGCCGTATAAAATACATAATTTCGCGGCAACCTTCGCATCCATTGCCGCAACACGCTGGCGAATAAAGGCATGTACGGCTTGTGCTTGCGCTGGACTTGCCGTCTTGCCTGTACCAATCGCCCAAACAGGCTCATAAGCAATCACAGACTTAGCCAAAGCAACCACACCAAAGCGCATCAAAATTGCATCAAGCTGCGTCGCAATCACCTGCTCCATCACACCCGATTCACGTTCCGCCAGTGTTTCGCCTACGCAAAAAATTGGCGTCAAACCCGCCGCCTGTGCCGCCGCAAACTTAGCTGCCGCAATTTCGTTGCTTTCATGGAATAAACCACGACGCTCGGAATGCCCAATAATGACGTAGCGACACGCAAAATCGACCAACATGCCAGGTGCTACCGCACCAGTAAAAGCACCCTCTTCGTTGGGACTAAGATTTTGTGCACCCCAAGCGACGTTCGTGCCTTGCAACATTGCTTGCGCTTGCGCTAGATAAGGGTAAGGCACACACACCGCGTAATCCGCAGCAGTTAAACTTTTTACGCCTGCTAATACGCCTGTTAACAGCGTTTTGTTACGCGCCAAACGACCAAACATTTTCCAATTTCCAACTACCAATTTGCGCCGTGTCGTCATAACCAATCCGTCAGTTACCAAAGCGCGCAATCCTACCCGCGAAGCACACCTTGGTCAATGAATCTCTCTAAAATTTAGTAATACCTTTATTCAGCTTGCACAGGAATACTGCCGCGTTGCGCGACAATTCGATTGTGCTCATCCACATAGACCAACTTAGGATGAAAGTGCGCCAACTCTTTTTCATCCAACATCACATAACTGGCAATAATCAAAATATCGCCAGGATTCGCTTTGTGCGCCGCCGCCCCATTCACTGAAATCAAGCCAGAGCCGCGTTGTGCGCGTATCGCATAAGTCGCAAACCGCTCGCCATTCGTCACGTTATAAATATCAATTTTTTGATATTCAAGGATATCAGCGGCATCCAGCAAATCATCGTCTATCGCGCACGAACCTTCGTAATGCAGCTCGGAGTGAGTCACATGCACGCGGTGCAATTTCGCATTCAACATGATTCTTTGCATACAACCTCCAATTCTTTCGGGCGCGGATTATATAGGGCATCGCCATAAACACAAATACACGCGCAATGAGATTAAGCAGCACCGCACTTATTCGCCCCATTTTGAGCAGACACCTAGCCTGTGGAGACTCAGATTTATCAGCGAGCACAGGCTTGCCGCTGCGTCGAGTGCTTCTGCAAAGCTATCGAGCGATGTTTTAGGGCAGTTATCGGCCAATAAATCCGCCTCCTAAAAACCCAGAAAAGGCTTTTATCACAAAGCAACTTCGATGTTATCCAACAACCGTGTGTTGCCTAATTTAGCCGCTGCCACGATTACGCCAGCCTCCGTCAACTCAGTCATCACACTCAAATCAGCTTGTTTACGCAGCGACAAATAATCGACTTGCCAGCCTTGCGCGCTTAGTTGTTGAGTAGCCTGCGCACTCAATTGCGCAAAGTTTTGTTCGCTTTGCAACAGCCCATCGCTCAAGCTCAACAGCACGCGGCGTAATTGCGGAGCAGTGCGGCGTTGCACTTCATCCAGATATTGATTACGTGAACTTAACGCTAAACCATCCGCTGCGCGCACTGTTTCACCCGCAACAATTTGCACAGGCAAATTTAATTGCGCCACCATCTGACGAATAATATGTAACTGCTGATAGTCCTTTTTGCCAAACAAAGCGACGTGTGGCTGCACGATATTGAGCAACTTCAACACCACGGTTGCCATACCGCGAAAATGTCCAGGACGACTTGCGCCACAGAGCTCGTTGGCAATCACTGGCGGCTCGATAAACACCGCTTGAGGCTGCGGATACATCTGCTCCACGCTAGGCGCGAACACCACCTCCACCAAGCCCTGCAACTTTTCACAATCGGCATCCAAGGTGCGCGGATAACGGTCAAAATCTTCATTCGGACCAAATTGCAGCGGATTAACAAACACGCTCGCCACCACGCAAGCTCCATGCTGCCGTGCTTCACGCATCAAAGCCAAATGTCCTTCATGCAAATTGCCCATCGTCGGCACAAACGCGATACTCGCTTGCGCAGCTAAGAACTCACGCAATTCAACAACGGTATGAATGATTTTTATAGCAGCCTCCTAAAAATTAAAAAACTCGAAACCGTCAAGTTTCGAGTTTTTGTTAACGAACCGATTCGGCGCAGCTTAGTGTAAATGACCGCCTTCATCATGCACATGGCCGTGTTGCAGCTCTTCAGCAGTTGCCGCACGAATGCCTGTCACGGTGCAAGCAAAGGTCAACGTTTTGCCAGCTAAAGGATGGTTACCATCAACAGTCACTTCGTCATCATTCACTTCAATAACGGTGTACAAAATAAAATCTTCTTCGTCTGATTCTTCTGGCGCGCCTTCAAACTGCATACCGATGGCGACATCTTTAGGGAATGAGCTACGCGCTTCCACTTCCACCATTTCGTGTTCGTATTCGCCAAACGCATCATCAGGTTGCAAGGTCACCGACACTTTGTCGCCGATAGATTTGCCGTGCAAGGCTTCTTCTACCAAAGGGAAAATACCATCGTAACCACCGTGCAAATAGCTAATCGGCTCGCCCACTTTTTCGTGCACTTCGCCTGCTGAATCGGTCAATTGGTAGGTCAATGAGACCACGCTATCTTTACTAATTTTCATTTCATTTCCTTAATTAAATTGAATACTTCTTGCGCATGTCCAGCAGCTTTTACGCCGTATATAACATGCTGCAACTTGCCCACTTTATCAATCACAAACGTCGAGCGTTTAATGGATAATTTTTTACCGCTTTCGGTTTCTTTCTCGTACATCACCGCATATTTTTTGCATACCCGCGCATCAGGGTCGGACAACAACTGAACCGCTAAACCATATTTATCGCGAAAACTGGCATGACTTAAACAATCATCGCGACTAATACCCACCACCACCGTATCTTGGCTGCCAAAATCATCAATCAAATCGGTAAATTCATTCGCTTCTAAGGTGCAACCTGGCGTGTCGTCACGCGGATAGAAATACAGCACCACATTTTTACCATGCTGTGCCGTCAAAGAAAACGTCTGCATATCCGCATCAGGCAATTCAAAATGAGGCGCTTCGGCTCCTACGTTTAATGGTTCTATATGCATGGCGGTCTCCTCAAGGGGCGCGCATTGTAATCGCAATTTTGCAAAATCCAAATCACGCCCGATTGCTTGCCGCTGGCACAGCTATAATTCGCGCCATGAAAAATCTATCCTCACTTTTAGGCGGTCTAAGCACCGAACAATTCTTACGCGATTACTGGCAAAAAAAACCGCTACTAATTCGTCAAGCCCTCCCCGACTTTAACGGTTTACTAAACCGTGACGAACTGATTGCCTTAGCTTGCGACGACGATGCACAAGCGCGGCTCATCAAACAACAACGCAATCGTTTCACCTTACAGAACGCACCTTTTTTTGCTGAAGACTTTGAGCATTTAGAAAAATCCAAATGGACAGTGTTAGTGCAAGGACTCAATCATCATTTAGCCAGCGCAGCCGAACTACTCAAACAATTTAATTTTATTCCGCACGCACGCTTAGACGATTTAATGGTGAGTTTTGCACCCAAAGGCGGCGGCGTAGGTCCACATTTTGATTCTTATGATGTGTTTTTATTACAAGGCGCGGGACATCGCCGCTGGCAGATTTCAGCACAAGCCGATCGCACCCTTATTGCAGGTGCGCCATTACGTATTTTGAGTAACTTTCAAGTCGAGCAAGAGTGGCTATTAGCTCCTGGCGACATGCTCTACCTGCCCCCACACTATGCACATAACGGCATCGCCGAAGATGATTGCATGACTTACTCCATTGGCTTTCGCACCCCCGCGTATCAAGAATTAGCCGAACAATTTTTAGTCTATTTGCAAGATAGCGTTTGCATGGATGGGATGTATGCTGACCCAGAATTAACCGCGCCTAAACACCCCGCTGAAATCGACCCAACCATGCTGGCAAAAGTCACGCAAAAACTCAATGAAATACGTTGGGATGAAGACGATGTGGCGCAATTTTTAGGCTGTTACTTAAGCGAACCCAAAGCGCATATTTTCTTTGATGCACCCGCGCGTGCGATGAAGCAAGAAAAATTTACGCAGGCTTTAACAACACAAGGCATCACACTCAATCTCAAAACACAAATGCTGTGTCACGACACCAGTATTTTTATCAATGGCGAAGCGATACCCTGTACGCTAGACGATTACAAAATCTTGCGTGACTTAGCCGACCATCGCCAACTGGGCGCGAAAAATAATTATTCAGGGGCACTGCTTGATTTAATTTTTGAATGGTATTCCGACGGATTTTTACAGTTAAATGTGCAGGAGAAAAATCATGCTAAGCGAGCCAACTAGCCAATCACTAAACGGTAATCAGGAGTTCATCGCCGCCTTAGATACGCTATGCGGCATGGCGCAACAAAATTTATATTTATTCGATAAAGATTTCGCGCAACAAGGCTTTAATAGCGTGGCGCGTTTTGAAATTTTGCATAAATTTTTACTCGCCAGTCCCACGCATCGCGTTTATTTTCTCGCTCATGAGACGCGCTACTTAACGACCCAATGCGCACGCATCGAAATCCTCAGCAAACAATTTGGTGCTGCCATCGCCATCCATCAATTACCTAAAAATTTGCAACATTTGAACGAAGCATTTGCGGTAGCAGATACTAATCATTGCTTACGCCGTTTTCATTTCGATGCGCCTGAAGGCGTTTTAGAGCTGCATCAAGCCAGCCAAGCGCGCGCCTATCAAGGGCGTTTTTTAGAGATGTGGGCGAACGCCACCGCCGCATCTAGCGCAACGAAATTAGGCTTGTAAGCCAAGTGCCGTATGGCTTAATAAAATTTATTGTGATAAGCCTAGATTTTCTAAAATTCGCTGGTAGAATGCCGCCACTTTGATTTTGGCTTAGTCACTTTTTGTGTGCTGCTCCTTCTCAAAATAAGATTGATTTTAATAACTTAACTTTAAGGAAATACATAATGAAACGTTCTGCTCTCGTTGTTGCTTTGTTGGCTTTGGCTTTGACTGCTTGTGGCGAAAAAGCTGCTGAATCTGCTGCGGCTGCTGCTAGCGCAGCTTCTGCTGTAGCTGCTGCTGTTCCTGTTGTAGCTGAAGCAGCATCTGCTGTTGCTGGCGCGTCTGGTGTTATTGCTGCTGCTTCAGAAGTGACTGCTGCTGCTTCTAGCGTTGCTGGTGCTGCTGCAACTGCTGCTGACGCAATGAAGAAATAAGTCTTAAAAGCTTATTCGTTGCACCAAAAAGCCGACGCAAGTCGGCTTTTTTACGTTCTAAAATCAAAAAATTTAGAGTTGTAGAAGCGCGACAAATCGCGCCCCTTACAGTTATCACACCCTAAACAATTTCTCGCCAAGCGAACCCATCTGCTTGCGTTGCCACGCCGACCCAGTTGCTCGCGCAATTCAACACGCCACTCAACGCCGCCACAGCCAACTCCGAGGTATTGTTTTTATGGCTCAAATGCGCAGCGACCAAATGCTGTAAACGATGGTTATCTAACTTTGCCAAAATCGCTGCCGCTTGCTGATTATTCAAATGTCCCAATCGCCCGCCCACGCGCTGTTTCAAGCTATAAGGGTACTCACCATTCGCGAGCAGCTCACTATCGTGATTGCACTCCAATACCAGCGCGTCGCAGCCACTCAACATCGCCTCGATATGCGGCGTACTACACCCCACATCGGTCAACACCCCTAAGCGTCGCGCGCCATCACTCAATACATATTGCACAGGTTCAGCGGCATCGTGCGGCACGGGGTACGGTTGAATTTGCATGTCGTTAATCGCGAACACACTGTGCGCATCAATTTGATGTAAATGCGCGACATTAGCAAACGCCTTAGGGCAAGCACGCAAAGTGCCATGTGTCAGCCAAACTTTTAGATTGAATTTGCGGGCAAGTCTTGCCACGCCAGAAATGTGATCACCGTGTTCATGTGTGACCACGATGCCAGTCAGTTGCTCAGGAGAAATACCTAGCTTGGCGAGCCGGGCAATGCTGTCTTGCAAACCAAAACCACAGTCTAACAACACGCGGGTTTGCTTAACCTCTACTAACAGCGAGTTACCTTCGCTGCCACTACCGAGTGAAGCAAAACGCATTTCAGTTATTCGCGCTCATACGCGCCAACTTAAGGGGCAACCGAACTCACCGCCGCAGGCACTTGGTAAGTATCTAGCGTCTTGATGGGCGTTAAATCGGCTGGAATAGTGAGGGCGGGAACAGCGTTGGCAGCACCGTGTCCATCGAATGGTTTCAATTCACCACACCCGACTAAACCCAATAAAACCGCCAGCAACGCTATATTTTTTGCAGCATTCATATTCATTAAGAACTCCTAAGCGATAACGCCCGCTTGTCGCATGGCATGTTCAACTTGCGCGTGAGCACTATTAGACAAAGGCGTCAGCGGCAAACGCAGCGTGTTTTGCATGAAGCCCATGCGAGCCACCGCCCACTTCACTGGAATCGGATTGGCTTCGACAAACAAATGACGATGTAAAGCGAGCAACTTAAAATTGATAGCGCGCGCCGTCAGCACATCATTCGCCAACGCTGCGACGCACATCTCGTGCATCAATTTAGGCGCGACATTGGCGGTCACCGAAATCGTGCCGTGCGCGCCCAACAACATCATCGCCAGCGTGCTGGCATCATCGCCACTGTAAATTGCAAAATCTTTAGGCGCACGCGCCAACAAATCACTGCCACGTTCAAGGTTACCCGTGGCATCTTTAATTCCCACGATGTTAGGGGTTTGCGCTAAACGCAACACCGTGTCGTTGTGCATATCCGCCACGGTGCGACCTGGCACGTTATATAAAATGTGCGGCATATCCACCGCTGCGGCGATGGCTTTGAAATGTTGGTACAAGCCTTCTTGGGTAGGGCGGTTGTAGTAAGGAACGACCGAAAGCGAGGCATCTGCGCCCGCTTTTTTCGCAAAGGTTGCCAACTCAATCGCTTCTTTGGTGGAGTTCGCACCCGTACCCGCAATGATAGGAATGCGCTTCGCCGCGTGCTGCACGGCAGTCGCAATCAGCAACTCGTGTTCAGCCAAATCCACGGTTGGTGATTCGCCTGTTGTACCAACCACCACAATCGCATCTGTACCTTGCTCGATATGAAAATCTATCAAGGCTTTGAAAGCTGGCAAATCTAAACTGCCATCTGCCAACATCGGAGTCACAATCGCAACAATACTGCCCTTAATCATCTCGTACTCGCCAAAAATCAAAGCGCGCATTCTACCTCAATGCACGCCAAAAGCCGCGCTGCTGTGGAATAATGCCGCCTCATTGAATTTAGTCCTTGCCATGCCCAACTCCCTTAACACCTTACAGCCTGGCGAGATTGCCACCATCGTTTCGATACACGCCGAAGAAGCCTTGCACCAACGCTTGATGGCATTAGGTTTCCGCGTTGGCAAACAAATCGAAATGATACGCAAAGCCAGTTTTTCAGGTCCTCTACAAGTACGCATCGTTACTACCGACATCGTCTTGCGTCGCTCTGAAGCGGCGAAAATTAAGGTGCAAAAAATATGAAGCGCATCGCACTGTTAGGGATGCCCAATACGGGCAAGTCCACGCTCTTCAACCGCATGACCGGCGGCTCAGCGCGAGTGGGAAATTGGCCAGGGATTACGGTGGAATTGCTCAGCGGCAAAATTCTGCTCGGCAGCGATATGGTGGAGATTATCGACCTGCCCGGTATCTACGATCTGCACGGTTATTCCGATGACGAACAAGTGGTACGGCATTTTTTGCACGACAACGTACCCGACCTCGCGCTAGTGATACTCAACGCCACGCAAATCGAACGCCAAATCAGTCTGCTGCTGCAACTCAAGCAACTCGATATGAACATCGTGGTACTGCTCAATATGGCCGACGAAGCCAAGAAATTTGGCATCACCATCGACAGTAAAAAAATGTCTGATTTGTTAGAGATGCCGATATTTTTACTCAGTGGAAAATACGGCAACGGTTATCACGAGGCTCTGCAAGCCATCACCAAAGCCCTGCGCTATCCCACGCCCGGCATGGCGGAACAGCTACGCAGCCAGTTGGAACAAGACGAACATATCGCCACCGAAATGGCGCGCGTGATGCAACACGCAGTGCAAATCCCCGCGCGCTTGCCAGAAAATCTCACCGAAAAACTCGACCGCGTGATGCTGCATCCGTGGCTCGGTTTACCAATCTTCTTCGCCATCATGTATGCGCTGTTCCAGGGCATCTTCCTATTCGGACAACCGCTGCAAAGCGGTATCGCCATAGGCTTTACTTGGTTACGCGAAGTCGCACTCGCCCCCGCCTTAAGCGCGCTACCACTGGCGTTACAAGGCTTGCTACTAGACGGTATTTATAACGGCGTGGCGACGGTCGCCGCCTTCGTGCCCATCATCGTGTTGTTCTTCTTATTCATGGCAATCATCGAAGACAGCGGCTATCTGTCGCGCGCCGCATTTTTGATGGACGCGCTGATGGCAAGATTGGGCTTGGACGGACGCGGCTTCGTCATGTTGCTGATGGGTTTTGGCTGCAACGTGCCCGCGCTGATGGGCACACGCGTGATGCGCTCGCGCGCCATGCGCTTACTCACCATGTTGGTCATTCCCTTCTCGCTATGCTCAGCGCGCTTGCAAGTATTCGTATTCATCACCGCCGCACTGTTCTCGCCCAAAGCCGCGCCGCTAGTGCTGTTCAGCTTGTATTTATTCAGCTTCGCCGCCGCGATTGTGACCGCGTTATTGTTCAAAAATAAGTTCAAAAATTCCGAGCCCTTCGTCCTCGAATTACCGCCCTATCGCTTCCCCACTGCTCGGCAAATGCTGTTGCGCGGCTGGCATGAAGTCACGCACTTTTTACGCCGCGCCACACAATTTATCATCGCTGGTGTGGTGTTAGTTTGGCTGCTCACGCACATTCCCTTCACCGCCGTACCCGCAAGCAGCGAAACGCTTTCTGGCATGATAGGGAACTGGCTACACCCTTTATTCGCGCCCCTAGGCATCACCCCCGAACTCACCATCGCCCTCATCTTTGGCTTCGTCGCCAAAGAGATCGTCATCGGCAGTCTCGCGGTCATCTACGGCCTGTCTGGTGAAGCACTCGGCAGCGCACTTGCCCACCAGCTCGACTGGGTACAAGCCTACAGTTTCATGCTGTTCACCCTGATTTACACCCCGTGTTTATCCACCATCGCCACGCTAAAAAGCGAAGCCAAAGACACGGGCTTCACGCTATTTTCTATCCTCTGGTCGCTAGGCTTGGCGTGGCTGCTAAGCTTTGTTTTTTATCAGGGCGCGAGGATGTTGGGGTACTAAACAAGCCTTGCAGCAATATCTAAATACTTATATATTAGTGCCATGAAACTGCTCATATTCACAGGCACTAGCGAAGACGACCTAGCCGAATTTCCCAAAGAAGCAAAAGGGGCGGCGGGGCATGAACTATGGCAAGTTCAGCTAGGCTTGATGCCATCTGATTGGAAGCCGATGCTCAATGTCGGCGCAGGCGCATACGAAATCCGTGTTCATGTATTGGGCGAGTGGCGAATTATTTACGTCGCAAAATTCGCTGATGCGATTTATGTCCTACACGCTTTCCAAAAGAAAACCCAGCAAACGCGCAAAGAAGACATCGACCTAGCGGCATCTCGTTACAAGCGACTCAAGGAGAGTGCGAAATGAAAACTGAAAAACTCAAAATGACCAAGTCTTGCGGCAACGTATTTATCGACTTGGGATTCTCACCCGAAGAAGCAACCATTCTTGCGATGCGCTCGCAGTTGATGGGCGAACTGCGCATCAAAATCCGTGACGAAGCATGGACACAAATAGATGCCGCCGCCGTGCTCGGCATCTCGCAATCGCGCGTCTCCGATTTGATACGCGGCAAGTGGGATAAATTCAGCTTGGATATGCTAATTACGTTAGCGACACGAGCAGGGAAAAAAGTAGAGTTGAAGTTGGCGGCGTGATTAAAAAACTATAGATATGACACTAAATAAACCATATGCATAATCGTATTCCAACCGTGTTTATTTCATTCGCTGCAACGGAGATGACTAATAACGGACTTACTGGCTCGAAGTTAGTTGAAATCACCTCAGCTTATGCTGTCGCAGATTCAATTTAGAAGTGCAACCGCTTGTGGTTGCACTTCTAAATTGAATCTGCGGTTTGAAAAATGCACCAACATCTTTATAAATTTTAAGGCATTAGCGCACCGCCACCCGCGCCGCCCCCTCCCGCATCTCACCTATCACCGCCGCATTGACAAACCCTGCATCGGCAAATTTTTTCAGCACTTTATCCACCACTTCTGGCGCAACTGAAACCAGCAAGCCACCGCTGGTTTGTGCGTCGGCTAACACGCGTTGTTGCCAGTTTGGAACACTCGCAGCAAAGTCCACTTCGTGTCCATAGCTCGCCATATTTCGCTCGATTGCGCCGGGGCCTATACCTTGTTGCGCGAGGGCTAAGGCTTCACTCAACACGGGGACTTTGTTGAATTCAACTTCCGCCGTCAGACCCGCGCCGCGACACATTTCTAGCAAGTGTCCTAGCAAGCCGAAACCCGTCACGTCGGTGAGCGCGTGTACTGCTGGCATCACGGCCAATTCGCTGCCGACTTTGTTGAGTTGCGTGGTGGTGGCAACGAGTTGCGCGTAGCCCGCGTCGCTCAGTAATTCTTTTTTCAGCGCGGCGGCGAGGATGCCCACGCCCAATCCTTTGCCCAAAATCAACACGTCGCCTGCGCGTGCCGCGCTGTTCTTCTTCACTTGGTCTGGATGCACGATGCCCAGTGCCACCAAGCCGTAGATGGGTTCGGGCGCATCTATGGAATGACCGCCCGCGATCGGGATGCCCGCATCGCGGCACACCGCTTCGCCGCCTTGCAAAATGGCGCGGATAGTTTCGATAGACATTTTGTTGATAGGCATTCCGACGATGGCGAGTGCCAGGATGGGTGTGCCGCCCATCGCGTAAATATCGGAGATGGCGTTGGTCGCGGCGATGCGACCGAAGTCAAAAGCATCATCGACGATGGGCATGAAGAAATCGGTGGTGGCGATGATGGCTTGCGTATCGTTCAAGCGATACACGGCTGCGTCGTCTGCGCTTTCCGTGCCGACTAATAAATTTGGGAAGGGTAATTTGGCTTGTGCTACGCCTAGAATTTCTTGCAATAAAGCCGGAGAGATTTTGCAGCCGCATCCGCCCCCGTGCGACAATCGGGTCAACTTCACTTCATCCATTTTCATTTCCACTGCGTATGTTATTTAGAACCGCGAACTTATCACAGCTTGCCGAATTCGACACCATTATCGACGTGCGCACTCCCGCAGAATTTGCCGAAGATCAAATTCCTGGCGCGATTAACTGCCCCGTTTTTTCCGATGAAGAACGCATTACCGTCGGGACTTTATACAAGCAAGTTTCGCCATTTGCCGCGCGCAAAGTCGGCGCGGCGATGGTGGCAAAAAATATCGCGCAGCATTTAGAAACGCGCTTTTGCGACTATGAAAAAAATTGGCGGCCGCTGATTTATTGCTGGCGCGGCGGGCAGCGCAGCGGCGCGATGAGCATCATCCTCGCGCAAGTCGGTTGGGCTGCACACAAATTAGAAGGCGGCTACAAAGCCTATCGCCGCGAGGTTTTAAGCCAACTCGACAGCGTACCCACGCAGTTTAATTATCGCGTGCTGTGCGGCGCGACTGGATCAGGCAAAAGCCGTTTACTGGACGCACTCGCCGTCAACGGCGCGCAAGTGTTAGACCTCGAAGGCTTGGCACAGCATCGCGGTTCTGTGTTGGGTGGTTTGCCTAATCAAGCCCAGCCCTCACAAAAAAATTTCGATACTTTAATCCTACAAGCCTTGCAAAAATTTGATGCAAGCTGCCCAGTGTATGTCGAAGCGGAAAGCAAAAAAATTGGCAATCTCGCCTTACCCACCAGCCTCTACGAAGCCATGCACCGCGCGCCTTGCGTGCTGCTCGCCACCAGCATGGAGGCGCGTCTTGCGCTGCTGTTAGCTGATTATCAACACCTTATCGCCGCACCGCAAAAACTCATCGCACTGCTACAAGTTTTGCATAGTTTTCATGGCAAAAAACGCATCGAACATTGGCAAGCACTCGTTCTCGCTAAAGATTTTCACAGCCTCGTCGCTGAGTTATTAGAACTGCATTACGACCCCAGCTACCTGCGCTCGCAAGGCTTGCATTACACGCAGTTAAAACAAGCCAGCACGCTTGCTATCCAGGATATTTCGCCCGCCGCGTTAAGCGATGTTGCGCGACATATAATTGCTGAAGAATCAGCCAAACTTACTCAGGTGCAACCATGAAGCAGACAACTCTCATTACATTTTTCTTAGTGCTGTTAAGCGCGTGCAGCCCCAACGACAACCCCGCTCCCTCGCCAAAATTATTCACTGAATCGCGCGACGCACTGGACAAAGCCAAAGCCGTAGAAGGCATGGTGCAACAACAAAATGCCGCGCAACAACAAAGTTTAGATGAGCAAACCAAGTAAACAAAAACGCACAAAAAATTAGCCAAAATAATTTGGTCCGTATTAAGATGCGCGCACCCAAATACAAGGAGAATCATCATGGCAAAAGGTCAACAACGCAAAAACAAGGAAGTCAAAAAACCTAAGAAAACACCGCCACCTGCGGTTTAATTTTTGCAACATGCGAACTACAAGCCCCACTAAATTTAGCGGGGCTTTTTTAATCGTCGCGCCATTCCATCAGCACGACTTAACCCAACTCAAGCATCTCTCATGCGCCTAGCCCCACTCCTGCAACGCTTACAAGCCTTAGGCTGCAAACCTTGCCACGCCGATCGACTGCTGCGCGGCTGGCTGCAAATCGCCTCTTACGACAGAGTACACAGCCCAGCGGAAAACTTTTTTCCACTGGCGTTACGCAACGAATTGCCCGCACTTGAAGCCGAGCTAAACGGCTTGGCGCACTTGCTTAGTGAGCACCCTGCGGGGCTAGGCGTATCACGTTTATTGGTGGCATTGCGTGACGGGCAGATGGCAGAAAGTGTGCTGTTGCCACGCGGCGGGCTGTGCATTTCAACGCAAGTCGGTTGCGCGGTGGGCTGTGTGTTTTGTATGAGCGGACGCGCGGGGCTGATACGCCAATTAGATAGTTTAGAAATTGTTGCGCAAGTGGTGTTAGCGCGCCGCCATCGCACGGTCAGTAAGGTAGTTTTTATGGGCATGGGCGAGCCTGCGCACAATCTCGACAATGTGTTGGAAGCCATTGCCTTGCTTGGCACTCAGGGCAACATTGGACATAAGAATTTAGTGCTTTCCACAGTGGGCGATGAGCGTGTTTTCGAGCGACTCGCGCAGGATCTGGTTAAGCCCGCATTGGCGATTTCGTTGCACAGCACCGATGCAAACTTACGCGCGCAGTTGTTGCCAAATGCACCGTCTATGCCGATAGAAAAATTGGTGGAATACGGCGAAGTCTATGCGCGTGCGACGGGCTATCCCGTGCAATATCAATGGACGTTAATTGCGGGCGTAAACGACAGTGATGCTGAAGTAGCTGGCATTGCGCGACTACTTAAAGATAAATACGCGATGATGAATTTCATCCCATTCAATGCAGTGGATGGGCTCAACTTTCAACGCCCCTCTAATGAGCGCACTGAGGCGATGGTGACGATGCTCAAACAGCACGGCATTTTGGCGCGCATCCGCGACTCGGCTGGGCAAGAAATCGAAGGCGCGTGTGGGCAGTTACGCGCCCGTGCAGAAAAACAAAATCGCAGTAAAAAAGTTAGCTTCACTAGCAGCGTAGAAGTTGCTGTTCCTGCTGCAAACAGCATGGAATAAGCGCACATCAGCGCAATGACTTTTCCCCACGCCGTTATAATTCGCGCCCTTTTCTAACGAGGAATTCATCGTGTCTGATTTTTTAGCTGTGTTGCCGCAATACCTGATGCCCAAACAATTACTCACGGTACTGGCGGGCAAGTTTGCCAGCGCGCGCTTGGGCGGACTCACCACCTCAGCGATACGCCGCTTTGTGGGGCGTTACGGAGTGAATATGCAGGAAGCGGCAAACCCCGACATCACCAGTTATGCGAGCTTCAATGAGTTCTTTACCCGCCCGTTGCGCGACGGTGCGCGACCGCTCGCCAAGGCAAAATTTATCAGCCCGGTCGATGGCGCGATTAGTCAATTCGGCAACATCGAACGCGACAACATTTTTCAAGCCAAGGGACACCGCTATTCAACGACCGCCTTGGTCGGTGGCGATGCCGAGCTGGCAGCGCAATTCAATGATGGCAGTTTTGCCACGCTGTATTTGAGTCCCAAGGACTACCACCGCATCCATATGCCGTGCGCGGGTCGCTTGCGCCGCATGATTCATGTGCCAGGCGATTTATTTTCAGTGAACCCCACCACCGCGCGCGGTGTGCCAGGATTGTTCGCGCGTAACGAACGCCTAGTGTGCGTGTTCGATAGCGAGTATGGCGAGTTCGTGTTGACGCTGGTGGGCGCGACCATCGTCGGCAGCATGGCAACGGTGTGGCACGGTGTGGTGAATCCGCCGCGTCCCGGCAGCGTGCGCGAATGGCGTTACGACGACCAACAAATTACTTTGCAACAAGGTGAAGAAATGGGACGCTTTTTGTTAGGCTCGACCGTGGTGATGCTGTTCCCAAAAAACACCCTGAGCTTCAATCCCGCATGGCAAGCCACGCAAACCATCCGCATGGGCGAGGCGATGGGAAGTTAGCGATCGCTGTTGTGGGGGGCTAAAATTTAGCAAAGACCAGCGATTGATGCTTCCTTGCCCTGCTTATACAAAACTGTCGAGCGATTCTTTTAGTGCAGCAACCCCAATAAATTGGTCCACACTATCCTTGTATATTGAAACTCTATCATTTAATATGCAGGGATGATTTATCGAAAACTTCTACACTCAATCCAACACTCCTTAAATGATTTTCCAGCGGTGGTACTGCTAGGACCTCGTCAAGTGGGTAAAACCACGCTGGCAAAAATTGTCGCTAATGCGCGAACCGATAGCCTGTACCTTGATTTGGAACGCCCTTCTGATTTGGCGAAGCTATCCGACCCAGAATTATTTTTGTCTCGGCACGCCAAGCAACTGGTGGTACTGGATGAGATTCAACGTCACCCTGAGCTATTCGCGGTATTGCGCTCACTCATTGATGAAAATCGTAGCCCCGGTCGCTTTTTATTGTTAGGTTCGGCTGCACCTGAATTGCTGCGTCAATCTTCCGAATCCTTGGCAGGTCGAATAGTTTTTCACGAACTCGCGCCCTTCGATGTCAGCGAAACTCAGCCCACTCATGCGGAATTACAAAATTTTTGGTTGCGTGGTGGCTATCCCTTGAGTTGGCTGGCGAAGTCCGACGCATCTTCTTTCGCTTGGCGCACATCGTTTATCGCCACGCACTTAGAGCGCGATATTCCATCTCTAGGAATTCGCGTGCCCAGCACCACCTTGCATCGTTTTTGGCAAATGCTCGCCCACCTGCACGGACAGCTTTGGAACGCCTCACGTTTAGCAGCAGGATTTGGCGTATCAGCCCCCACCGTTGCGCATTATTTGGATATTTTGGAAGCCACTTACATGCTGCGCCGCCTGCCACCCTTGCAAGCCAACCTCGGCAAACGGCTAGTGAAATCCCCCAAAGTTTATTTACGCGACAGCGGGCTATTGCACGCCTTGCTCGGCATCGAAAGCCTGAACGATTTGGCAGGACACCCAGTGCTGGGTGCTTCTTGGGAGGGATGGGTGCTGGAACAGATTGCGCAACTCATCGGCGCGCAGTGGCAACTCTCTTTTTACCGCACCGTGAGTGGTGCAGAAATGGACGTGGTTGCCGAACGCGGCACAAAAAAAATTGGCTTTGAAATCAAATTTTCCAGCGCGCCTAAACCCAGCAAAGGCTTCTGGTCAGCCATGTCAGACCTGCAACTCGCACACGCCTACGTCATCGCACCTGTGCAGAGCGGCTATCCACTCGCCCGCAATGTGGACGTTGTCCCCGCAGCCGAATTGGCAGCACTGCTCCAGACCATTTGACTAGCAGACAAACGCCCGCGAGTGGCGTAGCATCAAATCGCAACATTTCTTAACACTTTAAGGAGTTCGATTATGTCTAAGTCACAACATTCAAGTCGCGACACGAAAAAGAAACCTTTGATGACACCAAAGGAAAAGAAGCTGGCGAA